>Ga0193706_1000271_pt1 | contig 33123 bp, 27 predicted proteins | sample U3c1metaG_FD_160130 | JGI IMG/M metagenome (GOLD analysis project Ga0193706, IMG submission 160130) | Soil microbial communities from a riparian zone of the East river system, Colorado, United States - U3c1 | ecosystem: Environmental > Terrestrial > Soil > Riparian zone | place: USA: East River... | reverse complement strand
CATCTTCGTGATCGCGGTCAACGCCGACACGGGAGACAGCGTTCGGCAGGACATCGTCAATCCGACCAGCGGTCTGGCCTACTCGGTCGCCTCGCTGCCCGCGGGCTCGTACCTGATCTTCGCCGGCTCGGACGACGACAACGACGGTTTCATCTGCGGGCCGGGCGATCTCTTCTGCGGTGCCTTCCCTACCCTCGATCAACCCGTGGCGATCGACGTCGTGGTCGGCGAAGCCGTCCCTGCGATCGATTTCACGGTGCAGTCGAACTTCCAGGGCATGACGGCGTCACCCGCGCATCGAAAGATCCGGCTCGAGTAGCGCTCGCCTATTCGCGGCGGTAATTCCGCAGCGCCGGCGTGGATTTCGCGATCCACGCCGTCGAGATCAAGGAACCGATTCCGCCGATCACGACCGAAGCCGCGGCGCCTACTTTGTGCGCCAGGGCGCCGGCTTCCATTTCGCCGAGCTGCGGGCCGCCGAGGAAGAAGATCATGTTGACGCTGGTCATGCGGCCGCGCATGTGCGGCGGCGTGGTCAGCTGTCGCAGCACGTTGCGGATCACCATGCTGACCGTGTCGGCCGCGCCGGTCAGCGCCAGGCAGACGAACATCAGCCAGAAGCTCTTCGAGAGGCCGAACACGATCGTCGCGAGACCATAGGCGGCGACGGACCACAAGAGCACGCGGCCGCGGCGCACGATGTGCTTCTCGACACGCAGCAGGATCAGGCTGGTCAGCGCAGCTCCGATCGCCGGCGCGGAATACAAAAGTCCATAGGTCCCAGCTCCGCGCCCGAGGATGTCCTGGGTGAAGATCGGCAGCAGGGCCATCGCCGAGGAGAAGAACGTCGCGAAGAAGTCGACCAGCATCGTCGAGCGGATCAGCGAGTGGCTGAACACGAAGCGCAGGCCCTCGAGCGCCGAGCGCGGACTGAGCTCGACGACGTTCTCCGGCGCATGGCGCGGCAGATCGCGCAGCAGGATCACCGCCGCGATCGCGGCGAGGAAAGAGACCGCGTTCACCGCATAGATCCAGCCGGGTCCCAGCCACTGGTACGCGATGCCCGTGAGCGCCGGCCCCGCGACCGCCGCCATCTGGAAGGCCATGGTGTTCAGGCTGATCGCGTTGGGAAGGTCCTCGCGCGGAACGATGGCCGGGATCAGCGATTGTCGCGCGGGGCCTTCGAAGGCCGCCGCGGCCGAGTTCACGCCGGTCAGGATGTACAGGGGCCAGATCGAAGTCAGTCCCTGGAGCGTGAGCACCGCCTGCAGGCCCGCGCTGGCGGCCATCAGGCACTGCATCCAGAACATCATCCGCCGCCGGTCGAGGGCATCGGCGAGCACACCGCCTGCGAGGGCGAAGACCACGATCGGCACGACCTTCACCAGTCCGACTCCGCCGAGGGCGAGGGCCTTCTCCTCGGGCGGCACGAGGGAGGCAATGTGCCAGAGCACGGCCGCGCTCTGCATCCAGGTCCCGACCAGCGACAGGAACTGCCCGGCGAACAGGAGACGGAAGTTTCGGTGGCGCAGCGCGCCCAGCCGCGAGGGCGCGGTCGCGCTCACTCGACCGTGAATTCGACCTTGCCTTCGAACCTGGGAACCGAGACGCAATCGAAGGGCGAGGTCACGACTGCGGTTTGCAGGCTGCCGGCCGCCGGGCGGGTCTCGCGCGCGTGCACGACCCAGTGCGAATCCCGCTCGAGGACGCGATCGATCTCGACCGCGTAGCCGCCGCTGGGCCGCGAGCCGAGCGAGACCGCGATCAACATGCGCTTGGACCAGTCGAAGTCGCGAGCCGATCCCCACAAACCCTGATCGCGATCGCCACAGTAGACCTGCCATTCGACGAAGCTGCGCACCACGGCGTTCTTCGCTTCCGGACCCAGGCCGATCTGGCCCGCGACCTGCCGCTCGAACTCGACCGGCGCCTCTTCTGGCGTGGTCTGGCAGGCAGACAGGACCACGAGAGAGCAGACCGCGGCGTTGTGGGGGAGTCGCATGGGGTGGATCTCGCGAGAGGCGGGGCGGGCAAAGTTAGGGAATGGTCGCGGAGCTTGCCACTTCGGCGAGGCGGAGATTCGCGTGGAGTTCCACGAAAGCTCATCCTAGGGACCAAAGACATCCCCCGCGTCCGCTCTCAGCGGACTAAAGACCGTCCCGAGGAACCCATCCATGAAGACACACCCGATCACGCGCGCAGGACTTTTCCTGGCGCTCTTCGCCCCGCTGGGCATGGCCGTGCAGCGTCCGAGGCCTGCCCCCGCCCCGGCACCGCCGCCCGCTCCCGCGCAAAGCGATGCGGACCGCGAAGCCAAGGCCAAGGAAGCCAAGGCCAAGCAGGAGCGCGAGGCCCAGGCGCAGAAGGAACAGGAAGCGGCGCGGGTCAAGCGCGCGCGCGAGGAAGCGAACCAGGACAACCGCGTCAAGAACGCCCGCGAGGAAGCGAACCAGGAGAACCGGGTCAAGAACGCGCGCGAGGGCGCCGCCGGGGCGCCCGGTGCCAACGCCGACCGCGTGCATGCGGCGCGCGAAGCGGAGCGCGAGACGGCGCGCAAGATGATGAACCTCGAGGGCGTGCACCGCGAACGCCTGGGCCGGCTCGATCGCTTGATCGCGATCTACACCGAGAGCGGCGATCAAGCCAAGCTCGCGGAAGTGGAAGCGCTCAAGGGTCGCGAGAACAAGCGCTACCTGCTGATCATCGATCAGTTCAAGACCAAGCTGGGCCCGAACTACGCGCAGTACGAGCCGCAGCTGCTCGCCGGAAAGAACCGCGGTGCGGCACCCGCCGCGCCGGCCAGGCCCGGCGAAACCGAGCTGAATCCGCCGCGCCGTCGTCCGCCGCCGCCGGCGAACGAGAAGTCGGGAGGTGGAGCATGAAGTCCAAGCTCGCCTTGAGTCTGGTTGCGCTCGGCCTCGCCGCCTGCGCGTCGAAAGAGCCCTCGAGCCCGAAGCCTGCGCCGACGCAGGACCCGCTGGCGGGGAATCCGGGATCGCCCGAGGAGCTTCCGCCGGTCGAAGCGCCGCTCTCGCAGGACCAAGCGGACGCCAACGCCGCGAAGCAGATCCAGAAGGACAATGCCGACGCGGAGCTCGAAAAGCTGAAAAAGGAGCTGGGCGGCGGCTGATCGCCGTTTCCGAGCTCGAAAACACCGCGGGGTCGCGCCATCGCTCGGCGCGGCCCCGTTCTCGTTACACTGTTCGCCCTTCGATGCGCCGCGGACGTTCCGCGATCGCCACGGAGTGACCTTTTCCGACGGATCCGAAGGCGGCGCGCCACGATCCCCAGGGCTCCATGAACAACGACAAGCACTCCACCGCGGCCGTGACCGCCGCGCCCTTCCTGCCCCGCACCCGCGAACAGATGCGCGAGCGCGGCTGGGATGCACTCGACATCGTGCTGGTCACCGGCGACGCCTACGTCGACCATCCCTCGTTCGGAGTCGCCGCGATCGCGAGGCTCCTGGAAGCGAAGGGCTACCGCGTCGGGATCCTCGACGTGCCGGAGATCGACACGCCCGGCGAGCCCGGCTCGGGCTGGCGCCGCCTGCCCGCACCGCGGCTCTTCGTCGGCGTCAGCGCGGGCACCATCGATTCGATGGTCACCAACTACACCGCGTCGAAGAAGCTGCGGCACGTCGACGTGTACCGCCCCGGCGGTCTGTCCGGACGTCCGAATCGCGCCACCATCGCCTACACCGCGGCGGCGCGGCATGTCTTCCCCGGCGTGCCGATCATCGTCGGCGGGCTCGAGGCCGGACCGCGGCGGCTCGCGCACTACGACTTCTGGGAGGACAAGCTGCGCCGCTCGATCCTCGTCGATTCCAAGGCGGATCTCCTGGTGTGGGGGATGGGGGAGCGCACCGTGCTCGAGATCGCGCGCCGCCTCGAGGCGGGTGAATCGCTCGCTCATGTCGCGAGCACCTGCGTCGTCGTGCCGTCCAAGGACGTGCCGGCGAACGCGCGCAAGGTGCCGAGCTTCGAGGCCATGCGCGACGACGTGCAGCTGCAGATCGAGCTGTTCCAGGCCGTGCGCGAGGAGAATTCCCCGGACAGCCGGCCCCTGGCCCAGGCCCACGGCGAGCGCTTCGTGGTCCAGTATCCGCCGCAAGCTCCCGCCTCGCAGGCGGAGGTCGACGAGTACTACGACCTGCCCTTCCGTCGCGAATGGCATCCCGACCACGACGCGGCGGGCGGCGTGCCCGCGCTGGAGCCGGTGCGCTGGAGCATCAACACGCACCGCGGCTGCCTCGCGGACTGCACTTTCTGCTCGATCACGTTCCACCAGGGCCGCGCGATCCAGAGCCGCTCGCAGGAGTCGATCCTGCGCGAGGCGAATGCGCTCGCGGCTCACCACGACTTCCGCGGCACGATCACCGACGTCGGCGGACCGACCGCGAACATGTACGGCCTCGGCTGCAAGCTGCTCGAAGCCGGCAAGGGCTGCCTGGGCCGCGATTGCCTGTCGCCGGACGTGTGCCCCGCGCTGCGCATCGACAGCCAGAGCGAGGGCTATCGCCGATTGCTCGCGCTGGTGAAGCAGACCAAGGGCATCAAACATGCATTCGTCTCGTCGGGGATCCGCTACGACATGCTGCGCAGCACGAAGAGCGCCTCGCGCGGCGAGCTGCTCCCGCTGCACCACGATCTGGTCAAGAACCACACGCCCGGCCGCATGAAGCTCGCGCCGGAGCATGCGTCGCCGAACGTGTTGCGCGCGATGAACAAGCCCTCGTTCGACGTCTACGAGGCCTACGAGAAGGATTACAAGGAAGAGTGCGCGGATCTCGGCAAGGACCAGCACCTGGTCAACTATTTTATCGTCGGCCACCCGGGCACGACGATGAAGGACGCGGTGCTCCTGTTCGAGAAGCTGCTCGAGCGCAACTACAGCCCGGAGCAGGCGCAGGAGTTCATTCCCTTGCCGATGACCCGCGCCTGCGTGCAGTACACGACCGGCAAGGACCCGATCACCTACGAGGATCTGTACATCCCGCGCGGCGGTCGCGAGCGGCGTCTGCAGAAGGCCCTGGTGCGCTGGCGAGTGCCGGAGAATCAGAAGCTGGTCGAAGAGGCGCTGCACGAAGCGCAGCGGGAAGATCTGCTGCCGAAGTTCCGGCACGCCTTGCGCCAGCGCAACGCGAAGGCCAAGGCCGGCCGCGCGCCGGCGCAAGCGGATCTCGACACCTGCGGCTGAGCTTCTACGCGAGGAATTCCATCTCGCCGTGCGGCAAGAGGTAGACGATCAGCATCGTCCCGCCCGCGACGGTCGGCACATGAGTCGAGTTCGGCGGCAGCACGACCCAGCCCGGCGCCTGGGCTTCGAAAGTCGGTGCGCCGTCGACCGCCACGCAGAAGTTCACTTCGCCGCGAGGATGGCGGTGGCGCGGACCCGCGCCGTTCATCAACACGACGTCGATCGACTGGTCGAGCGTTTCCGGTGTGGCCTTGGCGACCCGGCCCCATTTCACCGGCATCTCGCCGCGGTTCGCGATCTTGCCCTCGTTGCACAGGCGCAGGAGCTCTTTCGACAGGTCGCGGGCCTTCGCGGAACTCGGATCGAGACGTCGCTCGAGCTCGATTCGAGCCTTGGCGGGGTCGCTGAGGTCCAGACCCTGGGCAGCCTCGAGCAGCGGTCGGAATGTTTCGAGCATGGACGCGCGTGGCTTGCGCGCTGCACAGGATAGCGGGAGGCGCGCCGCACGCGAGCCCTGCGCGCCCTGCTTCGGTGTCGGAGGATGAACCAGTAGGATCCGCGAATGCCGCGTTGGCTTGCCTGGACCCTCGGAGCGCTGTTCACCCTTGCCCTCGTCCTGCACGCCCACGGGCCGCTGTTCGCCGCTTCCGAGCCGGGCGCGGGCTTTTCGGCGGCCGACATGCGCGCGCTGCTCTCGGTCCGCGACTGCCTCGATCACGGCAGCCTGCGCGCCGACCCCAAGGTCTACTTCGAAGCCAGCGAAGCGGGCCAGCACCCGCTCGGCGCGCTGAGCCTCGCGATCTCCACTCGCCTGTGGTCGGACGGCGGAGCCTTTGGCGCCGCGAGTCCCAGGCCTCTGCGCGCGGAAAATCTGATCCTGCTCCTGATCGCCGCGGCTGGCGCGGGCGTGTTCCTGCGCAGGCTGGCCCTGCCCTGGCTCGGCGACGACCACGCGCGCGCCGCGGCCTGGGTCGCGGCCGCGCTCTGTCTCGTCCATCCCCTGGCCTTTGCCGCGGTGGGCTCGCTTGCGGCTCGCGGGGATCTGCTCGCCCTGGGCTTCGGGACCTGGGCCTGCGTGGAATTCCTGCGCGGACGCCAGCTCAGAAAATCGCGCGCGGCGATCCGCGCCGGAGTCCTCGCCCTGTGCGCCGGGTTGTCCAGCGACCTGGCCTGGGCCCTGCCCTTCGCGTTGGCGTTGGCCGAGTTCGTCTCGGGACGGCGCTACCGCACCTGGATCGCGCGCGCGCGCACGGCGAGCGTGACGCTGCTCGCCTACGGACTGTGTGTCGCAATCGAGCCGCTTCTGCGCTCGTTGCTCGGCTGGGCACGCGCGGGAGCGTCGATCGATCGGCCCCTGACGGAGAGTCTGGCCCTCGCGGTGGAGAAACTCGGAGTCCTCGCCCTGCCGGTCAACCCCTCCAGCGCTTCCTTCGCCGCGTACCTGCTCGCCGCCGCGGCGTTGGTGGTCGCGCTGGAGCCTGCCTTTTCCGCCGCGCGATCCGCGCCGCGTCTGTGGAGCTTGATCCTGGCCATCGGAGCCCTGGCCGTGCTTGCGGCCTGCTTCTGGGGCAGCGGCGTCCGCGTGCAGCCGGGAGATTTCACGCGCGCCGAGGTCCTGGCGGCTGGTCTCTTGATCGTCAGCGCGAGCCTGGCTCTGGCCTCGACGGCCTTGAGCGGTCTGCGGCGCAGCTTGATGCCGGCGATCGTCGCGACCAGCTGGGCTGCGATCGCCCACGTTCACGCGAGCGCCTGGATGACCGCCCAGACGAGCGTGGACCATGCGCGGCACGACGTCGCCCGCGCGCAGGACCAGGCTCCGCCGCCCGCGGCGGTGCTGCTGCTCGACGTGCCCGAACTCGTGCACGGATTCTCGCCCCTGGATCGCTCGCAGAGCCAGGCCTTCCTCGCCGCGCCTGAATTCCAGGTGCGCAACGCCGCGGAGCTCGAGCTGGCTCGCGCGAAGCCGACTCCGTTCCTCGCCGTCGCGACGCGAGCCGCGTTCGTGCAGTTCTCGCGCAGCGAGCAATTCGCTCAGCTGCGTCCCGCGGGCATCGCCGTCGCGATCGACGCGGCTTCACCGTCCGAGCGGATCGTGATCCGCCTCCCTGCTCCGGAGCCCACGACCAGCCCGATGCGCTGGTTCAGCGAAGGCGCGAACATCGCGCTGGACTGGGAAGCACTCTCGGTGCAGTGGGTCAGCGCCCGCGTGCAGCGCGAGCAGGATCTCTCGCTGCCGCCTTTCCTGAGTTGGACCGCCAAGGGCATCGACGGCCATTTCAAGAGCGGGGAGATCCAGGGTGTGTGGGTCGACTACGCCGGCGAGCCCCTCGCGTCCTTCGACGTCGCCGCCTCGGCGGAATGGCTGTGCGCGGGGCGCATCCTGCAGGCGACGCCCGTCAACGGCTGGTCGAACCTGAGCGGAGCCGATGCCCAGAACCAGTTGCCCGGCTTCGATCCCAAATCCGCGCCACAGCCCGTGGGTGACGACTGGCGGATCGCGAACTGCGCTTCGCCGATCGTCGATGCGGCCGAGATCACTCTGGGAAGGCGAGGGACCAGCGGGACCTGGAGGCTGAAGTTCTGCAACCTCGAGACGCTGGAACAGGTCGGTTTCGAACTCGCGCCAGACTCGTCGACTGCAGGAGGCGCTCGCATAGCGCAAGGAGCCGGCCGACTCGCATCGCAATGGACCGCTCGCGGCCAGGCCTTCGCCTGGTGCGTCGAGTACGCGGCGCGCGGCGTGGTCCTCGTGCGCGACGAAGGCATCGTCAAGCCGCATTCCTGATCAGGAGACTACACTCCGCGCCGCATGACGACCCAACCTTCGCGCCAGCTCGAGACCTTCGAGAATCCCAACCCAGAGCGCAGCTACGAGATCCGCTTCGAGTGCCCGGAATTCACCTGCTTGTGCCCGAAGACGGGCCAGCCGGATTTTGCGACGATTCGCATCCGCTACGTGCCTGATCGGCTGTGCGTCGAATTGAAGAGCCTCAAGCTCTACCTGTGGTCGTATCGCAACGAGGGCGCGTTCCACGAGGCAGTCACGAACAAGATCCTCGACGATCTCGTCGCCGCGACGAAGCCGCGCGAAATGTCGGTCGAAGGCGATTTCCTGGTGCGCGGCGGCATCCACACGGTGGTCGAAGTCCGCTATCCCTGAATTTGTCCGATCACATCAACGCGCGGATCAGCCGCGGCAGGATCTCCAGGTAGCGAGACTGGATGCCGCGATGGCCTCCGTCGTGCTCCTCGTGGCTGTGCGCGATCCCGAGCTCGCGCAGGCGCGCCGAGAGCCGGCGCGTGCCGAACTGGATGTTGTATTCGTCGCGGCGACCGCATTCGATGTGCAGGAAGGCGAGCTCGCGCAGATTCGCGGCGTAGCGCTCGCAGGCGACCAGCGGATCGAACTCGAGCCAGCGCCGCCACACGGATTCGATGCGCTCGCCGGTCTTCGGATCGATCGGCAGGTCGCAACCGATCGGCAAGCTCGGGTTCGGCGAATAGCAGGCGGCCATCGCGATCGTGTTCATCGCCCCGAATCGATCCCCGGAGAGATCATGCTTCTGCAGGAATTCCGCGAGAAAGCGCTGTGGGTCGCCATCGTACGACACCAAGGCGCGCGCGCATTCCCAGAAGGCCGGCGCGTGGCAGCCTTCGAAGCCGGCGTCGCCGCTGATCGACGCGGCCGCGCGAAAAACGCTTGGATGGCGCATGGCGAGGTGCAGCGCGCCGACTCCTCCCGATGATTTGCCGATCACGCCGCGGCGGCGATCCAGCGTCGGCGCGCGCTCGTCGACGAGCGCGGTCAATTCCATGGCGATGTGGCTCGCGTAGGGACCGAGGTAGCTCGAATCGACGTACTGCGAGCCGCCGTACTTCGTGAAGGCGTCGGGAATCGCGAGGATCGCCGGCGGAACCCGGCCTTCGCGCAGCGCGTCGTCGTACTCGAGCACCACGCCGCGCCGCCAGGGATGGTCCTCGAGGAACTCGCGGCCCGTGCCCGTGAAGCCGACCAGCAGGAAAACCACCGGCAGGCGCTCATCGCGCTTCGACGCCGCGTGGGGGATGTAGATCGGGACTTCGCGCGTCGCGGGATCGCCGGCCGGGTTACCCGCGAGCAGCTCGCTCTCGCAGTGGTGCACCTCGACGTCGCCCGCGCCGAGGGACCGGACTCGCAGAGCGCGCGTCATCGAAGTCCTTCGGGCCTCAGCTCGCCTGGCGCAGCGCCGCGTAGCCCGGCTTGATGCGCTCGTAGATCAGCCGCACGCGCTCGTCGTAGTGCGCGAAGGCCGACTTCATGCCGTTGATCGTGATCTTCTCGAGATCCGCGAGGCCCAGGCCGAAGTTCGAGACGGCGAGCATGCACTCGTCCGTCATCGTCGTGCGGCTCATCAAGCGATTGTCGGTGTTCAGCGTCACGCGGAACTTCTGGTTCATCAGCACGATGAACGGATGCTCCTGGATCGAGCGCGCCGCGCCGGTGTGCAGGTTCGACGAGAGGCAGACCTCGATCGGGATGCGGTGGTCGAGGACGTATTGGGCGAGGTGGCCGAGCTGGATCACCTTGCCGTCGTAGACCACGATGTCCTCGATCAACCGCGTCCCATGGCCGATGCGGTGCGCGCCGCAGTATTGCAGGGCCTGCCAGATGCTTTCCGGGCCGAAGCTCTCGCCGGCGTGGATCGTGATCGAAAAATTCTGGCGCTTGACGAATTCGAAGGCGCGCACGTGCTCCTTCGCCGGGTGGCCCGCTTCCTCGCCGGCGAGATCGAAGCCGACGCAGCCCTGGCTGCGGTAGGCGACCGCCAGCTCGGCGAGCTTGAAGGACAGGGACTCGGGCTCGTTGCGCAAGGCCGACACGATCAAGCCGAAGCCGACGTTGAACTCCTCTTTGCCGCGCTGCAAGCCGCGCAGCACCGCGCCCATGACGGCGTCGAGGCCCAGACCGCGCTGGGTGTGGAAGTGCGGTGCGAAACGCACCTCGGCGTAGACCACGCCGTCGGCCGCCATGTCCTGCATGAACTCGTGGGCGACGCGCTCGAGCGCCGCGGCGGATTGCATTACGGCGATGGTGTGCCGAAAACCTTCGAGGTATAGCGGCAGGGTCTTGCGGTTCGCGCCCTCGAAGAACCAGGCGGCCAGTCGATCGGGCTGGGACTCGGGAAGCTCGGAGTAGCCGATGACCTCAGCCAGATCGAGCACCGTCTGCGGCCGCAATCCGCCGTCGAGATGCTCGTGCAAGAGGACCTTGGGAGCGCGCGCGACCAGTGCGCGCGAGGGGAGTTCCGTCTTGGCTGTACGACTCATGGGCAGACGATAGCGGAAAGTCCGCGCGGAGGAAGCAGGCCGTCGTTGTGGTCCGGAAATGCGCGGCGTATCCTGCTCGGCCCCGCGAACCCGGGAGAACCCATGAAGACCGTGCGCGTGCGATTCGCTCCCAGCCCCACCGGTCGCCTGCACATCGGCGGTGCGCGCACCGCCCTGTTCAACTGGGCCTATGCGCGACGCCAGGGCGGAAAATTCCTGCTGCGCATCGAGGACACCGACCGCGAGCGCTCGACCTTGGAATTCGAGCGTGCGATCCTCGAGGGACTTTCCTGGCTCGGCATCGACTGGGACGAGGGCCCGGACATCGGCGGGCCCTGCGCGCCTTACCGCCAGACCGAGCGCGTCGAGCGCCACCGCGAATACGCGGCGCGCTTGCTTGCCAAGGGCGCGGCCTACCATTGCTTCTGCAGCAGCGAGCGCCTCGAGGCCCTGCGCGAAGGCCAGTCCGCGCGCAAGGAGAAGCCCGCCTACGACCGCAAGTGCGCCAACCTCGCCAAGGCCGAGGTCGACGCCCAGCTTGCGGCCGGAGTGAAACCCGTGGTGCGCTTCAACGTGCCCGCCGGGACGACGCGTTTCCAGGACCACGTCCGCGGCGAAGTCAGTTTCGACAACAAGGAAGTCGACGACTGGATCATGGTGCGCGCCGACGGCATGCCGATCTACAACTTCGTCGTGGTCTGCGACGACATCGACATGGGCATCACCCATGTGTTCCGCGGCGAGGAGCACCTGGTCAACACGCCCAAGCAGGTGCTGCTCTACGAAGCCCTCGGCGAAATGGTCCCGGAGTTCGGCCACCTGCCGCTGATGCTCGGCACCGACGGCAAGAAACTGTCCAAGCGCACCGGCGACACCGCGTTGCAGGACTACCACGAGCGCGGCTATCCCAAGGAAGCGATCATCAACTTCCTGTGCTTGCAGGGCTGGGCGCTCAACGGCTCGACCGAGATCTTCTCGATCGACGACCTGGTGGCGAACTTCGACATCAAGGACGTCACCAAGGCCGGCGCGATCTTCGACATCGACAAGTTCCAGTGGATGTCCGGCGAGTACATCCGCAAGGATTCGGTCGAGCACCTGGCGGCGATGTGCACGCCCTTCGTGATCAAGGCCGGCCTGGCGACCCAGGCGGAGCTGGACGCTCGGAAAGAGTGGTTCCTGCGCATCGTGCGCGGCGAGCAGGAGCGCATCCGCACCTACTCCGAGCTGCCGGCGCGCATCGGCTTCCTGTTCGCGAAGGACGAGGCCGTCATCTACGAGGCTGACGCCGAGAAGAACGCGCGCAAGCAACCCGCCGGGCTCGCCACGCTTGCCGACTACCGCGTGTGGCTCGCCGAGGCCTTGCAGCAACGCAAGACGACCGCCGAGCTGCGCGATGGGACCAAGGCCTGGGTCGGCGCGCGCGGCGTCAAGATGCCCGTTTTGTACCAACCGCTCCGCTGCGCCTTGACTGGGCAGGCTGGAGGGCCCGACCTCTTCGACCTGATCGAGTTGCTCGGCGGCGACCACGCCCTGGCCCGCATCGACGCCGCCCTGATCAGGCTGGCAGCGGCGGTCTAGCCGCCCATTTTCCACGGGCCGCCAGGCCCATCGGGCACGGGAAACGGCCTGGATCGATGATCCGGGCCTCAGGCAGGGAACCAAATCTGCCGATTGCTCGTCCATGACACCTCGAGTGATGTCCTGGGCGGAACGATTCTTGTTGTGGGGCCGGTCGTTCTTCGTCCTGCCTCCGCCTCGCACGCCCTTCTCGGCGGCGCCGGCGACCAGGCGCATCACGCTGCCGAGGAATCGACGCACATGACGATGACCCGCGGGGAAATTCCGCTGCCCGTACGCCATCCCAGCCTGCCTGGGGATCAGCGTTGCGAGGCCGCCCGCGAGGAACTGGCCGCGCTGCTCGAGCAGGGCAAGACCCTCGGCGAAGCGCCGGAATTGCGCGCCCACCTGCAGGGCTGCGAGGACTGCAACCAGGTGTATCGCGATTCGCTGCTCGCCGACGCGCGCTTGCGCCGCACGATGGTCGACGCCGAGGATCGGGCCGACGAGGCAAGCGATGGGGAAGAGAGTCCGCGCCGCGCGGTGCTCTCGCCGATCGCCATCGCCCGCGCGGGGTTCGCCAGCACCGGCCGCGGCAAGGCGACCTGGGTCGTCGCCCTGGCCGTGGTCCTCTACGCCGCCATCCGCCTGACACCGGAGCCCTCCGGAACGGCGCGAGCTCAGCTGCAATCCCTGGCCGGCATGGTCTTTTCCACCGGCGAGCCGCTTGCCGTCGGAGCCCCGCAGCGCGAGCTGCAGCGCGGAGACTGGGTGCGCACTCCCGAAGACGGCCGCGCGCGGCTCTTGTTCGGCGAATCGGAAGTGCTGCTCGCGCCCAGCACCCAGGTCCAGATCGAAGAACCTTCCACCCGCCGCCTGCGCCTCGAATCGGGCTCGCTCGAGGTCAACGGCCCGCTCTGGGTCACCAGCTCGTTCGGGATCGTCCAGATCGAGGACGGTCAGGCCAAGCTCACGATCGGCGAGAAGGGGATGTTCGTCGAATCGGGCCAGGGCCACCTGCGCGCGATCGATTCGCTCGGCCTGCACGAGCTCGACACCGGCGAAAGCGCGCAGCTCGCCTTCGCCAAATAGCGGGGAAAGCACCTCCCGCGCCCGACTGGGTATCGTCTCGCGGATGAATGGCAGCCTGAGCCTGCGGTCCGGAGTGCTCTACGTCGGCCGCCACGCCGACACCGCGCACGTGCGCGCCTACGACCTCGACGGGCGCGTGCTCACCACGGGCTTCTCCTTCCGCGCGCGCGACGACGGCGCAGGCGCGCGGGTCAGCGGCCTCGACGTCGATCGCGACCGCACCGTGTGGGTAGCGGACAGCGCGGGTTCCTGCGTGCGCGCTTTCAGCGTTTTCGGCCGCGAAGTCGCCTCCTTCGCGCAGCTGCGCGGCGCCCCGAGCAACGACACCAGCGACGGCGAGGACCGCCGCGGCGACCTGGCGCAGATCAGCGACATCGCGCTGGTCGAGGGCGAGGAAGAGGACCGACTGCTGATCGCTTGCGGCGGCCGCAGACGCCACGCACTTTCTCTCGCGCGACAGGACGGATCCTGGATCGCGAGCCTGCGCTCCGAAGGCCATGCCCTGGGCGCCTTCCGCGGCCTGGTTCGCGCCACGGCCCACGGCCGATGGATCTGGGCCTGCGAAGCCGGGGCTGGGCGCGTGCAGGTGTTCCGCGACGGCGAGTTCCACTTCCTTTTCCGCGCCCCAGCTCGCGATGGACTGCGGGTCGAGCCGAGCGCGGCCGCGGCGCTGGGCGACGGCCGCTGGGTGCTCGCCTTGCGCGGCGAGCAGTCGGCGCTGGTCGTGGTCGATTCCTCCGGCCGGCTGGTGCGCGTGCTGGCCAGCTCCGGCGATGACACGGGCGCCGTCGAGAGACCTGAGGACGTGGTGGTGGAGGAGGGGCGCGACCAGGCTCACACGAGAATTGCGGTGCTCGATCGCGACGCGGAACGCGTGCAGTTTTTCACGGTCGAAGGCCACTGCTACGGCGCTGTCGAGCCCCTGCCTGGCGAAGCCCTCTGATCCGCGGAAAAACGCGGCTTTTCAGCGTTCGGCGCCGCGCTGGATCCGGCCAGAGCCGTCCCTGCTGAACCCCCTGGAATCGACCTCCCGGGTCGATCCGTCACCCCGGATGCTCGCGGGGTAGGTTTTCACAGAAGAGTCCCGGATGGGATGGAACAGGCAGGTTCCAGGTCCCGTCGGAATAAATCAAACTATGGATCTATCGATTGCACTGTTCCTTCTCGAAATGCTGCGCTCGGCCTGTGGGAGCGCTTGTACCGCGGAAAACTGGCAGGCAGCCCGCGCCCTGCTCCTTCCCGAGAAGGCCGTAGAGGTCGTAGCGCCGGAAAACGCTGACCAGCGTGCGGCGCGCGAACGCGAAGAATTGCTCGCTATCGATCGCGGAGTTCCCGGCACGCGCATCTCGCGCGGATCGATGTTCTTCCAGGAGCCGATCGGCATCGACCCCAAGGGCGGCGGACAGTTCCCGGTGACCGAGCACTCGATCCTCTCCGCCGAGGAGGACGCGCTTCCGGATTTCCTGGCGCAGCTCGCGCAGTCAGGGGGCCGTGTGGAAGCCGGTGACTTCGAAGGCAGCGATGAGCCCAACACTGGAATCTCCTCGGGCGGAACGCCGCTGCATTCGCCGCGCTACCGCTTGCGCACCTACACGCTCTACCCGCCGACGCCCTTCGTCGAGCCGTTCAACTTGATGGTGCCGACGCCGATGCCCATGGATCCGGCGCCTTTGCTGGTGGTGTTCCACAAGTACGGCTCGTCGCACAACGACGTGCTGCAGAACACCGACTTCGTGAAGGAATGCGCCAAGCGCGGCTGGTTCCTGGTCTGCCCGCTCGCCGGCTCGAAGAAGCACTTCGGCTCGCTCGAGAGCCAGGTCAACACCGAAGCAGTGCTCGACTGGATGCTGGCCAACGCGACTCTGCGCATCGATCGCCAGCGCATCTACGGGATCGGTTTCTCGATGGGAGGCGGAGCCGCGCTGAACTATGCCGCCCGCCACCGCGATCCGGCCCACGCGATGTTCGCGGCGCTGATCAACCACTCCGGCGGAGTGTCGATCAACAACACCTACCTGCACGATCCGCCGGTGCGTTTCATCCTCGATTTCTGGTTCGGCGACGGCAGCGCCGGCTCGGCCGATCCCTGGAACATGACGCGTTCCTCGGTGATCGACTTCAATTCCGCGACGCTGATCGTCGATCCGACCACCGATCTCGCGCGCAATCTGGGCTCGACTCCGCTGGCGACCTGGCGTCCCTCGGTGGACACGATCAGTTACCTGCCCGAGCAGAACGACGTGCTCGACCACCACCTGCAGACGGCGCTCGGCCGCGTGCCCGGTCCGACCTACAGCTACAACGTGGTGACGTTCATCGGACACCTGTGGCGCATGATCGACGCGTCGGCGGCTTGCGACTGGCTCGGACAGTTCACGCTGCAGGTTCCTGCTTCGGGCCGCACCCTCGCGGACCACGACGGCATCTACGAGCGCTTCTACCTCGAGCAGGATGCGGCGGGAGCCTTCACGCCGATCGACTGGAGTCTCGACGCGCAGAGCAACGCGCTGCACGTGGGTGCGACCGCGAACCTGAAGCGGCTGTCCATCGATCCGATCGCCGCGGGCTTGACCAACACCGCGCCCTTGCTCGTGACCACGGCGAGCGCCGATGCAACCGGCGACGAGATCGTGATCACGCACTGGCCGCAATTCCCGAGCGCCTTGCTGCGCGACGGGATCGCCACGGCGAGCTGGACCTACGATCCGCAGACACTCGAGCTGACGCTGTTCGAAAGCGACGGCGCGGCGCACACCTGGCTCGTCACACCCTGATCGATCGCGCAAGGAATCGTTCGCCTCTCTCGAAGCTCGGCGCGATCAGCGGCTCCCTGAAAAGAAAGGGGGCCGCTGATCCTTGCCGATCAGCGGCCCGAGGGAGAGAGGAGGTTCCACCAAGCTTCCCGGGTAACGGCACCGCTCGCATGAGCACCGTCACCTCCCGATGAAACCTCACCTGTGTTCGTGGCGAACCACGATCACGTCAAAAGCCTAGCTCGAATGGCTAGGCGCTCCACGCCTTTCTCCGGAATTGGAGGTGACGTTTTCGTGCCCCCGGCCAAGCCTGGAAGTCTGAACTTTCTGTTAGAAAGCGCCGCGGGGGGACCCCGACCTGCCCCGGAAGGCGGTCCCCGGCGTTAGGCTCTGGGACGATGAGCCTGATCGAATTGCGCACGGGAATCGAAGCCGCCTGGGCCAAAGCGGGGGAAGCGCAATGGCGCCCGACCCGCCATCCCGGGGTGTCCTGGTGCTCCCTGCACCTGTCCGAGAGCGGGGATTCGACCGTCCTGATCCGGATGGAGCCCGGTTCCTCCTACCCCGAGCACGAGCACATCGGCGTCGAGGAGGTCCTGATCCTCAGCGGCGGCTACCGCGACGCCGAGGGAGACCATCGGGCCGGGAGCTACCTGCGCTACGCCGCCGGCAGCCGGCACGCACCGGTGGCCCTCGGCGATCCCCGAGCGGGGATCGATGACGCCAACCCGGCCTGCCTGATGTTCGCGGTGGCCCATGGGGGAGTGCGGCTGACCGCCGCGGAATCCGCGCGATGAAAGACGAGCTGTACTTCGATGTCAACGGCTCGACTCCGGTCGATGAGCGCGTGCTCGAAGCCGCGCTCGGCTGGATGCGCGAAGGCTACGCCAACGCATCCGCTTCGCATCCGCAAGGTCGGCGCGCGGCCCAGGCCATCGCTCGCGCGCGCGAGCAGATCGCGGCCGGAATCTCGTGCAAGCCCGCGGAGATCTTCTTCACCTCCGGCGGCACCGAGTCGAACAACTGGGCGATCACGGGCAGCGCTCGACGCGCGGGACGCGGCCACATCGTGACCAGCGCGATCGAGCACAAGTCGGTGCTCGGCACGGCGCGCGCCCTGCAGCGCGATGGATTCGACGTCGATTTCCTCTTGCCGGGCAGCGACGGCGCGGTGCGCGCGGCGGACGTCGCGGCGGCCTTGCGAGCGGACACGAAGCTCGTCTCGATCATGGCCGCGAACAACGAGACCGGCGTGGTGCAGCCCGTCGAAGAGATCGCAGAGCTGTGCCGCGCACGCGGCGTGCGCACCCATGTCGACGCCGTCGGCGCCCTGGGAAAAATCAGGATCGACGTCGATGCGATCGGTTGCGACCTGCTCTCGCTCTCGAGCCACAAGCTGTATTCGCCGAAGGGCTGCGGCGTGCTCGTCGTGCGCGAAGGGACATCGATCGAGCCCTTGATCCACGGCTGTGGACAGCAGGGAGGTCTGCGCGGGGGCAGCGAGAACACGCCGGGAGCCGTCGCCTTCGCCCGCGCGATCGAGCTGCTCGGCGAAGGCGCGCTCGGCACGCCGGCGCGCATCGGCGGCTTGCGCGACCAGCTGTGGACTCTGCTGCGCGAGAAATTTCCCCTGGCTCAGCGCAACGGCTCGGGCGCCTGCCTTCCCAACACGCTCAATGTCTGCTTCCCCGGCGCCGACGCCGCGGAGCTGGTTCAGTCGCTCGGCGCGCGCGGGATCAGCGTTTCCGCCGGAGCCGCCGGCGCCCGCGGCGAGACCAGCCATGTGCTCGAAGCCATGGGCCTGGGCGGAGAGCGCGCGCGCTCCAGTCTGCGTTTCAGCCTGGGCGTCCATTCCACCCTGGCGGGCGTGCGCGCCCTTGCCGACGCGCTCGAGGCCTGCCTGGCGCTGTCGCAGAAGTCGGGTTCGCGGTAGTCTCTGGCTGCGAGCCCCGCACGATGAAGAACCTCCCGCTGCTCGATTTGTGCCAGGACCTGACCCGCGAATTCCAGCGCGATTCCAAGGGTTCCCAGGTGGCGAGCCTGCTTTCGCGCTACGCGAGCGATCACCAGGATTGGCGCGACTGGGCGATGTTCGACACGCAGTGTTACACGCGCAACCTCGTGCACCACGAAGCGCAGTTCGAGCTCCTGCTCCTGTGCTGGGCGGCCGGCCAGAAGAGCCCGATCCACAACCACGAGGGTCAGCGCTGCTGGATGGCGGTGCTCGATGGGGGGGTCACGGAGACCCTGTTCCATTTCCCCGAGGAGCAGACCCAGCCGGGGATGCTCAGCCCCAAGTCCGCCGCGCGGCTTTGCGCCCGCAACCAGGTCGCGTTCATCACCGACGAGATCGCCCTGCACGAGATCGCGGCGGCGGGCGGGGCTGCGGCGGTCAGCCTGCACCTCTACTCGCGACCCTTCTCGACCTGTCAGGTCTACGACCGCGAGACGGGCAGGGTCGCGGTCCGCCAGCTCAGCTACTACTCCGTCCGCGGCCAGCGCGCGCTCTCAGCCCGCCCCAGCTAGCCCAGCCGGTCTGAAGCGGGGGGTGGAAACACCAGAAGGCACCGCTTTAGGCGATGCCTTCCAGTTCTCTCCGATAACCCCTTCGAGCTCGCGCAGGGACTCACGGGACCTTGCGAGGAGGTCCGTGTGCAGCAAGCTCGTGTCGGGGGTCAGGCAACGCCCGACCCTCCAGCAAACAAACGAGGCTCGAGGCCTCCCGGGAGAGGAAATCCAGGGAAAATCTTCAGGGAAACCAGGTATCGGTTTGAGCCTGCGGGCAGCGCAGACTGCCAGCCAGCCCGCTAGGCGCACTTGCCGCCCCGGGCGAGGAGGGCTAAAGTCCCCGCCCCCGAGGTTGCGACCGAACCTGCAAAGCGGTGTAGCTCAGTTGGTTAGAGCAACGGCTTCATAAGCCGTGTGTCGTCGGTTCGAGTCCGACCACCGCTACCAACCAGCCCGAGGACCAGGGCGCCCCTGGGTGAGCGCCCAGGGCCTGGGTCAGCTCAGGAACAGCATCTCCCGGTACTTGGGCAGGGGCCACAGCTCGTCCTCGACCATGCCTTCGAGCAGGTCGGCGTGGACCCGCAGCTCGGCCATCGCCGGCATGACCTGGTCGCGGAAGGCGCCCGCGTGGTCCTCGGGGGTCCCCTGGTGACCCTCGGCGTGGGCGCGGGCCTTCTCGAGCTGGTCGAGGGAGCGCTTGAGGTCGCCAAGCGTCTTCATGACCGACTCCAGGCACTCGAGCTGCGCCTTGACGTCCGTGCGCGGCAAGAGCTGCTGCGCTGTCTGGATCGAGCGCGCGAGCTTCTCCTGGTAGGCGAATCCGGCCGGCAGGAGCATCGTCGCCGCGATGTTCTTGGCCGTCTGGGCCTCGACGTGCACGCGCTGCAGGTAGGTGTGGAAGGCGATGTTCGAGCGCGAGTTCGTCTCGCGCGGCGTGAACACCGAGTACTTCTCGAACAGGCGCAGGTTCTTCTCGGCGGCGAAGCGCGCCAGGGCGGAGGGCGTGTCGCGCAGATTCAAGAGGCCGCGGCGCTCGGCCTCCTGGACCCACTCCTCCGAGTAGTTGTCGCCGTTGAACAGGATGCGCTGGTGCTTGGTCAAGAGCTCCTTGACCAGGGCGTCGATCGCTTCGCGGCGATCGCCCTTGCCGCTGCGCTTTTCGATTTCATCGGACATGAAATCGAGCGACTCGGCGACCAGCGTGTTGAGCAGCGTCATCGGGTGGGCGACCGATTGGCTCGAGCCCACCGCGCGGAACTCGAACTTGTTGCCGGTGAACGCGAATGGAGACGTGCGGTTGCGGTCGGATTGATCGCGCGGCAGCGGCGGGAGGGTCGTGACGCCCAGCTGCATTTTCTCCGCGCCTTTCTTGGCCGGAGCCGCGCCCTCGACCAGACCGCGGATCACGTCCTCGAGCTGCGAGCCGACGTAGATCGAGATGATCGCCGGCGGGGCTTCGTTGGCGCCGAGGCGGTGGTCATTCCCGGCGTGGGCGACCGAGGCGCGCAAGAGATCCTGGTGCAGGTCGACGGCGCGGATGATCGCGGTCAGGAAAACGATGAACTTCAGGTTCTCGCGCGGCGTGTGCCCGGGCTCGAGCAGGTTGTTGCCCAGGTTGTCGCTCAAGGACCAGTTGTTGTGCTTGCCCGAGCCGTTGACGCCCGCGAAGGGTTTCTCGTGCAGCAGGCAGGCGAAGCCGTGGCGCTCGGCGACGGCCTTCATGACCTCCATGGTCAGCATGTTGTGGTCGGCGGCGACCGAGGCTTCCTCGAAGACGGGCGCGAGCTCGTACTGGCCCGGCGCGACTTCGTTGTGCCGCGTGCGCGCGGGAATTCCCAGGCGCCACAGCTCCTGCTCGAGGTCCTGCATGTAGTCGATCACGCGCTCGCTGATCGCTCCGAAGTAGTGATCCTCGAGCTCCTGGCCCTTCGGCGGCCGCGCGCCGAACAGGGTGCGGCCGGTGGCCACCAGGTCGGGCCGCATGTAATAGAAGCGGCGGTCGATCAGGAAGTACTCCTGCTCGCAGCCCAGCGTGGTCGTCACCCGCGTCACGCCGGAATCGCCGAGCAGCTGCAAGAGGCGCACGGCGTGGTGCGAGATCGCCTGCATCGAGCGCAGGAGCGGAGTCTTCTGGTCGAGGGCTTCGCCGGTCCACGAGCAGAAGGCGGTCGGGATGCAGAGGGTCGCGCCGCGCGCCGTGCGGCGCAGGAACGCGGGCGAAGTCGGATCCCAGGCGGTGTAGCCGCGCGCTTCGAACGTGGCGCGGATGCCGCCGGAGGGGAAGGAGCTCGCGTCGGGCTCGCCCTTGATCAGCTCCTTGCCCGAGAACTCCATCAAGGCCCGGCCGTCGGCCGTCGGCGTCAGGAAGGAGTCGTGTTTCTCCGCGGTCAGGCCGGTCATCGGCTGGAACCAGTGGGTGAAGTGCGTGGCGCCGTGCTCGAGCGCCCAGTCCTTCATCGCATTCGCGACGATGTCGGCGATGCCGGCGTCCAGCTCCTCGCCCTTCTCGGTGGTGCGCCGCAGGGCCTTGTACACCGGCTTGGTAAGGCGCTGGCGCTGGACGGAATCGTTGAAAACGCGCGCTCCGAATTGCTCGGGCAGCTCGATCGTGGAAGCGGTGCGCGCCTCGTGCCGGGTGTGGCTCTCGGCGGCCATGGTCTGGACCACGGACTTGCGATTCTGGGGACTCATGGGGGTGGCGTTGGGGCTTGGCTCCCGCCGGTTGGGCTCGGCGGGCGTGTGACACGGGCTGCGCGGCTTGGGGACGAGCGTCCGACGCAGGTTGGATGGGAAAGAACGGTAGCCAGGGCGGGGGGGACGCACAACGGTTCCGGGCTGGCGGTCGCAGGCCGGAGCGGGCCGGCGGAAGGCCGCCGACTTTTTTTCCTTGCGCGATCGCGCTCCGGCACGGAAAAAAAGCGCTGAACACCCCACACCGACCGCGCGTCGTAGTCCAAAGACGCAGGACCACAACCGCGCGACCAGCCGTCGCGCCTGCGCGTCTCGCCGCCTACACTTCCCGCTGCCCCTCGCGATGCTCCCAAGGACGCCCCGATGCAGATCTGCGAAGACATCCTCACGCAATCCATGACGCTTCTCGAAACGGCCGACGCTTCCCTGGCTTTCCCCATGCCCGTCGGCGACTACGACTACGACTTCGATACGGACGTCGATGATGACGACGACGATGACGATGATGACGACGACCTCGACGCCGATGACGATGACGACGAGGAGGAAGATGACGATGATGACGACGACGCCCTGGACGACGATGATGACGACGAGGACGAGGACGACGACGAAGACGAGTAGTTTCGTCGCAGCTTCAGCGCAGGAGGGCGTCCACGCTGCCCGAGTGGACAGTCCCGCGCGATCGATCTAGAGTGCTCGCGGATCGCTGACTCGCCGAACGGATCGGTGAGAATCATGCGGTCGTGGCTGGGGGCGGGGCCGGCGATGCCGACTCCTGAGAAGCACCCCTTGAACCTGATCCGGTTCGCACCGGCGTAGGAAAGCTCACGATGGTCGAGGCACGCACCCAGGACGCCGCGGCGGATGCCGGCGGCGCGCAGGCGGAGTTTCCGCGTTCCCACAAGGTCTACCGGCGACTGGTCCACGACGGAAACGAGCTGGCGGTGCCCGCGCGGCGCATCCACCTCGACGGAGCGCCCGGGACCCTCGACGTCTATGACACTTCCGGGCCCGCGGGCTTCGCGCCAGAGACCGGACTCCCGCACTTGCGCGAGCCCTGGGTCCGCGCTCGCGTGCAGCGCGGCGAGCAGAACTTCTCGCAGATGCACTTCGCGCGCCGCGGCATCGTTACCGAGGAGATGGCGTTTGCGGCCGTGCGCGAGGGAATGAGCGCGGAATTCGTGCGCAGCGAGATCGCCGCGGGCCGCGCGATCCTGCCGGCGAACATCCGCCACCTCGAGCTCGAGCCGATGCTGATCGGCCGCAACTTCAAGGTGAAGATCAACGCCAACATCGGCAACAGCGCGGTCGCTTCGTCGATCGCCGAGGAAGTCGAGAAGCTGCGCTGGTCGACTCTGTGGGGCGCCGACACGGTGATGGACCTCTCGACCGGCAAGCAGATCCACGAGACGCGCGAGTGGATCCTGCGCAATTCGCCGGTCCCGATCGGCACGGTGCCGATCTACCAGGCGCTCGAAAAGGTGCGCGGGCGGATCGAGAAGCTCGACATCGAGGTGTTCCTCGACACGCTCGCCGAGCAGGCCGAGCAGGGCGTCGACTACTTCACGATCCACGCCGGCGTGCTCTTGCGCTACGTGCCGCTGACGGCGCAGCGCATCACCGGGATCGTCTCGCGCGGTGGCTCGATCATGGCGAAGTGGTGCTTGATGCATCACCGCGAGAACTTCCTCTACACGGAATTCGAGCGCATCTGCGAGCTGATGAAGCGCTACGACATCTCCTTCTCGCTCGGCGACGGACTGCGGCCGGGCTGCATCGCCGACGCGAACGACGCCGCGCAGTTCGGCGAATTGGACACGCTGGGCGAGCTGACCCAGGTCGCGTGGAAACACGACGTGCAAGTCATGATCGAGGGCCCGGGGCACGTCCCGATGCACCTGATCCGCGAGAACATGGAGCGGCAGCTGCGCGTCTGCCACGAAGCGCCGTTCTACACGCTCGGGCCCTTGACCACCGACATCGCGCCGGGCTACGACCACATCACTTCCGGCATCGGAGCGGCGATCATCGGCTCGATGGGCTGCGCGATGCTCTGCTACGTCACGCCGAAGGAGCACCTGGGCCTGCCCGACAAGGACGACGTCAAGCAGGGCGTGATCGCGTACAAGATCGCCGCCCACGCCGCGGACCTGGCCAAGGGACTGGCGGGCGCGCGCGATCGCGACGACGCATTGTCGCGCGCGCGCTTCGAGTTCCGCTGGCAAGACCAGTTCAATCTCGGACTGGATCCGCCGACGGCGCGCTCCTACCACGACGCCACCCTGCCGCAGGACGGCGCGAAGACCGCCCACTTCTGCTCGATGTGCGGGCCGCAGTTCTGCTCGATGAAGATCACCGAGGACGTGCGCCGCTATGCGCAGGAGAAGCAGCTCGCTCCCGAGGCGGCGCTCGCGGAGGGTCTGGCCGCCAAGAGCGCCGAGTTCGCGGCGAGCGGCGGCGAGATCTACCGCGAGTAGCGGCGCTTATCGAGCGGCCTCGCAGGACGGCGCTCCGCGGACGAACCGCGAGGGCATGCTCCAGGAATGAAGAATCTGCTCGACGATCTGCGAACGACGGGACTGGGCGCTGCGTTCGTGCTGCGAGCGCTCACCGAGCCCGATCGGATCGCGCTGCTCGATTCGAAAGGCGCGCGCCTCTGCTACCGCGAGCTGTTGACTCAGGCCCTCGCCCTCGCGGCTTCGATCGAGCGCGCGGTCGGCGCGAAGGATCCCGCGCGCATCGGTCTGTGCCTGCCGCCGGGCTCTCAGGGCGCCCTGGCCAACATCGCCCTCGCCCTCACCCGCCGCGCGAGCGTCAACTTGAACGCGATGGCCGGCCCTGCGTCCCTGCGCGAGCAGATGCAGCAGGCGGAATTGCGCCACGTGATCCTGTCGTCAGCGGGATACGCGGCCCTGGGCGGCGAGGGGATGTTCGAGGATCGCGCGCTGCTCTTCGAGGACCTGCTCGCGGCCGTGACGGCCGAGGATCTGCGTCAGGCAGCGGAAATCGCCAGCAATTCTCCCGACGCGCTGGCTCGCAAGCAGGGATGGGCCGACGAGCATCGGCGCGTGGCCACGGTGCTCTTCTCGAGCGGGAGCACGTCGCGCCCCAAGGCGATCCAGCTCTCGCACGCGAACATCCTCTTCAACGCGCGCGCCGTCGCCGCGGCCTTCGACCTCGCGCGCGGCGATCGCCTGCTCGGCGTGCTGCCCTTCTTCCACAGCTTCGGCTACACCGTGACTCTGTGGGCGCCGCTGCTCGCCGGTGCCTCGGTGGTGTTCCACGACAATCCCCTGGACGCGCGCGGTGTCGGCCTGCTCGCGGAATCGCATCGCCCGACGGTGGTGCTCGCGACACCCGCCCTGTGCCAGGCGTGGATGCGGCGCATCGAGCCCGAGCAGCTCTCGAGCGTGCGCCTGACCGTGGTCGGCGCGCAACGCCTGCAGGCCTCCCTGGCCGCTGCCTGGCTCGAGCGTTTCGGCGCGATCCTGTACGAAGGCTACGGCTGCACCGAGCTGTCACCCGTCGTGTCGGCGAACCTGCCCGAGCGCGATGGAGTGGTGCGCCGGCGCGAAGGCTCGGTCGGCCGCCCGCTCGAAGGCGTCGAGATCGAAGTCCGCGATCCGGACACGGGCGCGCGCCTAGCCGAGGACGTCGAAGGCGACCTGTGGGTCCGCTCGCCGGGCGTGATGCTGGGCTATCTCGGCGACGAGGCGGCGACGCGCAAGGCCGTGGTCGACGGCTGGTACGACACCCAGGACGTCGCGCGCATCGACCGCGACGGATTCTTGACGCTGACCGATCGGCGCTCGCGCTTCTCGAAGATCGGGGGCGAGATGGTTTCGCACGGAGCGGTCGAGACAGCGCTGACCGCGGCGGCCGTGGCCTTGGGAGAATCCGCGCCGACGCTCGGCCTCGCGGTGACCGCGGTGAGCGACGAGCAGCGCGGCGAACGCCTGGTCGTGCTGCACACGCGCTTGCAGTCGGGCATCGAGGCCGTGCTCGAGCGCGCGCGCAAGGACGGGCTCGCGAATCTTTTCACGCCGCGCGCGGCGGATTCCTTCGAGGTCGAAGCCCTGCCGCACCTGCCCTCGGGCAAGCTCGATCTGGGCCGGCTGAAGCGCATGGCGGCGGAACTCCGGGCCGCTCGCTAGCGAACGCGCGCTCAGCTCCCGAGCTCGCCCCAGCGCCCGCGCTCGAGCGCGACATTCAAGACCATGCGCTGGCTGCGAGGCGCGCCGTCCTCGGGGCCGGAGCAAGCCGATGACTGCGTCGCGCGCAACAGCGCGACGCGCATCCGATCGTTGCGCCAGCTCCGCGACACGAGCGGCGGAGCGACCAGATTCGCGGCGAGCAGTCCGTCGGCATCCGCTGCCTCCGCCGCCGCCGCGCCGAATTCGATCGGCGCTCCCGTGCTGAACATCCGCCGATCGAGAGCGCGCCGGCCGTCTCCGTTCGAGAGCACGCTGAGCTCGGCGTCCTGGATCGATTCCGAGAGTCGCCGCGAGCCCAAGAGCTCCAGGACCAGCAGCGGGCCGGCGCCCAGCGCGGTCCACACGCGCTCCTCGAGGTCGCAGCACAGGACGGAGCGGTCGCCGAGCATCACGCCGCGATCTTCGTGGTTCTCGATCAGGGTCGACAGGAGTCGCAACAGGCTGCCGGACGAACGCGCGCGGGTGTCGATGTAGAAATTCCCGCACAGATGCAGGCCCTGGGTCAGGCGCGGCTCGCCGGACTCGCGCGGATTGACGAGGCGCAAGCGCGATTCGCCCCGAGCTTCGCGCGTCGGCCCGCGCACCACGCCGCCCGCCGCGACGAGGATCGCCGTCGAGCCGCGGCCGATCAGCCGGCCGCCGGTCAGCGCGCATTCCGCCAAGGCCTCGAGCACAGCGCTGCTGCGCCGCGCGGGCCACAGGGTGACCAGCCAGTCGATCACCTCGCCTTCGATCAAGGTCACACTCGCCGCGGTGCGGATGCGTTCCGCGAGGGGGCCGTCGTCGACGCCTCCGCGGTCCTGCGGGGAGAGCTCGACCCAGCTCGGGGCTTCGGTTCCCGTCAACTTGCGCAAGATTTCCGGACTCGGCCGCGGCGTCGCCGCCAGGGCGATCGCCAGCGATTCGCCGTCGCGACGCGCGTGCGGAAGCAAGCTGGCATCCGCGTCCTCGCCCAGCGCGCAGGCATAGCCTCGGCCCGGTCGCAGCGGAGTCTGGCTCCAGCCGCGCGCCGCGAAGGGCAAGCAGACCAATCCTTGGAGCAGGCTGCGCCGGCTGGGCATGGGGAGAAGGTAGCAGCTGCTCGGGCGCGCATTACGCGCTGCGCGCGGATTCGCGGCAGCGACGTGCAGCTCAGCTCTGCAGGCCGCGACCCTCGAAGGGCCGCAGATCGAACACGCGCGAGAGAGCGGTGAGCACTAGCGCGTGCCGGATCGATCCATCGGCGATCCCCTGGCGCACTTGATCGAGGGTCCAGGCCTCGACCGCGATGTCCTCGCCGCTGTCGAGCTCCTGCGGGTGGGTCAACTTCGCGCCCTCGGCGAGCCAGTGGTGGCAGACGTTGTTCTGAAAGGCCGGGTTGGGCTGCACGCAGCCGAGGTAGGTCCAGCGCTCGGACGTGTGCCCGACTTCCTCGCGCAGCTCGCGCTTCGCCGCGTCGCCGTGGAACTCACCGCGATCGACCATCCCGCCGGGGATTTCCGTCGTGACCGCGCCGGTGCCGAAGCGGAACTGGTGTACGAGGATCAATCGATCCTGCGCGTCGACCGCGACCACGTTGACCCAATCGGGTGTCTCGAGCACCGTGCGCTTCATCAGCTTGCCGGTGCGCGGGTTCGTCAGCCAGTCGTAGCGCGCGCGGCAGACCTGCAGATCGGGACCTGCCTCGCGGCGATCGAGCGGCCAGATCTGGAGACCGCGCAGCGCGGACTTCGACGCTTTCGCGGACGGCTTGGGATCTTCGTCGGGCGTGGGAGTCATGCGTGGAGAGCCTACCTCCTGCGATGGTACTGCCCTCGGCCTCTTTTCGAGGCGGAGCGAGGACTCCGCGGACGACCTGGTACCCGGTATTCCACCACCATCCTGAACCGGCCGTTTACTCGAGCAGGCGCGGGCGCGGCGCGGGTTAGCGGCCGGTTCAGGATGGTGGTGGAATACCGGGACTGTCTCAGGGTTTGACGATGCTGGCGTCCAGGGTGACGGCTGTTTGCGCCAGGGCTTTGCCGGTGAGCTTCGCGCCGGTCTGGAGGGCGATGTCCGTTTGGCACAGGATGATGCCGCTGAAATCCGAGGTCGTTCCGAGGGTCGTGTTGCCGGCCACTTGCCAGAAGACTCGTTTCGCCTGGGCTCCGCCGGTGAGCGTGACCTGGGCGCCGTTGCTCACGGTGAGATCCTGGGCGATCTGGAAGATCCAGACGTCGGTCGCGTTGCCGGCGAGGGTGACTCCATTGCTCGGGATCAGGACGCCGGTTCCCCACTTGTACAGACCGGGAGCCAGGGTCATCCCGCCGATGTCGCCGGCGCCGAGCTCCGTGAAGTCCGGGAGAGTCCGACCGGCGGCGTCGGTGTAAGCCGTCTCCATGTCGAGCACGGAAGCGGTCAGGACACGCCTGGTCCGCGCCGCATAATCGGCGGCGAACACTTTTCCGGCGACCAATGAAGATGTCGAATACAGGCTCGACGAGTGCATCACGAGCCCGAAACCGGTGATGCCCGTGCTGTCGATCGGACTGACTCCGATGTTTCCGCGGATCGTGGTCGTTCCGGTCGTCGAGATCCCGGCCTTGGAGAGAATTGAATAGAAATCGGCGCGTCCCAGGGGCACCGGCGTCTGTCCGGACACGGCGGGGGCGGGGAGCGCACTGGACTCGGAATCGATCTCGAGTGCAGGGACGGTGCCGATCCCGGCGAAACTCGAAAGGGTTGCGAGACTTCCGAGGATCAGCGGCAAGAGGGTGGTTTTCAAAGTTCTTGGGCTCCGATTCCCCACGGGAGGGCGCAGTCAGCCCGGATGTTCTTGTTAACACCCAATGAGGTCGTTGCGCAGGGGCCCGTGGTCGAACGAGAGTTCTCCACGTCGCGCCTAACCCTGCGCGGGAGCCGGGACACCCTACAAATCCAGGTATCCCGAGCGATGGATGTTGGCCGCCGTGCACCTCGACGGCGTCGAGCGCGCAGGTCTGCGAGCAGATCAGCAGGCCAGAGTCGGCGCGCTAGCCTCGCGTCCGTGCAGTGCATCGCGAAGCTTGGGATGCGTACCATGGCCCGGATGGTCAAGGCTCCTCTGGATGTTCCGAGCGGCACGACGAGCCTTGCGCCCGAAACTCGAGCGACCCTCTCCGTGGCTGCCGATCGCGATGCGAGCGCGCGCTCCAAGGGCTACCTGGCCCTGATCGTCGTGCAGTTCGCCTTCGCCCTGTTCACCGTGTTCGGCAAGTGGGCCCTGGCGGATTTCAGCGCCGAGGCCATCGTCGGCTGGCGCATCGTCGCGGGCTCCCTGGGGCTGGGCATCGCCGTCGCCATCCTGCGCGGGAAGCGCGCCCTGCCGTCCTGGATCGACCTGGGAAAGCTCGCGGTGCTCGGCCTGCTCGGCATCACGATCAACATGGTCCTGTTCCTCGAAGGCTTGCGCCGATCGACGGCGATCAATGCCGGACTGATCATGCCGATGATCCCGGTGTTCACTTTCGGGGTCGCGGTGCTGCTCGGCCACGAGCGATTCTGCTGGTCGCGCGGCATCGGCATCCTGCTGGCGGTCGCCGGGACACTGTTCCTCGCGTTCGAGCGCGGCGCCGAGCTGTCGTCCTCGACGCGCACGGGAAACCTGATGATGGTGGCGAACACTTTTTTCTATTCGCTCTACCTGGTCTTCTCGCGGCCGATGGTCGCCAAATACGGGCCGCTGACCGTGACGGCCTGGGTCTTCGTGCTCTCGCTGTGGACCGTGCCGCTGTTCGCCGGCCGCGTGGCCTGGGTTCCAGCACAGGTCAGCGTCCAGAGCTGGATCTCGCTGGCCTACATCCTCATCTTCCCGACGATCGTCGCGTATTTCCTCAATGCCTACGCCCTGGCGCGCGTCGCGGCGTCGACGACGGCCGTGTTCATTTTTTTCCAATCGCTGATCACGATCGTCGCCGCGATCCTGATCCTGCGCGAGGCGCCGACGCCGCGCACGGTCATTTGCGGAGCCTTCGTGTTCGCGGGCACGGCCCTGGTGCTCTTCGGCCCGCAGCGGCGGATCGCCATTTCCCGATGAATCACGCCCAGAGCCATCCCGAGGTCCCGCCGAGCGCACAGATGCGCTTCCGCGTGCGCGCGCACACGCGCTGGTCGGATGAGGACAACCAGGGCGTGTTGAACAACGCCGTCTACATGACGCTGCTCGAGGAGTCGCGCTACGCGTATTTCAAGGCGCTCGACCTCTTGGACAACAATCAGTTTCCCTTCCTGCTCGCGCAGACTCAGATCCGCTTCTTGAAGCCAGGCCGCGGCGGGGCCGAGGTCGAGATCGAGCTGCGCACGCTGCGCCTGGGCAATTCCTCGCTGGAGCAGGCCTACCGCGTGCGCAGCTGGCCCGAGCTCGAGACCTGGGCCGAGGCGCGGGCCACGCTGGTGCTCTACGATCCGGCGAGCGGAGCCAGTCGCGCGATGCCAGAACGATTCCGCACCGCTGTCGCCGCGCTCGAAGGCCTCTGACGGCGCTCTGGCGGCGGAGCATTTGCTCCGATCCGCTTCCGCGGGCTACAAACCTCTCGTGGCCTCCCTCGCCAAGAGTCTGTCCGGCGTTGCGCTGGCGACCGCGATCGCCCTGGCCGCGCCATGCGCTGCGGCCCAGACCGATCTCGGCCAGCGTCTGGACGAGCACCTGCAGCGCCTGGTGCCGTGGGGATTCTCCGGCGCCGTGCTGGTCGCGCGCTCCGGGCGCGTGGTCCTGGCCACGGGTTACGGCATGGCCGACCGCGCGCACGGCCTGCCCAATTCGGCGCTGACCCAGTTTCCCCTCGCCGGCGCTTCGCAGCAGTTCACGGCCGTCGCGGTGCTCTTGCTCGCCGATCAGGGCCGGCTCTCGATCGACGACGCCTTGGGCGCGCACCTCGAGGGCGTGCCCTCCGACAAGCAGGCGATCACCCTGCGCCAGCTCCTGCACCACGAATCCGGTCTGCCCGCGGACGTCGGCCTGCCTTTCGGCGCGGTGGAATCCAAGGAAGAGGCTCTCGCGCGGATCCTCGGCGCTCCGCTCGAATCCGTGCCGGGCACGCGCTGCAACCCATCGAGCGCGGGCTACGCGCTGCTCTGCGCGGTGGTCGAGAAGCTCGGGGCCCTGCCCTTCGAGGAATTCGTGCGCACGAAGATCTTCGAGCCCTCGGACATGCGCACGAGCTTGTTCATCGGCGATGCGCGCGCGGCCAGCGCGCCGCTCGCCCACGCCTATGTCGACGACAACGACCAGGGCAGTCCCGCGAGCTGGCAGCCCTCCTGGCCGCTGCGCGGCGCGGGCGCGATGGTCTCCAGCGTCGGCGATCTCTACCGCTGGGAACGGGCGCTGGTCGGCGAGGGCCTGCTCTCGGCGCGCGCCGTGGAGCTGCTGCACGAGCCGATGCTCGGAAATTCCGCCTGCGGCCTGTTCATCCAGCGCAGCGACGCGGATCGGCGCGTCGCCCAGCGATCTTCCGACCTGGCCGGTTTCCAGATCGAGGTGCGCCGCGGCCTCGACGATCCGCTGAGCTGGACCCTGCTCTTGAACGAAGCGATGCCGGCGGCGGTCAAGCACGTCGATGCCCTGATCAACGGCCGCACCCTGGCCCTGCCGCCCGAAGTCGGCGCGCTGGATCCCAAGCTCGCCGCGGCGGCGGCGGGCGCCTACGAGTTGCCCGGCGGGGGACGCCTGCGCGTGTTCTTCGAGCGCGGGCGCATGTCGCTCGCCGCGGAGAACCAGGGCGCCGTCGATGCCCTCGCACCGCCGACCGCGGAATCGAAGGCCTGGGAAAACGAGTTCGGCGCGCGGTCCGTCGCCCTGTGCGAGAACCTGCGCGGCCGCGACTTCCCGGCGGCGGCCGCGCTGCTCGGGCGCACGGCGGTGGAAGTCGACAGCGAGATGGGCACCTGGTGGCGCAAGCTCGAGCAACGCCTGGGCGCGTCGTCGCCTCCCAAGTTGCTGGCCTGCGTGGCTCGCGAGGAAACCGTCGCCGTGAAAATCGACTTCGAGCGCGGAGCCGAGATCGTCTGGTTCGTCTGGAACGGCCGCGTCCTCACCGAGTTCCATCCAGGGCCGGCAATCTTCTCGAGCGGACGCCTGTGGCCCGCGAAGGACAGCGGCCTGGTCACCTACGACCCCGCGAGCCTCAGCGTTCGACGCCTGGCCCTGATGCTGCGCGCCGACGGCTCCGTCCGCGGCCTCTCATTCGCCACGGACGCTGGCGAAGCGAGCGATTCGAGCGCGCGCAGGCTCGACTGACGGTACCCGGTATTCTACCGCCATTAATTACATTCCCCCGATGCCGGCATTCGCCAGCATCGGGGGAATGTAATTAATGGCGGTAGAATACCGGGTACCGTCAGCGGATCCACGGCTCTGGCATGCGCGTCTGCCACTGGCGCTTCCAGGCTTTGGTTTCTGGCGTGCGCGGGAATTCCTCGTCCTTGCCGTAGGGGTAGCCGGTCATGCCGTGGAAGGGCAGGGGCTCGACGTGCAGGGCCGAGACCGTGTTGGGGTCGCGATCCTTGGCCCAGCCGTCGAGGAACAACAGGAAGTCGCGCCGCCAGCCGGCGGGCAGGGGCGGCGCGAGGCTCGCATCGAACTCGACGTGCAGTGCATCGCCGCTGCCCATGACCACGAACTGGTCGTCGATCGCGCTGATCAGCGGCAGGGTCTCGCCGTACTTCGTGTAGAAGCCGGGATGGGGATTCCAGCGCGGCCGCGGCGCGAGGCGGTTCCACTGGAAGCGCGCGGGCTGCTCGGGCCGCTCGTCCTGGATCAGCTCGCTGAATCCGCGCCGCCACAGCTCCGCCGAAGCCGGCTCGATCGGCGTGACGTGCAGCTCGGCGTCGTCGTCGTCGACGGCGAGTCGGACCGCGTCCCAGTACAGGCGCAGCGAAGTGAAGATGCGCAAACGCGGATCGGCGCGCGGCAAGAGATCGCTGACGTCGACGACCATCGTCTTGGTCTTGCCCGCGGGGAATCCGACCGGCGGGCCGGCGTCCTTCCAGCCGCCCTGTCCGTCGGGGACCTGGAAGATCGGCGGGATGAACTCGAAGCTCGGATCGCGCGCGCTGGACATGTTGACGCTGGCGTCGGTCCAATAGAACCAGCCGGTCAGGAACAGGCGCAGCTTGTTCGCGGAGGCGAGCTGCGCAGCATCGAATTCGAGCTCGACCCAGTGCGGCGGGCACAGTCCCAGAAACTGTGACGGAGCGAAGCTGGTCGGACCGGTGTACTCGTTGTCGATGCGCGCCAGGGCCTGGGTGCAGTCGCGGCCGTCGCTCGTGACCGCGCGAACCGGCGAGAGTGGCGCGCGCAGCGTGTGCACGTGGGGCAAAGGGAAGGGCGGAAAGCAGAACAGCTCGTTGGGGAAGATCTCCGTGCCCTCGGGATGGTCGACCACGTCCAGCCGCAGCCGGTCCAGGTACGTGACCTCGCGCAATTCCTCGGTGAGCTGCACCTCGTACCTGCCGTCCTTGGCCGCGAGCTGCTCGCCGCGGATCAGGACGAATTCGTCGTGATCGGGAGGCACGAGCATGTCCGGTTCCATCGGCAGTCCCAGCGGCGTGATGCCGAGCACGTCGCTGACGAAATCGTATTTGCTCCCGTCCCAGGCGTAGAGGAAGGGGCAGGAACCCTCCAGGCCTTCGCGCTGCGTGATCGTGCGCGAGCCGGGCTCCGGTTGGAGGTCGTACTGGATCACGCCGTTCGGCCAGGTGACGCGCAGCCAGTCGACGCTCGTCGCGGCACCGAGGCCGAGCGCGGTCGGCTCTCCGCGCCAGTAGGTCCGCTGGTAATTTCCTCCCGCGCGACTCTCGAC
>Ga0193706_1000270_pt1 | contig 33125 bp, 30 predicted proteins | sample U3c1metaG_FD_160130 | JGI IMG/M metagenome (GOLD analysis project Ga0193706, IMG submission 160130) | Soil microbial communities from a riparian zone of the East river system, Colorado, United States - U3c1 | ecosystem: Environmental > Terrestrial > Soil > Riparian zone | place: USA: East River... | reverse complement strand
GCTCGGACGAAGCACCCGCACTTTGTGCACCGTGGCAACGACAAAACAGCGGGACCACGATCGTGCATCCGGAGCAGAGAACCAGGCGACCAGATGGTCCGCGACTCTCCACTGTTCCGAATCGGGTAGTCGAACGATCAATGCTCCGGCGTGGGTTCCAGGCCGGAACTTTCTAACGTCCGAAAAGTCGAGATCCTGCGTAACGAGGAATCGACCCTCCGCCTGCGCGGCGGCCCACACATCCTCGTCGCTCCGCCCGCCCAAATGTTCGTCGAGCACGGTGTCGACATCGAACCCAAGCGCCGCCAGCCTGGGCGCGACGGACCTCGCGATGTTCTCGTCGAGCTTCAGTCTCACGCAACCTTCACGTCCGGAGGAATGGGACTGGGTGCGGGCAGATCCTCGCTCGCCGAAGCCGCGGCGAAAGCGATCACGGCTCGAACGTCATCCTCGGTGAGACTCGGGAACTCGCTCAATATGGCTGCGGTCGTCTCGCCGTGGGCGAGGTATCCGAGAACGACACGCACCAACACGCGCGTTCCCTTGATGACCGGTTGTCCACCGCAGATCTTGGGGTCGCGCACAATTCGGTCTTGATACGTCATATGGCGCTCCGGAGGGGCTGCTTCGTACGAGTATTCAAAGCCTAGCAGACCTGAACTTGGGCTGGCGTCGCGGCCGAATGCGGCTGAGCCCGTTGACCTGATGTTGACGTGGCGATCGGAGAACGCGTGATATGGGGTGACGACCCGTGATGCCGCGACGCTGCCAAATTCCGCGTCATGTTCGTGACTTATTAGTCTTTCCGTGTGATTGCCAAGCCAACCGAAGTCGGGGGTTTTATCGCTCATAACCCGAAGGTCGGAGGTTCAAATCCTCCCCGCGCAACCAAAGTGAACTTGCGGGGTTGGCCCTCAAAGGCTGACCCCGCTTTTTTCATTTCCGGGCCACGTTCGGGCCACCGAGGATCGTTGCCAGCCTGGCAAGTACCTGCAAACTCCGATGCTCGGGGTTGCAGGTGCCGCGGAGCTCCGCTCGACACAGGAGCTGAGCATGGCACGACCGGTCAAGCACTACGACACGTGGCGCATTCGCTGGATCGACGCAGACGGGCGACGACAGAGCGCGACGTTCGACGAATACAGAGAGGCTGAGCGCGTTCTTCGCGCCCACCAGGTGGAGGCCGACGAGATCCGACGCGGCGTTCGAGCAGGCGCGCCGCCGCCGAAGATGTTCGATGACCTGCGCGATCTTTGGCTCACAACGCGGGCGATCAGGAAGCGGAGCTACAAGGACGACGTCAGCATCTGTAAGAGGCTCGGGCAGTTCTTCTGCGGGCGAATGCTAACGGACATCGGTGTCGAGGACGTGGACACCTACATCGATGAGAACGACGACTTGAGCCCCAAGACGCTCGCCAACCACATCACCTTGCTCATCACGATGATGAACTACGCGGCAAGCTTGAAGCTGCCCTGGCTTGCAAAGGTTCCTAAGTTCAAGAAGCCGAAGATCCAGGCGCTCGGTCGCAACTACCGCTACTTGCGCACGCGTGAAGAGATTCGACGCTTCCTCCTTGCTGCGCGCGACGAGGGCGAGACCATCTTCATGCTCTACCTCACCGCCATCGTGACCGGCATGCGAGCCGGCGAACTGGCGGCGCTCCTGTGGTCGGACATCGACTTCGAAGCGCGCATCATCATGGTGTCCCGCTCCTTCGACGGGCCCACCAAGTCAGGTGTGTCGCGGCCGGTTCCGATACTGGATGAGCTTCTCGTCGAGCTCCGCGCGTGGCGCCTTCGGAACGCTGGTCCGTACGTCTTTCCAAATCGAGACGGCGGTATGTTGGGGCGCTCCGGCCGTCCATTTCAAGAGGTGCTGCACCGGGTTCTCGATCGGGCAGGTTTCCCTGTTGAGACCGCGAACGGCAAGAAGCGGTGGTACATCAGCTTTCACTCGCTACGGCACACGTTCGCTTCGCACTGGATGTTGGGCGGCGGAAGCCTCTTTCGGCTGCAACGGGTGCTCGGCCATTCGACTATCACGATGACCGAGCGCTACTCGCACTTGGCCCCGCAAGCGTTCGCCGAGGACCACGGACGTTTTGCTGGAACCGTGCCCCCGAAACTCGCTGCGGAAATGCAGAAATACGCAGGGTGTCCTGACCACTTGGTTACCTGCAATCGCGGGCCCTCGGGATTGCAGGTGACTGATTCGCCACGGCGCCTCATCTATCCGGACAAGGGTGGCAAGCCCGAGGAGGTCCAGATGGTTGAGGAAGAACTATTGAACTACGTCGATGCTGCGAAGCTTCTGTCCGTCCCGAAAGGGACTCTGTACGCCTGGGTGCACCGCCGAGAAATCCCATTCGTTCGTCTCGGGAAAAGGGTTATTCGGTTCTCGCGAACCGAACTCACCCGTTGGCTTGAATCCAAAAGTGTCGGGGAGGTGGCGTGATGCGGCACTCGCCGTGGTCAAATCGCTGATGAACGGCGACGCCGCTGTTTGCGGGTCGTCGGATCCCGACTTTGCCCTCGGGTAGGAGGAAGAAGAAGAAGCCAGTCGCGGTGAAGTAGAAGATGCCCGTCGCGACGGTGCGCTTCCCATAATTTGGTGGTGGAACGTACCGTCGATCCCATGCGGCAAAGTTCAATATGACGCTTGCGAAAGAAGAGAGGGGGGTCGCTCGATCGGCTGAGTAAGCAATCGTCCGCCGAGCGAACGACGTTGTCGCGCGCGGAGCGAGGGTGATCTGCGGAGCGACGAACTCGGGCGTGTCGAGCGCGCATTGCGCGAGACGGCAGCGAGAAGACTCTGAGCGGCAGAACCAGGGCACCAGCGATCAAGAAAGAATGAGAGCGACCCCGGCGGGGCGCACCTGGACAGGCAGCCCGTCAAAGTCGCTCAAGGAGACAGCGATGACTCTAGCATATTCATGCCCTCTAAGCGGCGATGCGGATGGCGGTAGCAAACAGGTTAACGCATCGAACGACCCCGTTCTCGATGCCGATGTTCTTCGTAAGCGACTACATGATCCGGCCGCAGTGGCCGGGGCTCTTGGACTAATGGATGGCGCGAGGAGGGGTCGACGCAGTCTGACGGTCAGGTGTCCCTTCCACCCAGATCGAACGCCTTCTCTGTGCATGGCGCCGAGCCGGCGGGGCGGGTGGGTTTGGATTTGCTTCGGCTGCGGATTGCGCGGGGACGAGTTCAACTTCGTTGCCTATCTCAATGGGCTGGATGTTCGGATGGAGTTCGGAAAGGTTCTCGCTGCGGCGAACTTGGTGGCCATGCGGTTGACCGGCACCGGTGAAAGTGGCGATCAGCCTAGCCCACTCACACAGTTGTCTGCGGAAGACTTCGCGGTGGTGGCGGGCGCCGTCCTTCAACGCGCCCGCTTGGCAGAGGCTGCCGACGTCGTCGAATATCTGCGTCACAGGGGCGTCCTTGCGGAGGCAGAAAATGCCGGAGTCGGAGCTCTTCCGAAGGACATCGAAGCCCAGGAACAACTCTTGATCGACGTGGCGGACGAGGTGGGTGGAGACCGCCTCCTGAGGAGCGGGCTTTGCGGAACAGAGCGTGGCTTCGCTTGGGCCAGCAACCGGATCCTCCTACCGTGGCTCGATCGGCAAAGTTCAATCGTCACTCTGCAGCGTCGAAGTCTCGACAATGTCGAACCGAAGTACGTCTTCCCGTCGGGACGTGGTGCCGTCCTGCCCTACGGCATTGAAAGCTTTCGAACGAGTCGGGAGGACCAGGCCGTTGCAATCGTCGAAGGAGTGATCGATGTTTTCGCTCTCCGTGTGCTCAACCGTCGCCACGGGGTTGACCGACTGGTGATCGGGATCGGTGGGGCCAGGTGCTGGCAGCCCGAGTGGGCTGAACTCGCTCGTGGCCGTGCTGTCGTGGTGGCATTGGACCGAGATCTCGCAGGCCATATTCCCCGGTAGCCGACTCGACGATCGGGCGCCTTCTCATCCAAGCGCTCGAACCGTACGAAACTGAGCTCCGAATCCTGCGGCACGCCGCGACGGAGAAGACCGTGTCGTACGTCGTTGCGGTTGGACGCCCCTACCGAATCGGCGGGCCTGGCGAGGTGGGCGATGTGTGGGGCGGCATCTTCGTGCGCAACTCGTGCGTCGGCTACGCCAGTCTGACCCTTACACTCCACACAACGAGGCTTGCCTGCAAAAATGGCCTCGTGATCGCGGGCCCCGAGTGCCTGCTTGTCCGAAGGGTGCATCGGGGCATCGATACGAGCGTGCTCGATGCTCGGCTGCGCGATTCACTCCGGGCTGCCCCCGCTCGCCTACGGGCAGGCGGCGAGCAACTTGGGCGGGCCGCGCTCATCGAGGTGCGTGACGTCGAGACGACCGTTCGCGATCTGCTTTCCGATCGCGGCATGCCGGCGCGCCTCGTCGCTCCCATCATGGCGGCGTATGCGCGGGAGCCGAGCCGAACGGTTTTCGGCGTGTCGCAGGCGCTGACCCTGGCAGCGCAAGCGGTCACGGTGGAGGAAGGGCACGAGCTCGAGGGATTGGCGGGAGCGTACGTGCACGAGCTCGTTAGCTGAGGACTGGAAGAGCGGTCGATGGGACCGTTCTTCTTTAGCTCCTCGATCCCATTACGCCTGCTCGATACCCTTCGTTGAGCCGGGCGCTCGTCAACGTGTGGCCTGGGCAACGGAAAAGTTGGCCCACGGACTAGGTCCGGCGCGAACATCATCGCGTGGCGGGCGAACATATTGAGGCCAACCGACTGAACCCCGCATTCCAAGACTCGGAATTGATCTTGGGCCTCGTTGCTCCCGTAGGTACGGACTTCCAACGGTTCCAGCACTCCCTGGAGCGATGTCTCAAGAAATTTGACTACTCATTCAATCTCGTCCGTCTCAGTGAACTCGCCGAGCACTTCGACGTCGACGGCTCGCCTGCACGCACGGGTTCAAAAGAGTTCATTCGACTGAACGAGCTGATGCATGCGGGTAACCAGCTAAGACTGTCATCGCAGAAGGGCGAGTTTCTCGCTCTTGCCTCGGCGAAGGCGATTCGATCGACGCGAACCGACCAGGAGGTTCGACGTCGTACGGCTCATATCCTTTGGTCGCTCAAGCATCCAGAGGAAGTTCGCGCATTGCGACGCATCTACGGCAGCGGCTTTTACTTGATCGGCATCACTGTTGACGAAGAGCAGCGGCGGAGCCACCTACGAAATAATCGAGGATGTACCGACGAAGAGATCACCAAGCTCCTGGAACGTGACGAGCACGAAGAGGACCCCATTTACGTCGGTCGTGACGGAGAGAATTATGGGCAAAGGACGCGCGACACGTTCCATCTTGCGGACGCGTTCCTGCCGCTGGACCGAGAAGATCTACTCGAGCGCTTCCTGAAACTTCTCTTCGGGTACCCTTACGAGACTCCCACGAATGACGAGTACGCAATGTATCTTGCGTTCGCGTCGGGCCTCCGTTCTGGAGACCTATCGCGCCAAGTCGGAGCCGTTGTGGTGTCGAGCGAGGGCGACATCGTCGCAGTGGGGGCGAATGACGTGCCGCGCGCAGGAGGCGGGCTGTACTGGCCGGGCGAGGATGATGACCGCGATCATGTTCGAGGACAGGATTCCAACGAACACCAACGGGGCGTCATCGTCGAGGCTGTTCTGAAGGTTCTTTGCCCGAGCGAGCGTTCGCTTGACGAATGGATTCAAGAGGGAAAGCTAAAGCTTAAGGGTAATCCTCTCATGGACATCACCGAGTATGGACGGGCCACCCACGCGGAGATGGAGGCGCTTCTCTCGTGCGGACGGGCAGGCCTGAGTCCACGGGGCGGCACCCTGTATTCCACGACCTTTCCGTGCCACAACTGCGCGAAGCACATCGTGGCCGCTGGAATAAGCCGAGTCGTCTACGTCGAACCTTACCCAAAGAGTCAAGCGCTCGCCCTCTTCCAGGACTCGATTCGAGTGCAGAACAGCACCCCTTACAAGAGGCAGGGCTCTCCGGACCCGCGGGTTATGTTTGAGGCCTTTGAAGGGGTTGGGCCTCGCAGGTTTTTTGACCTCTTTTCCATCGGCCTCAGCTCAGGTACAACACTCAAGAGAAAACAAGGTGGACGAACGGTCGATTGGGTACCCGGCACCGCTGTGGTTCGAGTTCCGCTGCTGCCAAATAGTTATCTAGATCGGGAATTGGCGGCGACAGAAGAACTCGTCGGGCTCACGGACAAACGAACGGGACCGAGGACATGAAAAAGATCATTCGCAATCTCGCGACGGACTCCAACAAAGCCTTCTGGGCGGATGCTGAGAAGGTGGCTTCGGATGTTCGTAAGTGGCCCGACTGGAAGCGGGCAGGAATCAACGTCTCAAGCGTTCGCACTGAAACGGGAGCTTCGATCCCGAAGGGGTCCTCCGACTCGAAGAAGTAGATGCTCCCACTGGTGCCGGCCCGTGCACCGGCGGCGACCTCATCATACTGAGACCGTCGAGTGGCCAAGCTTCTCATGGGCTTGTTGGATGGTTTCCAGCTTCCGCGACCGTACATCTATCCGACACCGGAAGGCCTCGCGCGCGCGGAGTGGTCTGGAGCTGGCTGGGAAGTGGTAACCAGTTTCGATCTTGGGTCACGCTCGGCCGAGGTGACAGCCGCGCGCACGAACTCCGACGAACTTCACGAGCTCGCGATTCCGCTCAATCAACCGGGAGGGGAGAGCCAGCTGGGTCGCTTCCTCACCGATCACCTAGCTGCGATCTGATCGGAACATGAGCTCGGCCCTCGGACCCTTGTCCGACGATGAAGAACTCCTGTTCAGGCAGGTCCATCCTGCCTTCGTCCGCGATGGCCGACCCAGCAGCCAGGCGTTCCGCCCGACGCCTAGCGTTCCCATCGGATCGCGCTATAGGGCGCGTACGCGTGCACACCGAAGGTCGCCAGAGATCTTGATCTCACCGAGACGGCGCTGCGCGCTTGGGTGAAGCAAGCGGACGCCGATTCCGGACAGGGGCCGCCTGAGGCGCTCACGACCGTCGAACGCGAAGAGCTGGCGCGGCTTCGCCGCGAGACGAAGCGACTGCAAATGGAGCGCGACATTTTAAAAGCAGCGGCCTTAGATTCAACCGGTCGGCGCAACAGTGGTTGTGTACCGTGGAGGTTGAATGGCGCAACGCGGAAGACCGGGCATGTCGGGCACTCAGAAGGCGGAACTTTGGCGGCGTTGGAAGGAGGGCGAGTCGCTCAGTGACATCAGTCGTGCGCTCGCGAAGAACCCGGGCTCGATACACGGTGTTCTTGCGTTGAGGGGTGGCATCGCGCCACCGGTCCGAAAGCGTTCAGCTCGCGCGCTTACACGCGGGCAACGCGAGGAAATCTCGCGCGGCTTGGTCGCAGATCTCACACTTCGGGCGATCAGCGCACAGATTGGTGTCTCGCCATCCACGACGGGTCGCGAAGTCTCTCGCAATGGCGGGCGCTCGCGATACCGAGCAGAAGGGGCCGAGGAGCGCGCACTCGAGCAAGGTCGGCGGCCAAAGCCGTGCCTCCTCGAGAGACGCCCGAGAGTGCGCCGTCTGGTTGCTGCAAAGATTGCAAGGAATTGGTCTCCGGAGCAGATTTCTGGCTGGCTCCGCTGTAGGTTTCCGAACCAAGAGGCGATGCAGATTTCCCACGAAACCATCTACCGAAGTCTCTTTATACAGGCACGCGGAGTGCTCAAGAAAGAGCTCATCGCTCACCTCCGCAGTCGAAGAATGATGCGGTGTGCAAGGACATCGACGTCGGGGCATGGGCGAAGTTCAATTCGTGACGCGGTCTCGATCTCGGAACGTCCCGCGGAGGTCGAAGATCGCGCTGTACCAGGTCATTGGGAAGGTGACCTGGTCAGCGGATCCAACAACACCCAGATCGCAACGCTCGTCGAGCGCAGCTCCCGCTTCCTGATGCTGGTCAAGGTGAAGGGCAAGGACACCGCCGCTGTCGTGGACGCCATTGTGCGCCAAGTGAAGGACTTGCCCAGCGGGGTAATGACGTCACTCACGTGGGATTGTGGAGCGGAACTCGCTGCTCATAAGCGCTTTTCGATGGCCACGAACGCGAAAGTCTATTTCTGTGATCCCAGCAGTCCTTGGCGGCCGCGAAGAATTGAAGCGGCTCTTCGAGAACGGTCGCCTTCTGGTCGAACCGCAGCCCGAAGGGCACTACATCGCGCGGGGGCGTCTCTTCCCCCTCGCCCTCCTGTCGCTCGATCTCACCCCAGAAACGTACAAGCCCCGGAGCTTTTCAGCTCCGAGACCTGTAAAGAGGCTGGACTCCAACTCTTTCGAGTTGTGGTCCAGCCATGGTTGCGCGGGGAGGATTTGAACCTCCGACCTTCGGGTTATGAGCCCGACGAGCTACCAGGCTGCTCCACCGCGCGGCAGGGAGCGGTACCGTAGTCATCCCCCCGCGCGTGTCAAGCGAAACACTCCCCATATTGGGGTTGAGTGCGGGGTGTGCTACGGACGGCCCGTGCGCCTCGGGGGGCGCGCCCGGGTCCTCGCGTCACGTCATGGGAAAGAAGCCTACAGAGGAAGAAAGCGGCGAAAAGGTGCTGGTCAAGAACCGGCGCGCGCCGTTCGACTACCACCTCGAAGCGCGCTTCGAGGCGGGGATGGTGCTGGTCGGCAGCGAGGTGAAGGCGATGCGGGCGGGCACGGTCGACATCACCGATGCGTGGGCGTCGATCGAGCGCGATGGGCTCTACCTGAAGAATTTGACCGTCCAACCGCTTCCGCACGCCGCGTATGCGCACGAGCCGCGGCGGCCGCGCAAGCTGCTCCTTCATTCGCGCGAGATCGATGCGATTCGCAAGGCGGTCGATCACGACAAGAAGACGCTGATTCCGCTTCGCATCTACCTCAAAAACGGGCTCATCAAAGCCGAGATCGCGCTCGCCACGGGCAAAAAGAAGGGCGATAAGCGCGACGCTATCCGGACGCGCGAAGCGTCCCGCGAAGCCGAGTCCGCGATGCGCCGCGGGCGCAAGGAATGAGCGCCGAGGTCACCTGGCAAGGCGGGGGAACGGCCGTCATCGACGTCATCGACAACGACCGCGTCGAGCTCGTCTCCACGCGCGCCTTCGCACCGGGATCGCGCCCGGAAGCAACCGTCGTGACCGGCGGGCAGCCCATCTGGCTGAAGGTGCATGGCTCGCGGCGCCAGGAAGACGGCGCGTTCCGCGTCAAGGGCCGATTGCTCAACGTCCGCCGGGAGTTGCTGGATGCCCTAAAGGACGTCGTACAGGTCTCAAATGGTGGTAGAAGGTCGACCTCGTGAGCACGCTAGCAACCAACGCCGCCCCCGCCCATTCCCGCTCGAACTTCATCAGCGAGCGGCTCGGGTCGGCACTGGCGATCGTGCCGCTCGGCGTGTGGACGCTCAATCACCTCTGGAACAACCTGGCCGCCTTCCAGAGCGGGCCGGCCTGGCAAACGGCGGTGACCGAGTATCCGCATCCTCTCGCCGAGGGCATCACGCTCGCCGTCGTGCTGCTCCCACTCGTTTGGCACACGCTGTGGGGCCTCGGGCGGGTGTTCAAGACACGGCCCAATTATCCGCGCTATTCGTACTTCGCGAACTTCAAATTCATTCTGCAGCGGGTGGCTGGTCTCGGTTTGCTGGCCTTTTTGGGTGCGCACTTGTGGCTCGCTTTTTTGCAGCCGCGCTTGATGGAAGGCCACGTCGAGCCCTTCGCCGACATTGCGCACGAAATGCACTTTCACCGCCCGACGCTGGTCGTCTATCTGCTGGGCGTTCTGGGTATGGCGTATCACCTCGCCAATGGGCTGCAGACTGCAATGATGACGTGGGGTGCGGCCGTCACGAAAGTGGCGCTGCGCAAAATGGAGCTCTTTGCATGGGCAATCTTTTTGCTGATGCTGACGATGGGCTGGGGCGCCATCTACGCGTTGTTCCGCGCGGGAGCGCAGCTCTAGCGTCAATGTGAGACACGGCCGTGTGGCGACCGCACGTCCAAAAGCTGGATCAAGCGTGTTACAATCGCGAAGGGGAGATTGAATGGAGTCACAGCGCCGAAATTATCAGCGCTTCCAAGTCGACCTCGAGCTAACGCTACAGAGCGAATCGAACATTTGGATGGGGCACGTCGAGAACGTCTCCGACGGCGGCGTCTTCATCGTGAGCAAAGAGCTCAAGCCCATCGGTACCGAAGTCGAGATCACGCTCAAACTTCCGGGCGCCATGTTGCCGATCTGGGCGGTCGGCATCGTCTGCTGGATTCGGGATAGTGGGGGAAGCGTCGACGCACCGCTGGGGATGGGCATCCAATTTCGCCTCATCGCGGACGACGCGCTCCGAAGAATCCGTGACTACGTGCGCGAGCGCCAATCGGCCAACGCCGCAGCCGTTCAGCATGCCGTTCCGTGGGCTTCGACGGATCCCAAGAAATCGTAGCCGCTATTTGATGTCGGGCAGGTTCACGAGCTCGTCCATGGCAGGGACGAGGGAGATCTCGATGCGCCGGTTCTTCGCCTTGTGCTCGGCCGTATCGTTGGCCGCGAGCGGCGCAAACTCGCCATAACCGGCGGCGGAGAGCGCGTCGGCGGCGACGCCTTGCGAGACGAGAAAATGCACCACCGCTACCGCGCGCGCCGTGGAAAGCTCCCAGTTGGAGGCGAATTTGGCGCGATCGATGGGCACGTTGTCGGTGTGCCCGGCGACTTGGAATTTCCGCCCTGACAGCGTTTTGAGCACACCTGCGACCTGCCCGATCGCGCGCTGGCCGTCCGGCTTCACCACCGCTTGTCCGGAGTCGAAGAGGACGTCGTTGGGTAGCTGCAAAATCATGCGGCCATCGCGTAGCTCGATGCGGAGCTGCCCCGCGTCGGTGAGCTTTTTGAATTTTTGAATGAGCTGCTTGAAAAGGGCGGTGCGCGCGTCGGTGGCGGCTTGCGCCTTGCGCAGCTCCTCGAGCCGCAGCTTGGCGTCTTCGAGCGCGTGCGACATCGTCCCTTTTTCGGACAGTAAACCGTCGACGTTTTTTCCGAGCCGCTGAAGCTCTTCGCGGAGCCGCTGACCGATAGCCGTCGATTCGTCGAGCTTGGCCTGCAGGTTGTGGCTCTGCACGCTGGCTTGGGAGAGCTGGTTGTCGTGCTCTTGCAGCGCGGTGCGCGCCGCTTGCACGTCGGCGTTGATCTTGTCGAGCTGTGCGGCGTTGGCCTGCTTTTGCTGCTCGCTCTCGCCGTGAAGGCGATCGATTTCCGCCTTCGCCTTGCGCGCGTCTTCGAGCGCGGCGTCGTACTTGGCGGTAGACACGCACGCGGTCGAAAGCAGTGCGCAGGTCACGAATAGAGCTCGCAGTTCGTTCATGGAGGGTCTCGCTCGTCGAAGCGGGCATCTTCGCACGCTCGCCGCTGCGAGACACCGCTTTTCGAGGTCCTCCACGCCATGGGCGCACCCGTGCACCCACTCAACGGACGAGGAGGCGCAAAATCGACCGATCCTTCGTGTAGTGATAACGAAGTTGATCGTCTTCATAGCGAGAGCTCTGGCCCTCGGGGCAAACTTCGCGGACCTCGGCCCACGATTGCCAATGGCGCTCGACGTCCCCCGGTCGCGCCAAGTCGGTCGCGGCAAGGGCGCGGTCGAATGCGGCGAGGCACGGCTTTGCACAAGGCGTGCAGGGATCGCTCGCGCGCGGGCGATCCCCGGCGGGTCCGTCCGCGTCGACGACGACGACGGCGCGCGGCGACCACCAGGGCCCGTACACGGGGTGCACGCTCAAACGACTCGGCGACAAATGCGCAAGCCCAATGGCGTGAGCGACCTGCTGAATCGCAACGGGGGCCGGCGTCATCCGATGCGCAAAGAGAATGACGTGTCGATGGCCGAGCGAATGCGCCGCGGCGTCGGTCAACACCCTTTCGAGGTATGCGTCGAGCGGATGCTCGGCGCCGACGAGCGACGCATCGGCGCGCAGCGCCCGCGCGAAAACGGGCCAGAGGCGCCGCGTGTTGCCCACGACGAACCCGAGCGCACCCAGCCGCCCCCAGTCGGGGAGACGTAGGGAAGGCTCGATGACGTCGTTGAACCAGTCGACACGGAAGGGGTAAACCAAGTCGAGCCCCACGTCGTCGCAGCGGGACCGCAAAGCGGCGGTGACTGCGTCGAGCATGGAGCTACGGACTTTGCGACGTTGTCTTGCACCCCACGAGCATGTCGAGATGGCTGCCTGCCGTCTGCACCAGCGGATCGCAAGTGGCCGGGCAAAGCGTGATCTTGGTGGGGGCCGGGTTGCCCGGCGGGACGGGCTGATCGTAATACCACCCGCCGGCAGCGCCGCACGCGGCGGCGTTATCGACCTTGCCGAGCGGCATGATCGCGCCGTTGACGCCGACGCGGATTTGGATGTTGACGAGATTGAAGTCGAGGCGCTCACCGGGTCGCATTGGGATCAGGTAATCGCAGGTGATCGAGTTGTCGCGAATGGCGTTGAATGCGGTCACGAGCTCTGATTCGCCGCCCGACTCGATGAGGTGCGCGGGTGCTGTGCCGCCCGCCAGCGCGAGCGCGTTCAAATCGGCGACGCTCGGCCCGATGCCGAGTACGTAAGTCCTGACCGGAGGGGAGCCGTTCGCGTAGGTTCTCGCGACTGCCACGGTGGCATTCACGCTGTTGCTGCTGCCGCACTGGCTCGGTTGACCGTCGGTCACGATGACGACCGCCACGTCGCGGGTCGCACGACCAATCTTCTCGGCCTTGGCGTAGCTGAGCGATGCTTCGAGGGCCGGCGTCGTGGGGGTGCCCGGGCCGAGTCGCTGCGCCGCACGCGCGGTCGCGATGCGCGGAGCCACATCGGGGAGAAGTCCAATGGGCACATCCGGCACGCGATAATCGTTCACGGCACAGAGGGTGTTGTTGCCCGTCGAGGATTTGGGGAAGAAATTCACGCCCGCGCCGAGCCCGGCGCTCATCGGCGAACGCACGAACGTGTTGAGCGCGTTGGTCATCGCCGACCATCGGCTCTGCATGCCCGCGTCGGCTCCCATGGAGTTCGATTTGTCGACCACGAAGTAAAAGTCGATGGGGATGCCCTTGCCTTCCCGTGACTCGGCAAAGCAGGGCGGCAGGTCGGGTACATCGGCGATGTCCGCGCGATCGGAGCGATCCGCGCTGTCGGCGCTGTCGAAAGCGTCGGTCGCATCACGAACATCGGAGCCGTCGCGACGCGCGTCGAGACCGGCGAGGCCGTCCAGCGATCGATCGGCATTCACATCCGAAAGCGACGCGTCCCGTTCTCGCGAGGCATCGGGATCGTCGTCTGTCCCGTCATCGGAGAAGGGGACGTAATTGAGCGGCGTGCGGCTGCCGCATGCGACCGGCAGGGCAGCGAGCACGCTCACTGTGAGCAAGCGGAGCGCAGCGGTACGCCGGCAAGACGTCATAGTTCTCCTCGCGAGCGTCACCCTGCCGGCGGCGGGTGCGATCGCACTTCGTTCCAGAACCACGTTGATCCCTACACGACGGATCCCCCTCCGTCAAAGCGGCGTGCAACCGTGAAGCGATCGCTGGCAGGCTCACCCGGTCGAGCGCAGTCGCGCCTCCCGGGACGATGCGCCCCGGGGCGAAAAGTCCGCACCGATCACAGCGGTAGACGCCCGCTTCGGCGCGTTAAGCGGGGAGCCCGTCGATGAAAGCTGGATCGCCCATTTGCAGAGCGATGCGCGCGACCTCACCGGCCCGGGTGACGAGGAGCTCGCGACCGCTGGCATCGACCGGGTCATAGCCGAACACAGCCTGGTTCGACTGCTCGGCGTGCCGACGCAGGAACTCGACGTACCCCTGACCGATGGCCTGCATCACTGGGAAATACGCGACGTTGTCGAGCTTGACCATGGACAGCTCCTTGTCCGTCAGCTCACTCAGGCGGTTGGCGTCGGTGGCGTCGATTCGACCGAGCGGCAGGTCGGGGAGCTTGGCGACGGCGGTGTGGTCGAGCGATATCTGGAAGCGACGATAGTCGCACCCGCTCGTCACCCGCGTCGCGCGCAGCAAATCGCATTGCATGTCGGATGCGTCGTTGCTCGCTTCCGTCATGATCCAATCGAGCCAAAAGGTGACGTCCGGACCGGGCGGATTGGCCACTTGCTCGGGCGCGATGAGCTGGGTACGCGCGCCGGTACCGAATGAAAAAATCGTGAGCCGCCCCACTTCGTACTGCGGTGGCCCGTATTGCACGGCCTCGAGCAGGGCCGCCACCGAGGGATTGTTGTACGTGGTGGTGCCGCCGTCGACGAACCGCTCCATCGGCGTAAAATAGGTGGGCGCGGACATGGTCGCCTCCATGACCGCGCGCAGCAGTACCTTCGCGTACGCATTGTCGGGCCGCTCACGCAGGTACGAAAAGAACGTTTCCTCGCCCTCCGTCACGTCGTGAGCCGTGATGAGCAGATCGATCCCGGTTTTATCGCACACGTCGCGAAGCGTGACGTCGCCGAGCGTCTCTTTGAGAATCCGACGGTAACTCGCTTTGGACCAGGCCGGCGGGTTGAGAAATTGGTGAGCGAACATGTCGCGCCGCGTGAAGACCTTGGTCACGAAGGTGCCGTAAAGTTGCTCGATTTCGAGCGCGGTGCGGCCCGACGCCACCAGGCCGGCAATGATGGCTCCCGTCGAAGTGCCCGCCACCATGTCGAAGATCTGGTGGCAGGGCGCCCCTGCCTGCTGCTCGAGCTCCTTCAGAAGCTGGATGGTCATGATGCCGCGGATTCCCCCGCCGTCGAGGCAGAGGAGCGCTCGATTCTTCTCGGGAATCCGCAGCCGTGCAAACGCTCGTTGGGCCGTCTCGCGCATGATTTCCCCTCTCGCTCGTCGCACCAACATACCGCGCGCGAGCCCTTGGCGACATCACCGCGGCGCCCGCTTCGGTCAGCCAAAGTCACCCCTTTGTGCCGAAAAGTGGGCCCTCTCCCCCATCCTCTGAAACCATGGCCCAACCTTCTCGCGTCGGGAGATTCGGACATGTCGCCACGCTTTTCTATTTCACTCGCCGCGCTGGTTCCTGCGCTCATTCTCATCCCACTCGCCTGCGGCGGGAGCGATCCTGCGCCCGGCAACGGCGCGTCGCTTACCGGCGGGCTCTGCGCGGCCGGATGCCGGTCGCCGATGGTATGCGACGCGACCATCGGCTGCGTGGAATGCACGCATGATGACGCATGCCCGACCGCCAAGCCGAGATGCGTACGGGGCGCTTGCTCCGTGTGCGCCACCAACGACGATTGCCCTTCGTCGATCCACACCTGCTCCCCCACCGACCACGCGTGTCATGTCGCCTGTGGACCGGGCAGCTCCGTCACTTGCGATCACGGCACGCAGTGCGACCCCGCGAGCGGAGCGTGCGTGGTCTGCATCACCAACGCCGATTGCGCGGGCACCGACCATCCCCTCTGCGACCCGCAGCGCAAGCTCTGCGTCGCCTGCGTGGCCAACGACCATTGCGCCTCCAGCGCGCCCATCTGCGCGCGCGGCCAAGGGGAGTGCGTTCAATGCGTCACCAACGGCGACTGCCCGTCTTCGGCGCCGACCTGCACCGCCGATCTCAAGTGCCAGGGCGGATGTTTATCCGATTCGAGCTGCAGCGGTGGCGAGCCCTTTTGCAACATGGCGACGGGCGAGTGCGTCGAGTGCAGAGGGAGCTCGGATTGCCACACGCCCGATCTCCCCCTCTGCCACCGCGGCCACTGTGCGCAGTGTGTGGACGCGACGTCGTGCCCTTCGACCGCTCCATATTGCGCGAACGGGCGATGTGTGGCTTGCCGCGACGATTCGCAATGCCCGAGTACGGCGCCGCGCTGCAAGAGCGGCGCTTGCAGCCCTTAGCGGCGCGCGACGCCGGCGCGTCGCGACGTTCAGCTCACGGCGATCGACGCGCCGCACATCTCGTTACGACGACGGAGGCGGTCGTCGCGACCGGCGCGCCGCGCCGGGCTGGCGCGAACCCTCGCCCTGCTTTTCTTTGTGTTTGCTCCAGCAATCGGCGCAGCGCCACTCGACGATGAACGTCCCCTGGGGGCCTGCGCGACGAGAAAGTCTCCACCCGAATTTCGGACTGATGAGGGTGTAGTTGGTATCGGTCTTGGGAGCGTGGATGCCGCAGCCGATGCAAACCTCGAAGTCGTGCGTGGACATCTATCAACTTAGAATTCCACGCTTCCGAACAACGAGCAATATTCATCGGCGCTAGCGCGTCTTTGGGGTACGCCGCGTTACTGAGGACGGCGAACGCTAACCCGGAAGCCGAACGAGTCCGCCAGCGGGCCGGCCAGGCCGAACTCCGTGGCCTCGGGAAAAGCGACCCGGTCGAGCTCGTTGTAGAAGATCTCGACGGCCTGCGTCGGATTGGTGAACCACGGGTCTTTGAGATAGACGCGCAGATTCCATATCGGGTCCTCGATGGTGTTGTACGGATTGCCCAGCCGTCCGGGATCGATGAGGTCCTTCTTCGGACAGCGCGTACATTGTGGTTTGCACACGGCGTTCGGGATCGAAAAATTGCACTGCTGTCTCATGTCGTCGGTAATGGCCTCGAAGAACGACTGCTGCATGGCCACGACGCCCGTCGGGTTGACGTTGCCGATCATCGGACGCCCATCCATGCCGGTAATGACTTGTCCGTCTTTGTCGCGTGCCGTCGCGCTACCTGACCAGTCCCCCATGATGATCGCCGGGCGGTCTCGACTCTTGCGCTGAATCCACCCGATGACCTTCTGAATGCCGAGGATATTTTCCTCCTCCCAACCGGCGGCTCCCACGTTGCCGTTTCCGTATCCACCGGTGTACGGCATGAGCGCTCCCAAGAGGGGCGGCGCGTGGACGCAATAAACATCGATGTCCTTTCCGGGTTCGTATTCCATCTTCGCGTACAGCGCTACGCGGCGGAATGCCGAACTGGGAATGACGTATTGCTCGACCTCGGTGAGCTTGTATTTCGAGAGAAGAAGGGAAGTAGTTCCGCCGGCCCAACCGTAGGGGCGTCGCGTATCGGTGGCACAACGCGTTTTGACCGTTGACCACGGGATGTACGAAATCCCATTGAGGACGATGCAGTTGAAACACTGGTTCTCGTATTGGTTGCCAAAAAGAAGCGCGGCCAACGCAATGGGGCCACATTTGTCGGAGTAACATTTGACGCCGCCCGCCGTCACCCCAGAATCCTTCCCCGGCTCGGTGTTACAGTTGTCGATGAGGCACTGATAAACCTTCGCCACGGCGCTCTGATCGGCCGAGGCATCACAAGCCGCGCGCCCCGGGGGATCGATGGGCCGCGGCGGGTCCATCGTGGGGTCGGGTACTTCGTCTTGCTGATTGGCTGGCTCCGTGGCTGGGGTATCGACGTCGGCCGCCCCTTGAGCAAAGTATTGAAAGCCGCCGGGCACGTCTTTGGCGGCCTTGATGAGCGCCTCCTGGGTCCACGCCTTTTGCTCGGCGGGCATCTCGATCTCGTCGTGCCGCGCCACTTCGCTGGCGCAGAGCAGATCAGAAACCGCACCGCGAGCCGCCAGGTCGTTGATGACCGTTTTCGCCCTCAGGTTTTCGATGACGGCAAAAGCGCCATAGAGGCCCGCATTGAAGACGTCGAGTTTGAAGGCCTCGACCTCGGTGCGAACGCACTTCTGGTACTGGCCGTCATCCTCCTGATCGCGGCAATAGAGTCCGCGCGCGGGAAAATCCGCGGTGCCCCCGATCGCGTAGAGCGTGAAGAATCCCGCCCCCTCGAGCGTGCCCACGATGAGCATCTTCGGTTTGGGTTCACCGGGAACCGCAATGGCAGCGCCGTAACCCAACGGGAGCGGAGCAAATTCCACATAGCCGTTCTCGATGACCCTGAAACCGACGTTGACCATCGCGGCTGTCGGCAGTTGCCCGAAACCGAGCGGCGCGTTGAGAAAAGCCGAACCCAAATTGGTGGGAAGGGTCGTCCCGTTTCCAACGCCCCAGACGAGCGAGCTTCCGGAGATCGCGTTGACGAGCCGTGTTTGCCGATTTTGCGCCGTTCCCGTCGTCGTTTCGAGCATTGACAGTAGCGTGGCTGGACCCTCGGCCGGCCCCGCGTAGACGAGGGTCGCGGCGACGTCAGTCCCTACTTCGACGCCTGTTTTTTCGGCGAGAGCTGGAGCGGAGCACGTCTTGCCCGTGGGGATGATCTTGAAGTCGAGCTGCCCGGTGGGAACTTTGAACGGCGCGGTAACCTCCGCATACGCCAGCCCTTTGCCGCAGATAGTGCCCTTGTCGAGGCCCGAGCCGCGGAAGGTGGGGCGCCCGTACGAAGCGGCGCCGGAGGGCCGCACACAGATGTCGACATTTTCCGTCGACGGAAACACGTGCGCCAACCGCACGCGCCCGGCGCCGGTGCCCGGGACCCACTTCGGCAGCACGCAGGACTTAGGGAGCGGATCGGGCTCGTACGCCTCGATATCGGCGACGGCCTGGCAGCTCGTCACCGCCAACCCCAGCGCCAACACAACCAGACGAAGCATTAGATACACGAATGGCCTCCGTGAAGAAGTGAGTGAGGCAACCTCCAAGTGCCGAAGCGCCCCACCTAAAACGACAGCAGCGACTTCTTAGAAACTTCCGAACACTGCCCCTTGCCCGCCGCCGATCGTGGGCGCGACGCCAAAGCTGACTTGCGGACGATGACCTTGGCCCTGCGAACTCGGAGCGGCCCCCGGCTCGGTCTTGTCGTTCTTGCCGGTGACGAAGAGGTACGTGCCGGCGAGGACCGCGACCGCGCCCAGGCCGAGCCCGAGGTTGGAGCCCCAGGCCGCGATTATGGCTTTCTTCGAATAGTCGGAGCCCGTCCCGTCACAGCGAACCTCGCCGTCGAGCATGGGGCAGCTCTCTGCGGCTTTGTCGCGGTTACTCAGCGCAGAAAAGCTGAAATAGGTGCCGACCCCGGCGCCTACCAAACCGCCGACGAACAGAACCGCGCCCGTCTTGCGTTTCGCCGACCAGCCCGGGTCGCTCGCGGCGTAAGTTTCGACGATCGGCGCCAGTTCGAGTTTCTCGATCGTGGTGCTGAGACGCTGCTTCTTTTGAATGGTGATGGTCTTGGTCTTCGGCAGAAAGCCGGGCGCCCGCGCGACAATTTCGACCTTGCCGGGGTCGATGGGAAGCTCGGTACCCCAACCTCCCGACCCGAGCGCGACGCCATTGCGAACGATCTCGAGGTCTTTCACCTTGGCGAAATCGGGAACGACGATGGTGAGGAAAGGAAGCTCGGGTTCCAGCTTGGCGATGCTGTTTCTGGCAAGCTCCTCGCGGTCAGCACGATTGGCTTTGCGTGCGTCGGAGAGTGCTTGGCGGAACTCACCCCACGCACTGGCGACCCGCCCTTCCGATTCATGACAGACGGCGAGGTTGAGCAATGTGCCGGACGCCGCGTCGAGTCGGTAGCTTTCCGCCAGCTTGGTGCAAGCTTCGGTATAGCGACCGGCTTCCATCAAACCGCGCGCGGTGAAAAAAAGCATCTCCGCCACTGCTTTGTCGGCGGTGGAGGTGGTTGGCGCCGTGGTCGCCGACGACGGCGGCGCAGTCGTCGCCGGCTCGGCGGCGTCGGCGGTAGTGGCGAGAAGTCCCAAACTCAAGGCAGCGACGGCAACTGCGAGAGGGCGACGTTTCACTGACGATCCTCCAGAGGGTTGAGCTTCTTCCTAGGCTGGTCTGCGGTGGTCGACGGGGACGAAGGCGTCGCCGTCGTGCTCGGGGGCGAATTGTCCGGCGACGTTGCCGGCGTGCTGCGCGGCGCGGCGGGACGCGTGACGACCGGCCGCGGTGGCGGCGAAACGTGACGAACGGGCTCGGATGTCGTCGTCGGTTTCGTCGCGGCGGCATTGGGAAGCTGTCCCGTTTCCGGCGACACGGGTGTCCCAGCAGCAGCAGTAGGGGTCGCCGCCGCGGGAACGGGCGCCGCGGCGGTGGGCATGGGAGGCGGCGCCGCCGTCGGTGCCGTTGCCGACCCTTCGTCGGACGTGGGCCGCTCGCGATTGAGAAACAACCATCCCCCGAGTCCGGCGATGGCCAAGAGGGCGACCGCGATCATTCCTTGCCGGCGCTTGCGCGCCGGATCTTGCGAGGAGAGCAACGTCGCGGCAGCGCCAGACTGTTCGGCATGGGCCCCCACTTTGGGATACGAGGCCGACGCGTCTGCGAACGCGAGGGACGTGTAGGTACCCGTCGATCCACCCGGTTGTCGCAGCGACGAATTCATCGCCGACGTGCCCGCGGGGTCGAGCGTCTGGCGAATGCGCGTACGGACTTGCTCGGCGTAGGGCGAACCGACGGCGGCCAGTAAGTCTCCCGCGAGGTCGGCGACGTTCTGAATGCGCAGATCGACGGTGCGCTCGAGACAATGCAGCACGACGCCTTCGAGCCCGGGCGTCACTTCCGTACGTTGATCGCGCAGCCGCGGCGGCGGCTTGTTGCCGGCGAGATCGGCGCAAATGCGCGCCAGCGAAGGCTGGTCGTAAGGAGGTCGGCCGGCGATGAGCTCGTAAAGGATGGCTCCGATCGACCAAATGTCGGTGCGGGAATCGACCGAACCGGCGCCGAAGAGCTGCTCGGGCGACATGTACTTGGGCGAGCCGAGCACGACCCCCGTCTGCGTGAGCTCCCCTTCGTCTTCACCGAGGGTCGTCCATTTGGAGATGCCGAAATCGAGGATCTTCACGAGATCCGATCCGTCGGCGCGCTTGGTGACCAGGAGGTTCGAGGGTTTGAGGTCGCGGTGGACGATTCCGTGAGCGTGCGCCTCGGCGACCCCTTCGCAGACCTGAACGATGTACTCGACCGCGGCGCCGATCGGGAAAGGCCCCTGGGTGCGGATCATCTTCCGCAGATCGTTGCCGGCCAGGTACTCCATGACCATGTACATGGCGCCGTCGCGCCACGTGCCGACGTCGAGAACGCGGGTGATGTGCTCGTTGCGGAGCTTGGCGCTGACTTGCGCCTCACGACGAAAGCGCGACTTGAAGTCTTCGCTGCCGTCCGTTTTGGCGTAAAGGAACTTGAGCGCGATGGCTTCGCGCAATTCGAGGTGTGTGGCAGCGACGACGACGCCCATGGCGCCGCGTCCAAGAATGCTGTCGACGCGATACTTGCCGGAGATGACCGTTCCCGGAGAGAGCTGCGTCAGAAGCGACTCGTGCGGCGCATCCTGCGATTCCTCGGTCTCGTATAAAACCTCCACCTCTTCTGCCGCCTGTTCTGGCATTCCCGGTGTCATTTCCTTCCGCGATTCATCCACGTTGGCACCGCCTGACGGTTTCTCGGGTCTCGGAGCAGGGATGAGTCCGCACTCCAATGATGCCCGAGTTACTCGCGATTTAAAATATATGTCCTCCGCTCGCCGAGGTCACCGCAAAACCTCTCTCTGTCTCTTCGGACAGAACCTGCTCGGCGAGAAGCAACTCGTTCCCACTGTGTGCGAGAAAACCACGTCCTCGAATCGTCGATTGAATAAGCACTCACTTCAGCTGACATTCGCCGGCGACTGTCTCTTACACACGCACATCTGCCGCGATACGCGGCGCTAGGCGTCGAATGGCCGACGAAGGGTGCATCGACCGTCTTTTGCAAGTCGTCATCACGATTCGAGCTTCGTCTAGCAACGGCCCCTTTCGCTCCGAACCGAAGCAGGATTGCGGCACAAAAATAAGGCGCGCGCGCGCTCGGCGCGCAATGCAGCGCCGCTGCGGCTGTGTCTCGCGTCGCACCTGGGAAAGGCTGCGCGAGAGCCCCCCTAGAAGTGACGACTTGCTGCACGCGAAATCCTCCGCCCCTCGTCCACGGCGGAGTCCACGCCGAGCACCCAGTTTGACGTGGTGGCGCGATGGGGTCAATAGTCTGACGCTTCACCATTCATCACAGGACGAGCGGTCATCGCGATCGATCTCGCGACGCTCTTTCGAACCGCTCGATTGCTCGTCCTTCAGCGTACAGTTATCCCACATCTGCCACCCATTCACGACATCGACAGCCATCCTCATTGAATAGTGAAGCGTGCGCCGATCGGCCCTGCCCCGGCCGTCGGCGAACGGACATCGACGGATCCGCGGTACACCTCGACGCGACCTACCAGCGGTCCGCCCGGCGCCGCGCTGCCGAATCCGACGCCGCCACGACGCGGCGCCCTTCGGCCGTCCCATCCCGCCTGCGCCGCTCAGAAGAAAAGCGCGGCGGTCGCGCAACACGACGCGCAGGAGGATCGGCGGTGCCCATCAAGCTCGGCACCGTGGGGGTCGGCGGTGCGGCAACGCGAGCGATTCGGGTGGGCCAAGAAGGACTCGAACCTTCAGCCAACGGATTAAGAGTCCGCTGCTCTACCAATTGAGCTATTGGCCCAAAAAACGATTGATTCTCTCGAGCTTCCCTGTAGTCGCGATCGCCTCCTCCGCACTCGGGGCGCTCCAACGAGAGGGGCTTCCCCGAAGGGGAGCAGCCTCTTTACTCGAACACGGGGCCAATCGGTAGCGATTTGTCGTACATGTGGTCGAGCTACGGTCCGCGGTCCGCCGCGCACCCCTGTCCGACCAGTTGACCGGTGACGGAAGTGTCCGAACCGAGTACCGTTACCGAGCGCGCGGGGCGCCCAGATTTCGGACGCCCGAGGGGGTTCTCGCCCAATGCTGAAGCGAAGCCAGTGGCTCGAGAATGCCCGCAAGCTCGACTGGGAATTCTCCTATGTGAAAGAGGAGGAAGTGTTCCCCGAGGTCGCCTCTGGCAAGCCGTGGCTACCTCACGACCAATGGAAGGACTGGGACGAACCGTACCGCACGTCATTCACCGAATACGTGCGCATGCAGAGCAAGAAAGACGACGCGCTCGCTGCCGTTCGCGAAGCGATCGGAAAGCCGGAGGACTTCTGGCGGCTGCCCAAGCCCTGGCTCAGCGCGCTCAAACTGCACGCCGCCACGCTGCCTCTCGCTGAGTTCGCCGCCGTCATCGGGAATCTGCGCGGCGCGCGCTTCGGCCGTGACAGCGCCTGGCGCACCATGGCTACGCTCGGAGCTCTCGACGAGCTGCGCCATACGCAAATCCCGCTCTCGTCGATGCACGGGCTCGTTCATCACGACGAGCAGTTCGATTGGACGCACCGCTTTTACCATTCGAACAACTGGGTGGCGATCGCAGCGCGGCACCTTTTCGATGAGCTGCTCTTGACTTCGAACGCCATCGAATTCGCCGTGGCCACGCACTTCGTCTTCGAGACGGGTTTTACCAACTTGCAATTCGTGGCTCTCTCCTCGCTCGCCCACGACGTCGGCGATCGCATGTTCGAACAGACGCTGAACAGCATCCAGAGCGACGAGGCCCGGCACGCCCAGATCGGACTGCCCGTGCTCGCCACCGTCTTCGAGCACGATCCTGCCTACGCGCAGTACTTGCTCGACAAGTGGTTCTGGCGAGCTTGGTTGCTCTTCGCGGTGGTGACTGGGTTCAGCATGGATTACCTGACGCCGCTCGAGCATCGCTCGCGTTCGTTCAAGGAGTTCATGCAGGAGTGGGTCCTCGACCAATACGTGCGTTCCATCGAGGAGCTCGGCCTCAAGAAGCCTTGGTACTGGGATACTTTCCTGTCGGCGCTCGATAACTATCATCACATGGTTTACGCCAGCGCGTACTCGTACCGCGCCTCGGTCTGGTTCGATTTGGTGGTACCCGGACCGGAGGAGCGGGCATGGCTGCGCGAAAAGTATCCCGATAGCTGGGACGGGTTCGATCGCATTTGGCAGACCGTGACCGAGCACTGGGAGGAGACCGACATCGGCAATGACTTCGCCGTTCACGGCACTGCCATCGTCACCTTCTGCAACCTGTGCCAGCTCGTGCTCTCGGGCGGCACGCCCGCCAAAAACACCGCGACGACGGCGATCCACGACGACAAGAAGTACATTTTCTGCTCCGAGCCGTGCCGGTGGATTTTCGAGAGAGAGCGCGAGCGATACGGCGATCATCGCGATGTCGTCAAGCGCGTGCTGGCGGGCGAAGCGCCCGCCAATCTCGTGGCCTTATTGACCGAATACTTCGGGCTCCGCTTCGAGACCTGGGGCAAAGACGCGTTCGGCGGCGACTACCCGTGGCTCTACCGTAAGAGGACGGCATGATCCCGCTCTATGGTTTTTTAGAGGGCGATTCCATCGGCCTTCTCGTGCTCGCCGACGAGAACGACACCGCCGCCGATCTCGCGGAAAAGCTGCAATCCGCGGCGCGCATCCGGGTGAAGGCGGAGGCGAAAATGAAGGTCGTCTACCAGGGTGTCATGATCGCGTCCCACACGACGGTGGCAGAGGCGCAAATGGGCGCACTCGATCGATTCGACGTCATCAAGGGGGAGCTGCGATGACATTCGACAAGGCGGCGACCCTGGATGAATTGTGGATCGGCGAGAAGTGCGCCGCGGTCGTGGCGGGCCGATCGGTGCTCCTCGTCAACGTGGAAGGAACCATTTGCGCCTACGAAGATCGCTGCCGCCACAAGGGCATCGCGCTCAGCCTCGGGACGCTCGAAGGCCATGCCCTCACGTGCTCGGTTCACGGATGGATCTACGACGCACGCACCGGGGCCGGAATCAATCCCGAGAGTGCGCGCCTTCTGCGATATCCGGTGAGAATCGAAGGCAACGACATCCTGGTCGATGTCACCGAATCGGAGGACCATGGCAGACCCGCCTGACGCCGCGCATTTGGTCGGTCCGGTCTTGACCAAGGGGCGGCACGCCGAGGCCGTGGTGGCCGCCATCCGCGAGCTCAACGAGAACACGGAAGTGGTCGACCGAGGTGCGTACCTCAGGGTCTCGGTACCCATTTCTTGTACCGTCACGCGCCAGGCGATCGAAAAACACTGCGGCGAGCCCTTCGTTTTCCCCTCCGATCTCGAGATGATCATGCCCTCTTTCAAGGGTCGGCTGGCGCTCACCGACGACGTGGCGGTATGGAACGTGAGCCGCGGGAGACAGCCATGAACGGCGCCGGTTCGAGCCGTCGACGCCCATCGGGCTCGAGACTCAAAACGTATTCGCATCTCGAGCGCGACCGAAGGCTGCCGAGCGAATACGAGCTCGTCACCACGAGCCTCTTGTATTACCCGAGCCGCGGCTTCGAAGTAAAAACGCCTCTCGCGCCCTGGTACGAGAAGCATCAGCGCGGTTCACTTCTGACCGCGCGCGATTGGGAGCGCTTCTGCGATCCGCGCCAGACCACCTACGCCAAATACACGGCGCTGGCGCTGAAAGGCGAGACGTATTTGGATGGCGTTCTCGAGGCCATCGAGACAAAAGGATATGACCGCGCGCTATCGCCTGAATGGCGGGGCACGCTCGACCGCGTGCTCGGACCGCTGCGCTATCCACTACACGGGTTTCAGATGATCGCCGCCTATATCGGCCAAATGGCGCCGAGCGGGCGCATCGCCGTGGCCGCGCTATTTCAAGCAGCCGATGAAGTACGAAGAATCCAGCGACTCGCTTATCGGATGACGTTACTGCAGGCGATTGACCCCGCCTTTGGACGAGACAGCAAGAACGTCTGGCTGCGCGATCCGGCGTGGCAACCGCTGCGCGAAGCCGTAGAGCGTTGCCTCGTCACCTACGACTGGGGAGAATCGCTCGTCGCTCTCAATCTCTGCATCAAGCCGCTCATCGACGAGTTATTCATGACGTACCTGGCGAAAGAGGCCGAAGAGCACGACGATCATATGCTCGGGCAGCTCTTCTCTTCGCTCGACGAAGACTGCCGATGGCAGCGCGCGTGGACAGCGGCGCTCTTGCAGACGGCGATGCAAGACAATGCCGAGAATCGAACCGTCATCGAGGGGTGGATCGCGCGCTGGGGAGAAGTGGCGCAGCGTGCAGCGGCCGCTTTCGATGGTTTCTTCCGGCGCACACCGGCCCCGTCGGCCGCCTTGGCGTCCTTTGCCGCTAAAATGAGGGCCGACGTCGTGGCGGAGGCTCCTGCGGCGTGAAAACGAAACTGAGCGGCGGGGGCAGGATCGTTCCGAGCATGCTCGGGTTTGCCGATAATTTGCTGCGCGGCGAAGGGGCGGGCCTCGTTGCCCTCGATGTCGACTTTCGCTTCACCTTTTGGAATGCCGCCATGGAGCGCATCACCGGGCTCGGCGCAGACGAGGTGATGGGACGATTCGCCATCGATGCATTTCCGTTTCTCGGCGATCAGCGGGAGAGCCTAGGGCGGGCCCTCGCCGGCGAAACCGTCGCTGCCGAAAGGCGGCCCTTTGCCATCGCCGGGCGCGCGCGGGAACGCGTTCTCGAGGGCTCGTTCACGCCTTTTACCAATGAGCAAGGCGATGCCGTCGGCGTGGTCTGCCGCATCCGCGATCTTACCGAACAAAAGTTGGCGGAAGAGCAGTTGGGTGAAACCGAGCGCCGGTTTCAAAACATGGCCGACGCCGCGCCCGTTCTTCTGTGGATGTCGGAACCAGATGGCCTCTGCACCTTTTTCAACCAGACCTGGCTCGACTTCACCGGACGCACGATGGAAGAAGAATGGGGCGTCGGCTGGGCGGCGGGGATCCATTTCGAAGACTTTCAAAAGTGCATGGATACGTACTTCACGGCGTTCAACGCGCGCCGCGTCTTCGAGATGGAGTATCGACTGCGGCGGCACGACGGCGACTATCGATGGATCCTCGATCGGGGAACGCCTCGTTACTCACCTGACCGCACGTTTGCCGGATACATCGGATCCTGCGTCGACATCACCGATCGCAAACGCATGGAAGGGGAACTGCGCAAGGCGGTGCGCGACCGCGACGACTTTCTTTCTATCGCCTCGCACGAGCTGCGCACGCCGTTGACCACGCTGAGTCTCGAGATCCAGAGCTTGAAGCGCGCGCTCGGCAAGCACCCCAAGGGTCTCCCCAAGAGCGACAGGCTCGAACGGAGCGCGGCGGTGGCGGAGAACCAAATCAATCGCCTCATCACCCTCGTCGAAGAGCTGCTCGACGTCTCGCGCTTGGCGAGCGGGCGCCTCAGGGTCGAGCCGACCGAGTTCGATCTCTCCGAGCTGGTGCGCGAGGTGGCGAGCCGACTCAAGCCTTCGCTCGATGCCGCTGGATGCGCGCTCAGTCTGGAAGCTCGCGCCCGCACCATCGGCAGCTGGGACCGGCTGCGCGTCGAGCAGGTGGTCGCCAACCTCGTTTCCAACGCGCTCAAATATGGCCCCGGTAACCCCGTCGAAATGTCTGTCACCCAAGAGACGGAATGCGCCTGCCTGCGCGTTCGGGACCACGGTATCGGGATCGCGCACGCCGATCAGCGCCGCATCTTCCAACGCTTCGAACGCGCGGTCCCGCTGTCGCATTACAGCGGCTTCGGGCTGGGGCTCTGGATAGCTCGGGAAATCGTGGCGGCTCACGGCGGGTCGATCGATGTCGACAGCGAGCTTGGCCGCGGTTCGACGTTCATCGTCCGCCTCCCGCTTCGTGCGGCGTAGCGCCTCGATATTGAAACGAGGCGGCAGGCGCTACGCCGTCTTTCGCGCCGGCGCCTTTCGCGTCGGGTGCGTGCGGTGTGGCACCCCCTTGGGACGGTGGTTGCCGACCACCTGTTTCAGGTGCGAGCCGGCCGTGCTTCGGCGACTAGCCGCCTGTTTCTTGGCGTGCCCGCCGCCGCCGTGCTGGCTCTCCACGCTCTGCCGCAGCAAATCCGCGAGATCGATCACCTTGGCGCCGGTTCTCTTCGGTGTGGTCTCCGAGGTGGGAATGTCCTCGATGTCGCCGTGCGTCGCCTTGCGCTTGATGCGCGCCAGAAGGTCGTCGCGATACTCGTCACGGTATTGTTCGGGCTTCCATTTGTCGGCCATGCTCGCCACGAGCTGCTTTGCCATCTCGAGCTCGCGCGGCGTCGCCTTGGCCGCTTTCGCGCCATCCTCCGGCACTTCGAGCTCGTCGGCACTCCGCAGCTCGTGGGCAAAACGCAAGAGCTGCAAGATGAGTCGGTCGTCCTCGACGAGCAGCGCGGCGAGATGCTGCCGCGTCCGTATCACGACCTTGGCGATGCCGACCTTCCCCGCGTCCTCTAACGTATCGCGCAGGATCGCGTACGCTTTGCCGCCTTGCTTGGTGGGCGCAAGGTAGTACGGCGTGTCGTAATAGAGCGTGCTGATGTCGCTCTGATCGACGAACGCCAGGATGTCGATGGTCTGCGTCGCGCGAACGTTGGCGTTGCGAATGTCTTCCTCGGTGACGACGACGTACTTTCCTTTGCGATATTGGTAGCCTTTGACGATGTTTTTCCAATCGACCTTCGCGCCCGTTCGGCGGTTCACCCGTTCGTAACCGACGGGGGCAAGGTCGTGCTTATCGAGTAGCGAGAGCGAGAGCTCGTCGCGTTGCTCGGCCGTATAGAGCCCGACCGGAATTTGGACGAGACCGAAGCTGATACTCCCCTTCCAGAGTGCGCGTGCCATGAGAAGGGAGTTAAGGCGGCAGAACGAGCTTTGCCGCTGATCTCCTGGCGATTTGGGCCCAAAGTCGGGGAAGTGCGGACGCGGCGCACCGTCGACGATGGCGCAGGAGGTGACGACCGGCGCGGATTTCATGCAAGCTGGCGGCATGTTCGTCATCGAACTCACCTACAAAGCTCCGCTCGCCGAAATCGACGCGCACATGAAAGCGCACGTCGTGTTCTTGAAAAAGTACTACGCAGCCGGTCATTTTCTCGTCTCAGGACGCCAGATCCCACGCGAAGGCGGAATCATCTTGGCGATCGGCGAGAGCCGCCAGCAGATCGAAACGATCATGAGCGAGGATCCGTTTTGCCGGCAAGGCCTGGCCGATTTTCGGGTCGTCGAGTTTCGCGCCAGCCAAAGCGCCGACGACATGCCGAAACGAATCGGCGCGTAAGCACCGAAGAGCCGCGCCGGGCAACGAGCGCGTTGAGGTGGAATCCGGCATAAACATAAGAACGGATTCGGCGATCTCGTCCGACCGCGCGGCGGCGAACCGATCGACCCTCACGAACCGCCGCTGCAAGAAGCACCGGGAAGGAAAGTTTCAACCGCACGAAACCGAGTCGTCGCAGAGGACCCTACACCCCTCCTCACTCTGAGTGTCCTGCCGCCTTGGAGCGTCGTTTGGCTGGTGCTCGGGCAAGCGAGCGGAATTCCAGGCTACGCATCCGGGCGGGTGAGGTCCCGTCGTCACGGATCGTTTCACTTCTGCACGGCGTAGCCTCGCATACATTTTTCCCTCTTTGCTCGCGGGAAGAACTATTGGAACGGGCCCGTCGGGTATGAGACATAAACATATCGCGCACCGAAATGCTCGGTGCGAAGAAGGAGTGCCTACATGTCGTCACGGCTCACGCACGTATCGGCCGCTTCGGCTTTGGTGGCCGGCGTCGCGATCGCCTGTACCGGCACGCTCGACGTCGCGCCCTCGAATACCCCGCCCCCCGGCGGCCAGATGCCGGATGCAGGACCGGAACTCCCGTTCGAGCCGGTTCAGGCGCGCGTCTACGTGCCCAAGGTGAAGAACCTGATGCTCGGCCTGCCGGCGACCGAGGAGGAGATCACGGCGGTGACGACGGATCCCACCGCCCTCCGTGGCCTGGTCGACGCCTGGTTCGTGCGCCCCGAGGCGCAGGCCAAGCTCGGCAATTTTTTCAACAAGGCTTTTCAGCAGACGCAAATCTCGCAAAACGACTTCTACGACCAGCTGAGCGTCGACAGCCTGACGAACCTGCCGCTGTTCGCGCAAGCTCAAGAGTCGATGTCGCGCACGGCGCTGAAAACGATCGCCGAGGGCAAACCGTTCACCGACACGGTGACGACCCACACCTTCATGATGACCCCGACGCTGATGTCGATGTACCTGGCCGTCGACCAGTCGCAGGTCGACGACGCGGGCAAGGGGTCGGTGAGCATGCCGATGCCGGATGGCAGCATCAGCACGACGCAGGCTTTCTGGCTCACCTACCAAGCCGACGTTCCGATCCCGCTGGCCGAGACGATCGATCCGGCAAGTCCGAACTTCATGCACTTCGCCGTGGTCGCGCCGTTTTCGTGCAGCGTGCCCGAGCTCGACGCCACGGGTCACGTCGCGCTCGATGCCATGGGCAAAGCCAAGAAGGTGAACAAGACGTACACCCAGCGCAAATACACCGGCGTGACGAGCGCCTTTCTCGGGCTGTTTGGCTGGGCGCCGAGCAAATATGCGAGCGACCCCGCCGATCTGAACGGGCCGCCGACGATCGCGATTCCGGCTGACGTTCCGGCCGACCAGAAGTACCTCTACCAATACAACTGCGCGGGCGGCGTCGCGTTCACATCCCCCAGCGTGACCCCTCAGGACGCGATCTGGCGCCCGGTCACCGTGCGGGTGGCCAAGGCCGGCGAGAAGCTCACGCCATTTTACGACCTGCCCGCGCTGCGCCAGACGAACGAGATCGTGGTGCGCATGCCGCGCGTCGGCTACTTCTCGACCCCGGCGTTCTTCGCCAACTGGACGACGAACAACAGCAACCAGCACCGCGACACGCTGAACCAAGCGCTGATCGTCGGCGTCGGACGCAGCATCAACCCGGTCGACAAGGGCACCTCGACCGTCCTCGACAACGGCAAGGACGGCCAGCACTCCGACCCCGCGAGCCCCTGCTACAGCTGCCATCAGACGATGGATCCGATGCGGAACGTCTTCCGCCAGGCGTACACGTACTCGTACCACGCGCAGCACGATCCCGCGCAGGTCTACTCGACCGCGTCGTTCGACTACCTTGGGCAGAAGTCCGCGCTCGCGTCGCTCGATGACTTCGCCACCGCGATGGTGACGCATCCGCTCTACGCCGTCGCTTGGGCACAAAAGCTCTGTTACTACGCGAATTCGAGCGGGTGCGCCGAGGAGGACCCCGAGTTTTTGCGCGTCGTCGCGGCTTTCAAAGAGTCGAACTTCGACTTTCACACCTTGCTGCTCGAGCTCTTCTCCTCGCCGCTGGTCACCGGGCAGACCGCCACGAAGACGGGGCGTGAGATCGGCGAGACGGTCAGCATTGCGCGCCAGGATCACTTCTGCTCCGCGCTCACCAATCGGCTGCAACTCGCGACGAGCCTCTGCGTCGGCATCACCGACGCCACCACCAAGATCGCGGTGACCAACAACATCCCGCTCGATGGCTACCTGCGCGGCGCCGAAGCGCCGGCCTTATCCACCGACCAAACGCCTTTTTACCGCGGCGCCACCGAGTCGCTCTGCGCGTACGCGGCCGGCCTCACCGTCGACAAGGCGAAGAGCCGCTACGACAGCACCAAGAAAGATACGGCGATCACCGACTTCGTCGCCAACATCATGGGCATCACCTCGGATGATCCCAACAGCGAGGCCGTGACGCAGCTGCTCAAAGAACACTATGACGCTGCGATTGCGGCGAAGGCGTCGCCCACCGACGCGCTCAAATCCACCTTCATTACGGCCTGCCTGTCGCCCACGTCCGTGGCGATTGGCCTGTAGGAGCACATCATGAGTCTTCCGAACCGCCGCCAACTGCTCCTCGGCGCACTCGCCGGATCCGGCCTCGTCGGCCTACGCGCCCTCGCCACGGGGCTTCCCATCTCCTTCCTGCTCAATCCGAAATCGGCCCGCGCCGAGGAGCCCTGCGCCGGCAGTGCCGGGGCGCAGTTTCTGATCCTGTCGATGTCGGCGAGCGGGGACGCCCTCAATATCAACGTCCCCGGGACTTACGATTTGCCCTCGTCGTTTGCGGCCGGTTCGATCAACCACTCCGACCCCGCCGACTTGTCGATGGCGGCGACCCCCCTCACCCTCGGCGACCAGAAGTGGACGGCGGCAAAACCGTGGTCGACGTTGCCGCAGAACGTGCTCGACCGAACGGTGTTTTTCCACCACTCGACGGGCACCGCCAACCACGGCGAGCTTGGCCGCGTGCTCGCCCTCTTCGGCGCGTTACGTCGCGGACAGTGGCTGCCGGCGTACTTTGCGAAGACGCTGCGGTCTTGCTTCAACACCGTGCAAGTTCAACCGGTGACCATCGGCGGTGAACAGGTCTCTTTCGAGGGCCAGTACCTGCCGAAGCTCACACCAACAGGGCTGAAAGCGGTGCTGACGGCGCCCAAAGATCTTGCCGCGACGCTGCAGAACTTGCGCGACGACACGCTCAACAAGCTGAACGCCACGCTGAAAGAGACCCGCTCGCAGACGAAAGCGGAGCGCGCCTATTTGGACAACATGGTGCTGTCGCAAGTCGATCTACGCACGATGATCCAGCAGGTCGCGGCGGATCTCTCCACGATCACCGGGGACGACGCAGCCAACCAGGTGACCGCCGCCGCCCTCCTCCTCAAGATGAACGTCACCCCGGTGGTCACCATCCACTTGCCGTTCTCCGGAGACAACCACAGCGACGCCAGCTTCAACACCGAGGCGGTTCAAACCAACGCCTCGGTGAACAACATCAAGAACTTGATGGCCAAGCTGACCACCTACGGTTTGCAAGACAAGGTCACGTTCGCGACGCTCAATGTCTTCGGGCGCACGTTCGGAGATCTGAACGGTCGCGGACACAACGCCTCGCATTCCGTCTCGCTCATGATCGGCAAGGGCTTCAAAGGGGGTGTCGTCGGCGGCATCGTTCCCGGCGGTCACGCGGCGGACATCGACCCGGCGACGGGCGCGGCGTCGCCCAACGGCGATCTGGCGGCCGCGGACAGCTTGGCGTCGGTCGCCAAAACGCTGGGCGTCGGCATCGGCCTCACGGACGCTCAGGTCAACGACCAAATCACGTCGGGCACCGCCATCCGCAGCGTGATCGCTTGATCCATTGATGAGACCACGCGCCGGTGGGCGTGGCCTGCTTTTGGCCGTCGCCCTCATCACGACATCGTCTGCTGCCTTCGCGGCGCCCCCGTACCCCGAGCCGCTCGGCGAGCGTGACTTAGAAACGCTCGGCCGGCGCGAGGCAGCCCGCGTCGCTGCCGGCCGCATCGAGGTTGCCGTGTCGGCCAGCGCCGATCTCGGCAGCCGCCATTTCCAATACAGCGATTCCGTGGGTCCTCTGCCGGTCGCCTATCGTCTGCCCATCGCGCCCATGGCAAGCTTCGGGCTC
>Ga0193706_1000269_pt1 | contig 33256 bp, 24 predicted proteins | sample U3c1metaG_FD_160130 | JGI IMG/M metagenome (GOLD analysis project Ga0193706, IMG submission 160130) | Soil microbial communities from a riparian zone of the East river system, Colorado, United States - U3c1 | ecosystem: Environmental > Terrestrial > Soil > Riparian zone | place: USA: East River... | reverse complement strand
TCAGAAACGCAGCCTCGCCGCGGAAGCGGCGCGCGGGCCGTCTTCTACGCTCACGGATCGCTGACCCGCGGCTCCCTCTGGCTGCGGCGAAAGACGGCCGGCGCTACGCCGACCGTCGCCTTGAATTGTCGGGTGAACGCGCTGTGATCGCAGTAGCCGCACGCGTACGCAATTTCGGACACCGATCCATCGCCTTCGACGAGCAGTTTCGAGGCTGCCTCGATGCGCGTCTTGATGAGCAGCTCGCGCGGCGTCAGGTAAAAAACGCGTTTGACCAGGCGCTCGAACCGGTCGAGGGAAAGCCCTACGCTTCGCGCGAGGGCCTCGATCCGCACCGTCTCGGCATAGCGCTGCTGCAGGTCGTCCACCGCGCGCGCCAGCCGGCGGTAGTCGGCATCGTGCTCGTCGGGCCGGTGCAGGTCGCGCGATATACCGACGAGCCCGGTGATGGCGCCTGCGCCGTCGCGCATCGGCGTCTTGAACGTCAAACACCAACCCTGCCCACCGCCGGGGTAGAGGTGCAGCTCGAGCTTGTCGCGGATCTCGATGCCTTTCTGCAGAACGAGCTGATCTTGGGCGGTGTAGCCGGCCCCGAGCGGCGTGGGATAGACTTCTTCCGCCGTGAGGCCGAGGAGTTCTTCGCGGCGCTCGAGCGCGCACCGTTTGAGGAGCGTGTCGTTGACGCTGGAGTAGCGACCTTGGAGATCCTTGACGAAGAAGACGACGTCGGGAAGCTCGTCGAACAGCTTCTCGAGGAGCGCGAAACCGACTTGTCCTAGGGATGAGCTCCTTCGCACGTTGCCGCTATCTTACCTAGCACCGCTGAAGCTGTCTGCTCGGTCGCGACGCCGATCGCTCAACGCACCTAGGTCAATGCTGTACTGCTGCCGCGATGTACGCATCGATCTGTCGCTCGAGGATCGGCAGCGGCACACCGCCCTGTCCGAGTACCGCGTCGTGGAAGGCGCGAATGTCGAAGCGGCCCCCGAGCAGACGCTTGGCCTTGCCGCGAAGCTCGACGATTTTGAGCTCGCCCATCTTATAGGCCAGCGCTTGGCCCGGCCAGGCGATGTAGCGATCGATTTCGGTGCGCACTTCCTGCGTGGAGAGCGCCGTGTGGCTCGCCAAGTATTCGAGGGCGCGCTCGCGTGACCAGCCTTGGACGTGCAAACCCGTATCGACGACCAGACGACAAGCGCGCCACATTTCATAGCTAAGCCTTCCAAAGTGGTCGTAGGGCGTCTTGTAGAGATTCATTTCGACGCCGAGCTTTTCTGCGTAGAGGCCCCACCCTTCGCCGAACGCGTGCGGGTAGAAGTCGAGCCGAAACGGCGGTACGTCGGTGAGCTCGTGCGCCAGCGCTGCTTGCAAATGATGCCCCGGCACGGCCTCGTGCAGTGTGAGCGCGGTCAGCGCATAGAGGGGTCGCTTTTCCAGAGCATAGGTGTTGACCCAGTATTCGCCGCCCTTGGTGCCTCCGCGCGGTGCGGGCACGTAACGCCCGCCGGTGTAGTTGGGGGCGAGCTCGTCGGGCACCGGTTGAATGCTGTAAGGCTCGCGCGGCAGTTTGCCGAAATAGGTGGGCAGGATGCCGTCGATCTCCTTGGCGATGGTGGAGGCTTTCTCCAACAGCTCCGCCGGCGACTTGGCATAAAACTGCGGGTCGGTGCGTAGGTGCTCGAGGAACTCCGCAAAAGTGCCGTGAAAGTCCGTTTGTCGGATGACCGCGTCCATCTCGACGCGGATGCGCGCGACCTCGTCGACTCCGACGTGATGAACGTGCTCCGGCGTGACGTCGAGGTTGGTGAAATATTTCACCAGTGCCTCATAGTAGGTAGGACCGTCGGGCAGCGTGCTCGCCCCCACGGTGGCGCGCGCTTTCGCGCGATATTCGTTAGCAACGAAGGCGAGAAGCTTGCGGTAGGCGGGGATGACGTCGTTTTCGATGGCGCGCTTGGCGAGGTCGCGCAGGCGTTCGCGATCCGGCGCCGCGACGGCCACGGGAAAGCGCTGGAACGGCTCGAAGAACGGTGTCTTCTCGACGGCGGTGTACTGCTGCCCGGTGAGGACGGCGATGATGCCGGGGAGAACGGCGGCGGGCAGGGTGAAGCCGTCCGCCATGCCTTGGCGCATGTTGACGATCTGCTCGTCGAAGTACGAGGGAATGGCGTGAAGCCGCGCCAGGTAGTTCTCATAGTCGCGCGTTTGGTTCATGGCGACGCCCGCTGCCATGCGCATGACTTCGACGTGGAACCCCTCATCGCTCGTGACCGGAATGCGATAGGTTCGAAAGGGTGCGAGCGCGAGACGATGGTGCAACACGAACGCGAAGAGGTCGTAATTGACTTGATCGCGCGCGCTGAGGAGCGCCCGGTCCATCTGCGTCAGGCGGTCCTGAAAACGGCGATCGCGCTCGAATTGGCGTTCATAGGTGGCGCGTGTGGCGGACGGCAGAAGATGGTCGTACTCGTGAACGTCGGATTGGGTCGCCAAGAGTGGGTCGTCGCGCAGCCGCGCCGCCCATTCGTCGGCCATCAGCACCTGCAAGGGATTAGGCGGGGCCGCGGGCGCTCCCGCGCGAGTTCCCGACACGCAGCTCGAAGCGGCGAGCACCAGCGCACCGAGAAGTCGTTGCACGGTCTTCATCGCGAGACCCCGAGCACCGAGCGGAGGGAGGGTGGCGCAGTCTTCATTGCGGTCGCGTCGCGCGGGGCGTCAGGCCACGCGAGGCCGCGTTTCGAGGGCGTGGTCGATGGTGGCGAGCGCCAAGGCGAGCTCGTCGCCTTCCAGCGCCAGGCGTGGCGGTCTCACGCGCGAGCTTCCGTGCCCCACCTTCTCTTGCGCGAGCTTGATGAGCTGCACGAACTTGGTCACCGTGTCCATGCGAAGCAGAGGCAAAAACCAGCGATAAAGCGCAAGCGCCTCTTTTTTGCGCCCTTCCGCGGCGTGGCGAAACAGCAGCAAGGTCTCGGCGGGAAAGGCATTGACGAGGCCCGCCACCCAGCCGGTCGCGCCCGCGTCGATTCCTTCGACGATGGCGTCGTCGACGCCGACGGCTATCTCCAAACGATCGCCCAGAATCGCCCGCAGCGCCGTGACGCGGCGCACGTCGGTCGACGATTCCTTGACCGCGCGTAGGTGGGGAAATTCGCGCGCGAGCTCCGCTATTTGATGGGGCGCAAAATCCGTCTTGTAGGCAATGGGGTTATTGTAGAGCATGCAGGGGAGCTCGGTCGCGCCGAGGACGGTGGCGACATGCGCCTTCATTTCGCGCCAGTCGGTGCTGTACACGTAAGGCGGCAGTACCATGAGCCCGCGGCAACCGATGCGCTGCGCGTCCTTGGCGAGCATGACGGCTTCGGCCGTCGCCAGGCCCGCGATGGCAGCGACGATGGGGACGGCTGCTGCGCGCACACACGTTTCGAGGACGGCGCGCTTCTCGTCATGACCCAAGGTCGCGCCTTCTCCGAGCGAGCCGAGTGGAACGAGGCTCGACGCGCCGTGCTCGAGCAGCCAACGGCAGTGCTCCGCGAGATGAGGGTGATCGACCGTCGAATCGCGATGAAAAGGCGTCGTCATCGCGGGCATGATCCCGGTGAAGGGCACGTCCGTCGTCGATCTGGTTGGCGAGCTTGCCGGGGCCTGCATCTCGGTAGGGTACGCTCCTACGCTAGCGCCGGGCAGGGGATAACGTCTTGTATGTTCTGCCAGGCGGCGCGCCGAATGGCGCACAGACGGGCGCCTTCTGATCAGCCGCGTTTTCTGCTGCGCGGCGCGCGCGCCTCTACCCAGGGCCCGAGCTGGGTTCGCGCTTCGTCCTCGCTCAGCTTGGCGGCGCTCTTCTCGATGCCCGCCGGGACCCAGTCGGGATACGGCGTGACGACGTTGCGGTGGATCCCCGTCGGGGTGTGCTCTTGTCGAATGGCGGCCAATCGCGTTTTGCCGAGAACGTCGGCGAGCCGGACCAGCGCTGCCCACAGTCGTCGGTGTACGAAGGTGATTTTTCCTTCGACCAACCGAAAGCAAAGAATGTCGGCAGCGTCGTCGATCGCGGAGAGCGCCCGAAATATCTGCGACCCTTTGGCATGACCCCACCAACTGCCGCGAATGGGCTCCCCCGCCACCGCTTCGGCGACGTTGCGCACCGGTCCTTTGCCTGTCGCGAGCACCACGCCGTGCTGCTTCACGAAATCGACGGGGTCGAGAGGTGGCGTCATACCGCGCGCGAACCTCGAGCGTAGGCCATCCGTGGCACGCGCGCGAACGACCGTCGCATCGGCCTGAGAATGACATAGGGCCGACCGGTTGAGACCGTCTTCTCGCGTCAGCGCAGCTGCACGACGTTTCGTTTGGTTACGATCGTGACGGATTGAAGTGGCGGTGCGCGAATCCGTGACATCTCCGATGGCTCGGAGATTGCTCTATTCGAGCCTGCGTTCGCTTAGCGGGCGAAAGTCGCACCGGAGGCCACCATGCATTTTCTGTTGTTCCTCGTGTTTGGGTTGGTCGTGGGAGCACTCGCACGACTCATCGTTCCGGGCAGAGAGCCGGGCGGTTGGATCGTGTCGATGGCGCTCGGCGTTGCGGGAGCGTTCGCCGGAGGCGTCCTAGGCCGGGTGCTCGGGTTCTATCGAGAAGGGGAGCCGGCAGGTTTCATCATGTCGCTTCTCGGTGCCATCGTCCTCGTCGTCGCGTACCAGGCGATTACACGGCGGCGCCTGCGGTATTGAAAATTTCGAGCAGACGGTAGCGCCCTTCGATACGCAAACGCGTCGAAGGGCGTCACTGCTCGGGCTCGATCCACAATCAACTTGGCTTTCGCTGCGACAACATTAACGTTGTGGCAGCCCATGAGTACCTTCTTCGAGCGGCCCGCTGGGCGTTCCAGCCGCGCACATCGCCGGCGGCGGTCTCATGGTCGACGGCCGCGTTGGGTGGGTGCGGCGGTCGCCGCGACCCTGGGCATGGGGTTTTGGGCGACGACGCTCCTCTGGTTTGCCATCCATCACATTTCTTGGCTCGGGCCCTGGCTGGCAGATACGGCGCGCGCCATCGTCGGTCCGGACGCCGTGAGTCGTCTCGAAGAAGCGGCCTACGACCTGGACGATCGGTGGAACCGCTGGCGTCACCGAGGTGAGCGCCCGGCGGCGCACTGGTCGGTACCCGATGCGGCCGCGATCGGCGAGCGAACGGGGGAAAACGCGCCTGCGACGTCGGACGAGCCCCCGCTATTCCTGCCGAAAGACGTCGGTCCTCTCTTTCGCGAGGTGGCCGCCAAAGGAGACGGCATTTGGGTGCCGGTCGCCGATTTCGCCGAAGGCGCGGAGCCGGTCGTCCTTTATAAGACGTTGATCCACCCCGATCCCGAGCGATCCTTCGCAGAGATATTCATCGTGGCCGCCGATCTTCGCCGCACGCGTCTTCACGCGGTCGCCGGAACGATCGAGCCGGAAGCATCGACGGACGAGGGGCAGCGCTATGTGCGCACCGGGCTCATTCCGGAGGCGCACCGCGACGCCCTCGTTGCCGCCTTCAACGGCGGATTCAAGACCGAGCACGGGCGTTACGGGATGAAAGTCGACAACGTGATGCTGCTGCCTCCGCGTGACAAAGCGTGCGCCGTCGCCGGTTTCGCCGACGGGCACCTCGCGCTCGGAACCTGGGCGTCCGTAGCTCCACGCGCCGAAGAACTGACGTGGTGGCGACAGGCACCCGCGTGCATGGTCGAATCCGGCGCGTTGCACGCCGGACTCGCGAGCGCCACTGCGTCGTCGTGGGGTACGGCGCTGGGAGGAGGCACGGTCGTGCGTCGATCGGCGATCGGGCTCGACGCGAGCGGCGGCGTCCTCTACGTCGGCGTGAGCAACGGGACGAATGCGCGGGCCATGGCGAGGGGAATGCAGCACGTGGGCGCGTCGACCGTCGCGCAGCTCGACATCAACTGGTCGTATCCGCACATCGTGACGTTCCGTGCTTCCACCACCGGGGCGCCTCAGGGTGATCTTCTATTCGAAGGCTTCACCTACGAGGACAAGACGTACCTCGAGCGACGCTCGCGCCGCGACTTCTTTTATTTGACGCGCGAGACCACGACGCCGAAGCCGGTCGCGCAATAGACGACGATTGCCATCCGCGCGGCGCACGCTACCGCGCCTCCGACGATTGTCCTCCGGTCGTCCGGAGCGATGCCACGCCGTGCCGTCGAGCGTGCACGGCGCGACCGGACCGCTGCGACGAGGCATCATCGTTGCACGCGCAGTCGCCAGGCGCGGATGGATGCGTCTATCCATGACCGGCGCCGGCAATCTTCTTACCCCATCGTTGGAGGTTCGCATGTATGGAATCGTGATGGGCTCGGTCGCGTTCATTCTTGTGGGCACTGCAAGCTGCAGAAATACCGAACCCCCTGCGCGCCCGCCGCAAGTACCCCCCGTTCCTTCATCGTCCGCCGCACCTACGGCCGCGAATGCGAAATCGACCCTAGGGCAAGAGCGCCCCACTAGGAAGGATCGCGGCCATATCGACAGAGCCGATAGCAAAGGCTCGAGTCAGTAAGTGGAATGCCGACAGTGGCGACTTTTCGCAATCGACTCAGTTACGTCTACTCCGCGCGAAACGACTTCCGGCGAAAGTCGTAGACCGCCATCTTTGGAACAAAGACCGACCATCCACCAACACTCAATGACGACATCGACCCGACCATGCAAAGATGCATTTCGGCGTTGTTGGCGCTTCGCGAGCTCCCAATCGCATCGGACGAATCATTGGTGACATCATGAGCGACCTTCACGCCATCACGCAGACCCTGCGCCGCCTGCGCGCCGAGCAGATTCGTTATCTGGTAGCCACCGTAATGCAGGTGAGCGGCTCGTCTTACCGCCGGCCGGGCGCTCGCATGATCATGGGCGAAGACGGATCGGTCACGGGTGGGATCAGCGCCGGATGCCTCGAAGCGGCGCTCATCCGCACCGCTTGGTGGCGCACCCGAAACCAAGAAGCCGTGCTGGTGAAATACGATTCGACTTCGGACGACGACGAGCTCGGCTGGGGGTCGGGATTTGGATGCAACGGCGTCGTCGAAGTTCTGGTGGAGCGCGAACACGCCGCCAGTGACGCGGCGCTCGATTTCATCACCCACACCGTGGCCCGCGAACAGCGCGGCTGCTTGCTCACCGTGTTTCGTTCGAGCGCCGCGCGCGTGCCGGTGGGCAGCCGCGCATCCATGACCGCAGCCGGCGACCTCGCGTTTTACGGACGGGGCGAGTGGGGAGACTTCATCGAAGCCGACGAGCTCGCGGCGGTGCGGCAGGTGGCGAAGACCGGCTCTGGGCGAACGCTCATTCTCCAATCGCACGAGGGGCAAATCGACGTTCTCGTCGAGCCCGTCGTGCCGCCGCCCCGGTTGTTCCTTTGCGGCGAGGGGCCGGACGCCGTGCCGCTCGCACGATTCGCTCGCGATTTGGGTTGGAGCGTCGTCGTCTGGGCGAGCGAGCCACGCTGGCTGAGTCGCGAGCGGTTCCACGGGCTCGGCGAGCTCGCGACGGGCACGGCTCACGAGCTTCGCCGAGAGGTCGACGCCAGCGCGCAGCCCGCGGCCGTCATCTTGTCGCATCGCTACGAGCGCGATCGCGATCTTCTCGAAGGCCTTTTGGCATCGAAGACGACCTACATTGGGATCCTCGGTCCTCGCGCTCGCGCCCTGCGGCTCTTGGCGGACGTGGGTCAGCCAACGCTGTCTGCCGACGTCGCGCGCCGCATTCACGCGCCCATCGGGCTCGATATCGGAGCGGAAACCCCGCAAGAGATAGGACTGTCCGTCATGGCCGAGATTCAAGCTGTGCTGAGCGGGTCGACCGCCAAACCGTTGTCCCAATGCCGAGGTCAAATTCACCGCCCGCGCTTGGCGGCGCTCGAGACTGCCGTGGGCGCCGAATGAGCCGCGTCGGTTGTGCCATTCTCGCGGCAGGGGCGTCGCGACGTCTCGGTCGCCCCAAACAACTCGTGCTCTGGCGCGGACACGAGCTCGTGCGACATCTGACGCTGCAGGCGCTGAGCTCGCGCGCGAGCGAGGTCGCCGTCATCGTAGGGGCCCACGCCGACCGCGTCGTGCAGGCGGTGCGCGATCTTCCCGTGAGCTGCATGATGAACCTCGGCTGGCGGGAAGGTGTGGCGTCGTCGATCCGTTGCGCCACCCACTGGGCAACGCAGAAGGGTTTCGACGCTCTCCTCCTGCTCGCCAGCGATCAGCCGCATCTCGACATCCACCACATCGACCGCCTCGTTTCCGAGCACGAGCGCGGTGCGACGCAGGTGGCGTCGCAGTATGGCGGCGTCATAGGGGTTCCCGCCTTGTTCGGCGAGCCGGTCTTTCGTCGTCTCTTTACGCTGAACGGTGACGCCGGCGCCGCCTCCTTGTTGCGCGACGAACCCAGCACGCGATCGGTCGACTGGCCCGCCGGTGAAATCGACATCGACACCACGCGCGATCTGGCGCTGCTCTTCGACGAGCTCGGCGAGCCGCGACGTCCGGTTGACTACTTGTGCAATTTCGATCCGCTGGCTGCGCACGGCGCGCCGCCGCCGAGCGAAGATCGTCCATAAAACAACCTGGCATATCCATTGCCATAGAGCGCGGTTGGGCGCGCGCGAGCGGTCAATAACTGCTCGCGGCCAGCCCGTACACGCAATCTCTATGGCTATCTCAAAAGGAGCTTCTCTCCATGAACATGCGTACGATCTCTGCCCTCGTGGCTTTTGGTGTTCCCCTTTCTTTTGCGGCCAGGGCGCAGGCCCAAAGCGTCACCGAGAACACCAGAGCTACCGGTCCGGCCGAAGTTTTCGGAGCTGCGGGGCAAATCGCGATTTCGAGCGACGCCGCCCTCCTCATTCAGCGCCGCACCCTCAGCGGAGTCGAAGGTGGAACGACGCAGATTCAACTTGCGCCTGCCGCGGACTATTTCGTCATCAACAATTTGTCCGTGGGAGGGTTCATCGGCTTCGACTTTACGACGTCCGGTGACAACGACTCGAGCCGCTTCGCGATTGGTCCGCGGGTCGGCTACAACATTCCGTTCTCCGATCTGGTATCGATTTGGCCGAAGATAGGCTTTTCCTTTGCGCATACCAGCAGCACATCCAGCAACCCCGGACCCGGGGGCTCCACGGTTTCGGTGACCAACAGCGCTGACGCGTTTGCGCTCAATCTCTTCGTGCCGGTGATGTTCCATCCGGTGCGGCACTTCTTCGTCGGCTTCGGTCCCTTTCTCGATACGGACTTGAGCGGAGATCCGAGGGCGACCGTTTTCGGCGGCAAGTTGACGATAGGTGGTTGGATGTAGCGGCGCCACGAGGCGTCAGCGTCGCTTCCTTCCTTTTGCCCACCAACTTCGGACAGCCTCGCCCGATACGTGAAATGCCCAGGCCACCCAGGAGCCGGCCAGGAGAAAACCTGCGGCCCAGACGCGGTAACGCCAAGACGAGATGAGGGCGAGCCCGGCGGTGACATTGAGCGAAGCCACGACGAATCCGCTGAAAAGACGCCTTCCCAACCGCTCGAGCCCCGGCGCAAGTTGCGTTTCGACGGTTCGAACCTCGAGGCGGCCCGCGCGCAGATCGTCGAGGACTTCCTGCAAATGGAGGGGGACGTCGTGGGCTACTCCGGCAAATTGCGTCATCCCGCGCAGCAATTCGCCGCCGAGCTGTTCGGGGCCGTAGCGCCGGCGAAGAATGTTCAAGAAATAGGGTTGCGCCTCTTGGAACACGTCGAGCTCGGGGTCGAGCTGCCGACCCATTCCCTCCAACGTCATGAGCGCCTTGCCGACCATCATGAAGTCCGTGGGGATCTCGAGGTCGAACTTGAGCGCGGTAGCGACGAGGTCGCGAATCAGTGACGAGAGCTCGATCTCGCGCAGCGGCAGCCCGATGAACTTCTCCGCCATGAGCGATACCTCGTCGCGAAACTTGGGCATGTCCACCTTCCCCGTGGGCCGGCCAATGGCATAGAGCGCATCGGCTACCGCGAGGCTGTCCTTACGCGCCGCTGCCACCATGAGATCGACCGTTTTGTTGCGGAGCTCGGGCGATAGCCGACCCACCATGCCGAGATCGATGAGGCCAATCACCGGAGCGTCGACGGGCCCCTTGATGATGATGTTGCCGGGATGGGGATCGGCGTGAAAAAAGCCGTCCTCGAAGATCATCTTCACGACGACCTGGATGGCCATGCGCGCGAGCTTCTTGCCGTCCATGCCACGCTCGAGCGCCTGATCGATGCGAAGGCCGTCGAAGAATTCGGTGGTGAGAACGCGCTTGGCGGATGCGGCTTTGTACACCCGCGGAAACGCGACTTCGGGATGACCTTCGAAGTTCTGGCGAAAGCGTTCCGCATTGCCCGCTTCGTTGGTGAAGTCGAGCTCGGCCATGATCGAGCGATCGAATTCCTGAACCAGTCCCACCGGGTCGTATGCGCGCGCCTCGGCCACCGATCGTTCGAGAATCGCGGCGAGAAACCCGAGCAGCTCCACGTCGCGCTCGATGGTTGCGCGGATGGCGGGCCGCTGCACTTTTACCGCCACGTCGGGGTAGACGGTGCTCGGGGAGAGGCTCGTCGAGGCCGGACCGATGCGTGCCACTTCCTCGGAGGAGCTGGCGGGCGGCGGGGGGAGAGCGGCCGGTAGGCGAAGCTTCGCACGATGGACTTGTCCGATCGTCGCGGCGGCGAGCGGGCGCTCGTCGAATTCGGCGTAGAGGTCGCTGAGCGGTGCGCCGAGAGATGCCTCTACCTCGCTGCGAATCGCCGAAAAATCAACGGCGCGAACGTCGTCCTGCAATTTTTTCAATTCGACGACGAGCTCTTTAGGCAGTACGTCGGCGCGCGTCGACGCGATCTGGCCGAGCTTCATGAACGAAGGTCCTAGGTCTTCCAGCACCAAACGCACCCGCTCCGGCCATGCCATCGCACCGCGGTCTTTGTCGGCATCGAGCCGTGTGCTCTTCGGCGCGAGGTTGCCGAGCCCCATTCGTCCGAGTACTTCACCGAAGCCATGTTTCGCTAGAACCAGAGCGATCTCGCGCAAACGACCGAGATCGCGCACCGCCGTGAGCGCCGCTACCATGGCGCGGCAGCATAGTCGTCGCGGACGTCTCGAACCATCGGTTCCGTTGCCGCTCAGTCGGACCGGTATATGGCGTGCATGGGTGCGTTCGACCCAGGGGACAAAGCGGACCCGCTAGACACACTCGAACCGATTTCGACAAGGAGTCACCCATGATTCGTCGCGTGCACTCGGCACTTTGGCTTACGGCCTGTCTCATCTCTTGTGGAACGGAATCGGTGAAGAGCACTGATTCGAACACCGGCGTCCCCACGGACGCCCTGCAGCGCGTCGATGCCGGCACCGGCGACGCGCCCAAACCTCCCCCGCCGCCGCCCGCCCAATGCGGAGATCTCAACGGCGGCGGCGACCAACACGTCGACTTTCCGGCGCTGAGCGATGAAGATGGCCGAGAAGGACGGCGTCATGGCACGCCAGCGCGCACTGCTCGAGGAGCGCTACGATCTCGCGGACCGCCCGTCACCCGACGTCGCCATGAGCCGTGGCAAGCCCGTGCAGCAGGGCGTGCGCGTCAAATTGCCGGCGGGGCAAACGTGGGAGGGGCTCGCCAACATGACGCCGGAACAGGTCCGTACCGCGGACGCTTTTCCGGCAGGCTTTTTCCCTCTGCCGCACCCGAAGCAAATGGAGGGAGGGATGCTCTTTCCGCATTTTCACATCGAAGAAATTTTGCGCCAAACGGGGCGCAATCTGGCGCGCTTCGACCTCGACTTCGATTTGCCCGACCCGTTCCTGCCCGAGTTTCCTCCGGCCATCTTTCTGACGACGCGTCCCGATCTGGGCGACGTCTCACAAGGCCAGGTGGTGACGACGGACAATTTCTTCGAGCTTTTCAAATGTGTTCTCAATCCGAAGCAGCTCGACGGATTGCGGCTTCTGCTCACCGCGTTTGCCCAGCAACAATTCAACTTCACCGACGACCGGCGCTCGGAGCGACCCAGCCAGGGGGTCGCCTGCTTCGATTGTCACGTCAATGGCCATACCAATGCAGGTACGCATCTCGTTGGCGACATCAGGCCGCAGGAGGCGAGGCATCGCATCGATACGCCGTCGCTGCGCGGGACCAACATCGAGCAGCTGTTCGGCTCGCAACGAGCGCTCATGAGCGTGGAGGACTTTACCGAATTCGAACAGCGAGGCGCCTATTTCGACGGCGACCCGGTGCTGGCCACCAAAAAAGGCCTGAACCCCTTGGACCGCGGAGCGCAGGTGCAAGGCATGGCGGAATTCCAGCGAATCCTCGCCTTGCCCCCCGCGCCCAAGCTGGGCATCAATGGCAAGCTCGATCCCGGAAAGGCCACCGCCGCCGAGACGCGCGGCCAGGATCTGTTCTTCGGAAAGGCGCAGTGCTCGAGTTGCCACACGCCGCCCTACTACATCGATCAGCTCATGCACGATCTGCACGTCGAGCGTTTCTACGAGCCACGACTCATCAACGGCATCCTCGCCAACGCCGATGGCCCCATCAAGACGATGCTCCTGCGCGGCATCAAGGACTCGCCGCCGTATTTGCACGACGGGCGCCTCCTCACTCTCGAGGACACGGTCGAGTTTTTCAATCTGGTGCTGCAGACGAAGCTGTCGGCAAACGAGAAAGCTGATCTCGTGGCGTTCCTCTACGCGCTGTAGCTCACCGGCCGGATCGGACGTCGGCCCCGACGGGGGTCGACGTCTTGATCCAGAGCCGGAGCACTTCGGCGACGCTCCACGCCTGCGCCACGCACCCACGCGGCGAGAAGGGCGGCGTGGCATCGAAGATCTCGCTGATGGTGCCGACGCCCGCTTCGGCGAGATGGGGAACGAAGCCTTGCAGAAACCGTTGCGCGTCGCGCTGGCTTTCTGGATAGACCTTGAGCCAAGCGTCGACGAACGGTCCGATGAGCCATGCCCAGACGGTGCCTTGGTGGTAAGCCGTATCGCGCGCGTGCAGATCGCCGAAGTACTTGGCGCGAAACTCGGGGTGCGAGGGCGCCAGCGTACGCAGCCCGACGGGGGTCAAGAGAGCGTCGCGGACGACGTTGACCACGCTTTCCCAGCGCTCCGGCTCGAGGATGGGGTGTTTGAGCGAGATGGCGAGCAGTTGATTCGGCCGCAGGGCATTGTCATCGCCCGTCTCGCCATCGACGACGTCGTAAAGATGCTTGCCGGGCTCGTACCAGAATCGACGGTTGAACGAGCTTCGCGCGAGAGCGGCATGGCGCTCGAGCTCGTCGGCCCGGGTGACTTCGCCGTATTGGCGCTCCCAGCCGGCGAGAGCGAGAAGCGCGTTGTACCAGAGCGCGCAGATTTCGACCGCTTTGCCGCGGCGCGGTGTCACGACGTAGTCGCCCACCTTGGCATCCATCCAAGTGAGCTGATAACCCTCCTCGCCTTGTCGCAAGAGGCCGTCCTTCGGGTCGACCGCGATGCCGAAGCGCGTCCCTTCCAGGTGCTTTGCCACGATGGTGCGCAAGGTCGGCAGGAGGTGGCGCAGTAAGCTCACGTCTTTCGTCGTTTCGAGGTAGCGATCGATCGCGTGAAAATACCAGAGCGTGGCGTCGGCGGTGTGGTAGAGCCCGGCGTTGTTCCCCTCTGGAAACATGTTGGGGATGAGCCCATCGCGCACGTAATAAGCGAAGGTTCTGAGGACGTAAGCGGCTTCGGCGACGCGCCCCACCGACAAGGTTAGGCCCTCGAGGCTGATCATCGTGTCGCGGCCCCAATCCGTGAACCAGTGGTAGCCGGCGATGATGGTGCGAATCTCGTCGCCGCCCGCCTTGGCGCGCGCGGCATCGGCCAGCCGTCCAGCGGGCGTGATGACGAACTGATCGGCCGCCAAAACGAGCTCGGCGCCGGCGCTCACTTGCAGGCTCGCGGGAGCGCTCGCAATGAGCTTGGTCCGGCGCAAGCGTTCCATCGCGAACGCGGCCACGGGCTCGAGCGACGATGCGATTTCCCAGGGCTCGACCGAAGCGAGCACCGTGGCCGGGCTGTCTCGTACGAGATCCACGCCGAAGTAGCCCGGGCTGTGGAGGTCACCGCGCGCGTCGTAACCTCGACTCTCTTCGGTTCGGTAGCGAATGTTGCCCAGCCGATCGCCGGCGATGGTGAAGATCGGGTGCGGTCCCGCGACTTGGAGGCGGAGCGGCGGCACGCCCGGCTTGCAGATCTCGTAACGATCGCCTTGTACGGTGAGCGCATAAGGTTCGTCGATCGACTCGTTGAGCGCACCTTCGTGGCGGCGGAAATGGACCCACGGCTGAAGCTCGATGCGAACGTCGTCGCCCTCGAGCAGATGGTAGGCAATGAGCGTGGTGTTTTGGCCGTGGGGGAGACACAGCCGCTTCTCGATGGTCAGGCCGGCGACCTGGTAAGTCCAAACGGGCAAGCCGCTGTCCAAACGAAAATCGACGAGATAGCGCGACGCGCTGGGAACGAGCATTCGTTTCGGGTGCTCGTCGCCATTGAGAGCGATGGGCGGACGATCGCGAATGCGCAGCTTCTCCGAAAGATAATTGAGCATCATCGTGCGCCCCTGCGGAGCGGGCAGCGCCGCGATGAGGAGCCCGTGAAATCGCCGGGCCATGAAGCCAGACACGGTTCCCGAGGCGTAGCCACCGAGACCATTGGTCACCAGCCACTCGCGCGAGATGCTCGGATGGTCGGCTCCGATCCGGTCGGGATCGGAATGGGGCCCGTCGCTCAGGCGGGCGCCTTCATCTTCGTTTTGACGCGCGTGCTCGTCCACGACGACCTCAGGGCGGGGCGGGGGATAGGACCACGGCGCATTCGGCAGGAAGGGTGACGCCGTGATCGGACTCGATGGCCGGCGTCCCGTCGCCGCCGTAGGCATTGTCGTTGCTCGACCAAAGTGTGCGCCACATGGTGCCTTCTGGCGGTGCGAACAGGGGGTCCGACACCGAAGGTAGCACGACGCGTCGGCCGAGATTCACGATGAGGAGGCGGTCGCCGGCATCGGCGCCGAAGATACGAATGGCGAAGGCCTGGTCATTCAAGACGAACCCATCGACGCCTCCAAGGCCCTGAGCATTGCGAAACGCCGCGTCGTTACGTCGCAGCGCGAGTAGATCGCGGTGCAGCGCGTAGCTCGCGGCGTGCGTCTTGCGCTCGGAGAAATCGAGCTTGCAGGATTCGAAGGTCGAGGCTCGGCCGGGATCGGGAACGCAACTTTGCGCTTGGTCGAGCGCCAGCGAGGGAAACTGCGCCAGAAACTGGCAACGACCTTCGCGAACGAGATGGGCCAATTCGGGAACGTGATCCGCAAAATAGAGGAACGGGGTCGATGCGGCGAACTCTTGCCCTTGGAGCAGCATGGGCGTTCCGGGAGCGAGCAACGTGAGCGCCGTCAAGGCGCGGCATCTCCCCGGACTGGTGAGCGCATGGACCCGCTTTCCGCAACCAGAGTTGGCCACCTGGTCGTGGTTCTGCAGGAAGAGAACGAATGTCGCGGGGTCGAGGTCGAGTGCGGGCGTGCCTCGCCGCTTCTTCTGCCAGGCATACAACTGGCCCTGGTAGAGGTAGCCCCATCGGATCGCCGAAACGAGCTCCCGCGGCGAGCCGCAGTAATCGGTGTAGTAGGCCTCGGTGTTGCCGGTCAGGGCAACCGTCGCGCTGTGGTGATAATCGTCGTTCCAGACGGCGTCGATTCCGTACCCACCGGCGCCGATGGGGCGGCAGAGCTTGGCCTGTTGCGACTCGTTTTCGGCGACGATGAGCGTCGTCCGCGGCGCTGCCGCTTGATGCACGGCCGTGACGAGCTCCGACAAGATGTGCGTCGGTGACGCGTCGAAGATCGTTTGGGTCGCGTCGAGGCGAAGGCCGTCGCAATGAAATTCTTCGATCCAATAGCGGGCGTTGGCAATGACGAACTCGCGCACGCCGAAGGAATTTTCTCCGTCGTAGTTCAGCGCGCCGCCCCACTCGGTCGCGTACTGCTCGGAGATGTAGTCCTTGGTGAATTGGGTGATGTAATTCCCATCTGGGCCGAAGTGATTGTAGACGACGTCGAGAATCACGCCGAGGCCCAAGGCGTGCGCGCGGTCGACGAAGCGGCGAACGTCGTCGGGGCGGCCATAGAGGCGCGTCGGCGCGAACCAGTTGACGCCGTCATAGCCCCAGCCGAACTGGCCGGGGAAATCGGCGAGAGGCATGATCTCGAGCACGGTCACGCCGAGCTTTGCCAACTCGGGGAGCTCCCGCATCGCAGCCGCCCACGTGCCCTCGCGCGTGAAGGTGCCGATGTGCATTTCGTAAATCGCTTGTCCGAATCGACCGACGCCTGGCCACGCCGCATCGGTCCACGCAAAAGGCGTGGGATCGACGACTTCGGACGGGCCGTGCGGGCCTTCGGGCTGGAACCGCGAGGCAGGATCGGGAAAAAGAGACGATTCACCGTCGAGTCGGAATCGATAGCGGTCGCCGGGCCGAACCGAGGGTGCGAGGGCGGAGAAATATCCCCCCGCTTCGGCCACGAGCTCGATCGAGGTGGCGTTGGCCCCGTCGATGACGAGCTCGACCTTCTTGCGCGCCGGCGACCAAACACGAAAATGCACGCCGTTCGCGGTGACTTCGCTGCCGACAGGTAACCTGCGGGCAAGCGCGGTCGGCAGGGCGTCGAGCGAGCCCTCGCCGCGCGGCAAGGGTGAGGCGCTTTTCGGCGCGACGTCGCCGCTAGCTGGCTGCACGGCGCTTCTGATTCTTGCTCTTGCGCCCACCCGCGCGCTTGCGGGGTACTTTGGCTCCCGACCGTCGCGCCTGCGAAAGGCCAATGGCAACAGCTTGTTTACGGCTCGTTACTTTTTTGCCCGATTTACCGGAGCGGAGCTTGCCGCGCTTTCGCTCGTGCATCGCCGCTGCCACTTTCTTGCTCGCGGCCTTGGGATAACGTTGGCGAGTCGCCTTCTTCTTGGTGGCCATGGTCTCATCTCCACATGATCCGGGAGGGCTACGTCGGATCAATCTCGGACGGGAGCAATCAGCGTGCCGAAGGGACGTGGCAGTGGCTTCTCACCGCACCCAGCAGTCGTTCGAGGTTGATCGGTTTTTTCATGATCACCGCGCCGGCCGGTGCGCGCGAGGGATCGGACGTCGAGACGACGATGGGAATGTTCGCAAGGCGCGGGTCTTTCCGCACCGTGTCATAAACCTCGTTTCCCGTGACGACGGGCATGATTAAATCGAGGATCATGATGCATGGAAGCTCGGCCCCTTCGAGAAGATGGAGCGCCTCGGCGCCGTTCGCGGCGGTGGAGACGGCGTACCCCTCGTCCTCGAGAAAATCTCGGAGCGATTCACAGAGACCCGGTTCATCGTCGACGATCAAAACACCCATCAAGCCACCTTTTCGCCTCCCAACGCGATGCGAGGGAGCAAGACGCTGAACGTCGTTCCCTCGGCTTCGGTCGACATCACATCGACCTGCCCCCCATGGGCCTTCGCGATCTGTTGGGTGATGAAGAGTCCCAGGCCGAGCCCGTTGGACTTTTCGCGCCGGCGCTCGCCGCCGGTCAAGGGGTCGAAGATCCTCGGAATGAGCTCCGCGGGTATCGCGCCCATGTTGCGAACGCGAATGCGAATGGCATGCGCGGCTGATCCATCGATGTGCACCTCGACGCCGTGTTCGGCGACGCCGTGTTGGATGGCGTTGCCGACGAGATTGGAAAACACCTGGCAAAGGCGATCATCGTCCCAAACACCGCCCGTGTCGCCGACGTGGTCGATGCGAAATGGCCACTCGCGGTGAGCCACGGCGAGCTCGTCCAGCACCTGTCGGGCCAGCGGCACGACGTCGATTCGCTTGAGCTCGAGCGGTATGCCAGTGCCCACCCGGGCACGGGTGAAGTCGAGGAGCTGATCGATCATGCGGGCCATGCGCTTGCCGCTGGCGATGATGCGCCCGAGCGGTTTGAGGAAGCGATCGCTCTCCGGTCGCCGAATCGCCATCTCGGCGGTGGCCAAAATTCCCCCCAAAGGATTGCGCAAATCGTGCCCGAGAATCGCCGTGAACATTTCGTTGAAACGAACGGCCTGCTCGAGCTCTTGGACCGCCGAATAGCGGACGATGGCAGAGGCGACGTGATTGGCGATGGCGATGCCGAGCCCGAGCTCGTGCGCCGAGAGCGCGCGGGACCGATCGTAGTACACCATGAATTTGCCGATCAGACGGCCTCCGGCGAGGAGAGGAATGAAGGCGAGCGCGCCGATGCCTTCCGCTCGAAAAAGGGGAAGGTATGCGGTCATGGTGGGGTCGGTCTCGACGTCGGTCACGGCGATGGGGGGCGGGTTTTGCGCGTCCCGCGCCCAGGGCGAGTGCCCTTCGACCGCGTGCCGGTAGCTCTCGGATAGGCCGCGCCATGCCCGAAAGCGCATCGTGCCTTGTCGATCGAAAACCAGAATGGACGCGCGGGGGGCCTGCAAAGCGGTTCCGATGGCGTCGAGCGCGGCCGCAAAGACGTCATCGACGGTGTTGGCGTCCACGACGCCTCCGACGAGCCGGTACAAAAGCTCGGCCCGTTCCCGGGCTTGATGATTCTCGCGTTCGTTGCGCTTCACATCGCTGACGTCGCGGGTGAAAGAGCGCGCGTAGGCGATCTTTCCGTCGCGCCAGTGAACGTTGGAACTGACGATCACATGCCTCGGAGACCGATCGCGCGCGATCAGCGTCGTCTCGAAATTGTGGAGCGTTTCCCCTTGGGCGAGCCGCACCAAGAACTCGCGCGCCTTGCTGGGGTCGACGTAAAATTCGCTGATGGCGTGTCCGATATACTCGCTCGCGTCGTAGCCGAGCATTTCGAGCTCGGCGCGATTGGCCCAAAGAATGGTGCCGTCAGGTCCGACGCGGTGCACGCCGACCGGAGCATTGTCGACGAAATCGTGCAGCTCACGTTGACGCTCGTGCAGCTCGCTTTCGGCTCGTCGCAGCTCTCGGAACGAACCGTGCACGATGTTTTCGAGCTGTCCGCCGGCAGCCGATGCGTCGTCGCGGTGGCGCGCGCCGGCCGTGTCGGCGAGAACGTCGTGCGGCCCAAAGGCGAGCACGCTGCCGTGCGCCCCGCAGATCTCGTGGAGGCCCGTCGCTTCACGGTAAAAGCCGTCCATCAAATAGGCACAGAGCAGTTTGAAGGGCTGCTCGCGCTGCAGCTCGTTCCACAGCTCCTCGAGGTGGAGGGCCGCCTCGCGATTGCCCGCGCGCCAAAGGATGTCGACCATCTCGCCATAGGCGCGGACCGTGATGTTCCCCGCGCTTCCTGTTTTCTGGGCGAGCAGTCCACCTATGACGTGACGGAAGCGGATGCGGTCGGGGGCACCGTCCAACATGAATTGAGCGAGTGTTTCACCGGCGTCGAGAACGGTCAGCTGACCCGTCTGAAAAGCACTGCCGACATCGACGCCAGCGGACGCGAGGCCGGCCAGGAACGCCCGGCGATGCACTTCGGTCGCGATGACGACGGCCGGTTGCCCCGCGGCGAGCCCAACCGCGAGAAAGGTGACGACGACATCGCAGAGGTAGTCGTCCTTCTCGTAGAACTGGACCAGATGATCGTCGAGAGGAATGGCGCCAGTGGCGAATGGGTCGGCCAGTCGCGCCATCCTGTCCTGGAAGGCCGGGGTAGAAGTCATATCGAATTGTCCCTTCCGCGACGAACTAGGTCCCCGGATCCATCGTTACCTGCCGCGACCGCCGGCAACAAGCCAGTGATCGCCGCTCGGCCGAAGGTCGGACGCGATATCGGCTAAGGGCGCGGGACGCGTCGTCAGTACCTGTACTGCCACAGGAAATCGACGATGGAGCTGCCCTGGTCACCGAACGTCGTCTCCATCGACCAGTTGCGTTTGAAGCGCCAGTCGAGGGTGACGAACGTCTTGTCCGGGTTCACGCCAGGCGGCGGCGTACCGAGCACGTACGCAATTTGCACCGAGATGTCGCGCGCAATCTGAACTTCGACCTCGGGTTTCGGATTGGCCGAGCTGCTGGTGTCGATCTTGGCCGAAACGTCGAGCCCGGTGAGCTCGTCGAGACCCTTGCTCAGTCCTTCGGTGGCAAACCCGCCCGCGAACGTGCCCGCGCGCGTGGCGCCGTCGGGTTGCTGTGTGGGATAAGGCGTCGAAGACGATCCTTCCGCGGTTCCGAACATGATGAGCGCGAGGATCTCGTTCTGAGGACGTGATGGATCCGAGCGAAGATTCACTTTGCCCGTCTTGAGAGGCCCCACGAAGTCCGCGTAAACACGCGTCCCGTCGCTCGCGTCCCAATAGGCGCTGACGACGATCTGCGGGTTATCCGGCTCGCCCACGAACGTCACGGTCCCTCTCTCGACTTTGAAGCGCCTGCCCTGCACTTCCAGCTGTCCGCGTGTGAGGCGGATCTGGCCGGACATTTTCGGTTCCTCGGCCAGTTCGAGCTTGGGGTCTCCGGTGAGCGCGATCCGAAGGGTCGTTCCGCGCTGTACTTCCACGTCGTCACCGAGGTGAATGGCAACGTTGGTGGTCGTGGGCGCCTCATCGGCGGCAGGAGCGTCCTTGTCTTTCAAATCCTCGGCGTCCTTCGGTAAAATGACGAATTGCTTCGGCCGTCGAAAGTAGCCGACTCGTATTTTGTCGGCCTCGCCGAGCTCTTGCGGCTTATTCGACGACGCGAGCGGCAAATCACTGTGAAGGCGCGGGATATCGACTTTGACGTTCATCGTCCGTCGATCGGGCGTCACGTCGGCCGCGATGCTGATATCGGCGTAGATTTCTCCTACCGCTTGGCCGTCGATGTCGAGCGGGAAGGGGTCGTTCTTCGGGATGGTGATGTTGGCGCGCGCACCGACCAGCTGAAAGCCGTTCAACCGCACGGCGCCCTTTACATTCATTCGGCCCGTCGACCCGTGCGCCTCGAATTCTTCGAGCCGAACCAAACCGTCAGGCGAGAAGACGACCCGAGCTTTCACGTCGTGCATCGGCTCTCCGACGCGGGTCAACTGGACGCGCCCGCGCTCGAAGGTGACATTGCCGTTCATCTTGGGCGCCCCGCCGGGAACGAGGTCGACGCGCGCATCGGCATTGATACGACCGTCGAGCTGGCCGAGCACGCTGGCGGCGAAGGGCAAGAGCGCCGCTGCGCGGAACTGGTTCGCCTTGAGAACGACGAAGGCCGGCTCCTCGGTGGCGGCGGTCGGCGTCGTGTCCGCGCCCCAGCGCATGCCGAGCTGCGCCTGTGCCTGCAGAAATCCGTCCGTTTGATCGAGCCGCACGGACGCGCGCAGCGCTCGACCGTCGAAATCGACGTTGGCGTTGCCGCGCGGAAACCGCGCCCGACCGACTTGCAGATCGCGCACTGCGATCTGCGCTTTGGCGCGGGCATCCTTGTGAACATCATCGACGGTCAGCTCGCCCGACACGAGCCCCTTCAGCTGCAGGTCCGAGAAAGCGTCCAGCGTTTCTAAGGGGAACTCTTCGAGGCGCATCTTCGTCGAGGCGCGCATGGGCGCGGGTGGCTCCTTGCTCGAGGAGGGCAGGCCTGGAAGGTCGCCGCGCAGTTCGACCGTTCCGCCGAGAAGCTGCTTCTCTCGGGCGGTGAGATTGATGTCGACCGCCCCCTTTCCCTCTTCGTAATGCGCGTCGACCTTGGCGTTGATGGGGTGCATCCCGCGCGCGGCGGGCATCTCCCAATCTTTGGCTTCGACGAGCAGACGCAGGTCGGGGTGGGCGAGGGCGCCCTCGAAATGAAGGCTCGCCGCCAGCGAGCCACCCATCTGGCGCGTCTTCAAGAACGCCGGGAATTTCTTGAGCTCGCGACTGGGCACGGCGATCTCGGCCGCCCAGGGGATGTCCGTCAGGCGACTGGTATCGATTGCTTTGGCTTTCAACCAATGACGGTACGGCATCGAATCCGAATTGAGATTCACGGAAACGATCGTCCCCTGGCGGTCGAAGATCCGGCTTTGCAGGGTGGTGCCGCCGCTGTCTTTCGCGATCGAGGCGACCATCTCCACGTCGACACCTTCGAGGCTCCAAGGCGGAGTAGGGTCGACGCGAGTGCTATTCACCTGCTCGCGATCCTCGGCATCGCCGCGACCGGACAGCACGAGTCCCCGCGTCGCAGCGGAAAACTGAAGCTCCGGAGCTTCTTCGATGGAGTTTCGGGCGATGCTTCCTTTGATGTGGAGCGCTCCTTGAATATCAGTGAACGGGACCGACCCGCGCGGCAGGATCGCTTTGATGCGCGTGAGGTTGATCTGCGAGTCCATCGCCAGTCGCCCCCGCGCCTTTTCGAGCGAAGCCATGCCGAGCGGCGCGTTGCCTTCGAACTCGACGTGACAGTCATCGACGTCGATCTGTCCAATCTCGCCGAGCTGCGCGTGAATGGTCGCTTCTGCCTTGCGACCCGAAAATTTCGCATCCATTTGCGCCGTGCCGTTTTTGACGCGCGCGAAATTGCCGCCCTCGAGATTGATGCGCACGTGTCCCGTCGCCGTCGCGGGCTGAAGAGCCAAGTCGATATCGAGCCCCACCTTTCCTCCGCTGAGGTCCTTTTGCTGCAAGAGCCGTCCCACCTTGCCGAGGTCCAAACCTTGGCTCGTGGCGCGAACGGCGAGCCCGCGCGGCGTTTGAATGACTTCGCCCTGCAGCGGCTCGCCGAGGCCCTCCAGCGAGACGCCTTCGACCCGCATTTGCCCCCCGCTCGAGCGGACCCTGGCGACGCGCAGCACGGCGCTCACACCGTCGCGCGCCGCCTCGAGGCGCGTGTTTCGCACGCCGATCCCATCGTCCAGCGAAAGCCAGGTGCTCGCGTCGACGCGCGGACCGCTGGTGGGGACGAGCGATGCCGTCACCTCCGTTGCCTGGAGAGAGCCGCGCATCGCGAGCGCGGCGGTCGCGAAGCTCATTCCCCCGGCGCCGACGCCGCGCCCTCGAAAGTCGACATCCACCGTGGCCCTGTTGGGATCGGCGATGTTGCCTTGGACCTTCGCACGCAGCGTACCGTCATCGACGCGGGTGCTGCCGCTGACGACCCGGGAGGCACGGAGGTTCAGCGTGGCATCCACCGTGGTGGCTTGGCCCAAGCCCACGGTCCCGCGAGCGTCAAGGGTGGCCGAGCCGGACATGGTATTGCCGATGCGCGTTCGATCGAGCTTGGCGGCGACGGTGTTCACTCGAAAGTCGACCGTCGAGGCGGCGCCGTGCTGCGCGAAGTCGAAGAGGACCGTCGTGCGCGCCCCGGGCTCGTCGATGTCTCCCCGACCGTTCACGCCGATCGCGGTGGCGCCCTCGGATGAGCGGGACATCTTGATTCCCCCCTCCAAACGCGTGCCGGGTACGAGGTTGCCGCCGAAGTCGCCGGACGGCACTTCGATGACGTAGGTGCCGTTACCTTCGCCGTTGGCCAGGAGCACGACGTCGACGGTTGCGTCGGCCCCCACGTTCGTCGTGGGCGCTGTTCGCGAAAGCGCGCGGGCATCGATCTTTTTCGCGCTGAGGGTGGCGTGCAATTTCTTGTCTTCGGCGATCGAAGCGCGCGCCGCCAGGTCGAGCACACCTTTGCCGAGGCTGACGTGCACTTTGGCGTCGAGATCGGGGAGATGGCCGCGAGCTTCGCCGTGCGCCGCCACGTCTTGCGTCAGCGCCAAGCTGGGCGAAAGGCGCCGTCCATCATCGGGCGTCACCTTGGGGACATCGAAGTTGGCGAGGACGTCGGGGCCATCGATCGACCCATTCAGCGTGAAGGGCACGCCGCTGATCTCGCCTTTCAGGTCGACGCGTCCCGCTTGATCGCGACCGCTCGGCGCAGGCTTGGCGTAATGTGCCTCGAGGTGCGTTCGGAGGCCGAGCCCTTGCGGCAAGGCGCGCGCATCGATTTCCAGCGTGGCGAGGTCGGCGACCGTGCGATCGCCTCCGACGATGAGGGAAAGGTCCAACCGATCGAGGTCGGTGTCGACCAACGGCGCATCCTTCGGCTGCCCGTGCACCCAGCCGTGCTGCAGCCCGATTTTCCGCAGGTGGATCACGGTTGCTCGCGCAGACGGCTCGGTTTCGGTCTTTTCCTCCTTGGGCGCGAAGGCTTGCAGCAGCTTGAAGTTGCCGTCGGGATCCGCATCGAGGTTGGCATCCACGTACCCGAGCTTGACGGCGCTGATGTCGATGACGAGATCGCCTTCCTTTTTCAGGAACGACCGCAAGGTGGCGAAGGTGGCCACGTTCACGGTCGCGTCGTCGACGAGGAGGACTTGCGCTCCGCGCGGATCGAAGATCCGGACGCGCGCACCGCTGAGGCCCGTCAGGCTCAAGCCGTCGAGCCGCTCGATCGCGACCCGTCCCGCAAATGTCGATGCGAGGACGCCCTCCACTTGCTTCGCTATGAAATTGCGGACGAAGCGCAATTGCAGAGAAAGGAGGGCCACGACGATCAAGCCGCCGAGTGCGAGCGCGATCCACTGCACCACCAGCAGTACCCACCGCCAAAATCCGCGCCGTGCGTGAGCGTGCTTCGCTGCCATGATCAGTACGCCTCTCCGATTCCGAACGCGATGGCGACCGGAATCCCTAAGAGCTTGGGGGGCAAGCCGGCGACCGGATCCTGTCGCGCAACGTCGTCTTCGTTGCGAAACCCGAGGACCTGGAGCGGCTGAATGCGATATCCGATATCGAGGCGAATGGGGCCGACGGGCGTGTCGTAGCGGGCCCCGACGCCGCTCGACAGGTGCAGTCGCTGAAAGCGAAGATCGGACGTTTGCGGCGAGACATCCCCCATGTCGACGAAGACCGCAGCGGAGAGCGGCCCCGTCACGGCGATGCGGAGCTCGGAGGAAAACTCCCACAACGTGAAACCCCCGATGGGAACGGCGCATAGCTCGGCACGGAAGTCGGGCTCGTCGGGATTGCAGCGCGTGGCGACCTGTTGCGACGCCGTGGCCGGATTCAAGAAAGGAATGATCCCGTGCGGCGCGATGCCGCGCGTCGGATAGCCGCGGTTGGTGCTGGGTCCGCCCGAGAAAAAGCCGCGGAAAAGCGTGGTCTGGATGTCGCGCGTACGCTCGGCGCGGTTGTCGTTGGGGTTTTCGTTCAAGTGGTTTTGCACGATGTCGCCGTAGTTGCGCGGGAAGAGAAATCCGACCGACGCGCGGGTGGCGAACGTCACGCTCGACGCGATCGGCACGTAAGCGCGCACCTCCGGTTGCGTCTTCCAATCGCCGGCATTTCCGCCAAATGGCCCGCCCGCATACTGGAAGTTCGCTTGCAGGTAGGCGCCTTTGCGCGGATGAACCCTGTCATCGCGAAAGTCGAGCCGCGCGACGACTTCGGGATAAGAAATGACGAGTGTCGATAAATAGTCTTCGAGCGGCCCCTGGTAGGTGAAGGGGTTCTCCACTTGGATGGCATAACCGACGCTCGAATAAAGGTTTCCGTACGAGCGGTCGAGCCAGGTGGCGCCTTTCACTTCGCGATAGCCCACGATCGACGCGGCTGTCTCGTCGCTCGAGCGAACCAGTAGCGGGAAGATGTTGAACTCGGGCGCCACGAAGAGGTTGGTGCGCGCCTCGAGGAAGCCGGGCTGCTTGAATTGCAGGCGAAGGCGCTCTTCGGGAAGCAAGCGGGTTGGCGTGACGATCTTGTCGAGTCGAAGCGGATAGAAAACGACGCCAGGCTTCAAATCGACGCGGAAGTTGCGCAAGCCGCCTAGGAAATTCTTGTCTTCCCACCCGATGAGCCCGTGCAGATCGGTCTTGAGTTGGTCGAACTCGACGCCGCCACCGAGACGCAGGTGGCGAAGCCGATTCGGTTCTACACGCACCTTGAGAGGCACCACGTGGGAGGGAGGCGGAGGATCGGGGAGCTCAGGTTGGAACTCGACGGCGCTGAACACCTCGAGGTCGAGTAAAGCGCGCGTCGCATCCTCGATGGCGCTCGTCGAGTATGGGTCGCCCTCTTTGATATCGATGGTGCGGCGCATCACCGATTCGGGAATTTCGACGTCGATGACGGCGGAGTTGGAAGAACGCCCTTCGATGATGACTTTGCCGAACTTGGCCGGCTGATCCGGCGTCACGGTGAAAACCGGTAGCGCCGTATGCTTCACGAGATCGACGAGCGCATCGCGCTCCACTTTGGCGTACGCGTAGCCGCGATCGGTCAGTGCCTTGCGGACGGCGTTTTGCGCCTCTTCGAACTTATCCTCGTCGAACGGCTCCCCGGGGGGCAGCTGGTCTTGGGCGACCTGGTTGACGGCGTCCACGATCTCTTTGGGCAGTCCGGTGATCCCCTCCACCCTGCTCGCTGCATTGCGGACGGGGGGCCCCTCTTCGACCTCGATTTCCACGCGTACGTGCTTGTCCTTGGTCTCCAGGACGAGCCCGGCGACGGCATGCGCGTCGTAGTAGCCGCGGGCCCGATAGAAACGTTCGATGCGCGCGAGATCGCGCTGCAGCGTGGCGCGGCTAAAAAGCTCGTAGTCGTACACGACGCCCCGAAAGAGACCGAGAAACTTCGGAGTCGGCGCCGTCGCCATCTTCTCTTCGACGTCCGACGCGGGGAGCTCCCTCGCACCTCGCACAGCGACCTTATCGATCGCCGACCGATGCCGCGGAATGGCCGCACAACCGGACGTCATTACCCATGCCAATGAGCAGAAAAGCGGCACAACGAAGAAAGCAGCGCGGGGGTTGGCCACAAAGTCCGATACATAGCAAGGCGTGGACCATGTGGACATGAGCCGCGGCAACTCAGTGAACGGAAACGGTCGCAAGGCCCATTGTGGGAAGCGACCGTAAGGCCAAGGATTTTTTTTCGATGGTTTGGCGCTTGGCGGTTTTCGGGTGCGTTCTCGCCGCTTGCAGCGGTCGCGTTCCTCATCCGCCTTATGCGTCGCAGCCGACCAGCGCGCTCGTCGAGGTCGACTATCCGCCGCCGCCGGCGCGTGTCGAATTCCTCACTACGCGGCCGGCGAGCGACGCCGTGTGGCTGAATGGCGAATGGTCCTGGACCGGGCGGCGATGGGCATGGAAGCCGGGCGGGTGGGTCAAGGTGCCGGAAGGGGGCGCCTACGCGAAGCTCACACTCGCGCGCCGCAGCGACGGCAAACTGTTCTCCGCGCCCGGGACGTGGCGCAACGCGAAAGGCGAGGAGATAGCGGCCCCCGAAATCATCAGCGCGAGCCCGTCCAAGGCGAGCGCGGTCGTCGATCCCGAAGGGGACCCCGCGCCGACCGCGGCTGATCTTCGAACGGACGGCGGCGCCGAAGCTGGCGTACGTGCGCCTGATGAACGTCGAGACGAGGAACGATCGAAACCGAAGGAGGAAGAACGAACGCCATGATGCAAGACGATGATGCCGCGGACCGCAAAGGTCCCTTGGCCAGCGCGTCCACGGGTGAGCTCGTGGGACGGTTGGCCGACGAATCAAAGGAGCTCGTCAAAAAGGAAATCGACCTCGCCAAGGCTGAGCTCCGAACCGAACTGAAAAGCGAAGCCAAGCTCGCGATCGGCTTCGTCGCTGCGGGGTTGGCAGCCTTCATCGCTCTGCAGCTGCTATTGGCAGCTGTGGTGCTCGGTTTGGCGGAGTCGATGCCAGGCTGGGTGGCGGCGCTCGTGGTGGCGGGCGGCGTTCTCGTCATCGGTCTCGTCGCAGCCTTGGTAGGCTGGGGATATCGCGTACGACACCCGCTCAGTAAAACACGCAAGACACTGAAGGAGGACGCGCAATGGGCGCAGCAGGGACTGGGTTGACGGGCAGCGAGGATCGGGAAATGCTCGACCGCGAAGAAAAAACAGAGGGCTCCGACGGCGAGGCCCAGCCGGAACGGCTCGAGCGCGAAGTCGAGGAGATCCGCGACAACATCAGCGGGATCGTGGGCGAGCTCGATCGGCGCGGTCACGAGCTTTTCGATTGGCGATCGCAGCTGCGAAAGCATGCCTTGCTCATTGCGGCCATCGGAGCGAGTTGCCTCGTCGGATTTGGCGTCACCGTCGCTATGGGCGTGGCCAATCGAAGACGGCGCAATCGGCCTCTCGCAAAAGCCCGGCGCTTGCGCGAGGCGCTGTCGCGCATGATCGCGCATCCCGAGCTCGTGGCGCAACCTCGGCCGAGCGTCAGTCGAAAAGCGATCTCGGCCGCGGTCAGCGCGACCGCGGGTCTGCTCGCCAAGACCCTTGCCCAGCAGGTGCTCGACGGTTCGAACCAAGTGCCGTCGCTCTTACGCTCGCGCACCGCTGAATAGCGTCGCTTCAGCGACCGCGAAACGTCGCCGTACGGCGCTCGACGAAACTCTTCACGCCTTCGGCGGCGTCTTCGCTGGCGATGATGCGCGCCAACAGCTCTTTCAAGTGTCCGGTCGCCGCGGCGGTACCCTGTGTCGCGGCGATGCGCGCGTTGGCGAGCGTACCCTGCACCCCGAGGGGCGCCTGTTCGGCGATGAGCCTGGCAATGGCGCGCGCGCGCTCGACGTGCTTGCCCGGCGGCACCACCTCCTGCACGAGACCGATGCGCAACGCTTCAGCGGCGCCGAATTCCTCGGCCGTCAAGAGGAAGCGCATGGCGTTGCCCCAGCCGAGCTTCTCGGGGCCTCGGATGGTCGCGCCGCCGAACGGGAGGATACCGCGGCCGATCTCGAGCTGTCGGAAACGGACGTCTTCGGCCGCAATGACGATGTCGCTCGCGAGCGCGAGCTCAATCGATAGCGTGAAGGCAATGCCGCTCACCGCCATGACGACCGGCTTCGGAACCGGCGGTCCCCAAAGCCCGAACGGATCGTAGGCGTAGTCTCCCCCGAGCGCGGCCGGACCTTTCGCGGCGACCACGGGGCCGACCTCGGCCAGATCGAGCCCGGCCGAGAAGTGATCGCCATGGCCGAAGACGACGCCGGCCCGGATTTCCGGATCCTTGCCGAGCTTTTCGTACGCCGCGCCGAATGCAGCAATCGTCGCGAGATCGAAGGCGTTGCGCTTTTCCGGGCGATTGATGCCGATGAGAAGGACTTTGTCCTCGCGTTCGACCGTGACCCGTTCGCTCATGGGGCGGGAGTGTGGGGAGGCTGGCGTCGCGCGTCAACGGCGTTGTCCGCGTTCTTCGTACGCGTGGATGCCAAGTCCTCGGCGCGAGATTCATGCAGCGAAAAGGACCTGCCGTGCAGCGTGTTGCCTGTGCGGCGGCGTTCCGAGCCGCTAAGCTACGGCCGCTCACATCTGCCAAATCGTCTCTTCCAAGGAGTTTTCCGATGCGAAACGCCTTCATTCTGGGAGCCAGTGCCGTCGTTCTCCTGCCTTTGGCATGCGCCACCTCACACGACGCGCATTGCCCGACGGCAGCCGTGGCCGCACCAGGTCCTACCGCTGCCCCGGGGCCGGCCGCGACTCCTGCTCCCAAGGTGGATAACCCCTTGCTGGCAAAATGGACCGGCCCTCACGGCGGTGTGCCGCCTTTCGCCAAGGTGAAGGTCGATCAGTTCAAACCCGCTCTCGAAGCGTCGATGGATGAGAATCGCAAAGAGATTGCCGTCATTGCGGGCGAAGGCGGTGCGCCGACTTTCGACAACACCATTGCCGCCATGGAAGACGGCGGGCGCACCTTCAACAACGTGCAAACGATCTTCGCCATCTGGTCTTCGACCATGAACGACGCGCCCTTCCAAGCGGTAGAGCGCGAGATGGCCCCCAAGTTGGCGGCGTTTTCCGACGAGATCACGCAGAACGAAAAGCTCTTCAAACGCATCGAGGCCGTCTACAACTCGCCCGAAAAAAGCAAGATGACCCCCGAGCAGCAACGGCTCGCGTGGCGCATCTACACCACATTCGTGCGCGCCGGCGCCAAGCTCGACGCCCCGTCCAAAAAACGGCTCTCCGAGATCAACCAGCGCCTGGCGACGCTCTACACGACTTTCAGCCAGAACGTGCTCGCCGACGAGGAGAACAACGGGCTTCTCTTGGACAAAGAAGCCGACTTGGCCGGCCTGCCCGACTCGCTACGCGCCAGTGCCGCGGCGGCGGCCGAAGCCAGCGGCGCCAAAGGCAAATGGGCCATCAACAATACGCGCTCGGCGACGGACCCCTTTCTGGCCTATTCGACGCGCGACGATTTGAGGGAGAAGGTCTGGAAGAGCTTCGTCAACCGCGGGGACAACGCCGACGCGCACGACAACAACAAGATCATCACCGAGATCCTGAAGCTGCGCGTCGAGCGGGCCAAGCTGCTCGGCTATCCCACGCACGCTCATTGGCGTCTCGAAAACGCGATGGCCAAGACCCCCGAACGCGCCATGAAGCTCATGGAAGACGTGTGGACGCCCGCGGTGAAGCGGGTGAAGGAAGAAGTGTCTGACATGCAGGCCATTGCCAACAAGGAAGGCCTCAAGCGAAAGATCGCGCCTTGGGACTATCGTTTTTACGCGGAGAAAGTGCGAAAGGCGAAGTTCGATCTCGACGAGAACCAGGTCAAGCCGTACCTGCAGCTCGACAAGCTGCGAGAAGGGATGTTCTGGGTCGCGGGCGAGCTGCTCAATTTCAGCTTCACGCCCGTCGACGGTCTCGAGGTCTATCACCCCGACGTGAAGGTCTGGGAAGTGAAAGACAAGACGAGCGGCAAGCACATCGGTCTCTGGTACTTCGATCCCTACGCTCGGTCCGGCAAACGCTCGGGCGCCTGGATGGAGGCGTACCGCATTCAAGAGCGCTTCAAGACCCCGACCACGACCATCGTCAGCAACAACTCCAACTTCGCGAAAGGTAAAGACGGCGAAGCGGTGCTCATCAGCTGGAGCGACGCGCGCACGCTGTTTCACGAGTTTGGTCACGCGCTGCACGGCCTCTCCTCCGATGTGACGTACCCGACGCTGTCCGGCACCAACGTCGCCCGCGACTACGTGGAGTTTCCCTCGCAGTTGCTCGAGTTCTGGATGTTCACCCCCGAGGTTTTGAACCGCTTTGCTCTCCACTACCAGACCGGGGCCCCTATTCCGCGCGAGCTCGTCGCCAAGATCGAGAAGACGGCGACTTTCAACCAGGGATTTAACACCGTCGAATACTTGGGCAGCGCGCTCGTCGACATGAAGCTGCATCTGGCGGGCGCGAAGGAAATCGACCCCGACGCCTTCGAGCGCGACACGTTGAAGGCCCTCGGCATGCCGAGCGAGATCGTCATGCGCCACCGAACACCGCAATTCACGCACGTCTTCGCGGGCGACGGCTACTCGGCCGGCTATTACAGTTATCTCTGGTCGGACACCCTGAGCTCCGACGCCTACGAGGCATTCACCGAGGCCAAGGGCCCGTACGACAAGGAAGTTGCCGAGCGCCTGCGCAAGAACGTCTTCTCCGTCGGCGACACGGTCGACCCCGCCGACGGCTACCGCGCGTTTCGCGGTCGCGATCCAGACATCGCGGCGCTCATGCGAAAACGGGGGTTCGCCAAATCCATCGCGCCGAAAAAGGCGAAGTGAGCGACGTCCGTCGTTAGCCGCGTCTGACGGTTCTCACTGGAAACCCCAGGATTGGTGGTCCTGGCCCGAGCACGTCCAAAGCTGAAGGACGGCACCGTCCGCCGTGCTCGCACTGGTCACGTCGATGCATTTCCCGCTCGGGACACTGACGATGACGTAGCTGCCTCCCGCCGCGGCGCTGAGCGTGAAGGATTGTGCCGCCGCGCCGTTGCACGCGGCGAGCACGATGGGCGTGCCGTCCGTTGTTCCGCCATTCGACGCCGCCAAACATTTGCCGCTGTTGGTCCCGGCGAAGGCGTAGCTCCCGCCCACCGAGCGAAGCTCGAAGGTCTGTGCGCTCGTGCCATTGCACGTGTACTGATCGAGGGCCGTCCCATCGGCCGTCAGGTTGTGATAAACGTCGGCGCATTTGCTGCTGTGCTTGGCGACGAGCCGGTACGAGACGCCAGTGGGAGGCCCCGCTTCGCTCGGGGCGTCGGGCACGCCGCTCTCGGTCGGTCGCGAAGCATCGACGTCCGAAGTCGAACCCTCGTCGAGCGCTGCGTCGCGCATATCGACCGAAGCGTCGCTGATCGGCGACGGTGCGTCTGCCGACAGATCGTTCATTTGATCTTGGATGGACGCTTCGAGCGAATCGGTGGCGAGGTCCGGCGCCGGCGCGTCTCGCGCATCGGCGATCGACGTGTCTTGCCTAGGGCCATCGGACGCATCGCTGGCTCCGCGACCGCCCACTTCGGCCGCGGCATCTTGAACCGCGCCGCCGCCCGAGCCCCCGGCCGATCCGCCCCCTCCGCCGGTCGAACCAGCGCCCGATCCGCCGCCAGAACCGCCGTTTCCTCCCGCTCCGGGGCCGCTCGTTCCGGCGCCGTCGGGCGCGTTGCCGGACTCGGGCAGGTCGTACACCGAGCATCCCAAGAGCCCGGCGAGGACGGCACACGGGGCGAGCCACTTCATGACGCCTCGCGACCCCGGTTGTCCTTCTCGACCTCTGCCATCCTCGCCAATCAAAGGACGGTACCTTGTGGCCATTCTCCAGAGTGTGCCACGTCTTTTCAGTGGTACATGGGCGGAAACGTGCGCGATGGCGCGTCGGTACCTACTCCGTACGTAGCGCGACCACCGGGTCGAGGCGCGCGGCGCGCATCGCCGGCAAGAGTCCGGCGACGAGACCGGCCAGCACCGAAAGTCCGAATCCAGCGGCGATCGACCACGGCTCGACGCGCGCGGCGAAGGCGGGGAACACTTTCATGAGACCAAGGCCCCCGAGCCCGACGGCGGCGCTGCCCATGGCGACCCCGATGGTCCCGCCGATGAGACCGAGGGTGGCCGCCTCGAGCAGGAACTGAAGCAAGATCGAGCGGCGCGTCTCGCCGAGCGCGCGGCGAAGCCCGATCTCACGCGTTCGTTCGGACACGGAGACGAACATGACGTTGGCAACGTTGATGGCGCCAGTCCCGAGGGTGAGAATGCCGCTCGCGATCAAGAGCAAGCCCACGACGCGCACGATCATGCGCTCCATGTCGCGCGCCTTGGAGTCGTCGAGCTTGAAGTTCTGCGCGTTTTGGTGCCGCCGTAGCAAGAGACCGGTGATGGCGGGTCGGACCACCTCCACTGGAACACGATCGATCCCCGCACGTTCGGCAAGCAGCACGATGCGCTGCACTTTGTGCTCGCGTGGATAAACGGCGTCGAAGGTCGTCTCCGGGACGATGATTTTGCGCGCCCAAATGTTCGT
>Ga0193706_1000268_pt1 | contig 33383 bp, 36 predicted proteins | sample U3c1metaG_FD_160130 | JGI IMG/M metagenome (GOLD analysis project Ga0193706, IMG submission 160130) | Soil microbial communities from a riparian zone of the East river system, Colorado, United States - U3c1 | ecosystem: Environmental > Terrestrial > Soil > Riparian zone | place: USA: East River... | reverse complement strand
TTGTCGAGAGGACGCTCCGGCTGCGGAATGTAGGAATCCACCGCCTTCATCAGCTCGAGGATGCTGTTCTCGCCGATCGTCTCATTCTTGTCCTCGAGGGCGGCCAGAGCCGAGCCCTTGACGATCGGAATGTCGTCGCCCGGGAAATCGTAGGACGAGAGAAGCTCGCGAATCTCGAGCTCGACGAGCTCGATCAGCTCCTCGTCGTCGACCTGGTCGACCTTGTTCATGTAGACGACCATGGCGGGAACGCCGACCTGCTTGGCGAGCAGGATGTGCTCGCGGGTCTGCGGCATCGGGCCGTCGGCGGCCGACACGACCAGGATCGCGCCGTCCATCTGGGCGGCGCCGGTGATCATGTTCTTCACATAGTCGGCGTGGCCGGGGCAATCGACGTGGGCGTAGTGACGGGCCGCGGTCTCATATTCGACGTGGGCGGTCGAGATGGTGATCCCGCGCTCGCGCTCCTCGGGAGCCTTGTCGATATTCGCATAGCTCGTGTAGGTGGCGCCGCCCGACTTGGCGAGGACCTTGGTGATCGCCGCGGTGAGCGACGTCTTGCCATGGTCGACGTGACCGATGGTGCCGATGTTGCAATGCGGCTTGGTCCGCTCGAATTTAGCTTTGGCCATTTCCTAAACCCTCGTTCTTTCTGTTCAAATTCAAATTTCAGTCGGCTCAGGCGAGCTTCGCCTTGACCTCTTCGGCAACGTTCGCGGGCACCTCGTCATAATGCGAGAACTGCATCGTGTACTGGGCGCGGCCCTGGCTGAAGGACCGCAGCTCATTAACGTAGCCGAACATATTGGCAAGCGGCACCATCGCTTCGACGACCTGTGCATTGCCGCGGCTGTCCGTACCCTGGATCTGCCCGCGCCGGCTGTTCAGATCGCCGATCACGTCGCCCAGATAGTCTTCCGGGGTCACGACTTCCACCTTCATGATCGGCTCGAGCAGCTTGATGCCCGCCTTGCGGGCGCCTTCGCGCATCGCGCCGCGGCCGGTGATCTCGAAAGCGAGCGCCGAGGAATCGACGTCGTGATACTTGCCGTCGAGCAGGCGGATGTTGAAGTCGATGATCGGGAAGCCGATCAGCGATCCCGTCGCCGCAGTCTCGCGCATGCCCTTCTCGACCGAGGGGATATATTCGCGCGGAATGTTGCCGCCCTTGATCTCGTCGGTGAAGACGATGCCCGAGCCGCGCTCGCCGGGCTCGATCGCGACCTTGACCTCGCCGAACTGGCCGGAGCCGCCCGACTGCTTCTTGTGGGTGTAGACGAGCTCGACCGGCTTCGCGAGCGACTCGCGATAGGCGACCTGGGGAGCGCCGACATTGGCCTCGACCTTGAACTCGCGCTTCATCCGGTCGACCAGGATCTCGAGGTGGAGCTCGCCCATCCCCTTGATGATGGTCTGGCCCGATTCCATGTCCGAGGAGACCCGGAACGACGGATCCTCCTGCGCCAGGCGATGAAGGGCGACGCCCATCTTCTCCTGGTCGGCCTTGGTCTTCGGCTCGACCGCAACCTCGATGACCGGATCGGGGAACTCCATCCGCTCGAGGATGATCGGAGCGTTGGCCGCGCAGAGCGTGTCGCCGGTGGTCGTGTCCTTGAGGCCCACGAGAGCGACGATGTCGCCGGCAAAGGCTTCCTTGATGTCCTCGCGGTCGTTGGCGTGCATCAGAAGCATGCGCCCGACCTTCTCCTTCTTGTCCTTGACCGAGTTCATCACGAGGGAAGCACTCTCGAGCTTGCCCGAATAGATTCGGACGAACGTCAGGGTTCCTACGAACGGGTCGGTCATGATCTTGAAGGCGAGCCCGGCGAACGGTGCATTGTCCTCGGCCGGACGCTCGTCGACAGTCTCGCCGTCGAGCTTCAAGCCCTGGATCGGCGGAACGTCGAGCGGCGAAGGCAGATAGTCGACGACCGCGTCGAGCATCGGCTGAACGCCCTTGTTCTTGAACGCCGAGCCGCACAGCACCGGAACGAACGAGAAGTTCAAAGTGCCTTTGCGGATCAGCCTCTTGAGGGTCGCGACGTCGGGCTCATTACCTTCCAGGTAATGCTCCATGACTTCGTCGTCCTGCTCGACGGCCATCTCGATCATATGCTGGCGCGCTTCGGCGGCCGCGTCGGCGAGGTCGGCGGGGATCTCCTGATATTCGAACTTGGCGCCGAGGCTTTCCTCGAGCCAGATGATCGCGCGATTCTCGACCAGGTCGACCAGGCCCTTGAAATCGCTCTCGAGGCCGATCGGGAGATAGAGGACCATCGGACGGGCGCCGAGCCGGTCCTTGATCATCTGGACGCACATGTCGAAATTGGCGCCGGTGCGGTCGAGCTTGTTGACGAAGCACATCCGCGGCACCTTGTACTTGTCCGCCTGCCGCCAGACCGTCTCCGACTGCGGCTCCACTCCGGCGACTCCGTCGAACACGGCGACCGCGCCGTCGAGGACTCGCAAGCTGCGCTCGACTTCGATCGTGAAGTCGACGTGGCCGGGCGTGTCGATGATGTTGATCCGGTGCTCGGGACCCTCGCCACCCTCGGCCTTCCAGAAGCAGGTGGTGGCCGCGGACGTGATCGTGATCCCGCGCTCCTGCTCCTGCTCCATCCAGTCCATCGTGGCGGTGCCCTCATGGACCTCGCCGATCTTGTAGGACTTGCCGGTATAGTAAAGCACACGCTCGGTGGTCGTGGTCTTGCCGGCATCGATATGGGCCATGATGCCGATATTGCGGTAGCGATCGAGCGGGTGGCTGCGGGGCACGTCGAATTTCCTAGTCTGGACCCCGGCCTTGGCCGGGGCACTGAGTGATTGTTACCAGCGGTAGTGCGAGAAGGCGCGGTTGGCCTCGGCCATCCGGTGCGTGTCCTCGCGCTTCTTCACCGCGTTGCCGCGATTGTTCGCGGCGTCCATCAGCTCGCCGGAAAGGCGGGCCGACATCGTATTCTCCGAGCGCGCGCGAGCGGCGGTGATCAGCCAGCGGATGGCGAGCGCCTGAGCGCGGTCGGGACGGACCTCGACCGGCACCTGGTAGGTGGCGCCGCCGACGCGGCGGCTTCGGACCTCGATGCCCGGCTTGATGTTGTTCAGGGCGTCGTGGAAGACCTGAATCGGATCGCGCTTGGCGCGGGTCTCGACCGTCTCGAAGGCGCCGTAGACGATTCCTTCGGCGACGGACTTCTTGCCGTCGAGCATGACGGAATTCATGAACTTGGACAGCACGAGATCGCCGAACTTCGGGTCGGGCAGGATCTCACGCTTCTCTGGGCGGCGGCGACGGGACATAGTCTCTTCCTTTATGCTTCAGCCGGTTCCGGAACCTGTCCGGGGCTTACTGGAGAGTTATTTCGGGCGCTTGGCGCCGTACTTCGAGCGGGACTGGCGACGATCCTTGACACCCTGGGTGTCGAGGACTCCGCGGAGCACGTGGTAGCGGACGCCCGGAAGATCGCGGACTCGGCCGCCGCGGATCAGGACGACGCTATGCTCCTGAAGGTTATGGCCTTCACCCGGAATATAGCTGATCACTTCGCGCTGGTTGGTCAGGCGAACCTTGGCGACCTTGCGAAGCGCCGAGTTCGGCTTCTTCGGCGTGGTCGTATAGACTCGGGTGCAGACTCCGCGCTTCTGCGGGTTCTGCTCCATGGCGGGAACCTTGGATTTGGCCTTTTGCGGCTCCCGGCCCTTGCGGACCAGCTGGTTAATCGTCGGCATGAAGCCTTCACTTCCTCAAGTTACTTTGCGGCATGAAAAAAGCGCAAAAGCCCCGGCGGCCTTACGGCCCCCCAGGCCTTTGGTCATGCAGCAATGTTCAAGCTCTGCGCCCGTCACAGGACAGCGTCTGGTCCGTTAAACCACCACCAGCCCCGGGCAGGGGCGGCCTATAGCCGCGAGTGCCATATGGGTCAACACACCCTGTTTGTGAAGGGCGGCGGGCCCAAGTTGGGATTGCATCGAGCCCCGGCGCCCGCGAAGCTGCCCGGCGCATCTCCTCGAATGCACATTCCTCGCGCACGATTCGGCGGTTCATGGCCGCGGAGGCGCTCCCCGGTCGCGGAGCGCGGCGCGCCTGCCTCGAAACGCCCCTAACGACGCCGCGGCCGCGGCCGGAACAGCTCACGCGGAGTGCCGTCCACCGCCATGACGCGCTCCGCCGGCAGCTTGATCACCAGACCCGAATGTTCGAGCGGAAGATCGTAGACCGCGCCGAGCAGCCCGGCCATCCGCGTTCCCACCACGTCCGCGCCAATGGCGTCGAAGCCGATGGCAAGCCCCTCGCCCATGCTGCCGGTCCAGCGCCCCACCTCCACCGTCACCGCACCCTTGTGGCGCTTGCCCGGGCGCGGCAGGACCTGCTCGACCCATTGCCGCTCGATACCGGTCTCCCGCGCTTCGGCCGGCAGATTGTGCATTTGGTAGAAATGCGCGCGGGCGACGAACCAGCCCAGCATGGCGCGGGCGACGCTGGTATTGCCGCCGCTCGGCGTGTCGGTGAGGTCGATGATCACCCGCTGGCGCGGTCTCGCCTGCGCCATTGCCAAATCGAAGGCGGCGATCGTCGCCCCGTCGCCGAGCGAATCGTTCATTCGGATGCGCAGCGCGGCGCCCTCCCCGCTGACGCTGACGGGCGGACGATCGGGATGGGGGACGGCATAAAGGTTGGGAAGGTCCAGCGCCGGAAGCACGGTATCGCCCCGCTTGATCGTCAGGGACCGCGGAGCGTTGCGGCGGCCGGCGGCGAGGACCCGCGCGGCGAAGGCGGCGCGGACGCCGTCCGGCGCAAGCCCGAGATCCTCCCAGAAGCCTTCGACCGCCTTCTGGATCGGGACTCCGCCGATGGCGACGAGGCGATCGCCCTCCTTGATTCCGGCGGCTTCGGCCGGCGAGCCGCGCCGCACCGCCTCGATCGCATAATCCGGGCCGTCCCGCTCGATCCACAAATCGGCATAGCTCGGCACAACCGCCCAGCTGTCGGCCAATGAGCTTCCGGTTATGGCGTGATGATCCGCCAGGACGAGGAGCGCACGCTCGGCGTAACGAAGCAGGGATTGCCGGTCCTGCACCCTCGCCGCTTCCGCGCGCAGGGTGTCCGACATCGGCATCTGCCCCTTCTCGAACCGCTCGGGATAGGCATAGGCGCCGTTGACCAGGGGCTCGATCGAAAGCGCGTCGGCCCTGAAAGACTCCGCCGACGGCGGCGCGGCCGCGGACTGGCTCGCCGCCGGATCGGCGGATCCGGCCATGGCGATGACGAGAAAGAGGGCGATTGGGGCAAGCAGGGACAGGCGTGCGCGCATCATGTCGGGTCAGGCCTCGCTTTCCTGCGGCCGGCAATCGCGCCGCAGCTTGCGCCCGAAAAGGGGCCGTTGGCGCCGCAGTGCCACGAACGAAGGGCTTGCGGCAATGGGCGCGGCGGTTCGGCCCTTCCCCTCACCTCTTGGTCCGTCGCCACGTTTAAGGCTGTCGCGGAGCCGCCGCCGAAAGGTCCCCGCCATAGAAGCCGCCTCGCGGAGGTGCCCGCTCGTCCCGGCGGAGGGCGGAGGAACGGCGCCGCAAGCATCAAGCCAGGCGAATCCTGTGCCTGGCCAAGCGGTCGTAATAAGGCCGGCAGCGGTCCGCGAGGCGAGCGGCGGCTTCGGGCAAGGCCGAAGGCGGCGGCTCGGGCGGGCCGAAGCCGGTGCTCGCCTCGACCCTGCGATACCAATGCGGCGCCCAGATGCCGTCGGTTGGGCGCCGGCCGGACGGCCAGCGCAGCATGGCTGGATCGAAGGCGATTCCGAGACGGCCGCAAAGAGCGGTCAGGACGCTTTCCGGATCGGCGAGCAGGTCGCCGGCATCGACGACGGGCGGTGCATGGCCGAGCCGGTCGGCCTCCCGGTCGAAGACGTCGGCCTGCCGGTCGAGGCCGAAATCCCCGAACTCGGCCGATTCGCGCCTGCGTAGATAGGAGGAGATCATCGCGGCCGGATCGCGGATCAGGAAGGCGTGGGTGAATCCGGCGAAATGCTCATGGCCGACCGGGCCGACCATGTGGTGCCACATATGCTTCTGGTACCAGATTGGCGATCCGTCCGGGCAGGGACCGGCCAGGGTTCGGGCGATGCTCGCCCAGTCGCAGTCCATCGCCGCGATCACCTCATCACGCATCGGGTGGGAAGCCCCCGTCTCCCTCAAAAAGGCGCCGTAATAAGGCTCGTCGCTGACGAACGTGTCGGCGCGGTTGCCGAAGCTGCGCATCATCGCGGTCGAGAGGTTGCGCGGGCCGGACCACATGGCGATCCGGACCACGTCCATCAGGGGCGGACCTGCCTTGCCACGTCGGCATCGATGCGCTGCCGGTAGAGTTTCTGCAGCCGCTCGACCATCGGCCCGCGCCCGTCGGTCATGTGCCGTCCGTCGATCTCGCGCACCGGCACGACTCCGGCAAATGTCCCGGTGACGAAGGCTTCCTCGGCTCCGTAGACGTCGGTCAGCGAGAAATTCTTCTCGAAGACCGGCATGCCCTGCTCGCGGCAAATCTCGACGACGTTCGCCCGGGTGATCCCGCCCAGGCAATAATCGCCGGTCGAGGTCCAGACCTCGCCTTTGCGGACGATGAAGAAATGGGTCGAGTTGCAGGTGGCGACGAAGCCGTGGGGATCGAGCATCAGCCCCTCGTCGGCGCCGGCCTGTGCGGCCTGGATGCAGGCGGTGATGCAGTTCAGCTTCGAATGGGAGTTGAGCTTGGGGTCCTGAACGGCGGGATCGCCGCGCCGAACGTGGACGGTGAACAGGGTGATGCCCCGCTCGACCGTGGCGGGCAGCGGCTCCTTATATTCGGGGATGATCACGATCGTCGCCGGCGAGATGACGACGCGCGGATCCTGATAGGGCGTCGAGCGGATTCCGCGGGTCACCATCAGGCGGACATGGACGCCCTCGTCCATCCTGTTGGCGTCGAGAGTCTCGTAGAGCCGTGCAATCAGGGCCTGGCGGCTAATGCCGATATCCATCGCGATCGCCTTGGCGCCCTCCCACAGCCGGTCGAGATGACGGTCGAGGAAGGCGATCCGGCCCTTATGGACCCTCAGCCCCTCCCAGACGCCGTCGCCGAGGACGAAGCCGGAATCGAAGACCGAGACCATCGCCTCCTCGCGCCGCTTCAGATCGCCGTTGACGCTGATCAGAATCCCGGCGTTGCGTGGATCGGCAGCGCTGTCGTGGGTGCCTTTTGCCATGTCGCTACGGTGCCGCCCGGCCCAATGCTTGGCAAGCTCCGTAGTGTGTTGCTCCAATGACACGCTCGGCAGCCGAAGTGACATTTGCCGGGCGCCCGACTGGCGGCTGTCCATGGTTTCCGCTACAGGCTCGCTTCCCGCATCTACGAAAAAGGAGGGCATTGATGACTAATCGACGCATGCCGCTCCTGCGAGCTCGAGCCTTTATCGGCTGAGTTCGCGCGGTCCCCCGGGGCCGCCGCCCGGTCTCCGGGCTTCCGATGAAATTTCTGTAGGGACGCGCGCCTCGGGCGCGCGATGATGCGATGACCGTCCAGCCTCAACCGCGCCGCCCGGATTCCGGCCTGCGCACCGTCTTCCGCTTCGCGGCCGGCTATTGGGCCCGGCGCAAGGGCCATGCCGCCTTGCTGTGCGCTGCTATGTCGCTCGCCACGTTGACCGAGATCTTCGTGCCGGTCTTCGCCGGCCGCCTGATCGACGCTCTGGCAGTGGGGCAGGCGGGCTATACGGCCGGGCGGGCGGCGTTCCTGGCGATCGTCGCATTAGGCTTCACCATGGTTGCGTTTCGCCACATCGCCTGGCGGGCGGTTGTCCCGTTCACTTTGTCGATCATGCGCGAGGCCGCCGCCGAGGCGTTCCACCGGGTCCAGCGGCTATCCACCGACTGGCACGCGAACAGCTTCGCGGGCTCCCTGGTCCGCAAGGTCACTCGCGGCATGTGGGCGTTCGACGCGCTGGACGACGTCGTGCTTCTGGCCCTCCTGCCCTCGCTCGTCGTGCTGGTAGGCACGGTGGCCTTGCTCGCCGCGCACTGGCCGGTCATGGGCTTGGCCATGGCGCTGGGCGCCGCCGCTTACATCGCCCTGACCGTAACTCTGGCGACGCGTCTGCTGTCGCCCGCCGCTCGGCTTTCGAACCAGTGGGACACGAAGGTCGGCGGAATGCTGGCGGACTCGATCGGCACCAATGCCGTGGTCAAGGCCTTCGCCGCCGAGGCGCGCGAGGATGCCCGGCTGACGGCCTTGCTCGCCAAATGGAGCCTGCGCACCCGCCGGACCTGGCTCCGCTTCACCTGGAGCGGGACCGGGCAGCTCGCCTTGCTCTGGGCGATCCGCGCCGGCGTCACCGGCATGGCCCTGTGGCTGTGGGCCGAAGGCGAAGCGAGCGCGGGTGACGTCGTCTACGTGCTGACCGCCTATCTCGTGCTGCACGGCTATCTGCGCGACATCGGCCAGCACGTGCACCATTTGCAGCGGGCGGTGAACGAGATGGAGGAGCTTGCGCTTCTCCACCAGGAGCCGCTCGGAGTCTCCGATCATCCGGACTCGCGGCCGATCCGCGTGGGTTCGGGCGAGATCCGGTTCGAGGACGTGACGTTTCGCTACGGCGGCCATTCGACGCCGCTCTATTCGGCGCTGGACGTGACGATTAAGGGCGGCCAGCGGGTCGGCCTCGTCGGCCACTCCGGATCTGGCAAGACGACCTTCGTCAAGCTGATCCAGAGGCTGTACGACGTCACCGGCGGTCGGATCGCGATCGACGGACAGGACATCGCGCTTGCCACCCAATCGTCGCTTCGGCGGCAGGTGGCGATCGTGCCCCAGGAGCCGATCCTGTTCCACCGAAGCCTTGCCGAGAATATCGGCTATGGCCGGCCCGAGGCGACTCAGGCGGAGATCGAGGAGGCGGCGCGGCTCGCCAACGCCCACGATTTCATCGCCGGCCTGCCGAGGGGCTACCGGACTTTGGTCGGCGAGCGCGGCGTGAAGCTGTCGGGCGGGGAGCGTCAGCGTGTGGCGCTGGCGCGCGCCTTCCTGGCGAACGCGCCGGTCCTGATCCTCGACGAGGCGACCTCGAGCCTGGATTCGGAATCCGAGGCCCTGATCCAGGAGGCGATCCAGCGGCTGATGGTCGGCCGGACCGCGATCATCATCGCGCACCGGCTGTCCACGGTTCGCGCGCTCGACCGGATCCTCGTGTTCGACTCCGGGCGGATCGTGGAGGACGGGCCGCACGCCGCTTTGGTGCGGCGCAAGGACGGCCTCTACCGGCGCCTGTTCGAGCGCCAGGCAGGATCGACGGCGGGCCAGGACCAAAGGCTGGCCGGGTAACTACCGGGACGCGCGGGACGATCGATCCTATTCGGTCGTCCCGCCGTCCCAATGATCGTTGTCGTGGTCGCGCTCGGCGTCTTCCTTGGTCCGGTGCACGACCTTGTCGCGATGCTCGGGCGGTCCGTAGATCGTGTAGAGGCGGAGCGGCGCGCTCCCGGTGTTGATCACATTGTGGCGGGCGCCGGCGGGAACGATGACGGCGAAATCGTCCTCGACCCTGTTGGCGACACCGTCGATCCGGATCTCCCCCTCGCCTTCCTCGATCCGGAAGAACTGGTCACGGTCGTCATGGACCTCCTCGCCTATGTCGCAGCCGGGCGGCAGGGTCATCAGAACCAGCTGGAGATTCTTGCCGGTGTAGAGGACCTGGCGGAAATCCTCATTCTCGATCGTCGCGCGCTCGATATTGTCGACATAGCCCTTCATGACCGCTCCTCTCGAATCCGTTCAGACTTCCAACGCGAGCCGGGCCGGGCCGGTGCCATGGAAATACGCGAACAGAGAGATCGGCTCCTCTGCTCAGCCGTTCAAGGGATCGTGGCCCCAGTTCATCAGCGAATATCGCCAGCGCGAGGTGACCATGTTCGCCGGCTCCCGGGCGCGGTGACGCCGGATGAAGCCGATCGTCTTGCGGATATGGGCAAGATCGGATTCGCCGAGCTCGGCTTCGGGCCTGCGGAGGATCGCGGCGATCCGCCGGCCGGAGGCGTGGCCAATGGATTCGCCGCCATCCTCCTTCTGGCCGACCGCCAGGCTTTCCGGAGTCTCGAGCCAGGCATCGAGCTCGTCGGCGGACATGTTCACCGCCTGAGTGAAATCCGCGAGGATCCGGCGGCGCTCGACGACCATCAATCCTTCTTCACCACCTCGCCGCCCTTGATCACCACGTCGACATGCTCGAGCTGGCGAACGTCGGCGAGCGGATCGCCGTCCACCGCGATGATGTCCGCGTAGCGGCCGACGGCGATCGCCCCGACGTCACCCTCCCGGCCCAGCGCCTGAGCAGCGTTGCGGGTCGCGGCCTGGATCGCCTGCATCGGGGTCATCCCCCATTCGACCATCTTGGCGAACTGGCGGCCATTGTCGCCGTGCGGATAGACTCCGGCATCGGTTCCGAACAGCATCGGCACGCCGGCCCGGACCGCGCGCTGGAAGGTCTGGCGCTGCTTCAGACCGATCGCCTTCTCCTTGTCGAGGCTCTCCTGCTCGGTGCCGTTGGCGGTGCCGGTCGCGAGGATATAATCGTCATTGTAGATATCCATGTCGAACCAGGTGTGGCGCTGAGCCGCGAGCGCGATGGTCGAATCGCTGGCCAGGCTGCAATGCTCGATCGTGTCGACACCGGCGAGGATCGCGTCCCTGATCCCCTCGTCGCCATGGGCGTGGGCCGCCACCTTCAGATGAAGCATATGAGCCTCTTCGACGATCGCCTTCATCTCGGCGAGGCTGAGCTGCTGGCCGCCGACCGAATCGCCGAGCGAGAAGACTCCGCCGGTGGCGCAGATCTTGATGACCTCGGCGCCATATTTGTGAAGCCAGCGCACCTTGGCCCGGCCTTCGCCTTCGCTGTTGACGACGCTGTTCTCGACCCGGTCGAAAGAGGGTGGAAGCATATTATTGTCGCAATGCCCGCCCGTGGCCCCGATCGCATAGCCGGCCGTGACGATCCGCGGGCCCGGGATGAAGCCTTCGTCCACCGCCTCGCGAAGGCCGACATCCTGGAAGCCGTCGGCGCCGACATTGCGAACCGTGGTGAAGCCGGCGCGAAGGGTCTTGGCGGCATTGGCGACACCGACCGCGGACCAGAAGGAATCAGTATAGCGGAAGCCGCGATAGCCGCCGACCTCGGCCAGCGAGGTCAAATGGACGTGCATGTCGATGAGGCCGGGCAGGATCGTCTTTCCGGGCAGGTCGATCCGGGTCGCGCCCGCCGGGATGTTAGGCCGGGCGCCGCCGCGGCCGACCACCGAGACTATGCGGCCGTCGGTGACGACGATCACCGGCTCCTCGACCACCCGGCCGGTCAGAACGTCGACCATCCGGTCGGCCGTGATCACGGTGGAGGCGGCGCAGACGGGCGCGGCCGTCGCGAGCAGAGCGGCGGCGAGAATGCATTTCCTGATCATATCTGTCCCCGAGGCTGGTTCGGACGGGGACGATAGAGGCGGCGGCCGGCGCCGCAAGTGGAAAGGCGCCGGCCGGAGCGCTTACTTGCCGAGACCGTCTAGTAGCTCGCGGGCGCGGGCGAGATGCTTCTTGATCGGGCCCGAGACGGTCGAGGCATGCTGCTTGAGCGAGGGCACGTCGCCGCTTTCCGCATAGGCCCTGACCATGGCCAGGGCCTTTTCGTGCGCTGCGACCTGCTGGGTCAAATAGGTCCGCTCGAAATCGGCGTCGGCGGCCGAGCGAAGAGCCTCGATGTTGGACTGGCCCTCCGGGTCGAGCGCGGGGGCGACGTCGATCGGCGGCTCGGCCTTGGCGGCGGCGGTCTTGAGATCGGCGGTCGACTTGTTGTGATCGGCTATCAGCATCCGGGCGAACGACTTCACGTCTCCGCTCTTGGCCTTCTCGCCGGCCATTTCGGAGCTTTGTATCTCGTAGAGATCGCTCGCCGACGCCTTGGTCGCATATTCCTGGCCGCCGGTCGCGGTCGCGGGAGCGGCGCCATTGTCGACGAGCAGGTTTTCGGTCTCCACATTGTCGGCATAGGCCATGTTGTTGGTCGTCGCGGCATCGTCATTGCTTCCGCAGGCGGACAGGGCGATCAGAGCGGCCGAAGCCATCAAGAACTTGATTTTCATGCTTTATCTCCCGGTTGTTTCGCCGGGAAACCCGCAACCGCGCGGGACGTTCCCGGTCCTTAACCTGGGTGAGGAAGGTAGGCGGCTACTCCGAAATCAGGCGCCGATCGCGGCCGGGATTCAGGGCACGGACGCGCGCGCCCCGTGCACCGGACGGATGAAGAGCCGCTTCACCTCGGGCCAGTGCCGGGCCACTTCCTCCTCGACCTCGCAGACGATCCGCTCGACCTCGCGCGCGCTGATCCCGTCATCGAAATCGACGCTCAACATCGCCGTGATCTGGTCCGGCGCGGAATGGACGGTCAGCACCTCGCCGACACCGACTATGCCCGGCCGGCGCGCGAGCGCCTGCCGAAGCTCGGCGACCAGCTCGGGCTCGGCGGCTTCGCCGATCAGAAGCGCCTTGGATTCTACCGCGAGCAGGAGAGCGGTGAAGCCGAGGATGATCCCGATCACGACCGACGCGGCTCCGTCGAAGAAGGGATTGCCGGTGATCTGGGAGAGGAAGAGGCCGATCGCGGCCGCGACGATCCCGGCCATGGCCGCGCCATTCTCCAGAAGCACGATGAAGGCGGGCGGATCTTTCGATCGGCGGACCGCCTCGAACCAGCCGAGCTTGCCCTTGGCCTCCCTGAATTCCTTGAACGCGGCCCAGGTCGAGCCGCCCTCGAGCAGGAAAGCGACGAGGAGCACGCCATAAGCGATGACCGGCGAGACGGCATGCTCGGGATGCGCGATGTGGATGATGCCTTCGTAGACCGAGACTCCGGCGCCGAGCGCGAAGACCAGGACCGCGACGACGAAGCTCCAGAAATAGAGCTCGCGGCCGTAGCCGAACGGATGTCGGTCGTCCGCGGGCTTACGCGCCTGCCGCCGGCCCCAGATCAGCAGGAGCTGGTTGGCGGAATCGACGACGCTGTGGACGCCCTCGGTCAGCATCGCCGACGATCCGGTGAAGGCCGCCGCCCCGAACTTGGCGACCGCGATTCCCAGATTCGCACCGAACGCAATGAGCAGGGTGCGGTTATTGTGGCCGTGGCTCATGCGTTCATCCGGCCGGCGCCGTCCCACCGGCCCGTCGTCGCGGCGGGCGGCTGGGAGTTGAGGACGTGGCGCACATGATCGCCATAGCGCCGCAACTACCGAACCGTTCCGTCCTACGCCCCAGGATCATTGCCCAACCAGTGCCGAGACCAGGCCGGCGGCAATGGCGGCGAGGACGGCGGTGACGATCGCCACGATCAGGATCACATGGCGGACCTGCTTCTGCCCCGCGTCGTGCAGGCTCGGATCGCCGGATGCATATTGCTCGAGGAAGCCGCACCGGGTGCAGCGCCAGGTGGCGATGTCGAGCCGCGGCTTGCCGCTCAACTTTAGGCCGGTCCAGACGCTCCTTTCCGGCTGCCCTTCCACCCAGCTCGGCACCGCCGCGGCGCTGTGATGGGTCCTGTCGGCAACGAACCCTTCGCTCATCGCGCTGCTGCATTTCGGGCATTGTCTCGACGGCACGTTCCACTCCTCGCAGCTTCAGGCATGCGTCCCGGCTTGGGCGCGGCGGTCAGCCCCTGGCCTCCTCGATCCGAAGCATGCCGACGGTGATGCATCCGACTTCACTGTCGACTTTAGGCAAGATGGTTTCTCCGGCGCCGACCTCGACGTTTTCGATCGTCAAGCGATCTCCGCAACGAGGCACGAAGGTGATCGAATAGGTCCCGCTGGGCAGGTCCCTTATCCTGAAACTGCCGTTTCTCTTGACCTTGGAGCGGTACGTACGTCCGTTCGTGGCCGTCGCCTTGATCCGCATGGGGATTCCGAAAGTGTCGATGGTGCCGGCGATGGCGCCAGGGGGGCGATCTTTCTTCGCCATCGCCGGCGCGCCCGACACGAGCAGGCTCGCCGACGCCGCGACCGCGATCACCATGCGCCGGGCGTCGCCGCGGCGGCCCGGCTTCAGCGCAACCGACCCGTCGCCCCGGATCAGGGCGCGCACGCAGGCGCCGGGTTCCCGGCGCAGGAGCGCCTCGGCCTCGCCGATCGAATATCTGGAGAGATCGTGAACCGGCGTGTCGCAGCGCGCGCAGATCCGGGCGCACCCTGCCGGGGTCATGGCGTCCCATTTCTCATCGCAAGGCTTTGGAAATCTCACGCGCAGGTCGGGCATGACGGTTCCTCCCTCAGTAATGAAGCGCCCTTCCATAGGCATCGAGAACGCTCTCGTGCATCATCTCCGAAAGCGTCGGGTGCGGGAACACCGTGTGCATCAGCTCGGCCTCCGTCGTCTCGAGCTGGCGGGCGATGGCATAGCCCTGGATCAATTCGGTGACCTCCGCGCCGACCATGTGAGCGCCGAGCAATTCGCCGGTCGCCTCGTCGAACACGGTCTTGATGAAACCCTCGGCCTCGCCGAGCGCGATCGCCTTGCCGTTGCCGATGAAGGGGAACTTGCCGACCTTGACCTTTCGTCCGCCCTCCTTCGCCTTGGCCTCGGTCAGGCCGACCGAGGCGACCTGCGGCCGCGAATAGGTGCAGCCGGGTATGTTCCAGGTCTCGAACGGATGCGGTTTCCTGCCTGCGATCGCCTCTACGCAGACCACGCCCTCATGGCTGGCCTTGTGGGCGAGCCAGGGCGGGCCGGTGACGTCGCCGATCGCGTAGACGCCCTCGACATTGGTCCGGCCGTAGCCGTCGGTGGCGATATGGCCGCGGTCGGTCTTCACGCCCAGCGCCTCGAGGCCGATATTCTCGCTGTTGGGGACGATTCCGATGGCGACGATGGCATGACTGAAATCGGCGGTCTCGACCTTGCCGTCCTTGCCCTTGATCGCCGCCTTCACGCCCGAGGCGGACGCCTCCAGCTTCTCGACGCCCGAGGAGAGGTGGATCTTCATGCCTTGCCTGGTCAGCGCCTTATGGACGAAGGCGGAGACGTCCTCGTCCTCCACCGGAAGGATCCGGTCGAGCATCTCGACGATCGTCACCTCGGCGCCCATGTCGGAATAGAAGCTGGCGAACTCGACCCCGATCGCGCCCGATCCGATCACCAGCAGCTTCGACGGCATCTCGGCCGGCACCATGGCGTGGCGGTAGGTCCAGATCTTCTTTCCGTCGGCCTTGGCGAAGGGCAGGTCGCGGGCGCGGGCGCCGGTGGCGACGATGATATGCTTCGCCTGAAGCTCGGTCTTCGCGCCGCCTGCCCCGGACAGCGATCCGGGGTCCTTCGCGACGCTCAGCTTGCCCTTGCCGGTGATCACGCCTTCGCCTTCGACGACGGTCACCTTGTTCTTCTTCATCAGCCCTTTGACGCCCGCGTTGAGCTGGCCGGCCACCTTTCGGCTTCGGTCGACGATCTTCGCGAGGTCGAAGCCCACCTTCTCGGCGCTGAGGCCGTAGGCGGACGCGTGGGTGAGGTAATGGTTGATCTCGGAGGTTCGAAGCAGCGCCTTGGTCGGGATGCAGCCCCAGTTGAGGCAGATGCCGCCCAATTTCTCGCGCTCGACGATCGCCGTCTTCAGGCCGAGCTGGGACGCGCGGATGGCGGAGACATAGCCCCCCGGCCCGGAGCCGAGGACGATGAGATCGTAGGAGTCAGCCATGTCGCCTCCAATCAAGCGCCGCCGGACTGGTTCCCGACCCGGCGCGCATAGTCATCTCGGGCGGCGAAGTCCAAGCGAGCGACTGGCAAGCCGTTTCACCCTTCCCCGCGATCACCACCCCGGCGATGCCGGCGCTCGAGCCACCACCACAAGCCTCCGCACAACGCGCCCGGCAGCGCGCCAATCAGCAGGAGGAAGAGCCGGTCGGGCCACAGATTGGCCGCCTCATTCAGTGCCCCAGCAGCAATGTAGGCGATGACGCCGCCGAGGACGAAGCCCGCGAGCGGGTAGGACCAGGGACGCTCCCAGCCGTTGCTCTCGAGCAGCTGGGTGAGCGGCAGCCCGAGCAGGACCGCCGACACGCCGATGATCATCATTGCCCCAATGAGGGCGACCGTGAAAGCCGCCGCCGCGATGCCGCCATCACCGCTTGCGTAGAACAGGATCGCGAAACCCACGGCCGTGCAGAGCGCCGATATGAAGACGGACAAGATGCAGCCCTGGCCGTTTCCGAAGGTGGGCGTGTCCGAAAAGCTCATGCCGGCATTCCTCTAGCCTGCGATGATCGTCACATAGCGCGCGGAGACCCAGCCCGAGGCGCAGGGGCCGCGGTAAGCGCGCGGGCGCGGCACGGGCGAACCGGTGCCGCAGTCCCGCTCGCCGCCGGGATCCCTGTCATAGACGATCCCGAGCCAGCCGCCGGCCGCTTCCTCGCAGACCTGGACTCGATGCCCCTTTCGCAGCCGTGCGAGCATCGGCGCGCCGGTGGACGGCGCGGCGCGAACGGCCAGGAAATTATCGCCGCGCGGGTTGAGACCGGTCACCTCTCCGACGCTCAGGCACGCATCGAGATCCGGTCCCGCCAGCCCGATCCGGACGGGCCGATCGGGCGCTGCGGCGTGCGCTGCGGCGGCGGCCAGGGCTGCAAGCGCGGCCAATGTTGCCAATGGGGCAGCCCTAATGCGCATCCATGCCCACGCGGCGGCAGTTGAGCGGGACGAGTATGGTGTTGGAATTCGCGGATTCGAGCCGGTCCCAATTGGGGGTCAGGCCTTCGACAATGGTCAGCTCGAAATGCGCCTCGGCAGGGAAGCGGCCGAGGGCGATCGAGACATTGCCCTCGCCTGATTCGACCCGGACGTCGCCGCGCTCGAAGCCCGACGGGTTCGAGAGGTAGGACTTCCACAGGGCCCCGCACGGCGCGATTCGGATAGCGACATCTTCGAGATCGATTCCGCTGTCATTCGCGAGGTAGAAATATTCGCCGGTGCCGGACAAAGGCAGGCTGTCGCCCGCCTCGCTCGGCGGCGCGACCCAGATCGACTGCTGGAACGAGCTGATTCTCTTGTGCCGCGGATAAGTGGCCGGCCGGGCGGTCAGTCGCTCCGGGCCGACGCCGTTCACTGCGCGGATGCCGCCAGGCTTCGGCTCAAGCGAGCATGCCCAGCGGATTCTCCACCAGCCGCTTGAAGGCCTGCATCAGCCTCGCGCCGTCGGCGCCGTCTATCGCGCGATGATCGAAGCTTCCGGTGGCGCTCATCACGGTTGCGATCTGGAGGCTGTCGTTGACGACATAGGGGCGCTTCTCGCCGGCGCCGATCGCCATGATCATGCCCTGCGGCGGATTGATCACGGCGTCGAATTGCTTGATCCCGTACATGCCCATGTTGGACAGGCTGGCGGTGCCGCCCTGATATTCGTGCGGCTGAAGCTTGCCTTCCTTTGCCCGGCCGGCAAGCTCGCCAATCTCCTTCGAGATGGACGAGAGCGACTTGGCCTCGGCGCCGGTGACAATCGGGGTGATCAGGCCGCCCGGGATCGACACGGCGACCGATATGTCGGCGCGGCCATATTTGAGCAGATGATCGCCGGCGAAGGAGACGTTGCACTCCGGCACCTCGACCAGTGCCACCGCGAGCGCCTTGATCATCATGTCATTGACGCTGAGCTTCACGCCCCGGCTCTCGAGCCCCTTGTTCAGCTCCGAGCGGAGCTTGAGCAGGGCATCGAGCTGGATGTCGACGGTGAGATAGATGTGCGGAATCGTCTGCTTCGCCTCGGTAAGGCGGCGGGCGATCGTCTTGCGCATGTTGGAGAGCTTGATCTCCTCGTGCGGTATGTCCCCGGCATCGACGGTGGCGGGGGCATGGGCCGGAGCGGCCGCGGCTGCGGCGGCCGGTGCTTGGGCCCGCGCGGCGGGCGTGCCGCCGGAAGCGCCGTCTATGTCGGCCTTGACGATCCTGCCGCCGGGTCCGGATCCGGTCAGGCCGGCCAGGTCGACGCCCTTCTGCTCTGCGAGGCGGCGGGCGAGCGGGCTCGCCTTGATTCGGTCGGTGGCGTCGGCTTTGGGCGCGGAGGCTTTGGGCGCTTGGCGCGCCGCGTCCGCTGGCGCGGCCGCACCCACCCCTTGATCCCCTCCCTGGGAGGGAGGGGCGGAACTGGATTGGGGCGGCGGAGGCGGCGCGGGTGGGGCGGATTCCGCCTTGGGCGGCGACGCGGCGGCGTCGGCGCTCTCGCCTTCGCCGGCGATGAGGGCGATCACGGTGCCGACCTTCACCTCGTCCGTGCCCTCGGGAATGACGATCTTTGCGATCGTGCCTTCGTCGACCGCCTCGAACTCCATGGTCGCCTTGTCGGTCTCGATCTCGGCGAGCAGATCTCCCGCCGAGACCGTGTCGCCTTCCTTGACGAGCCATTTGGCGAGCGTGCCCTCCTCCATCGTCGGCGACAAAGCGGGCATCTTCAGTTCGATGGGCATAGGGGCTCCTGACGTCCCGACCGTGCGCTCCGCCAAACAGCAAGACGCGGTGGCTGGTCAAGTAGGGGTGCTTGCCTGAACGGCGGTTCTGGCGCAGCATTCCGGCCAAAGAGGGGGCTCATGCGGTCTTACCTGGTGGTGATCGACGAGACGAGCGAGGCACGGGCGGCGTTGCGCTATGCCGCCCGGCGCGCCGCGCGCACCGGCGGGCAGGTCGAGATACTCGCGGTCATCCCGCCCCAGGAGTTCGTCCAGTGGGGCGGAGTCCAGGCGGCGATGGAGGAGGAAGCGCGGCTTCGCGCCGAAGCGATGGTCCTCCAGGCGTCGGGCGCCATCGTCGAGGAGGCCGGGGTCGAGCCGAAGATCCTCGTCCGCCAGGGCGAGCCGATCAAGGCGATCACCGATCTGCTGAAGGAGCGCGACGACATCGCCGCCCTGGTGCTCGGCGCGGCCGCCGACGGCGGGCCGGGGCCACTGGTAAGCCACTTCTCGGGGGCGGTGTCCGGGACACTGCCCTGCCCGCTTGTGATCGTGCCCGGCCGCCTCAGCGACGAGGCGCTGGATCAGCTCAGCTAGGAGCGCGTCGCAACAGCGGCTCTTCCCCGGCGAAGGCCGGGATCAGTTCCTCCGCTTGTGCCGCTGGACCCCGGCTTTCGCCGGGGAACAGGGTCGGCCTCAGCCGCGCTCGCCGGCGCGTGGACGCGGCGCGGGGGCGCTGCAGCGGCAGGGGCGCGCCTTCGGCTTGACCCGGACACGCTCGGTCACCGTCTCGTAATAGGTGCGGGTCTCGACCACCGGCGCCGTGGTGACCGTGGTCTCGGTGATGATCACCGGACCCCAGCCCCAGCCATAACCGTAGGCGCCGTAGCCCCCGTAGCCGCCATAGCCGTAGCCCTGGGGCGGCATCGGCGGTCCGTAGCCACCGGGGCCGCCCGGCCCGCCGCGGCGGACGCGTACCCGAACGTCGGCGCCGTCCCGGTCGCCATGGCCGCGCCGCGCATATTCGTCGTCGCGGCCGTGGTCGCGCCGCGCATATTCGTCATCGCGGCCGTGGTCGCGCTCGTAGCGCTCGGCCCATTCATAATCGTAATCGCCCGGCTGATAGTCGCCGTCGCCGACATAATAAGGCACCCCGTTCTCGTCATCGTCCCAGCGCTCGCCGTAGCGATCCCAGTCCATGTCGTAGCGGCCGTCGCGGATCCGGCCGTCGCGGTCGACCAGATAGGCGTCGTCATAATAGCGGACCCAGCGCTCGTCGTCGCGGGGCTCGGAGAAGCCGTACATGCCCCAGTTCATGATCTGGAACTGCGGCCCGAACCAGAAGCCGGGGATGGAGCCTCCGCGATTGATGCGGGTGAAGCGGTGGTGCTGTCCGCCGCCGCCATGCCAGGTGCCGCCGCCGCCTTGCCAGTTGCCGCCGCCGTGCCAGTTACCGCAACCGGTTCCGCCGCAGGCAGGACCGCCGATGGTGCCGCCGCGCCAGTTTCCGCCCCGCATTCCCGGGTGATTCCGCATGGCCGGTGGAGTGTGCATGACGGGCGGTCCGCCGCGCCCCGGGGGATTGTGCATCGCCGGCGGGCCCATGCGATGGCCCCCGCCCTGCGCTCCGGCCTGGGCATAGGCAGTCGCCGGAACCATCGCGGCCGAAGCCGCCAACAAGATCATCGCCCGCTTGGTCATCGTCAGTCCCCTGTGCGCGAGTCCATCGCAGCCCCGGCAGGGCGCTGGGGCCGATTAAGACTTTTTTAACCGTTGGGACGGGGATTTGCCACCGGTGCGACGCGCGGCGCCAGAATGCGTGCCAATTCGAGACAGCCCGCCACGTCCCCGGCGTCGAAGCGGGCGCGGGACGGGCTGTCGAGATCGATCACTCCGAGCAGCACGCCTTCGTGGATCAGGGGCACCACCAGTTCGGAAGCGGAGGCGGAATCGCAGGCGATGTGGCCGGGGAAGGCGTTCACGTCGTCGACGCAAAGAGGCTCGCGGGTCTCGGCCGCCGTCCCGCAGACACCCTTGCCGAACGGGATCCGGATGCAGGCGGCGCGGCCCTGGAAGGGCCCAAGCACCAGCTCGCCTCCAACATTGCGGTAGAAGCCGGCCCAGTTGAGATCGGGCAGAGTCTCGAAGAGGAGGGCCGCGACATTGGCCATGTTGGCGATCGCATCAGGCTCGCCGTCCGTCAGCGAGTCGGCGGCCTGGATCAGCTGGCGATAGAACTCGGCCTTGTCCTCGGTAGCGATCTTGAAGTTGTACATGCTTCCCCTCGATGCAGGCCCATATGGAGCGGAACGCGCCTCGCGCAAGCGCCGTTCGGCGCCGGTTAAGCTGGATGGGCCGAGCATGGCACCGACGGTCCGCCCACAGGGGAACCTTGAACATGCGCTTCGCTTTTGCCGCCTGCCTCCTCCTCGCTTCCCCCGCCGCCGCCCAAATCGCCGAGCGGCACAGCTATGACCCGGTTGCGCCCTCCAATCCTTTCCTCGGGGACAGCTCGCTCCCCGGAGCCGCCAGCGGCCGAGAGATGCGCGACGTCCGGGGCAAGATCCATGATGCGCGGGAGAGCGGCCTGATCTCGGGACGCGAGGCGCGACAGCTGACGCGCGAAGCCCGTACGATCGAGCGGCTCGCTTATGCCTATGGGCGGGACGGCCTTTCGCAATCGGAGCGGCGGGAGCTGGATAGCCGAACCCTTGCTCTTCGCGGCCGCGTGAACGGCGGGCCGTAGATTACGGACTTGCCCTCGATAGCGATCTAAAGTCGCAAACCCGCTCTCTTTCGTCAGTCGATGGGCGGTCGGGTGCGCGCCTGCTTTACGGCGCTCCTTTGCTTCTTGCCCTCGACCCGCCGCGCCTTGGCCGCTTTGCTCACCTTGGTTCTGATCCGCTTCGGCTTGGCGATGTGGGCCTTCGCGATCAATTCCGTCAGACGCTCTCGCGCCTCAACGCGGTTCGCCTCCTGGGTGCGATACTTTCGGGCGGTGACCAGGATCTCGCCCGCGCTCGTCATCCGGCTGCCGGCCAGGACCTTGAGGCGGGCATAGACGGGCGGCGCCAGGCCGAGCCTGAACACGTCGCAGCGAAGCTGGACCGCGGTCGCGACCTTGTTGACGTTCTGGCCGCCCGGCCCGGTCGAGGCGAGGAACTTCTCCTCGAGGGCATCCTCGGGGAGAATGAAGGGCTCAGACGTCGACATCGCCCCACCCGGCATTGACGAAGGTCGGCGGAAGCGGCGCCTTCGCCTCGACCGGCGGCTTGTCGCCCCGCTCCATCCTCAGCGACAAGGCGTGGAGAAGCATCGGGCCCCGGTAAGGGGCCCCTCCACCGCGCGATGCGCGGTCCCCCTCCCCTCGAAATCGAGGGGAGGAATAACCGTAGACAGGATCGCCGGCGATCGGGATTCCGAGCCCCTCGGCCGCATGGACGCGGAGCTGATGTGTCCGGCCCGTCTCGGGGCTGAACAGGATCACCGCCTTGCCTTCCCTGACGGCGACCTTGCGCCAGCGGCTGAGCGCGGCCTTGCCGCCCTGGTCCGGAACCATTCGCCAGCCCTCCTCGCGGGTGGAGACCTTGCCGAGCGGAATGTCGATCACGCCCTCCTCCGCCTCGGGCACGCCGTCGAGGATGGCGACATAGGTCTTGGTCACCTTCTTGTCCTCGAAGGCGCGCTGGAAGCGCTTGTGCGCCTTGGGATTGCGGGCGAGGAGGAGGCAGCCGCTCGTATCGCGGTCGAGCCGATGGACGGGCAGCGGCGGACGCTGGAATCCGAAGCGGAGCTGGCCGAGATAATCCTCCAGGCTTTCGCGAGTCCGCGATCCGGGATGAACGGCGAGCCCGGCCGGCTTGTCGAGGACGATCGCCTCGCCGTCTATGAACAGGATTGCTTTATCCCACATAGCCTCTGCCCGTGACAGCTATGTGGCGGCGGCGCAACGCGTCCGCGCGACTCATTGTGAATCCTCGTTTAATTCGAAATTAACCTTTTGCGTTCACATCTCCCATGGTTAATGAACAGCACCAAGGGATCGGGCCAGTCGGCCAGGACCGCGGAGCGAAGGGGCTAGCCACCATGCGTGTTCTGCTGATCGAAGACGAGCCGACGACCGCCAAGAGCATCGAGCTGATGCTGACGAGCGAAGGCTTCAACGTCTATACTACCGATTTGGGCGAAGAGGGCTTGGACCTCGGCAAGCTCTACGATTACGACATCATCTGCCTCGATTTGAACCTGCCCGACATGCACGGCTACGACGTGCTCAAGAAATTGCGGCTGGCCAAGGTCGGAACGCCCGTCCTCATCCTCTCCGGAATCAGCGAGATGGATTCGAAGGTCCGGGCCCTGGGCTTCGGCGCCGACGACTATGTCACCAAGCCTTTCCATCGCGACGAGCTGGTCGCCCGGATCCACGCCGTGGTGCGCCGCTCCAAGGGCCATTCGCAATCGGTCATCCGCACCGGCAAGCTCGCGGTCAATCTCGACGCCAAGACGGTCGAGGTCGACGGCTCGCGGGTCCATCTGACCGGCAAGGAATATGCGATGCTGGAGCTGCTCTCGCTCCGCAAGGGCACGACGCTCACCAAGGAAATGTTCCTCAACCATCTCTATGGCGGGATGGACGAGCCCGAGCTGAAGATCATCGACGTCTTCATCTGCAAGCTTCGCAAGAAATTGAGCCTGGCCTGCGGCGGGGACAATTATATCGAGACCGTCTGGGGCCGCGGCTACGTGCTTCGCGATCCCGAAGAGATCGAGACCGCCAAGGTCGCCTGATCCAATTACCGAGCGGGGCAGCCGGCGCTCGCAGCGATGCGGGCGCCGGTTTTCATTTGTCAGCGAGGGCGGGGCAACCCCTCCACCAGCCTGCGGCTGGTCCCCCTCCCCGTCCCGGGGAGGATCGCCGGGATGACGGACTTATCAAATTCGTGCATTCATCGCGGCGATGGCGAGCAAGGCGTTCGACGAGCTGTGGGGGACGAGCCGGGGCAGGAAGCCGCGGCAGGGCTTCGAGCCGCTCGCCCAGTGGATCGCCGAGACTCCCGCCGCCGAGCTCGACCGGAGGCAGCAGGCCGCCGAGACGGCGTTCCGGACGCTTGGGATCACCTTCAACGTATATGGCGACGACGAGGCGGCGGAGCGGATCATCCCCTTCGACATCGTCCCGCGCATCTTCACCGCGGCGGAATGGGCGCGGCTGTCCGAAGGCCTCGAGCAGAGGGTGTGGGCGATCAACGCGTTCATCGCCGACGTCTATGGCGAGCGGAAGATCCTGGCCGACGGGATCGTCCCGGCCGACATCGTCCTCGCCAACCCGCAATATTGCGTCCAGCTCGCCGGCGCCAAGCCGCCGCACGGAGTCCATGCCCACATCTGCGGGATCGACCTGGTTCGGACCGGCCCGGACGATTTCTTCGTGCTCGAGGACAATTGCCGGACGCCGTCGGGCGTCTCCTACATGCTCGAGAACAGGGAAGCGATGCTCCGGCTCTGCCCCGAGCTGTTCGACATCTTCCCGGTCCGGCCAGTCGACACCTATCCGGACCTGCTCCGGGACACGCTCTTCTCAGTCGCTCCGCCCGACGCGCGCAATCCGGTCGGGGTGCTCCTGACTCCGGGCCATTTCAACTCGGCCTATTACGAGCACAGCTTCCTGGCGGACAATATGGGCATCGAGCTGGTCGAGGGATCGGACCTCGAGGTGGACGACGATTTGGTGTGGATGCGCACGATCGACGGGCGGGTGCGGGTCGACGTCATCTACCGGCGCATCGACGACGATTTCCTCGATCCCCTGATCTTCAACCGGAACAGCCTGCTCGGCGTGCCCGGGCTGATGGCCGCCTATCTGGCGGGAAATGTCAGCCTGGTGAATGCGCCGGGCACCGGGATCGCCGACGACAAGGCGATCTATTCCTACATGCCCGAGATCGTCCGTTATTATGCGGGCGAGGAGCCGAAGCTCCCCAACGTCCAGACCTTCCGCTGCCGCGAGCCCGAGGCGCTTTCCTATGTGCTCGATCATCTCGGCGAGCTGGTCGTGAAATTGGTCGACGGATCGGGCGGCTACGGCATGCTGGTCGGGCCGGCGTCGACCGCGAAGCAGATCGAGAAGTTCCGGGCCGCATTGATGGCTGAGCCGCACCGCTACATCGCCCAGCCGACGCTCGCCCTCTCGACCGTCCCGACCCTCACCGACAGCGGAATCGTCCCCCGCCACGTCGACTTCCGGCCTTTCGTGCTGACCGGCGCCGAGGGGATGAAGACGGTGCCGGGCGGACTGACCCGAGTCGCGCTTCCCGAAGGCTCGCTGGTGGTCAATTCGAGTCAAGGCGGGGGCACCAAGGACAGCATGATCCTGCTCGCCGACGGTAGCGGCTGATGCTCTCGCGCACCGCCTCCAACCTCTACTGGATCGGCCGCTACATGGAACGGGCCGAGTTCACGACGCGGCTGATCGAGGCGACGATCAGGCTGAGCTCGCTTTCGGGCGACGCCCAGGCGGCCCAGGCCTGGCGGAGCGCTCTGGCGGTGATGGGCGAGATGGCGGCCTTCAAGCGCTGGGGCGAGAATTTCACGCCGTTCAACATCAGCCGCTATTTGACGCTGGCGGAGGAGAATCCGAACTCGGTCCGCTCCTGCCTTCACCTGGCCCGAAGCAATGCCCGGGCCGCGCGAACCGCTCTGACCCGCGAGGCCTGGGAGGCGATCAACCGCGCCTGGCTGAGCGTCCGCGGCCGCTCCAGCCCGGGCGGCGCCCAGGCAACATTGAACATGGTCGAGGCGATCAAGGCCGAGACCCGCGGCTTCGAAGGCGCTGTGGCGCGGATGCTTCGCAAGGAGGCCTATTGGTTCCTTCGGCTTGGCTCGGTGATCGAGCGCGGCGACAACACGGCGCGGCTTCTCGACGTCAAATATTATCTTCTCCTGCCGCGCGGCGAGGAGGTGGGCGGTGCCCTGGACCGGGACCAGTGGACCACGATCCTCCACACTGTCTCGGCCCGAACGGCCTATCGCCACATCTATCAGGACGCTTTGAAGCCCTGGCTCGTCGCCGATCTGCTGGTCTTCCGCCGCGAGCTTCCGCGCTCGCTCCTCGCCTCGACCGCCGAGGCGGTGGAGCTTTTGTCCGATCTCGGCGACCGAAGCGGACGGCAGGGCGAGGCGGACCGGCTCGCCCGCCAGCGCGAGCGCGAGATGCTCGACACCGACATGGACGCGGTCTTCGCCAAAGGCCTCCACCAGTTCCTCGCCCGATTCATCGCCGACAGCAGCGCGCTCGACCGCGCCATCGCCGCTCAGTTCAGGTTCGGGTAGGGGTCGGCCGATGCGGCTCAGCGTCAATTACGAGACCAGCTACCATTATTCGCTGCCGGCGCGGCGGGTGATCCAGCTGCTTCGGGTGACGCCCCTCTCATTCGCGGGGCAGAACAAGCTCGATTGGCGGATCGACGTGGACTGCGACGCCCGCCTCCGGGAGGGCCGCGACGGCTACGGCAACATCATCCACATGCTCTACATCGACGGGCCGATCGAGGCGCTGAAGGTGTCGGTGACCGGCAAGGTGCTGACCGAGGACCGCGCCGGGGTCGTCGGCATTGTGCCGGGCGACCTGCCGCCCGAGGTCTTCCTTCGCCCGACTCCGCTCACCGAGGCCGGCAGGCCGCTTCACGAGCTTGGCGCCGCATTGAGCGCCCAGCGCGGCTCGACGCTCGATAAATTGCACCGGCTGACCGCGGCGATCCACGGCCGGATGACCTTCGACACCGGGCGGACCGAGGTCGGCACCAGCGCGACCGACGCCTATTTCGAGGGCCATGGAGTCTGCCAGGACTTCTCGCACATCTTCATCGCCGTGGCCCGCTGCATCGGCATCCCCGCCCGCTACATCTCCGGGCATCTGTTCCGCCGCGACGGGGCCGTGCTTCAGGAGGCCGGCCACGCCTGGGCGGAGGCCTGGATCGAGCATCTCGGCTGGGTGGCGTTCGATCCGTCGAACGGCATCTGCACCGACGACGCCTACATCCGGATCGCGGCCGGGCTCGACTATCAGGACGCAGCGCCTTTCGCGGGCGCACGGAACGGCGGCGGCCGTGAAGAGCTTAAGGTGGCGGTGCAGGTGCGCTCGGGCCGGTCGCAGAGCCAGACGCAGAGCCGCCGCGGCCAATCGCAGTCGCAGGCACAGAATTGAGGGCGAGATGACCTATTGCATCGGACTGCTGCTCAACCAGGGGCTGGTGATGATCGCCGACACAAGGACAAATGCCGGGGTCGACAATTTCTCCTCCTACAAGAAGCTCCACACGCTCGAGTCGGGCCCGGACCGGCAGATCTACGCCTGCACGTCGGGAAGCCTCTCGATGAGCCAGTCGGTGATCAGCCTGATCATGGAAGGGCTTCCGGCGACCGACGGGGGCGAGATGAGCCGGACGCTGGGCCGATGCACCACCATGTTCCGGGTAGCGCAGCTGGTGGGCGAGGCGGTGCAGACCGCCAACCGGACGGTCGGTGCCGCGCTCGAGGCGATCAACCTCAGCAGCTCGGTCTCACTCCTGGTCGGGGGGCGGATCGGCAAGAATCCTCCCCAGCTCTTCCAGGTCTATTCGGCCGGCAACTTCATCCAGGGCAAATCGGAATCGCCCTTCCTCCAGATCGGCGAGACCAAATATGGCAAGCCGATCCTCGACCGCGGGATCGAGATCGACATGCCGCTCGACGAGGCGGTCAAGGTCGCCTTCCTCTCCTTCGACAGCGCGATGCGATCGAACCTCGGGGTCGCCCGCCCGCTCGACATGATCGTCATGCCGCGCGACCCGAAGGCGCCGGTCCTGGCCCGCCGGATCGAGCCCGACGACGAATATTTCAACGAGCTGTCGATGCGCTGGGCGATCCTTCTCCACGAGGCGACCCGGGCGATCCCGAACCCGCCCTTCATGCAGGCCGACGGAAAGGCCGTGGAGGTGGAGGCGTCCAGGGCGGCGGAATAGGACGCGGGGCGGAGGCTTTCTCCCCCCTACCGGATTTCCGGGAGGGGCCGGGGGTGGGCCCTTGTTCTGGGGAAGAGCTCGCTCCGCTCGCACCCACCCTTAATCCCCTCCCTGAAATCAGGGAGGGGAGATTCAGATCAAGCCGCCCGCGTGTTGCTTTTGAGCTCGGTGACGCTGGAGGCGGCGAGGGTGGCGGCGGCTTCGGCGTCCAGCGGCGGGGAGAGGAGGAAGCCCTGGCCGTCGCGGCAGCCGAGCTCGCCGAGTAACGCAAGCTGGGGCCTGGTCTCGATATGCTCGGCGACGCAGGGCAGCCCCAATGAGGCGCACAGATCGAGCACCCCTTTGAGGAGGCGGCGGCCGCGGACCGTGTCGGAGGGCGGGGCGATCAGGCTTCCGTCCAGCTTGATGCCGTCGAACTGCATCTCGCGAAGATAGGAAATGGAGGCGTGGCCCGCGCCGAAATCGTCGAGGACGATCCGCGCTCCGGCCCGGCGAAGGTCGTCGAGATTGTCGCGGGCGACGTGGAAATCGACGAGCAAGGCGGTTTCGGTGACCTCGATCTGGAGCCGGTCGGGGCTCATTCCGTTGCCGGCGAGAATATAGAGGATTCGGGCGGCCGATCCGACCGTGCAGAGCTGGACGGCGCTGAGATTGAAGGAGAGGCGGACCGAATCCGGCCAGTTGCAGGCCTCGCGCGCGGCGGCGGCGAGGAGATCGTCGCTGATCCCGGCAATGACTCCGATCTGCTCGGCGATCGGGATGAACTCGGCCGGCGATACGTCGCCGAGCGCCTCGTCGTGCCAGCGCGCGAGCGCCTCGAAGGCGCGGAGGCGGCCGCTGGAAAGCTCGACGATCGGCTGGAACTGGAGGCCGATGGTGCCTCGGGTCTCGATCCGGCGAAGCGCCTCCTCGATCCGGATGCGGCGCTGCTGGATCTCCTCCATGTCGGACGAGAAGACGGCGACCCCGGCGCGGCCCTGCTGCTTGGCCCGATACAGAGCGGTGTCGCCGCGGATGAGGGCGCGGGTGACGCTGCAATCGCCCGGGGCGAGCATGGTCAGGCCGCACGAGCCGGAGATCCGGAACTCGCGTCCGTCTATGGTGAAAGGCTGTGACAAGAGGTCGCAAATCTTGCGGCCCGCCAAAGCGGCCGAGTCCCGGTCTTCGCAGCCGCGCAGAAGAAGCGCGAACTCGTCGCCGCCGGTTCGGGCGACTAGGGCGCCGGCGCCGCCGGCCGTGGCCAGCCGAGCCCCGACCTCCATCAGCACCGAGTCCCCGGTGGCATGGCCGAACGTGTCGTTGATCGGCTTGAAGCCGTCGAGGTCGACCATTGCGAGAGCGAAGCTTAGGCCCGAGCGTCGAAGCGATCCGGCCTCGCGGCCGAGGGTCCGGAGGAAGGCGCGGCGGTTGGCCAGGCGGGTGAGCGGATCGGTGTCGGCGACGATCCGGGCCTTGGCCTTCTCGGCCTTGGCCGTCTTCTCGGCGCGGCGGGCGCGCTCGCGCTCGGCGGCGATCCCGGCGCGGGATTCGACCAATTGCGTGAAGTTCTCATTGTGGATCCCGAGCAGCCGTAGGGTGATGAGAAGGATCACGCACAGGCTGAAGCCGATCGTGACGAGGACCGGGTCCGGCTCGGTCAGGAGCATCAGGACCATGGGTATTCCGAGGACGACGATGGGCAGCCGCGCCGCGCTCGGGAAGCTGCTCAGGCCGTAGGCGCAGCCGATCGAGGCCATGCTCGCGAACAATATGACATAGGCCTTGGTCTCCGGCCCGCCGGCCAGAGAGAGATAGATCCCCCAGGCGACGAAGCCGACGCAGAAGGCCAGAGCGAAGAAGAAGGTCCGCTTGAGCTCGCGGAGAATCCGCTCGGGCGGAAGGGTCCGGCGGCGATTGCGGACCCAGTAGATGAGCCGGGCGACGATCAGCAACGCAAGCAGGGAGGAGGGGCTGAGGAAGGAGGTGAAGCCCGTGGTCGCGAGATGGAGGCCCATGAAATTGGCCAAAGCGATCGCATAGAGCAGGGGAATCTGGCGCTGGAGCGCTCGATAGCGCTCTTCGAGGATCGACCGCCCCGTAAGAGTATCCGCCTCGCCCACGTCTGCGAGCCCGGCGAGCCAGGCCTTCAACTTCCCCATGGGAAAAGCGTGTATCCGACATATGTTAAGACCCCCTTTCCCCGGGGCATCCGGGCGCGAAAGGTTCAAAGGTTCGGCTAACGGGGGGGTCAAAATTTCAATTTATCCTGGTGGAAATAGAGATCGCGGCGAAGCGCCTGCTTCTCCTGTGCCCGCGCCCGGGCCGCCTCGATCTCACCGACCTCCGCGATCGTGCATTCGCGGCGATAGTCCCGATCGCCGAACCTGCCGTGCTGTTCCCCGTTGAACCCGGGCGGCGGCGGGAAGCTCGTGCACCAGGCCCCCTCCTTGCCCGCCCAGACCGGAGCGTTGCGTTCGCCGGGCGCCGCCAGCGGCTTTTCGAGGCCGTCTTCGATCGCCTCCATCCAGCGGTCCCAATCGCGGGCGACGTTGGCGACGACGCACCTGTCGGCGATCGGATCGGCCCTGCCGAGCAGATAGATGAGCAGCCGGTCGTTATAGACCCGCTCCTCGCCGACGACCTGGCCGCGATAGTAATGCGGCCTGACGACCCCGTTGATCGCACGGTCGAACGCGATCGAGCGGAGCCGGTCGGCGCCGATCCGGACCGCGGCGTCCCAGGCCAGGCTGAAGGCCGCCGCATCGGCGCGCCGGCGAAGGCGCGTGGCGCTCTGCTCGGTCATTCCGACCCGGGAAGCGGCCTCGCGGACGATTCCGCAATCGGCAAGCTCCTCGATGAAGGCGCGCTGGCGCTCGGGAGTCCAGCCGTCCTGGCGGGCGCGAAGCTCCACCGGATTGAAGTCGAACCGGTCGGCGGGTTCGCCTTCGGCGACGGCGGGAAGGTTGGAGGAAGGCTCGGACGGCGAGCGCCAGTGCAGAGCCATGGCGAATGGGTTCTGGTTCTGTTCTTCTCTCATCCGAGAGCGTAAGCCAGACGAAATCCTATTTTGAAAGTGGATTCGCCGCGGGTGCCGCGAAATAGGATTTGGGTGTGGCAGGCGGGCATCCATCAGCGACAGCGAGTCCTGGTCGCGCGTGTGTTTACGGCGCGGGCATGGACGCATCGACAGCCTTGCTTCACTACTGGAATTCAATGACTTAGCGTGATAAGTGAGACGCACGGGCGCAAAGGGGGAGGCGCTGGTGAGCCATAAGGTGCAAGTTGCGGCTCTGCTGGACGCGCGGGCACCGCGCGCGATGTGCGACGCGTGCCTCGCCGACTATCTGGCGATCAGCAAGACGCAGGCCCGGCAGGCCTCGGCCGCACTCGCTCAATCGGGCCTGTTCCCGCGGGATGCCGGGTTCTGCTCCGGATGCTGCACGACGCGCATCGTGACGAGCGGCGCTCGCCGCCCCGACGAAAGCGGGGTTATCGCCGAGCATGGATATGCGCAGCGGATCCCCATCGCACGTTAGCGCGGCGGCCTGCTCACGCAGGCGCGGGCAGGGTCGCGGGGGTTGATGAAGGCGAAGGCCAGGCGGCGTCGGCTTTCCAGCCATCACGGACCCTCTCGGACCAGCGACCGCTGCTCAGGGTCTGCTCGTCGAAGCGATCGGAACGCGTGAGCGGGGCGAGCGGTTTTCGACCTGTCCAGCTGCCGGGGAGCAGCTTCAGCTTCGATGAGGGCCTGCCATGGCTTCCGTCCGATACATCGTGAGCGACGTCGACAGTTCGCTCGAATTCTATCGCGACAGGCTCGCGTTCAAGGTCGACATGCACAATCCGGGCAAGTTTGCGGCGCTCATTCGTGACGACCTCACGCTCTATTTGAGCGCTCCCGGCGCGGGAAGCGGAGGCACTGCCGGCGGCAATCCGGAGCCGGGCGGATGGAATCGGTTCATGCTCATTACCGATGATATCGACGCTCTCATCCAGGGATTGAGCGAGGCTGGAACCAGCTTCAAAGGCGAGATCAGCGAAGCCGGAGCCGGCCGCGCCAGACTATTGGAGGATCCCTCGGGAAATCTCATCGAGCTGTTCGAGTTCAAGAAAGACGATCGTCGACAATAGGCGCAGCTCGAACCGCGCTGCTCGCAATGGCGCGTTTTCGACAGGCCGGGACTGCCCCAAGCTCCGCAGCGCAATTCCCGCTGATCGGGCTCGAGGCGGCGCCAGCCGTGGGGCCGAGGCGATCGAGGGGGCGGAAGCGGGCGTTGCAGGTCACTCGCCGCGAATCCTCGACACGATCGCCGAGATAGACACGGGACGGGAAGGCCCGGCTATATCATCCGACGCGATTTGTGAATCGCGCCGCCTGCTCTAAAACTTTGTTGTCGCATCGTTTAAGCGGAAAACCGGTGCCCACTTTTCCGCACGATGCTCTAGGCCCGGCGACGTCGCTTCCTGAGGTAGTACAGGAGGTACCCAAAGCCGGCACTGAAGCAGAGACCGATGATCATGCCGCCGAAGCTGGCGGCGGTCAGAGCGCCGAGCGCCGTCACGAAGCAGAGCCAGCCCAGGATGAGGGTCTGAAAGAAGTGGCCGACCGCCCGGCCCGCATTGCTCACCGCGCGCTGGCCCTGGATCGCGACCTCGGCGCCGCGCCGGAGCGCGGTCGGCCGGTCGGCGCCGGGCGGCTTTCGGATCATGTCAGGCTGCCTTGTTGACCGATGCCTTCAGAGCGGCGAGGCGGTCGGCCACGCTCGCGCTCTTCTGGAGACCGTCGAGCTCGGCGACCTGGTTGATCGTCTCGGCATCGGCGCGGGTGAAATTGACTCCGCCCGATCCGCCCATGGCGCGGTCGAAGGCGGCTTCCGCGCGCCCGACCTTTGCTTCGACGGAGCGTTCGACCTGGAAACCCTTGTCGCCGCCCAGAGCGGCATCGCGGCTGGCCTGCTGCCAGGCGCCGAGCGCATCTTCCATCTGCGCCTTGCGCGAGCGAAGGGACGCGACGCAATCCTCGAGCTTGGCCTCCTCGCCGGTGGTCTGGGCCTGAACTTCGGTCAGCTTGCCGATCTCGCCTTCGAAATCGATCTGCCGCTTGAGAGCGGCCTCGGCGAGATCGTCGCGGCCACCCTTCACCGCGAACTCGGCCTTGCTTCCAAGCTCGGCGATCCTGGCCTCTACCATCTTCTGCTGGCGGGCGGCCTGAAGGCGGCGCGCCATCAGATTTTCCAGCTGGCTGCGGACTTCGTCGATGGAGCGGTCGACCTCGCGGATCGCCTCCTTCATCACCGCGTCGCCGCCGCTGATCTCCATCTGATCGACAGTGTCCTCGATCCGTGCCGAAAGGATTCGGCGGACTCGCAGGATGACGGATTCGGCCATTTCATACCCCCTGATCGTTCGCCGCGAACATGGCGCAAGGCGATGAAAAAGAAGTTAAACCGGGTGCCTCAGCCGTAAATAGCTTTTCAACCACTTGCACTTAGGGTCGCCTCTTCAGCGAGGGGGGAATCTCACCCATGGCGGCTTTGCTCACCACATTGATCATCGTCCTGGGCGTCGTCGTCCTTTTGCCGACGGGCCTGATCTACAGCCATTACAACCGGCTGATGGCGCTCGACGGGCGGTGCGACACGGCCTTCGCCGACATCGATGTCCACCTCAAGCATCGGCACAATCTGATCCCCGGCCTGGTCGAGACGGTCCGCGGCTATGCCAAGCATGAGAAAAATGTGCTCGACCGGGTCACGAGGGCGCGGAGCGCGGCGCTCGGCGCCGCCTCTCCCCAGATGAAGCTGGAGGCCGAGCAGCAATTGGGTCAATCGATCAACGCGGTCCTGAGCATCGCCGAGAATTATCCGGAGCTGAAGGCGTCGGGCCATTTCCGGGAGCTCTCGCAACAGCTCGCCGATGCCGAGAACCGGG
>Ga0193706_1000267_pt1 | contig 33509 bp, 32 predicted proteins | sample U3c1metaG_FD_160130 | JGI IMG/M metagenome (GOLD analysis project Ga0193706, IMG submission 160130) | Soil microbial communities from a riparian zone of the East river system, Colorado, United States - U3c1 | ecosystem: Environmental > Terrestrial > Soil > Riparian zone | place: USA: East River... | reverse complement strand
CATGAACCTAGCGCGAACCTGCTCACGGAGCACCTTTTCGTGCGTTGACGCAGGGCAGTGACCGGCACCCGCGAAGAAAGGAGCAGTACCAGCGCAATGGCGCCGTACGAGCGAAATGACGAGGGCTCGCGCGCGGGCCGTGCCGTGTGTCAAAATTCGAGGATGCCGGCCTTCACACCTCCCGCCGCCCGTGTGGTCGCCCGGCGCGGCCAGAGGACAGTGCTCGGCGGGTGTCGGGGCTGGGTCTCGGCACGGCCTGGTCTCCTGCTCGGCGCAGCGCTGGGGTTGGCGTCGAGCGCCTGTTCCCGCAGGCCGCCGATCGCGCGCCCGAGCGTCGCCACGGTCGCTGCCGACGGCGGGCCACGCTCCGCAGCCGCGCCCGAGACCTGGGACTACGCGGTGATAGCCTCGCCGGGCGCCCGGGAGCTCTCGGTAGAAGCCCGATTTCCGCCCGGCAGCGGCACCGGGCTCGGCGTCGACGATGAGGTGTCGAGCTTCGTCCGCGATCTTTGTGTGGTGACCGGACCTCGGTGCGAGCCCCCCGCCGCGCAGGGAATGGCTTGGTACGTACCCGCTTGCCAACTGCAGGGATGCAAGATTCGCTACCGCTTCGCGCTCGCCGACGCCGCCGTGTCGCTGCGCGAGCCCGATCTTGCCGACGCGCACGACGGCGTCATTGTCTCACCGCCGTCGAGCTGGCTCGTCCGCCCCTTGATCGAACAGACGGGAAAAAGGTTTCGAATGCAGGTGACGACGGCTCCGGGAGTCGCTTTCGCCACCGGCGTTCCCCCCTCGCCCAACGAGCCCGGGTGGTTCAGCGCGGCCGCCGACGATCTCCCCTTCACCCCTTACGCGGCCTTCGGCAAGCTGGAGGTCTGGCGCACGCGCGCGGGGGCCAGCGCCCTCGAGATCGGTTTTGGTCCGGGAGAATTTGTCGTCGGACAGCGCCGCGTCGCAGCCTGGATCGACGACGCGGCGCGCGTCGTGGGCAGCTATTACGGCCGCTTTCCCGTCGACCGCGCTCTTCTCCTCGTCCTGCCGACGCAGGGTCGCGGGCTCGGGTACGGCAAAGCGCTCGGCAATGGAGGCGCTTCCATGCTCGTGCCCCTGGGTCGTCGAACGGCGGAGGCGGAGCTCAATGCCGACTGGGTCCTCGTGCACGAGATGCTCCACCTCGGATTCCCCAGTCTTCCGCGGCAACACATCTGGCTGGCCGAAGGCATCGCCACCTACGTCGAGCCCATCGCACGCGCCCGCGCCGGCAACCTTTCGCCCGAGGCCGTCTGGCGCGGGCTGCTGAAGGGCGCTCCGCACGGTTTGCCCGGCCCCAAGGACGAAGGGCTCGACAACACGCACACCTGGGGCCGCACGTACTGGGGCGGAGCGCTCTTCTGCCTGCTGGCCGACCTCGAGATCCGCCAGCGCACACAGAACAAGCGTTCGCTCGACGACGCCCTGCGCGCCGTGCTCGAAAAGGGGGGCAACATCACGGCGCGCTGGGACATGGCGCGGGTGCTCGACGTGGGCGACGCGGCGACCGGTCTGACGGTCCTGCACGATTTTTACCAATCGATGGCACTGCGCCGCCAGGACATCGATTTGCCGCACCTCTGGCAGCGGCTCGGCATCAAACCCGCCGGCAAAGAGGTCGTGTTCGACGACGCCGCGCCGCTTGCCGCGGTAAGGCGATCCATCACCGAACGACCGCCCGAAGCGCCGCGCGCCGCGGCGCTGGAAACCGTCAAGGACCCCACCGAACCATGAACAAGGTGAACCTCGCCGACGTCGAGCACCGGCCCGTCGCACCCTCCGAGGTGTGCGTGCTCCTCCTCGAGCCGGCGGGCACGCTCAATACCGGCAACGTCCGCGACACGGAAAAGACGGCCGAAGTGCTGGAGCGGATCTAGGCGATCAAAGCCCCTTGCAGTTCGCGTAGTAGGTGACGGTTGCCGGCCAATCCGAGAAAATGCCTCGGACTTTGACCTGCTGCGCGAGCACGTCGAGCATCGCGAAGGTATCGCCGTCGTTGTCGATCGCGCCGGTCACCGATTGGAAATAGTACCCGCCGCCCGTCGCCAAGGGCCCCGATCGCTCGAGGGTCCAGGTGATGATGTCGAGTCCGACGCCCTTGGCGGTCTGTGCATACGTCGACGGTGCGATCGTCCCGCTGGCATCGAGCGTCACCAGGGCCCACATGGGGGGCGCGATGATCTTCACCCCCTTGGCGGCGATGTCGGGCATGGCCGCCACCGCGGTGTCGTAACCGCCGGCGGTGTCGACGCGATCGTCGAGGTACACCGCCTGGGCGCCAAAGCGTGGCTCATGCTGCAAGAGGTAGAGCACGTCGTTCAAGTTGAACGACTGGGTGAAGACTTGGCTCGGATGAATGCGCGCGCGCTTGTATTCGTCGACCACCTGCTGCGCGAACATTTCCTGCGTGTACGTCCCCTCGTAGGGCATGGTCACGCTCGGCGCCTTGATCTCGGGCGTGAACTTGGCGCCGAGGCGCGAGATGAGCTCGATGCTCTCCTCGTGCGATACGAGCGTGCCACAGGTGGCGTAGAGATCGGTGCGGAAGGTCGGCGTTCCGGCCATGTACTCCGCCACGGTGGTCGCCTCGGGATTGAAGGCATCCATTTTTCCGCAGAGGGATTTGAACTCGGCGAGCGTGATGTCGCTGGTGCAGCAGTTGGCGGACGCCGGGGTGCCCGCGACCGGATCCGCCGGGGTAAACGGCTGGGTGCATCGGGCGGCGAGCGCCGGGATGGCGAGGATGTTGGTCGTGGTGTGCAGATCGCACTGGGAGTGTCGGCAGACGAGCTGGCGATCCTTGGTGAAGGTGACGTCGCATTCGATGATGCCCGCCCCCATGCGCGCCGCCGCTTCGTACGACTCCTTGGTGTGCTCGGGGAATTGGAGGCCCGCGCCGCGGTGCCCGATGGAGAAGTCCGTCTTGTGAAAGGGCCCGTCCGAGCACCTTTGCAGCTCCGCTTTCAGCGGACCTTCGTCCATGTCCTCGACGAGGTAGTACGGGCGCGGCCCGAGCTGCACGCTCGGGGGACGGCGCGGCCACGACGGCGGTCGCGGTCGCGCGGTGCGCAGAACGCCGTTCGCGAGACCGTCCGCCGAACGTGACGGTTCTTCTTCGCCGGCCGCCTTTTCAAGCCGCGCACACCCGACCGTCAAGAGCAGCGAAGACGCAACGAGGGTCGTCCGCGTCGTGAGGTTCCCAATCTTGCCGTGCATGCCCATCTCCTTCTCCGAGGTGCGAACGATGGGGGGCACCTTAGGCGAGAGAAGGGGCGCCGCGGTGACGGTGATGCAACATGCTCGCGGCTCTTTGGCGAACCACACACGCTGCACGATGACGGACCGGCGACCCATCTTCAAGGTGCGCGCCGTCCTCCGTCAGAGCGCGCTCAGAACTTCACTTCGCGTCGGGAAAAGCGCACGAGGCGGGGTCTCCCACGGTCGACGGGAGCCCGGCGCTATCGGTGTAATAACTGCGATCGAACAGAGCCGACCAGCACTCGGTCGCCTTGACCAGCATCGGCACGCTCCCGCCGCTGATCTGAACATCGGCGCGACCGGCGCCGTCCTTCGCCCATCGGTTGTGCATGACGACATCCTCGAGCTTGCCGTCCTTGCTCGTCTCCTCGATGTCGCTGAGGGCGCTCACGTCGACGGCGCCCGAACCATCTGGCTGATGCGTCACGGTCACGTCGGCCCAGTTCGGCGCGGGCGTCGGCCGGATCTCCACGGCGATGGTGGCAGGCCAAGCGCTCGCGTGGTGCGTGATCTTGGTGGTGCCCTGGTCGTGCGCGCGCGCCGGATCGAGCTTTTCCGCCGCGTCGTTGTCGACCACGAAGTACCCATTGCGGTGCTCGGCGTGGGATCGGCCATAGCCGCGCCCCTCGAGGACGGCGAGGTAGTCGGCTTCGGCCGTCGAAGCTTTGGGACGACCGTGGAGCGCGTAGTCGAAAACACCGTCGCTCACTTCCGTCACCTTGAGCCGCCACACCACCGGCGAGAGGGCGTTGTCGGCGCCTGGACCCCAGGTCGCCTCATGATTTCCGACCGTCGTGGGTCGGGTGTGCACGACGATCCAGATGCTCCCCAAGATCGAACGCGTGACGCCGTCGACGCCGTCCGCCAGGGCGCGCGTGAACTCGTAGAACTTCGCGTGCTCGCCGGCTCCGCCGTAGGCGAGCGTCTCCGACGCTGGCGACGCGGCGGTTGATCCAGGTAGGGCCAGGCTGACCTGTGACGCCTCCGGAATGGGCTCGCGGAACCGCTCGCCGTCGTCCAGGTTCGCCATGCAACCGAGCTGCGCCATCCCCAACGCCGCTCCCAACCCCCATGCGTACGCGTGTCTTCCCAGCATCGAATTTTCTCCTGTGGCTCGGGGCCTCGAGGATCTCGGGTCCCGCAAGGAGTTCCAATACAAGGGTTGGGCCAAGCGTCATCGGGCCCCGATCGGTGTCCGGTGATGGCCCCAAAATGGCTGCAAAGTCGACAGAGAGCGGCCATCGCAGCGCGTGCGGCTCGGGCGGCACCGCGGGGAGGCGAGGTGGAATTGTGAACAAAGATTCTCTATCCGACCATGACGAGCAGCTACGGCGCCTGCCGCTCGCGCTTGCCCACGAAATACGACATGTCACGCTGATGCATACGATTGCAGTCGAGGTAGTACATGCAGTGCTCGGTTTGTCAGAGGCCCATGTCGCCGCTCTTCATCTCCTACGCTTGCGACTACTGCGATGGGTTGAAGACCGACGCCTTCCGGCAAGAGGTCGGCTATGTCGTCTGGCGCAAGCTGCCGCTGCCGGCGCTGGAGTACGTGTTTTCCACGCCCGCCGACGCACGCAAATGGCGCGTGTTCCAAGGGCTCTCCCATTGCGACATCCGCGAGGTCATCAGCCTGGTGAGCTTTCGGTGGCGAAGGACGGCAGGAGTCATTCGCGATCTCGAAGCTGCCGACAGCCTGATCGAGATCTACGGCGACCATCGCTACCCGCCCGGCCCTGGACGCGCGTCGCTCGGTCGCACGATCTAGCACTACGCTGGCAGCAAAATCTGACCGCGTCGTGCTGGCCCTCAGCGGCTTTCGCCGAGAACGCGTGTCACGAGCTCGAGCTGCGTCCGTACGCCGACCTTGCGGTAAATGGTCTTGAGGTGGCTGCGCACGGTGTGAACGCTGATTTCGAGGGTTTGAGCGATGGTTTTCGGATCTTTGCCGGCGGCGAGCGCGGAGACGATCTGCTTCTCGCGCTGGCTCAGGGGCGAGGAGGTCCCGGAGATCATCGTCTGTTTCGGTGTGCTTTCCTTGACGGCGTGGGTCCTCTCGCCGGCGGCGCTGCCGCCCACCGCGGATGCGTAGTCGATGAGCGCATCGTGCTGGCGGACGGCACCGTCGACGATGCGCTCGCGCAGCTCCGAGGCCTGCTGTTCGGTCAGACCTTGCCGGATGATCTCGCCCAGCGCCGAAGCCGGGAACGGCTTGAGTAAATAGCGGTAGACCGATCCCTCGTTGATGGCGCGCACGGCCGATCCCACACTGGCGTGGCCAGTCAGGATGATGCGTACCGTGGCCGGAAAGTCGCGGCGGACGACGCTGAGGAACTCCGCTCCTCCCATGTTGGGCATTTTCTCGTCGGCGACGACGACGTCGAAGGGCTTGCTCGCCAAAATGCGCAGCGCTTCGAGGGGATCTCCCACGCCAACGATCTCGTACGGCTCGTGAAACAATGCTTCTTTGATGGCGGAAATGACTTCCGGCTCATCGTCGACCAAAAGAACGAGGGGGCGTTTCATGCTCATGCTCCACGGGCAAATCGTCCTGCCGGAGGAGGCGGGACGAGGGAAGTCAGCTTCTTGGATAGAACCACCGAACGCCAGCTGGTCGGATGGGTGGCGGCGGTAGGCAGCTCGACACGAAACGTCGTACCGCTGCCCACCTTGCTGGTCACGGAGATCCTCCCTCCGTGCCCGCGCTCGATGATGTCCCGTGCGATGGCAAGGCCCTGTCCCGATCCGCGGCCGGCTTCCTTGCTCGTATAGAATGGCTCGAAGACCTGCGGCAGGCGCGCGGCGGGAATTCCGGCGCCGTCGTCTTCGACCTCGATCTCGACACGTTCGCCGCTCATGTGCGAGCGTATCGTGATGGTTCCCCGGTGGGCGGATTGGTACCTTTCTTCGATGGCATAAGCGGCATTGATGATGAAGTTCTCCAGCACCTGCAAGAGCTCACCGGGATGCACGACGATGCGAGGGACATCGGCAACCTCGAGCTTCACCTCGGCGACGCGCTTGGTGACGTGGTTGGTGATGATGGCGGCGCTGCGCAAGAGTTCGTTGACGTCGGACGCCAGCGGCGTCGTATTGCCGAGCCCAAAGCCGCGGGTGGCGCGCACGGTGTCGGCGACGCGGGCGAGGCCCAGACGAATGCGGCTAATCGATAGCGGCGCGGTTTCCAGCAGATAGTCGATGCGCGCGTCGCGGCGCATTTCCAAAAGCTTTGCCGTTTCGCTGGCGAAACGCGGCTCGGTGCAGAGGGCGTCGACGGCGGCGGCGTGCGCTCGGTAGAGCTGGGAGATGTCCTGCAGCGCGCGCTCGAGGAAGGAGGTGCTGTCGCTGATGAATTGGACGGGAGTGTTGATCTCGTGGGCGACTCCGGTCGCGAGGCGACCCATGGCTTCGAGTTGCTGACTGCGGCGCTGCACGAGCTCATCGCGCCTTCGGGCGATGGCCCCGGCCATGATGTTGGCCACGATCTCCACGAAGCTCGCCTCGCCCGAGCCAAAATCGCGCTTCGTCCGCGAAGCGGCGAAAATCACCCCGAGGGGGCCGTCGTCGCCGAAGAGCGGCGCGCAAAGGAAGCTCTTGGCATCGAGGGAAATGCAGAGCGGGTCGCCGAGCAGGGTTTCCGCCTGGGGCTCGTCGGTCGAGAGCGTGGATGCGCGGTCGAAGACGCGCAGACAGAGGGACGACTGCGGGTGCGGCGCATCGAAGCGCGGAGCGAGAAGGCCGTTCGTCACGTCCAAGAACGCGATCCCTTCGCGGCCGGGGGCGTCGAGGCCGCGGAGGCCGAGCGTCGCCTCGTTGGGCAGGAGTTCGTAGAGGGCGACGGCATCGAGATGGAGCGCTTCGCGCACGGCCCGGGCGGCCTGCTCGCCGACGGCGGCGATATCCTCCTTCGAGAGCGCTTTGCATCCGAGAGCGGCGGCGAGTTGCTGCCGCCTTCCGTAGGCCCGGAGCTGCGCGGTGCGATCGGAGATGCGCAGGTCGAGCTCGCGGTTGCCCTCTTCGAGTTGCCGGCTGTGCTCCTCGCGCTGAAAGACGAGCGCCTCGTTCTCGCTGCGTAGAGAGAGCGCGTCGGTGAGCGCGACATTGACGTTGCGCGCCACCGCGATCATCGCCGCGCCGTAGACCACGACCATCGTCGCCATGAGGGCGCCATGCACGCCACCCTGGAGGACGAGCAGTACCGCCAGCGGAAGGAGGGCCGGCGTGATGAACGCCAGAAAGGAGGGAAGATGGCAGGACAGGCTCCCTGCCGCGCCGGCGACGAGGCCGCCGATCACGAAGGTGCAGAGCAGCTCGGTCTCTGGCTGCGCCATCGCGTCGAAGGCGAGGGGCGACAAGCCCCACAATGCACCGGCCGCGCCCGAACCGATGGTGAACCGAACGGCCCACGCTCGGTGGTTCGGACGAGCAGCAGCCCCCTTGCGGTAGGCGACGTAAAAGAAGGCGCGTGCGGCGGCGATGGCCACGATGGCGACCAACCAGACGGAGGCCGCCGTTTCATTCTTGCGACTGCCGAGGCCGGCGGCAAAGACGGCCGCGCCGGCCAGGTTGGCGAGGACGACCGACGGTGTGTGCCGATAGAGCGTATCGACGGTCAGCGACGTTACCTGCGCGGATGGAGAGGACCCCACGCGGCTTACAACGGCATTCCGAAGCAATCCCTAAGACAAGGGAGGCCGCTCATGAGGGTATGTGTGCCGAATGCGCGAGCTAACCGACATTGCATCGGGAAAATCCCTAGCAAAAGATGGCTAGCATCCCCCTTGGCCTTCCTGGTATCCCCTGATAATTTGCTCCTGGGTTCGCGAAGCGGGGTAAGTCCCGACGACGACGCGGCGCGGACCGCGCAGGCGAAGGGGGGGAGACGTGGAAGCAGCAAAGGAAGACGTACGCAAGAAGGTCGTCGTCGCCGATGAACACCCCATCGTCCGTGATGGGTTGACGCGCATCCTCAATGATCAACCAGATCTCGAGGTGTGTGCGGAGGTCAAAGACGCGGTCGAGGTACAACGTGCCCTCGATACGTTGCACGCCGACGCCGTCGTCATGGACCTCGTTCTCGGCAATTCGAACGGTCTCGACGTCATCCGTCAGATCCGACGCTCGCATCACGAGCTTCCCATCCTGGTCTTCTCGATGCACGACGAAGCCGTCTTCGCGCCGCGGGCCATCCGCTGTGGCGCGAGCGGGTACGTGACGAAGGTCGAGCCCACGGAAGTCGTATTGGAAGCCCTGCGTCAGGTGCTGGCCGGTCGCATGTGGGTGAGCCAGGCGGTCTCCGATCGACTCCTGCGCTCGCTCGCATCGCGCAGCGGGACCGCGACGCGGCCGACCGATTCGCCCATGGAGGTACTGACCGATCGCGAGCTGGAGGTGTTCGGTCTCTTCGGTTCGGGCCTCGGAACCAAGGAAATCGCGACGCGCCTCGGGCTCAGCGCCAAAACGGTGGAGACCCATCGCGCGCATCTCAAAGAGAAGCTCGGATTCGAGCGCTCTTCGGAGCTCCTCGTCGCTGCCGCCCGCTGGGTCCGCGACGGCCGGCCTCCGCCGGCGACGCCCCGCGACTCCTGAGGGCCCGCGGGCGGCGCGGCGTATTCTTGGCCCTTTGACAAACATCAGGAAAGGGAGCATAGGTGGGCCCTGCCTAGCCCCCCCCCATGGGGGAGGGGGTAAGGGCGTACACCCATGCCCGATCGACAGAGCCCCGACGACCCTGCCGCCAAGGATAGGATCCTCACCCGCTTGCGCAGCGCGGAGGGGCACCTCCGCGGCGTGCTGCAGATGGTCGAAGGGGACGGCTATTGCATCGACGTGTTGCGGCAGACCAAGGCCATCCACGCCGCGCTTTCCAAAGTCGAGACGTTGCTCCTCGATCGCCACCTTCACCATTGCGTGACGCGCGCCGTTCGTTCCAGCAAACCCCAGGAGCGAGCCCGTGTCATCGCCGAGCTGCTCGACATTTACCAGGCCAAAAGGGGCAAAGACCGATGATGCGTCGCTCTGCTGGGAGGGGACTTCTCTTGGTCAGCGCGATGAGCGCGGCCGGCTGCGCCAATGGCACCCTGCCGCGACGAAATCTCCAGCACCCCGCTCATCCCGCCGCTCGTGAAGGCTACGCCGAGGTCGAGCTCGCCGCGATGGTCGAAGATGCCAAGCGCGATCAAACGGGCCGCGGCGGTTCGCACATCGAGGCGTCGCTCTACGTGTGCCCGATGCATCCGGAAGTCATTTCGAGCACGCCCGGAACCTGCTCCAAGTGTGGAATGAAGCTCGTCCCCCAACCTGTCCCACCGAAGCAAAGCCCATCCACGACGCCATGAGACGAGCTCTCGCAGGCGCGCTCCCTCTCCTCCCGCCCTGTGCCGCACTCCTGCTCTTGGCGGGCTGCGGGTCCACCTCGGCGCGACCCGCATTTCGCGATACCGCCAAGCTGGTCGAAGCCCGCATCGACCGACGGATCACCTGGAACCAAGGGGGCGTCGAGGACGCCTCGGTGGCGCAGAAAGTCCGCGAGCTCTTGTCGCGCACCCTCACCGTCGATGGAGCCGTCCAGGTAAGCCTCCTCAACAACAAGACGCTCCAGGCCACCTACGAGGATCTCAGTGTCGCCCAGGCCGATCTGGTGCAGGCCGGTCTCCTGCAGAATCCGGTCTTCGGCGCGACCCTCGGATTTCCCATTGCCGGCAGAGCGGTGCGTACGGGCGTGGAGCTTTCGGCGGTCACCGACTTTTTGAGCGTGTTCGTCCTCGCCGCGCGCAAGAAGGTGGCGGAAGCGGAGCTCCGAGCCACCAAGCTGCGCGTCGCCGACGCGGTATTGCGGACGGCAGCCGAAGTCGAAGGCGCCTTTTACCATCTGATTGCCGCCCAGCAGACCGCAGCGATGCGCCGCACCATCCTCGAGGCGGGCGACGTGGCGCTCGATTTGGCGGTTCGTCAGCATGCGGCCGGGAACATCAGTGATCTCGACCTCGCCAACCAGCAGGCCCTCTACGAGCAGGTGCGCACCGATCTCGTGCGCAGCGAAGTCGACGTCATCGCCGCCCGCGAGAGCCTCACGCGGTTGCTCGGCCTGTGGGGCACGGACACGACGTACCAAGTGGCGGACAAGCTGCCCGAGCTTCCGACCGACGAAGTGGAGCTCGAGCACCTCGAGTCTTTGGCGGTGAACCGCCGCCTCGACCTCGCCGCGGCGCGCGAGGAAGCGCAGGCCGTCTCTCACGCGCTGGCCATGGCCAAGAACTACCGCTGGCTCGGGCATTCGTCGGTGGGTGCGACCTACGACCGGCACCCGGAGCATTTTACCGTATTGGGTCCACGCGCCGAGCTCGAGATTCCACTGTTCGATCAAAAACAGGCGGTCATTGCTCGGCTCGAGGCGCAGCTCCGCGCAGCGCTGGCGCGGGAAACCGCGCTCGCCATCGCCATTCGATCCGAAGTGCGCGCCGTTCGAACGCGGCTCGCCGTCGCGCGGACGGTCGTCGACCGGTATGCGAAGGTGGTGGTGCCGCTCCGGCAGCGCGTGGTGACGCTGTCGCAGGAGCAGTACAACGCGATGCTGCTAGGGGCCTACCAACTGCTCGTCGCTAGGCAGAACGAGGTGAACACGTACCGCGAGTTCATCGAGTCGCTGCGAGACTACTGGACGGCGCGCGCCGATCTCGAGCGGGTCACGGGGGGTATCGTCCCCATGCCGAAAAGCCAATCGCGCGAGGCGCCCAGCGCGCCGCAGACGGGAGCACGACCATGATCACTCGCCGAACCTTGGTATCGGGCGCGTCCTTGCTGGCCGGAGGGCTTGGGCTCTTGCGAGCGCGCCAAGCGTCGGCCGAAGAGCCGGAGCCGGTGGTACTCCGCGTTCCCAAGGGGCCCTATACGCCGGTGGTGACGCCCAACGGTTCGACGCTTCCCTGGACGATGAAGGACGGGGTCAAGGAGTTTCGCCTCGTCGCCGAGCCCGTGAAGCGTGAGTTTGCGCCGGGAATGGTCGTCGACTGTTGGGGCTACAACGGGCAGACCCCGGGGCCGACCATCGAGGTGGTGGAAGGGGATCGGGTGCGTCTCTTCGTCACCAACAAGCTCCCCGAGCGAACGACGGTGCACTGGCACGGTGCGCTCCTGCCCAACGGAATGGACGGCGTGGCGGGCCTCGTGCAGCCGCACATCAAACCGGGCGAGACCTACGTCTACGAGTTCACGCTGCGCCAGCACGGGACCCTCATGTACCACCCGCATTCGGACGAGATGGTGCAAATGGCGCTCGGGATGATGGGCTTTTTCATCGTGCACCCCAAGACGCCAGCCCGGGTCGATCGCGATTTTGCGATCATGCTCCACGAATGGGCGATCGCGCCCGGCACCTCGCGGCCGAATCCGATGGTGATGCTCGACTTCAACACGTTCACCTTCAACAGCCGGGTGTGGCCCGGCACCGCGCCACTCATCGTCAAAAAGGGGGACCGCGTGCGGGTGCGGCTCGGCAACTTGAGCATGGATAGCCATCCCATCCACATCCATGGTCACCGCTTTCAGGTCACCGGCACCGACGCCGGACCGGTCCCGCCCTCGGCCCGTTTCCACGAGAACACCGTGAATGTGGCGGTGGGATCGACGCGCGACTTCGAGTTCGTGGCCGAGCACGCCGGGGATTGGGCGCTGCATTGCCACAAGTCCCACCACGCCATGAACGCGATGAGTCACGACGTCCCCAACATGATTGGCGTCGAACCGAGCAAGAGCGAGAAAAAGATGCAGCAGGTTCTCCCCGGTTACATGTCGATGGGGCACACCGGCATGGGAAATATGATGGACATGGGACGACCGCGGAACACGCTTCCCATGATGAGCGGCCAAGGTCCGTTCGGCGAAATCGAGATGGGCGGTATGTTCACGATCCTGAAAGTCCGCGAAGGGCTCAAGAGCTACGACGACCCCGGTTGGTACGCACACCCCGAGGGCACCATGGCGAGGAGAGTGACCTGAAACGCGAACCGGAGGCGCACCCCAACGAGGCGCCAGCGCGCAGCGTCGATGGAGCATTGCGCGAAGGCGAGGCCGTAGGCGCGCCCGCCTCCGTCGTCGACCCCGTTTGCCAGATGACGGTCGACCCAAGGAGCGCGATCTCGGCGCACGTGGAGGACAGGGCGTACTTTTTCTGCTGCGAGGGCTGTCGGACGAGGTTTCTGGCCGCGCCGAAGAAGTACGTGAGCGCGCCCGCTGTCACCGATGACCATCGCGCAGAGCGCGCAGTTCGAACCGAGGAGCGCCCCGCGCCGCGACGCAGCACGACGTACACGTGCCCCATGCACCCCGAGATCGTGCGCGACGGGCCCGGCGTTTGCCCAAAATGCGGCATGGCGCTCGAGCCAACCGTGGCTGCGCTCGACGACGGGGAAAACCCCGAGCTGATCGACATGCGGCGGCGCTTCTGGGTGAGCGCGCTCTTCACCGCGCCGGTCTTTCTGCTCGGCATGGGAGAAATGATCCCGGGCGATCCCATCGGCGCGCTCTTGCCCAACGGCGCGCGCAACATCGTCGAGCTTGTCCTCGCGCTTCCCGTCGTGCTGTGGGGCGGGCTGCCTTTTTTTCGGCGCGGGTGGGCGTCGGTCGCGCTGCGCAGCCCCAACATGTTCACGTTGATCGCGCTCGGAAGCGGCGCAGCATTTCTCTACAGCTTGACGGCAACGATGGCGCCGGGACTTTTTCCGCCGCGCCTCGCCAACCACCACGGCGAAGTCGGCGTTTACTACGAAGCGGCAACCGTCATCATCACGCTCGTGCTCTTGGGGCAGGTCCTCGAGCTCCGCGCCAGGAGCCGAACGAGCAGCGCGCTGCGATCGCTGCTCGGTCTTGCGCCGAAGACTGCCCAGCGGGTCACACATGCGGGTGACGAACAGGTCAGCATCGAAAGCCTGCGCGTGGGCGACAGCGTGCGCGTCCGTCCGGGGGAGCGTGTCCCCGCCGACGGAAAAGTCGTGGAAGGCATCTCGAGCCTCGATGAGTCGATGATCACGGGGGAGCCGCTTCCCGTCGAGAAGCGGGTTGGCGACCGCGCGACCGCGGGGACGCTGAACGGTAGGGGCCCGCTGCTGGTGAAGGTCGACCGCACGGGGGAAGGCACGCTGCTCGCCCAGATCGTGCGCATGGTAGGTGAGGCGCAGCGCAGCCGCGCGCCCATCCAGAAGCTCGCCGATCGGGTTTCGGCATTCTTCGTGCCGGCGGTGATCATCGCCGCGGCAGGCACGTTTGCCGCGTGGATGATCGCCGGCCCCGAGCCGCGGCTCGCGCACGCCCTGGTCAACGCGGTGGCCGTCCTCATCATCGCTTGCCCCTGTGCGCTCGGCCTCGCCACGCCGATGTCGATCATGGTGGCCACGGGGCGCGGCGCGACGGCGGGCATTCTGGTCAAGAATGCCGAGGCGCTCGATCGGCTCGAAAAGGTGGACACGCTGGTCGTCGACAAGACGGGCACGCTCACCGAAGGGCGCCCCGAGGTCGTGACGGCGCAATGCCCCGGGCCGCTCGAATGCGCGGATGTGCTCCGTCTTGCGGCGCGCCTCGAGGAGCAGAGCGAGCACCCGCTCGGCGCGGCCATCGTGCGGGCCGCCGGGTCGTCCGACCCCTTGCCGAGCGCACGCGACGTCACGACGTGGAGTGGGGAAGGGGTCGTCGGTGTCGTCGACGGCAAGCGCGTCGCGGTCGGCAACGACAAGCTCCTGGCTCGGAGCGGCGTGAAGCCCGCTCTGACGGAGCTCGCTGCTCGGCTTCGCGTCGAGGGACAGACGGTGGTGTACGTGCTCGTCGATGATCGGCTGGCTGCCGTGCTCGGCATCGCCGATCCCGTGAAAGCGTCGTCCCGCGAAGCCGTGCAGGCGCTGCGCGGCGCAGGCCTCCACGTGGTGATGCTGACGGGAGACAACGAGATCACGGCCCGTGCCGTGGCCGCGAAAGTCGGTATCGACGAGGTCAAGGCCGACGTGCTCCCGTCGGAGAAATCGGCCGCCGTGGCGGCGCTCCAGGCCGCGGGGCATCTCGTGGCCATGGCCGGCGACGGCATCAACGACGCCCCCGCGCTGGCTCGCGCTGACGTCGGCATCGCCATGGGCGCCGGTACCGACATCGCGATCGAATCGGCGAGTGTGACCCTCGTCAAAGGCGACCTTCGCGGCATCGTCGGCGCAAGGCGTCTGAGCCAAGCGACGATGCGCAACATCCGCCAGAACCTCGCGCTGTCGTTCGTCTACAACTTGCTGGGCGTGCCGGTGGCCGCGGGAGTGCTCTATCCGTCACTGGGCATTCTTCTCAGCCCCATGATGGCCGCCGCCGCGATGAGCCTCAGTTCGGTCTCGGTCATTGGCAACGCGTTGCGTCTCGCGCGCACGCGTCTTTGAAGCCGCAGTGGGCCGCGGTCTCGCCGCCTGGGCGTCGTCGCCCGCGGGCGAAAGGGGGCAAAAACGCGATCGGGTAGGGCGAAGGACGGGGTTGCGTCGTCCGAAAGATCTTCGTTTGCCCAGGGAAAGCCGCGCTATGCTGCGCGCCATGTTCGAGCTGAGCCAACGCGCTTCTCTGATTGCCGTATTGCTTTTGGCCCTGGGGGCATGCACCGCGCAAGCCCAGATCGGTGGTGGCTCGTCGTCTTCGCCGGGAGCTGGCGCTCCGCCGCCCCCACCGCCTCCTGCTCCGCCACCGCCTCCTCCTCCCCCGCCTCCTCCGCCGTCGACGGCGATGCCACCGGCCTCGCCGCCGCCCGCTCCGCCGCCCGTCGTGACCACCCCGCCGCCGCCTCTCCCGTCGACGACCAGCACGCCTGCCGGAAGTGGAGGCGTGAAGCCGGGCACGATCGAAACCAAGATCCCTCCCTCGACGCCCGCGATGTGCTCGGCGGACAGCGATTGCAAGGCCGTGGCGGATTACTGCGATCAGTGCACCTGCCGCGTGCTCGGCAAGGACGGCTCGCTCCCCAAGTGCACCGGCGGGCGAACGGTGTCCTGCGTGATGGATCCCTGTCGCGGCAAACGCGCGGTCTGCAGCGCCGGCAAATGTGCCCTCTCCGATGGTGCGTCGATGTAGAGGACGAGCGCGTCGCGATCGGCGCGCACGGCCTCACCCGCGATCGACGGCCACGGCGGGCCGCTTCACGCTGGCGGCTTCAATGCGCTCGAGGTGGGCCATGGCCGCGAGCACCGTGGCCTCGTCCCACGCATCCCCGACCAGCTGAAAACCAATGGGTAACCCCTCCCGATCGAGCGCCACCGGAACGCTGCCGGCCGGCAGCCCGGTGAGGTTCGCGAGAAAAGCAAAGCGACAAAGGCCGTCGAGAAGTCGGGTATCGACCACACCCGTGGCCATCTCCGCGTCGCTGACGCGCCCCGCCGTTGCCACCGTGGTCGGCAAGGCCAGGAGGTCCACCTCTTCGAACCATCGCGCGATGTCGCGCCGCAGTCCGGCGCGGAGTCGCTGTGCATCGAGCAGCTCCGGCGCCGTCAGCGCGTCCAGCGTCGCGAAGGTGAGTTGCAGATCGGGGGTGAGGTCGGCGGCGTGCTCGCGCCACTCTTGCGACAGGATCGTGCGTGCTTCGACCGCAATGGTCACGTAGCCAATGGCCGGCGCGTAACGGGCGAGCGGCGTCGCGACGGAGACAATCCGCGCGCCTTCCTTCACCAGCGCGTCGATCGCCATCTGACCTGCCTTGGCGATCTCCGGCGATGCGTCGGAAAACTCCTGCTCGAGGACACCGATGACGAGCCCGCGCACGCCGCGGCCGATGGCCCGTTCGAGCCCACCTGGCAGAGGCGCGTCGCGCGTCTCGGGGTCGAGCGGATCGGGACCGCTGACGGCGTCGATGACCCGCGCCAGATCGAGCGTGCTGGAAGCCAGAGGACCGACGTGCGCCACGCTGCCGCTCGAGCCGCCCGCCCGCGACACCCGTCCCCAAGTGGGTTTGATTCCGAAGATGCCATTGAGCGCGGCCGGCGTCCGGATGGAGCCGCCACCATCGGCGCCGATGGCGAAGGGAACGAGACCCGTCGCCACGGCGACGCCCGCGCCGGTCGAAGAGCCGCCCGCCATGCAGGCCGAGAGATGAGGATTGCGCGGCATCGTGCGCTTGGGGTTGATGCCCGTCGGCGTGAGCCCGTATTCGGTCATGGGGGTGATGCCGAGAATGACGGCGCCGCTCGCGCGCACGCGCGCCGCCACCGTCGCATCGTCGGCGCGCGGCGAAGGGTCACCGATATCGGTCCCGCGGGTCCACGGAAAGCCGCGCACGCACAACTCTTCCTTGATGGCCGTCGGCACGCCGTCGAGAGGACCTATCGGCTTCCCCGCTTGCCAGCGCGCCGTCGAAGCACGGGCTTCGGAACGCGCCGCATCGTCGGCGTACGCCATGAGCGGTCCCATCGCGGGCGAGCGCGCGGCAAGGGCACGGGCTTCGCGCAGCGCTCGGTCCGCGACCTCCTCCGGCGTGGTTCGCCCGGAGCGATACGCCTCGGCGAGGGTCGCGCTCGATCCACTCCAAGGCGGGCGGGGCGGGGCGAGGCCCGCGTCGGCCGCCGAGCGCGGGGGTCGGCCGGCGAGCGGTCGTACATCGAGGGGAAAAGGGCCGCGCAGGTGGTCGGGCAGCTCGCGCAGCTCGGTGACCTTGAGCTCCTTGCGAAAAAGCGACGACAGCGCGGTCGAACCGATGCGAGAGCGGGTCAGCCGTGCGGCGGCAGAGAGGGCGAAGCCGGAAAGGCGCGGGGAGTGAGCCATGCGATCGAAGGGCACGAATTTGCCATATCACGAGGTGTTTCTCGGTGGCTTCGCATCTTGTCCACGGAACGGCCCACGACCCGTTGCGGCCCGCCGAAACGCGGCGCAAGGCATGTCTTCCGGAGAACGGGATGGCCGCGCTCACCATCACGGCGTATTTGTGGGACTAAAGAAGCAAAAAGCACTGCCGCACCTCCAGTTTCGTACGGATACGCCGTTTCGGGGGGGGCGTACATTTACGTGGGTAGAAGCGTCATCTGGTTGACGCTTTGGCGGACCGTAGGCAAAAACGCACTTCACCCCGTGGAGGGAGGATGCACGGTCCCGATCCCGACAACAAGCACCCGATGGTGGGATTCCCTCAGGTCTGCTTCATCAAGAACACGGTGAAGAATCCCAACATCGTCGTCGGCGACTACACGTATTACGACGACCCCGAGGACTCCGAGAGCTTCGAACGCAACGTCCTCTATCACTTTCCGTTCATCGGCGACCGTCTGGTGATCGGCAAGTTCTGCGCGCTCGCCAAAGGGGTCAAGTTCATCATGAACGGGGCCAACCACAAGCTGTCCGGCTTTTCGACGTACCCCTTTCAGATCTTCGGCGGCGGCTGGGAGAAGGTGATGCCCAAGCCCGGTGATCTTCCCTACCGGGGGGACACGGTGGTCGGAAACGACGTGTGGCTCGGATACGACGCGCTCATCATGCCCGGCGTCACCATCGGCCACGGAGCCATCGTCGCATCGCGTTCCGTCGTGGTGAGCGACGTACCCCCGTATGCCATCGTCGGCGGCAACCCCGCGGTCGTCATCAAACAGCGGTTCGCGCCGCCGATCGCAGAGGCGCTGCTCGCCATTGCTTGGTGGAATTGGCCCATCGACAAGGTGAGTCGCAATCTCGCCGCCATCGTGGGCGCCGATCTCGACGCCCTGCGGGCGAGCGCGTGAGGCGAGCCCGAACGCGCGAAAGCCGCTTGCCTGCCGGGAAGACCCGATCAAAGCTCGCGTCATGACGACTTCTTTGACCGCCGCGGAAGCCGAGAACATGGCGTTCTGGCGGGCCCTCCAGCCGAACCTGTCCATCGAAGAAACGGCCCCGCTGGACGGCTTTCAGTTCGGCGATATCGGCGTGATCATGGAGCAGTTGCGCTTCGAGGGTTACGTGAACGTGCCGCAGGTCGTACCCGAAAAGCTCGTCGTCGCCATGCGCGATTGCATCGCCAAGCTGAACGAGCGAAAGATCCCGCTCGCCTTTGCCTTCGTTTACGACGAGGCGTGGCAGGTGTTCCAGGGTCTCGCTTCCTTCATGGAGGCTGCGCTCGGCAACGGCTACCGCGCGCTCCCCGATTTCTGGGTGTGGCACGTCGTGCCTTCGGAAAGCGCGATGGGATGGAGCCCGCACCGCGACCGCGTACAACCGACGCTCGATCGCAACAACGCGCCGCACAGCCTGACGGTGTGGGTGCCCTTCACCGACGCGACGCCGCTCAACGGCTGCATCTACATGCTGCCCGCCCACCTCGACGATCGCTTCAAGCAGCGCGTGTGGGACGGCGAAGGCAATAACCTGGTGCTGGCGCCGCAGAATATCCGCGCCGTACCGGCGACCGCAGGAAGTGTCTTGGCGTGGAATCAAGCGGTCCTTCATTGGGGGGGGCGTGCCAGCCGGCTCGCAGCGGGGCCGCGATCGAGCGCCGCGTTCGAGTTCCAACGCGGCGACAAGGCGCCCTTCAACCGCCCCCTGCTCGACCCCAAACGGGCGCCCCCCTTCCAGCAGCGACTCGGCTTGGTCGGCAAGCAGGTGCTCCAGTACAAACACATGTACCCGCTGACGCCGGACATCGCGTTGATCGCCGAGGCGCTTCGATCGCGGTTCATGCCAGGCGGCGCGCTGGCGATGTAATCCGGGCTCATTGCTCCAGCCCGTCGATGCAAGCGCTGAGCGCTTCGTAGTACGTCGGCGTGAGCCTTTGCTGGCCGCCGCTCGATGTCGTCACGAGTGACTCGAATCCAAAGAATCCCGTGGTGCGACAGACGTACCAGGGCCATCGTGGATCGGTGGGCGCCGTCTCGCGCGCACCCATCTGCAGCGCGAGCGTGCAGCTCTCGGCGTCGCGAGAGCAATACAAATAGCGAAAACGGAAATCGTTGTCCCCCTCGCACCACGTGTCGCCGCAGATGTCGTCGATGAGCTTGAGCGATGTCTGCACCTCCTTGAGCGTGAGATCGTTGCCGAGGAGACCCTCGTCATGGAACGAGACGATCGCAGGCGCGTCGCCATCCGGCGTCGAGGCAGGCGTACCACCACAGCCTGCCAAGGAGCAGGTGAGGGCAATGAAGGCCGCGGATAGGAAGGGAAGGGTCGTAGGGTCGGCGAGCATCGCGAAGCTCCAGAAGCGAGCTGCCCGCGTCCCGACGCTCGGGAGCTTTGGCCCGCTCTCCCTCGTCGGCGCGCCGCCGGGCGAATTGCTTGCGAACGCATTCCCGAGCTCGGTGAGTGCCGTGCGGCAGAGCCGGTGCGCAGGAGCGGCCGGGCCCCCCGGGTGATCGCTGCGGAAATTGAGCGTGCAGTCGTCGGGCGCCGCCCAGCAGTGAGCTCGATGGGAGGTCGACGCTCACATGTCGCAAGTGCAGCAGTAAAGAGGCCCTCCCGGCGGCGTTATTTGGCGCCGGCAATCCGCCGGCGGCACCACGCTCGATCCCATGAGGCCTCCGCACTTCGCCGCGAATTCGGTCGGTTTACACTGGTTTTTGCACTTGTACGTGACGCCTGTTCTCGTGGGAAGTGCGCATTTCTCTTCGTCATTGAGGCATATCGACCCGCTGCCGTCCGTTCCGTCGCACGTCACGAGCATCCGCGCCGCCCGACAGTTGTCCCGCATGGGCGTTGCGTCGAGCGGTTCGAAGCTCGGCGGCCAGCTGCAGATAAAAGGCGGCTCGGTCGCGGTGTCGCCCGGTGTCGTGGCAGCATCGCTCGTCTCGCTATTGGATGGGATCTTTCCGCCACACGCGGCCAGCCAAGCAAGAGCGAGAAATGGCGCCAGCCGAACGGAAGGCATGGTGGAAGGCTACGCGATGCGGGGGCCGCCGGGCTAGAGCCAAACGCCCCGCATCCTGACGCGCTCGACCGGCTCGTCGCGGCGCTGCTCGCGGCGTTTCGCGCCTTGATGTGGACCCACGGTCAAGTCATAAGGACGTGCCGCGCCTGCGCCGGGAGCGGACCTTGGCGCGCAGGACGCTTCGAACGGTGGAGAACGCATGAACCTGATCGAATCGTACGGCCTCTCGCTCCTCGGAGGCGCGCTGATCGGCTTGTCCGCATCGCTCGTGCTGCTCACCCATGGTCGGGTGGCGGGTATCAGCGGTCTCTTCGGTGGCCTCTTCTTGCCCGGCTACGATGCGCGCGACTTCCGCCTTTGGTTCATCGGCGGCCTCGTCGCGGCCGGTCTTCTGCTTTCCGTCGCGTATCCGACCGCCTTCGCCTCGGCCGCTCCGCCGTCGTTCGTGGTGATCGTCGCCGCTGGTCTCTTGGTCGGGGTCGGGACGCGCCTCGGCGGCGGTTGCACCAGCGGCCACGGTATCTGCGGGCTGTGCCGCTTTTCAGCGCGATCCCTGATCGCGACTGTGACCTTCATGGGGACGGGGATGCTCACGGTTTTCGTGGTGCGACACGTCCTCGGAGGCTCGCCATGAAGTCGGCACTCTCCGCCCTCGGCGCCGGCCTCGTGTTCGGCCTGGGTCTTGGGCTCTCCGGAATGACGCAACCCGCGAAAGTCATCGGCTTCCTCGATGTCTTCGGTTCGTGGGATCCGAGCCTCATGTTCGTCATGATGGGCGCGATCCTCGTTCATCTTGGACTCACGCGCTGGATTCGCCGCCGCGAACGTCCCCTTCTCGACACGCGCTTCCATTTGCCGACCGTGACGCGCATCGACACCCAACTGATCGCCGGCTCGGCGGTCTTCGGTCTCGGATGGGGGCTCGGCGGTTTCTGTCCTGGTCCAGCGATCGTGACGCTCGGGAGCGGAGCGCTGTCGGCATTCGTCTTTGTCGGCGCAATGGCGCTCGGGATGGTGCTTCAATACGTCATTCGCCTGCCGAGAGAGAGCTCGTCGGGCGCCGCTGAACGGGCCTAGCACTGCGCGGCTCATGATCTCCTTTCCGGAATGGATCGAGCCCATGGCGGCCACGCTCACCTACGAGCGGTTCGAGGGACCGGAATGGATCTTCGAGCGCAAGATCGATGGCATTCGTCTCCTTGCTTTCAAGAGCGAGACGGATATCAAGCTTTTCTCGCGCAACCGCTTGCCTCGCCATCTTCCCGCCGTGGCCGCGGCGCTCGCTCTTCTGCCGGCGAGGGAAGTGATCCTCGACGGCGAGCTGACGTGGGACCAAGGCGTCTACCACGTCTTCGACGTCATGTGGCTGGACGGACGCGACGTCATGACCCTTCCTCTCGTCGAGCGTCGCGCTTTGCTCGCTACGATGCCCTGGCAAGCGCCGCTCCAGCCGGTCTTAGCCCTCGACGATGCCCAGCCGTGGGAGCGCGCATGCCGCGAAGGATGGGAAGGGGTCATCGCCAAGCGACGTGATTCGCTGTACGAGCAGCGCCGCTCTCCGCATTGGCAGAAGATGAAATGCGAGGCATCGCAAGAGCTCGTCATCGGCGGGTTCACCGACCCGCGAGGCACCCGCGTCGGTTTGGGTGCTCTGCTCGTCGGCTACTTCGACCAGGACGAGCTCGTTTTTGCCGGCAAAGTCGGCACGGGCTTCGACCGAAGGCTGCTCCTCGAGTTGCGCGCGCGACTCGACGCGCTGGAGATCCCCGTCACACCGTTCACCCGAGCGGTCGGTTTGCCCCGCTCGCATGCGCACTGGGTTCGGCCGGAGATCGTCGCGCAGGTCGCCTTTATCGAATGGACGGGGCACGGCAAGCTGCGCCATCCTCGTCTCGTCGGTATCCGCGACGACAAGGCGGCGCGCCAGGTGGTGAGGGAGCAGCCGTGATTACCCACCCCGAGAAGGTCCTGTTTCCCGACGATGGAATCACCAAAGGTGAGCTCGCTGCTTACTATGAAGCGATTGCTCCCGTCATGTTGCCGCACATCCGGGCACGGCCGGTGATGATGGAGCGGTATCACCGCGGCATCGATGCAAAAGGCTTTTTTCAGAAGAACGTCGCCAAGGGTTCGCCCGCATGGCTCGAGCGCGTGGAAGTGCCGAAGAAGGGCGGTACCGTCAACGCGCCACTCGTGTGCGACACGCGATCGTTGCTCTGGCTGGTGAACCAGAACTCCATCGCGCTCCACGTGTGGACATCGCGCGCGCCAAGCTTGTACTACCCCGATCTCTGCGTCTTCGATCTCGATCCGATGCAAGACGACCCCAAGTTGCTGCGCGCCACCGCCCTCGCGCTGCGCGATCTGCTGCTCGAGTTCGATCTCCAAAGCTGGGTCAAGACATCCGGATCCAAGGGTTTTCATATCGTGGTCCCGCTCGATGGCAAAAGTCATTTCGGAGAGGTGGCAAGGTTCGGCGACGCGGTGGGGAGGCTTCTCGTCGAACGCGATCCCGAGCACCTCACCCAGGAATTCGCGAAGACCGATCGTGCCGGCCGGATCTACATCGATACGGGTCGCAACGGCTTCGGCGCGACGTTCGCGGCCGTCTACGCCGTGCGCCCCAAGCCGGGCGCACCGATTTCCGCCCCGTGCACGTGGGAAGAACTCGCCGGCGGCGAGGCGGGGCCAACGACGTTCACGCTCCGCGGCATGGCCAAGCGAATCCGCGACGTCGGTGATCCATGGTCGGAAATGCGCGCGCAGTCGCTCGACCGGGCGATCGTCCAATTGCACGGGTCGTAGTGCGTCGCTCGCACTCTTCATCGTCTCCGGAGGTGACTCATCGAAGCGGACGCCCGGCGGGCCGCTTTCTGGCGCGACGAGTGTCATTGCGGCAGAATCAAGATGCATTGGTATCTCCGCGGCCAGCGGAGATACGGAGAACGCTGACCTTGGCCGTAACCGTCGAAAAAATCATTACCCACTTGCCGATCATACGGACCGCGACCCATGTCCGGAGCACTCTGATTCAGTCATCGCTCAATAGCCTGAAGGACGCCGGGCACTTCGACCGCTACGCGCAACTACTCGACCCCACCCATCGCGAAGCGGTTTTGCATACACTCGCACCGACATGGCTCCCTTTGGAGGTTGGTGTGGCCCATTATGCGGCGTGCGACGCGTTGCAGCTCGACGCGTTCCAACTGCGCGACATCGGCGAGCGCGTCGGCGATCGCATCCAAGGGACATTCTTGAAGACGTTGACGAGAGGCGTGCGCGCCGCCGGCGTCACGCCATGGACCCTCCTCAATCATTTCGACCGCCTCTGGAACCGGCTCTTCCAAGGAGGCAGTGTCGAACTGACGCGCAAGGGACCGAAGGACGTGACCATCGAAATCCGGAGCGCCGTCATTCCCCGTTTCCAATACTTTCGCATTGGATTCTCCGGTGTCGTCCGGGCCGGTTTCAAGTTCGTCGGCGTCGCCAACCCTTACGTCAACATCGTGCAGTGGAACCCCAAGAAAGACGAATTCGCGATGCATGCCGCCTGGGTGTAGCGCGGCCGTTACGAGTGCGCGGGCGTTGGACGAGCTGAAAAGTTACGCGTGCGCGTCCATGAGAGCCCAACGCGCGGTCACAGCGTCGTTTCAGCGCGTCAAGGCGTTCCAGTGGGGGGCGGATTGCGCTCCGCTTTTTCGAGCTGCTGCTCGACTTCGCGAACGTGTTTGGGGTCGAGCGTGCTTCGCATTTCGCCGAGTGCACGACGCGCCTCGTTGATCTTCAGAGCGCCCCGCGCGAAATCGATGCAGATGATGCACATACCTTACAGGGTAGGGGAGAGCGAACCTTCTGTCGAATGGGTCAAAGGAGTGACTTCCCTCGACGGACGCGCCTGAAACGGCAGCCTGGCGCGTCCCACACGCTGAGCGATGTTCCGGCAGCGATGTACGGCATCCCTCTCTCGAGGAGCGCCGAGACACGCGACGTCACCCGTACGCGCTGTAAGTTGTCCGGTGACATCCTCTCGAGATGCGCATAGAAGCGGCGCGTATGGCCGGTTCGAAGAGGAAGCGGACTCCCACGCGAAAGAGCGGGAAGACGGTTGGCCCCTTCGAGCGCGTGTGGCGCATCGTGAGACGAGTTCCTCGCGGCCGTGTCGTCACCTACGGGCAGTTGGCAAGGATGATCGAGCACCGACTCTCTCCCGTCGGCGTCGGGTGGGCGGTGCGTGCCGCACCTGAAGGATCGATTCCGTGGCACCGCGTCGTCAATTCCCGGGGTGGCATCTCGACCGATCGCGAGCATCCTGGCCTGCAGCGCGCGATGCTCGAAGCCGAGGGAGTCGTCTTCGACGCCGACGGGCATATCGATCTTGCTCACTGCGGGTGGCGTGTGGGTCGTTAGATCGCCCCTTTCGCGGCGAACGCGAACGGGCGCGTCGACCATTTGAGACCGGGTTCGTCCGCGGGCGTGCGCTGCCGGGGCGCGTGCGACGCAGCGACGTTTGATCGCGCTTGACAGGTGACCAAATGGTCACCTATTGTCCATCGCGATGTCCGAGAGCGACGACAGGGTGTTCAAGGCGCTCGCCGATCCGACTCGGCGCGCGCTGCTCGATCGCCTCTACAAGCACGACAGCCTCACGCTGACCGAGCTCGAGTCCAAGCTCGAGATGACGCGCTTCGGAGTGATGAAACACCTGCGCATCCTCGAAGATGCGCACCTCGTCATCACTCGCCGCTCAGGCCGAACGAAGCTGCACTTTCTGAACCCCGTCCCGATCCGGCTGATTCACGACCGCTGGATCGACAAGTACACCGAGCGGCGCGTGTCCGCGCTCACCGACCTCAAAGCCCAACTGGAGAATGCCGGATGACCAAGAGCAACCAAACCGCCCCCGTTCAGATCTACGAAATCTACATCAAGGCCCAGCCGGAGAAGATCTGGGATGCGATCACGAAGCCGGAATGGACCGCGCGTTACGGCTACCAAGGCCCCGCCGAATACGAGCTTCGCCCGGGAGGGAAGTACAAAGCGAGCGCGAGCAAGGGCATGATGGCGATGGGCATCCAGGGCACCCTCGTCGACGGCGAAGTCATCGAAGCGCAGCCCCCGAAGAAGCTCGTTCAGACCTATCGCTTTCTCTTCTCCGACCAACACCGCGAAGAAGGTTTCTCGCGAGTCACCTGGGAGATCGAGCCGACGCAAGCTGGGTTTTCGAGACTCACCGTCACGCACGAGCTCGAGGGCAAGCCGATCATGGCCACCATGGTCTCCTCCAAGTTCTCCGAATCCGGCACGGGCGGCTGGGGCTGGATACTCAGCGACCTCAAGACGTTGCTCGAGACGGGTGAGCCGATGGCCTGACGGCGCGTCAGTCGGCGACGCGGGTGACCTTGAGGTGGGGGACGCGGGCGTCGAGCGCGGCGCTCGCCGCGCTCTCGCCCGCGCCGCCCGAACGCAGCTCGTGGCGGTGGACCGCCCACCATTCTGCGGCGCGAGCGTTGGTCCAGCGGCCCGCCGCGGCGCACGCGCGCAGGCGATCACGGAGAACGTTCGCCGAGGCCGGGCGATCCTCGGGTCGCTTGGCGAGACATGCGAGGAGCACCGTCTCGAGGTCGGGCGACACGGGCGCGCCCAGCCGAGTGGAGGGAGGATCCGGCACCGAGTGCAGATGATGACTGCACACTTCGAGTATGGATGTACCGCCGAAGACGTGCGTGCCGGTCAACAGCCAGTACCCGACCGCGCCGAGCGCATAGAGGTCCGCTCGAGCGTCCACGGTCTGCGGCGAGAGCACCGTCTCGGGGGCGATGTAGAGCGGCGTCCCCGTGATCGTGTTGGCCATGGTGAGCGCCGGCTCGGACGTCGCCTCGCCGCGCGCCTTCATGCCGACGTCCTTCACCAGGCCGAAATCGACGACCTTCACCAGGTCGGAGATGCCGCCACGATCGACGACCAGGATGTTGCCTGGCTTGATGTCGCGATGAATGAGCCCGGCGGCGTGCGCCTCCGCGAGGGATGCCGCGGCCTGTTCGAGGAGGTGGATGACGCGTTCCTCCGGCTGGGCACCATCGATCTCGACGATCTCGTCGAGCGATGCACCTTCGAGAAGCTCCATGGCGTAATAGAAGACACCGTCGGTCGTGCGCCCGTAATCGAAGACGGTCACGGTGTTGGGATGCGTTAGCATCGCGGTACGCCGGACCTCGCGCTCGAAGCGAGTCAGAGCATCCTTTCCGGCTCGGTCGGGCAGGAGGAGCTTGATGGCGGTGGGCCGGCGAAGCATCGCGTGTGAGGCGCGGTAGACCACGCCCATCCCGCCTTCGCCGAGCTTCTGCTCGAGCGTGTACTGTCCGAGCCGCCGAATCTCGCTCACCGCCTTGCGCAGACCATAGATCGTCTGCGAAAACGCGGCCGCCATGACCACGGCGATCGCCCACCAGACGGAGGTCATGATCGTCGCCGGGTAGGCCATGTCGCCAATCTGCCCCTTGGGCCAGGTGGCCGCGGGCGGATCATGCAGCGCGGGATCCCACGCACTGAACGCGACGAAGATGGATCCGAGCAGCGGGAACGTCATCAGCGAGGCGACCACGAGCGTATGCCGCGCGGTGGACGGTACATAGACCGCGTAGACGAGCAGCACGTCGATGAGCAAGCTTCGCACGATCATGTCTGGCTCCGCGATCATGTCCATGACCGGCGCCATGGAAGAGATCGCCGCGGTGCCGACGAACAGCGTGGAGAGCTCGACGGCGCGGACGAATCGAGGCGACCTTGGCGCTCCACGCAAGAGAAACCACAGAGCGGCGAAGGCGACGGTCGACGCGAGGAGCGGAATGCTACTGCGATTGTGGGAGACCTGATGCAGCCAGACCGAAGCGCCGAAGTTGAGTGCGATGTAGCAGAGCGTCACCAACGCGAGCACACGACCGAACCTGGAGAGCCGCGTCTGCCGTAGCTCGTGGTCGAAGGCTCCTTCGGAGGAATCCATCAGGCACTTATACGCTCGCCTCGGGGTCAAATCCCCGGCTCTTGAGCTAAAGTCTCCAGCGGTCGCGACGTAAGTTAGACTGCTCTCCTATGTTTCTTTGCCGCCCTCGGGCGTGTGGGCTGTGCCTGGCTGCTGCGATCTGGATGCAGGTGGCGGCGGCAAAGGCAGAACCTTGGCGATTTCACCTGGAAACGGGCGGTGCGAGAGCCATTTCGGGCGCGCAGCAGCGCGAGACGGGCCTTGGCTTCACCGGGGCGGGCGCGGTCGAGCTCGGGCTGACAGGAGCTCTCGGCGTTCAGCTCGAACTCTCGACCATGGCGCTCGGCCCGGGTGACCCGCCACGCGACGCCACCCTGGCGCCACGTTCGAGCGCCGGCGGACAGGCGCTCCTCGCGGGCGTTCGGGTGCGGCCCTTCGTGGCATCGTATGGCGGTCAGCTCGTTTCCGCGGCCGGTATCTGGTTCGATGCGAATGCCGGCTTGGCACGTACCGGCGATCTGACGCGCGGCGCATTCGACACGCATGTCGGTTTCGATTTCGCATGGCCCCAAGCCGCCTTGGGTCCCTACGTGGGGTACGCGCACGTCCTGCAGCCGGACGATACGCTTCGCCCCGACGACGCGAGCGTCTTGCTTGTCGGTCTTCATTGCATGCTAGGGGCGATTGCGCCGATCGCGCCGGTCGCTCCGACCGCGCCGCCGGCGGAGGTGGAACGGGATCGCGACGGCGATGGGATAACCGATTCGCGCGACAAGTGCCCCGATGCGCCCGAGGACAAGGACGGCTTCGAGGATCAAGACGGCTGCCCCGACCCGGACAACGACAAAGACGAGATTGCCGACGTCGAAGACGCGTGTCCGAGCGAACCCGGCCCACGAACGACGGACGCGAAAACCAACGGCTGTCCGGTGCGCGATCGTGACCAGGATGGCATCGTCGATGATCAGGACAAATGTCCCGACATGGCCGAGGACAAGGACGGCTTCGAGGATCAAGACGGCTGCCCGGACCCGGACAACGACAAGGACGGCTTGCTCGACCGCGACGATCAGTGCCCGAACGAGGCCGAGACCCCCAACGGATACGCCGACGACGATGGCTGCCCCGACGACGTGCAGGTTCGCGTGGTGGGCGACTACATTCTGCTCGACGAACGCATCCATTTCGACACGGGCAAGTCGATTGTCTTACTCGACAGCCAGCCCCTGCTCTGGCGCGTGATGCTGCTCATCAAAAAGCACCCCGAGTATGCCCACATCGAGGTGGAAGGGTATGCCGATGAGCGGGGCGAGGAGTCGTTCAACCTGAAGCTCTCCGAAGCGCGCGCCCGATCGGTCCGCGACCTCCTCGTGCGTTGGGGGATCGCGCGCGAGCGAGTCAGCTCGGCAGGGTTCGGCACTTCGAACCCGAGGGTGCCGGACAAGAGCTACAAAGCCTACCGCCAGAATCGACGCGTCGAGTTCAAGATCACGCGTCAAACCAAGGATGTCGTGCGCAGGGACACCAATCCAGCCGCTCCCACCAAGGAAGGTCCGAACCCATGAGGTGGTGCCGCGGGCAAGAGGCGTTGCCTCCGAGGTGGGTGCTGATGGCGCTCGGGCTCTTTGCATTCGCGTGCGGGAAGGACGCGCTCGTCGGCGGATCTTGCCGACAAGGGCTCACCGAATGCAACCTCCGTTGCGTCGACCTGGAACAGGATCCGGCCCACTGCGGCCTGTGCGGGCGCACGTGCGCTTCGGGCCGAACTTGCTCGGCGGGCACGTGCGGCGGCGCCGAGGCGGCGGCAGACGTCGGCCGAGACGGGCAGGGGCCCGACGTGGACGAAAGGGACATCAACGTCTCGGAGGGTTTGCGGCTCGATGTGACCGAAGGTGACGTCACGATCTCGGACGGTGGGTCGGACGACAATCGGACGCCGGACGGCTCCACGTGCACGCCGCCCTACGATACGCCCGAGCACTGCGGCGACTGCGCGACGAGGTGCGTCGAACCGGCGCCTCTTTGCGGTTTGCAGGGCACTTTCAAGTGCGTCGCGCGATGCGATCCCCCTCTCGTCGCTTGTGGGGCCATTTGCGTCAACACGGCCAGCGACGAAGAGAATTGCGGGACGTGCGGTTCGGTTTGCCCCAGCGGAATCTGCCAGGCCGGAGATTGCGTCGGCAAGGGCTATGGGCACGAGGTCGTCATTGGCACGGACTACGCCGATGCCACCCTCTCCGAATCGTCCGCGCAGGTCACGATGCTGGGCAACGCGATCTTCCAGGGCGTCGGTGCCACGGTTCGCGTCCTTACGTACGACGAGTTCGCCGACGCCGCCACGGTGACGCGAATCGAGCGCTGGCTGTTGACGATGGCCGCGGCGAGAGGAAAGTCAGTGACGCTCTCGAAGGCCGCGGGCTGGTCCACTGTCCCTCAACAGCTGACAGTTCAGCAGTACCAAGCCTTCCTCGTCTACGATCAGGCGCTCGCCCCCGACAGCCAGATGGCGACGACCGGCACGCTCTGGAACGCTGCGATGAACGCCTTCGCCAAGGGCGGCGGTATCATCGTTGCCCTCGATGGCGGCTCGGCCGGACAGATGAAGGATTTGCTCAACAATGGTGGCTTGCTCGCGGTGACCGGTGAAACCGACGTCACCGGAACACAGCTCAACGTCGCTGCTCCCACCGACGTGGTGGGCCAGAATCTGCCCAACGTTTTCGCGGCGAAGAAGACCACCGTCGCTTTCACGACGACGCAGATGCGCGACAACTACCACGTCTTCGTCGTGACCGACAGCACGGGCATGCTCCCCATCGTCGTCCACTCCGTGCCCGCTCCGTAGCAGAGCGACTGCCACGCGCCCCAGTTGGCGCCCGGGCATCGCCGGCGCAGCGACACAGCTTTACGCGTACGCGTCGGCCTTGCACCGGGACGCGAGGAGACCGGTGGCGGTAGCGAGATCGATGTCCACGATGAGGAGACCGTGCTTCCCGTAGGGCTGGTAAGCGAGGAGGTTCCCGTCGGGCCGCGCCACGGCGGACGTGGTCGGCGATCCCGGGCTCGCGACGTTCACCGAGGCGACGTAGCAAGTGTTCTCCGCGGCCCGGCACAGCACCGCCTTCTCGTGGAAGGTGTTCGCCGGATCGGCGAACGTCGACGGGAGATAACCGCCAGGTTGGGCCTCGTGGAAATGAGGATGGACGACGAGGTGCGCGCCGCGCCGGACCGCCCAGCGAACGGTCTCGGGGTAGCGCCAGCCTTCGTGGCAGATGACGACGCCGAAGGTCAGGGGACCGGCGTGGAACACACGCCTTGCGACGCCGGGTGCGTAGGTCCCCTCCTCGGAGGGATCGATCTGCACTTTGTCCTGGAACCCGACGATCGTTCCATCGGCGGCGATGACCAGCGCCGTCGCCAGCAACGCACCATCGACGACCCGCTCGGTGCCAACGACGGCGACCACGTTGCCCTTCGCGCACGCCGCGGCGAGGGTGGACCACGCGCGCTCGAGAAAGTCAGGATCCGGAGGAAGGACGCCCTTGCCCGCGGCTCGGTAGCCCGGGACGAAGCACTCGGGAAAGGCGACGAGGCCAGCGCCCGCAACGGATGCCTCCTCGATGGCCCCCACAGCGAGTGCGACGGAGTCCTCCCTGCTCGCCGGAAAGCGAAGGTTGGCCAGGGCAATGCGGAACGAGTTCATGCGGCCGCGATGTTACTCGATGAGTCGACCGCGAGGCGGCCGACGATGGAGCCATCGCGGAAAGGCTGCCCGCGTGGAGACGCTCGACAACACTTCGTCCTGCGCGAGCCGTTGAAAGCGGATGTCGACCGGCGCGCCTTCCTCGACGGAGTGCGCGCGATTCCGGTGTGGCCGCCGCGCGCGAGCCCCCTTTACCGACCGAGCGTCTTAGCGAGCACCTCCAGCGTGAGCTGGACGACGAATTCCGGAGTGATCTGATCGAGCGCGTGATCGCCGCGCGGTCCGCTCCCGCCGCTTTCGCCGGGCATCCTTTCGCTCACGTAGACCCTTATCCTTTCATTGGAGCCGTCCCCCGTGAACGCAACCTCCGGTAGCGAGTCGTGATCGTGCACTTTGACGTAGCCCTGGGGGATGACAGTGAGTCTCAGGGATTCGTGCTTCTCCGACCGACCGTCCGTTGCTCGCGATTCTTGCGCCTGAACGATGGTCGCGTCGTGGCCGTTGGCCTTGAGGATGGCCACGATCTCTTCGAAAGCGGGCCGGATCGTCTCCGCGATCGTCTTCCGGAAGGCTTCTAGAAAGGCACCTTCCTTCGACTTTTTCTCCGCCTTTTTTGCTGCGGCGGCGTCAGTTTTTGTCTTGAAGGCCTCCACGATGGAGAGCAGCTTCTTGGCATCTTCGTCCTTCATTTTGCCGGTCTCTTTTCGATTGGTTCCTAACATACCCGTTTCGAAGCCCGGCGGGTTCGTTTCCCGTTCGTCTCGCTCGCCAGCGGGGACGGAGAGAACGCCGCTCATCCCTCCGCCCAGCGTCGCCGAAGGTAGATGAAATTGATGAGCCATACGACGGGGTTGAAACTCAGAATCGTGAGCGTGATCCAGGCCCAGTGGCGGCGCTGTGCGAAGAACCAGGCGAGTCCTGCGTAAATCGCCCCGCAGGCGATCATGACCAGGATGCCGGACTCGAGCAGGATGCCGAGCGCGATGCCGCCGATGAGCGACTGAATGCTGAAATAGTAGCCCCACCTGAACGGTCTCTTCCCTGGACCGCGCGGTGGAAAGCGACGGTGGAGGGCGAGCGCGCCGGCAAGGGGCACGCCCATCACGATGGCGACGAATGCAAAAGCCGTGAGAACGGGGCGGAACGTGTCCATCGCGCTTGCTGTGAAAGAGCTGCGGACCGGTAATGCTTCGTCGTCGTTTTCCAAAGTGATGACGACTTTTCCCCGCGCGTGGCCTTCCTCCAGATACCGGATAGCCTCGGGCACGTCACTCAACCTGTAGCGCCTGTCGATGACCGACCTCATCTTTCCGGCCTGCATGAGATCGCGCAGGACGTTCAGATCCTCTTGGTTCGTGTCCGCCATGAGCACGCCCACGTCCTGGGTCACGAACCGTGACCAGGCGACCGCCTTGAGCATGCCATGGAGAGGTCCGAGCCAGTGCCCCTTGTCCGTATTCCCGACCACCACGTAAATTCCCTTCGGAGTCAACGCGCGGCTGCATTCTGACAACGAATGGTTCCCGATCATGTCGAGTATCAGGTCGTAGGGCTGCCCAAGCTTGGTGAAATCCTCCTTGGTGTAGTCAATGACCGCATCTGCACCGAGGGATCGGACCATCTGCACATTCCTCGTACTGCATACGCCGGTCACATTCGCGCCGAGTGACTTGGCGATCTGTACGGCGAACGTACCGACGCCTCCTGAAGCGCCGTTGATCAAGACCCTTTGCCCCGGCTGAATCTTTCCCTTGTCGCGAAGACCTTGCAAGGCGGTGATGGCTGCTACGGGTACGGCCGCTGCTTCCTCGAAGGTGACGTTGGCCGGCTTCGAGACCAATGACCTTTCGGAAGCACATACATACTGCGCAAAAGCGCCAAAACGATCCCCGAACACCTCGTCCCCTGGTTTGAACTGCGTTACGTTTTTGCCAACCGCCTCGACCTGGCCGGCCATGTCGACGCCGAGTCGTATGCGCTTTGGTTTGAGCAGGCCCTCGTCCATCCGCATGATGTAGGGTTCGCCTCTCATGAAGTGCCAGTCGAGTGGATTCACGGAAGCCGCGCGCACTCTGACCAAGACTTGATTGTCATCGGGAACGGGCTTGTCGATTTCCTCGATGCGAAGGACATCGGGCGGACCATAGTCGTGATGGACGATGGCCTTCATCAGCGGAAGAGCAGCGGCGCTGGGTGTCTGGGCCAGGGCCGCGTGCGTGAACAAAAGCGCAACCGTGCCGATCGCAGTCATCCAAAATGCTCGACTCTTTGCCATGGCTGCCGTCCCCGAACCTCTCCCAAGTGTGGTTTCTCGTGCGATTCAGATGACGGCAAAAGCCTCCTTGGCATGGCCCACGCCGTCCAGCGCGATCGTTGTGAGGCCGCGCGCTTCGATGCATGCCATGGCTTCAGCGCTCCTTCTTGGCGGCCTTCGACGGCATGAAAGTCTCTCCGGAAAAGAGGCCAACCCGCGCCGCACTCCTCCATCAGATCGGACCATGAAGAGCTGCGGTCTAAAGGCGGACGCTCGTGCGCGACTTGGCGACCGACCCGCCGCGCCGCATCGGAAGGCGCCGCGCCCGTAGGCCCGGAGGCCGCGTAGCGGAGCGAGCTTTCGCGTGGTAATCATCGCCACCCTTGGAACCGCCTAAAAGCAATACCGTACCCCACCTGACCACGCTCGAGCCCGAATCGGCGCCGAAAGAGGTGGTCGAGGT
>Ga0193706_1000266_pt1 | contig 33512 bp, 23 predicted proteins | sample U3c1metaG_FD_160130 | JGI IMG/M metagenome (GOLD analysis project Ga0193706, IMG submission 160130) | Soil microbial communities from a riparian zone of the East river system, Colorado, United States - U3c1 | ecosystem: Environmental > Terrestrial > Soil > Riparian zone | place: USA: East River... | reverse complement strand
CCCGTCTCTTCGCCGCACAGTTTTTGCACCAAGTAATTGGCGACGTCGCTCGGCTTGGTTCCCGGCCCGAACCCGGCGTCGAACCCGAGCTCGAGCGCGAGCTTGTGGTCGATGCGCGGACCGCCGAGCAAAAGCACGAACCTGTCGCGATCGCCCTGCTTTTGCAGGAGCTCGACCAGCGCGCTCGCGTTGTCCTTGTGACAATTGCGTTGCGTCACCACCTGGCTGACGAGGATGGCATCGGCGCGAAGCGCGCGCGCGTGCGCGGCAAGCTCGACATTTTCGACCTGCGCCCCGAGGTTGTGCGCCTCGAAACATTTGTAGCTCTCGAGCCCCTTGTCGCCGGCGTACCCTTTGTAGTTGAGGACCGCGTCGATCCCGACCGTGTGCGCGTCGCTGCCGGTGCAGGCTCCGACGATCACGATGCGGCGGTCGAGCCTCTTGGCGACGCGTTCTTCGATCTCGTCGTGCGTCAGCGTGTGGGTCTCGAGCTCGGATACCTCGAGCCGGCTGATGTCGATGCCGTGCGACGAGCGGCCGTACACGACGAAGTACGAGTAACCCGCGGCCGCTTCCTCCATGGTGGTGACGAGCGGCTCGGCAAGGCCGTGCGCTTCGGCGAACCGTTTGGCGGCTTCGCGTGCTTTGGCCGAGGGAGGCAGCGGGAGCACGAACGACATCTGCACCATGCCGTCCCCCTCGCGGTCGCCGTAGGCGTGGACCAGTTTCGGCTCCGTGGGGTGCATGTCAGCCCTTGCCCTTCTCGAGCACGTCGAGAAACGGGTTCAGGTACGTCGGCGTTTTCGCGACGACGCCCGCGAACCCCTTACCTCCCTCGCGCCTGCGCTTGACGTCGGCGAATGCGCCCTTGGCGACGGCGTCCCAGATCGTCTCCCGCTCCACCTCCCGCAGGAGGGCGTGAGCTTCGCCGAGTACCTGACGGGCGCGCGTCTCCACGATGCCTCCGCGCTTCCACTCGATTTCGTCGCCCAAATGCCGGGCGGTGTTGAAGATGTACTCCGCCGATTTCAAAGACAGATACCGGTCCATCAAAAGTGGATTGTGAATGGCTTCCGAAAACATGCCGAGCAGCTCGATGGACTGCCCCGTGGCGACGCCGACCAAGTTGAACATCGCGTCGTGCACGTGGCTTTGGAAGACGTCGCCCGTTTTGTGCTTGGTGGGAGGCATCCATTTGAGCGGATGGCGGGGGAAGATCTGACGGATGAGCTGGGCCTGCGCGATCTCGAGGAGAAAGCTGTCCTCGATGCGCGGATTGATCTCATAGGCGTGCCCGAGGCCCATCTGTTCATCGGCGAGCCCCGCCCGGTGCGCGAAAGCCTCGTTGATGAACTGCGAGGCGAGCACGGTGTGCGCCTTTTCGACGGCGTCGGCCGTGGTCAGGTAATTGTCTTCGCCGGTATTGATGATGATGCCGCTCCGCGCAATGATCCGGCGCGAAACGTACTGATCGACGAAGGTGCGACACATGTTGATGTCGCGAAAGAGGATGCCGTACATCGCGTCGTTGAGGAGCATGTCGAGGCGCTCGACGGCCCCCATCCAAGCGATCTCCGACATGCAGAGGCCGGACGAGTAATTGGTCTGGTAAATGTAGCGGCCGTACGTGGCGCTCGCCTCGTCGATTGCCCGCCGTACGATGCGGAAATTTTCCTGCGTGGCGAAAGTTCCGCCGTAACCCTCGGTTGTCGGACCATGAGGGACGAAGTCGAGCAGTGATTGCGCGGTGGCGCGAATGACGGCCACGATGTCGGCGCCGGCAAATCCAGCCGCCTTGGCCTGCAGGGCGTCATCGTAGATGTTCCCGGTCGCGACGATGACGTACTTGAGCGGCGTGCGCGCCGGTGTAAACTTGGCTTTGGTCGCTTCGCGCTGGTCGCGTGCTCCGTCGATGCGCAGGATGGCGTCGCGCGTGTGGGACGCGAGCGCGTTCTTGGCCCCGGTCGGATCGCTGGGAAGAGCGCCCCAGTCGCGCCCATAAGCGAGGCGCTCCGCGGCGTCGTTGATGGATCCCGCGCCGCTCGCCAGGGCGTGGCCCAGAAAAAGCGCGATTCCGTGGCCGGTGAGTCCCTGGGCGTGGCAGCGGTCGACCAGAACGTTGACGAGCGGCGCGCCTTGGTCGTCGAGCCCTTCTACCCCGTAGGCGCGCGCCGTGGTGCGCTCGACACCGACGGTGGTGTGCACGTCGATGAAGCGCTGAACATCGTCCGCGATGTTCGACGCGATCTCGCGGCACGAGTCGACCACGCTTTGATCGACGGGGACCTGGGCCATGCCGCAAGTTTAGCGCGAGACGCAGGTCAAGCGCTCGGAAGTCGAGCGAGAGGCGTCCCTCGGCTTGGGCGGGCCTTCGCGGCGACTACTCGGCGTCGTAGGCGACGACTTCTACCTTGGCGAGACCGGGCACGGCGCTCGCTACGGCTTCGCCGATCTCGGCATGCGTGCCCACCACCGCCACCACGAGATCGTCGCTCGAAACGCGACGGCGAGTGGCCTCGTTGGCGTCGTCGAGGGTGACCGCCTGCACGTGATCGACGTACTTGTCGTGGTAGTCGGCGGGAAGATCGAAGAGGTCGACGTCGAGCCGCTGGTGCACCCGCTTCTGCGGTGTGTCGATGTCGAAGGCGTGGGAGCGGACGAGGTAGCGCTTGGCAAAGGCGAGCTCGCGCGCGCTGAGGCCTTTTTCCCGCCAGGCTTGCAGCAGCTGGAGCTCGAGGGCGATGCACGCCGCGGCGTCTTTGGCAGCGGGGAACGTCCACATGCTGAACGCATCGCGCTGTTTGTCGTAAGGAAGGCGCGCATAGGCGCCATACGACCAGCCGCGGTCCGAGCGAATGGCGCGCATCATGCGCGAGGTGAAAGTCCCCCCGAAGATCGTGGTGGCGACGTGGAGGGCGATGTGATCGGGATCGCGCGGATGGCTTCCCACCTCGCCGAGAAGAATTTGCGTCTGGGTCCGTTCGGGTTTGTCGACGAAGACGAGCCGCCGTTTGCCGTGGCGTTCGGGCGACGTGATCTCCGATGGCACCGGTTGACCGGGGGGAAGTGCCGCGACCAGGCGCTCGGCGAGCTCGGCGGCGCGCGCTTCGCGCACATCGCCGGCAAAGGCGATGGCGATATTGCCACGCTTGAAGTGGTAGGCGTGGCTCGCGCGCACGTCCGCTTCGGTCAGGGCGAGCACGCTCGGAATCGTGCCGCCAAGGCGCCTGCCATAAGGATGCCCTTCGAACACGAGGCGACGAAAGTGTCGCGTCGCCAAGGACCGGTCGCTGTCCCGCGCTTCGACGATTTCGCCCTGCGTTTCGCGCAAGAGCTTGCCGATTTCGACTTCGTCGAACGTCGGCTCGGCCATCATCGCGGCCAGGAGATCGACCACTTGGTCGAGCGATCGCGTGATGACGTCGGCGTGGAGCGTGATGACGGACGACGAGACGTCCGCCGAGATCTCCGCGCCGAGCGCGTCGACGGTCTCCTCGAATTCGTGCGAGCTCATGCCGCGGCACCCGCGGCGGAGCATGCGTACCATCACCCGCGTGAGCCCCTCTTTACCGACCGGATCCGAGGCGGCCCCGGAACGCAGGGCGACGGCGATGCTGACCAGGGGAAGGGCGCGACTATCCTCCACGAAAATCCGTGGCTCGCCGTTGGCGAGTCCCGGCGCGCTTGCATCGAGGTGGCTGATGGCGTGGCTCAAGTCATCCTCCGTTGCCGCTCGTCTCGGGGTGTACCTCGATGAGCGTGCGTCGCTCGCTCGCGAGGTAGCGGCGTGCCACGCGCAAGAGGTCGGACCGCGTCGTGCGGCGATAGGCTTCGAGACGCGCGAACGCGCCGGCCGCGTCGCCGAGAACAGTATGATAAAAGCCGATCTGCTCGGCCTTGCCGCTGGCCGTTTCCAGGCTCTGTACCAGCGCCAGCTCGACCTTGGCCTTCACCTTGTCGAGCTCGAACGTTGTGACGGGCTCGGACACGACGCGGGCCAGCTCCCGGTCGAGCGCGGCGAGCAGCTCGGCCGACGTCTTTCCCGGGCGGGCCGTGGCGTAGATTTCGAAGAGCCCGGGATCGCGAAAGGTGCTCACCCAGCCGCGCAGCTCGGTGGCGATCTCCTCTTTTTGCACCAACGTCCGGTGGGCGCGCGACGATCGCCCGGCGAAGAGCACCTCGGACAACATCGTGAGAGGTACGTGATCGACGTCGCCAAAGGCGGGTCCGTGGTACGCGATGGCGAGCTTGTCGGTCGCCGTCGGCTTCTTGACGCTGAGGCGGCGCTCTTCCGATTGCGGCGGCTCGGGTCTCACGTCCTCGACCGGAATATCGGCGCTCTCCAGCCCGCCATACGCCTTCTGGATCTTGGCGAGCAGATCGCGCTCGCGAAAATCCCCCACCACGACGACGGTGGCGTTGTTGGGCGCGTAGTAGGTGCGGTAAAAGCCGGCGCAATCTTCGGTCGTGAAACCTTCGATGTCGGTCATCCAGCCGATGGTCGGCCAGCTGTAAGCGTGGGTCGTGTAGGCCGTCTTGTAGAGAAGCTCGCTGACGGCGCCCTCCACGTCGTCATCGACGCGGTAGCGGCGTTCGTTGGCGACCACTTCCTTTTCGCTCGTCACCTGCGGCTCGCGGAGCACGAGGCGCGACATGCGCTCGGCTTCGAGCTCGATGACGAGTCCCACGCGGTCCTTGGGAATGCTCTCGTGGTAAAAAGTCCAATCGACCCACGTCGCGGCGTTGCTTTCCGCGCCTGCTTCCTCGAGCGTGCGATCGAAGCTTCCGGCCGGGTGATTCTCGGTCTCGTTGAACATGAGATGTTCGAAGAGGTGGGCGAGTCCCGTCTTGCCTGCGCGTTCGTGGCGTGAACCGACCGCGAACCAGGTGTGATAGCTGACGACCGGCGCGCTGGCGTCGATGCTGGTGAGCACCGTGAGGCCGTTGCCGAGGCGGTAGCGCTGGACCAGCATCGCCGGTCCGAGCGGGATGCTCCCTTCGTGCTCGATGCGCGCGCCGGGAGGCTTCTCCGCATTGAGCTCGCGGATGATTTCCGCCCTTCGCTGGCTCGCGCGCGCGTTCTCTTGGGTAGTCGGCACTGTTTGCGTCAATCGGCTCTCCGCGGCTCGGACCTGCCTCGCGAAGAGGCGTTGGGCCCACCCGTCTTGCCCTTAGGGAGGGCGCGGGTCAATTGCCCTGCCTCCCCCGAGCTCTTATTGGCCAAAACTCCCTTTTGCGCCCTTACCTCGGGCGGGTCAACCTGCTCGTCGCAACGAACGACGACCCCGAACGCGTAAGAATGCCACACCCGCGAGCGCCAGCGCTGAAACCGCGCCGGACGAAGACGTCGGGTTTGCCGCCGTGCGGCAGCCACATCCCTTGGAGCCGCCCGGTGGTACCTTCGCCGCGGCGGTGGGATCGGGCGCTTCTTCTGCGGGAGGGCTCGCCGAAGATGCCGGGTCGGGCGTCCCTTCGGCCGCTGCCGCGGGGGCGCCTTCTGAGGCGGGAGCGCTGTCGGTCCCGGCCGGAGCGGCCGTTGCCGAGGTCACGGGCTTGTTGTCCTTTTTCTTGCTGCTGTCCACGAAGGAGATGGCGCGGCGATCGATGACGTCGTTGTCGCCCTCGAGGATGAGCTTCTGCTTGCCGCCGATCTGCGCGCCGTCGGCCCGGTGGACGACGACGTCGTACTCACCCGCGGAAAAGTTGTGCGAGCGGCTGATGGTGAAGTCGAACCTCGTTCGGTCGAAGATTTTGCCGCGCGTGTCGGCGAAATCGACGTCGACGCTTTCGTTGAGAGGCGTCTGGCCGACCAGCGGAATGGTGCGCTTTTGCGGCTTGTCGCCGTGCTTGTCGTCGAGATAGCTCTCGAAGAAAGCGGCCGGCGTGAAGGTGAACCGCATGGGCACGTGCGCCAGCGCCGGTTTGCCGCCGTAAATGATGGTCATCTGCAGATTCCAGCCGCCGTTGGACTCTTGAATGCGCGTCTTGGAGTAGGTGATCGAGCCAGCCGCCAAAGCGGTCCCCGCGCTGAGCACGAAGACCCCGACGAAAGCGATGATCGAAACGAGGAACTTTGCGCAAGCGAGTTTCATGGGCGGGGACGTTACCACCGATTTCGCGCCTGCGGCGAGGGGATGCGTGCGAGAAACGCGGCTATGCCGTCAATTCTCGGTCATAGACCGCGCAGTGCCGTTGCCCTGGCCACGCGCGAGATTCCGAGGGCGAACGCGGCCGTGCGCAGGTCGCATTGGAGGCGCTGCGCCATGGCCTTGAGGTGCGCATAAGAGTTACGCATGACGAGGCGTAGCTCCTCGTTGACGCGCTGCTCGTCCCAGTAAAACTGCTGCCCGTTCTGCACCCACTCGAAGTAGCTGACGGTCACGCCTCCGGCATTGGCGTAAATATCCGGCAGCACCACGATCCCCTTGCGAGCAAACACCTCGTCCGCTTCGGGGTCGGTGGGATGGTTGGCCCCTTCGACCACGTACCTTGCCCGCACCTCGTCGGCATTGGCGCGGGTGAGCACGCCTCCTAGCGCAGCGGGGACGAGCACGTCACAGGGTTCGGCCAGGAGCGCCGCGGCGGGAAAGGCCTCGCCGCCCGGAAAGCCGGCGAGTTTCTTGTGGAGAGCGACGTAGTCGCAAAGGGCGGGTACGTCGAGCCCGCCCGTGTTGCGTACGGCGCCGCTCACGTCGCTCACCGCCACGATCTTTCCCCCTTCGCCCGCGATGAGGCGCGCCGCCCAAGAGCCGACGTTGCCCATGCCCTGAATGGCGTAAGTAAAATCCGCGACGCTGCGCCCGGCGTCTTCGAAGAGGCACTGCATCGCGAAGAGGAGACCGCGCCCCGTGGCGGCGTCGCGACCGAGCGATCCGCCGAGCTCGATGGGTTTGCCGGTCACGACGCCCGGTGCCCAGCCGTGAAATTTCGCATATTCGTCGACGATCCATCCCATCGTTTGCGCGTTGGTGCCCATGTCCGGCGCGGGGATGTCCGTTTGCGGGCCGATCACGTCGTGGATCTTCTGGATGAAAGCGCGCGTGAGTCGCTGCAGCTCGGCTTCGCTCAGCCGCGTGGGGTCGCAGGCGATTCCGCCTTTGGCGCCGCCGTAAGGGAGGTTCACCACCGCGGTCTTCCAGGTCATGAGCGCGGCGAGGGCGTTCACCTCGTCGGGATCGACGTCATGATGGTAACGAATCCCGCCTTTCATCGGGCCGCGCGAGTTGTCGTGCTGCACGCGAAAGCCGGTGAAGGTGGCGAGGGATCCGTCGTCGCGACGCAGCGTGCACTCCACCTTGATCTCGCGACAGGGCGTCACGAGCTGCAGCATCACGTGTTCGTCGAGCCCGAGCAGCTTGGCTGCCCGATGGAAGTTCTGGTTCGTCGCTTCGGTCGCCTTCATACGACAAGGCTAACCGCGCCCCCCGAACGGGGGCCACCGATTTCAAACGGATCGCCCTGCTAATCGAGATAGCCGTGCTTCGCCAGCTCGGTCTTCAGTTTCGGATGCTCTTGGATGTCGGCCTTGGCGACTTGGCTACGCAGCCGGGTGAGGGTGTTGTGCGGCCACTTTTTCTGAAAAAGGTTGACCATCCAGTGTGCGACCGATCCTTTGGGATCGGCGTGGATCTCCGCCACGACGAAGGTGCGTGAACCGTGGTCGACCGACGTCAGCGCGAACGAGCTGTGAATGAGCTCGCCGCGTACGTAGCTGGTGGGCGGCGCCAGCGGATCATTGATGGCGTGGATCTTGAGGGTGATGGCCTTGCGCGCTGGGTCGAACTCGAGCTTGCAGTCGCTGACGAAGTCCCGATCCTTCAAGACGAATGGCGTGCCGATGTGATCGTAGTGAACCGTCTCGGTCTCGTTGACCTGACGGATGATCTTGGATTCGGTGAGGCTGTCGACCCATTCCGGGGCGCGGTCCGAGTCGACGAGAACGCTCGCAACCCGAATGATGGACGCGTTGACGTACCCCTCGCCTTTGAATGCAATGAGCGGGCTGCCCGGAACCTCGCGCCGGTAAACACCGATGCCGTCGCTATCCCCAATCTTCTCCCACGCGACGGGAGCCGGCGCACTTTTGGCCGCGGGTGCTGCTGCCGTATTCGCGGCCGGGGCGGGCTCGTCGGCGCGCGCAGGCAGACCGGCCGAAATGCAGAGAGCGAGAGAGAGTGCGAGCGAACCTGCCGCTCCTCGAATCGAAACGCGTGCCATGAGAACCTCCGAGCTTGCCGCACACTCTTCCGACGCGCTTCGCCGATGTCAAACGACTAATGGTACAAAAACGCCTTATTTTTGGCTTCGTTCCCCTAACGCGACAGGTGCATCGCTTCTTGTGTCGCGAATCTGCCTACCGGCGGCAGGAACGGCGAGGTGCCCCATCGCGCGCGGGGCGACGCGGCCCCCACATCGGCGCCATCGCGTTTCGCACGAAATGCGACGCACCATGACCGAAGGTGGTAACGATTTGGGAGGATGACCCGACGCTCGCGAGCCGAAGCTGCCTCTGGATTCACCGTCCTGCTCGTTGACGATAACGCCGACTATCTGCAGGCGACGCGGCTCCTCCTCGAGCGCGAGGGACACAACGTTCTCACGGCGACCAACGGCGTCGAAGCGCTCGGCATCCTGCCCAAGCAGCGCGTCGATCTGCTGCTCCTCGACTATTTCATGCCGGGCATGACGGGCGAACAGGTGGTGGCCGAGCTTCGCAAATTCGATCCGCTGGTGCAGGTCATTCTCCAGACCGGCTACGCCAGCGAAAGGCCTCCGCGCGAGCTGCTGCAGCGTCTCAACATTCAAGGCTATTACGACAAGACCGAGGGTCCGGAGCAGCTCCTCCTTTGGACGACCGTCGGCCTCAAGGCGGCGCAGACCATTCACCAGCTCGTCAAAAATCGGCAAGCGGTGGAGTTCATCCTCGAAAAGACGCCCGATCTCCATCGCATCCAATCGACGGACGATCTCTCGCGCGAGACCGTGCAGCAGATGACGAGGCTCCTCGCGCATTTCGGCGGTTCTGCCGACGCGACAGGGGGCCTGGCGACGCTCGATGCCGACGCCGAGCTCTTCGTGCGCACCAAGATCGGGAGCAACGAACAAGGCGGCAAAGCACGAATGCTGCTCGAGCCCGCCAAGCTCGACGCCATCGGCCGCGCGCTGCAAGAGGCGCAGGTCAAGTTCGGCCCCGACGGCACCATCGTCCCTTTGCGCGTTGGGCCGCTCACCGCCGGCGTGGTGTGGGTGGACGAGCCGTCGTCGGGTAACCAGACGCTCGAATTGGTGCGCATGCTGGCCAACCAGGCGGCGGTCGCCCTGCAGAACGCGCAGCTCTACGAGCTTGCCACCATCGACGCGCTCACTGGCGCCCACGTGCGCAGCTTTTTCGAACAGACCTTGGTGCGCGAGCTCGCGGCGAGCCTGCGCGGCCGCCAAGCGGTGGCCCTCGTGCTCATCGATATCGACGGGATGAAGTCGATCAACGAAAACGCCGGACACGTCGTGGGCGATCAAGCGCTGCGCGCGCTCGGCAAAGCGCTGCGCGAAGCGACGCGCGCCGGCGACGTGGTCGGACGCTACGAAGGCGACACGTTCGGCGTCGTGCTGCGCGATCCGACGACGGTGGGGCCGGCGCGCCTCGCCGCGCGCGTGTACGAGCTCTTGAAAGACCAGAAGATCGGCACCTCGAGCGGCGAGGTCCCCCTGCGCGCCAGCATCGGCTTTGCGCTCCTCGAGCCGCCGCCCCAGCGTGACGGCGAAGCGCAGAAGCCGATCGGCATCTCGTATTTCCAATTGGTCGCCGATCTGTTGAAGGGCGCGGCGCTGCTCGCGCTCGATGAAGCGCGGCGCTCGGGCGGCAACGTGGTGCGCGGCGCCGAAGCCGTCGCCTGGCCCAACGACTGACACCGCGGACGCGCCGCGCCCCTCGCTTTCAAGGCGCGGGCGCGGCGACGGACGGCCTTACGGGTATTCGTAGGTGACCGACAGGTACGGACGATCGCTGGGGGCGGTCGTTTCGCAGGCGTAGAAGTAAGCGTAATCGCTCGTGACGGGCGTCACGGTGTCGTTGGTGAATCGGATCATGAACTCCGAGCGGTTGCCACGCGCCATGCGGTTCGTGAGGTCGTCCCTCACGCTGAGCGTGACGAGAGCGGATTTCCACGTGTAGGTGGCGTCCGTGCTGAGAGGCCCTCCACTTCCGGGATGACCGAGGACCGGCGTATCGAAGTCGGCCGCTTCCAAGGTGGGACCGTAGTCGACGTGCCGCCACAGGACGTCACCGAGACGCGTGGGGCCGTACGGCGAGCCCGCAACGTTGTATTGTTCGAGGTAGATGCTGGCCGAGGTAATGGCGGTCGTCGTCGCGGGAAGAGCGCTGAGGTCGAACGCCGCCATCCCGCGCAGCGTGTACGCCGAGTAGCCCATCGTGATCGAGCTCCCCGTGTAAGCGGCGGGCACGTTGTTCACGAATCCGTCCAGCGGACCGATGCAGGGGAAGTTGGTGGTCGCTGTTTTGATGACGTCGAAGGCGTAGTTGTCGACGGTGGTTTTGGCATTGCCGGCTGCATCCGCGGCCGCGTTCGATACCTGCCAAGAGACGTTGCTCCCATACGGGTATTGCACGCTCGGCGTGAACACCATCTGCGTATTGCCGGCACCCCAGCCGAAAGTTCCGCTGATGCCAGCCGGAGAGGTGATGGAGAAGGCGGCCTGCGCGCTGTTGACGTCCATGGCTTCCGAAAAATTCACCACGATCTTGGCTCCGCGCGAGGCGCCGATCGCGCGGTTCATGGGAACGACACTGACGATGGTGGGAGGGGTCGTGTCGGGCATCACGCCCGTGGTGAAGGTGGACGAAAAAGCGACACCCATCGGGTTACCTGCGACGTCCGGGGATGCCGCAGGCACCATGACTGCGTAACGGGTCGAGAAGACGAGGGGTGTCACGGGGACGCAGGTGGTCGTCGTCCCGGTCTGGTTCCATGCCCACCCCCCTGTGCACATGACAGCTGGGCTGAGCGACGGCGTCGACGCCGTCACGTTCATCGCTTCCGAGAAGGTGATGACGATGGACGAGTTGCTGGGAACGCCGGTCGCGCCATCGGGAGGCGCCACTGAAACGACGGTCGGTGGCGTCGTGTCGGGCGGCTTGGCCGTCGTAAATTTGAAAGTGGTGGGCGGAGCGAGCGGATTTTTCGCCGGATCTTGGCCGGCCACCGTCAGCGTGTACTCCGTGTACGGCAAGAGCGGTGTGGCCGGCATGAACGAGATTTGATTGTTCTGCGCGTTGAACATCGGCATCCCGAGCATGATGTCGGGCACTGCCGTTACCGTGACCGTCCCCACGTCCATCGGCTCGGTGAAGACGACGGTGATCCCGGTCGTCGCGGCCACGTCCATCGCGTTGGGGGTCGGCACCGTGCCTCGGATGGTGGGCGCAGTTTTGTCGGCACCCGCTCCCGTCGTGAAGCGAAACGAAGTCGGACCCGTCAGCGCGCGACCGCTGGTATCCGAGCCTGTCACGGTCACGGTGTATTGGGTCATCGGGTCGAACGCCGCAGCAGGCGTGAACGCGATGGAAGTGTACGCGGCGTTCCAGATGGCCGTACCGAGCGCCGCCGTCGGTTGGATGGCCGCGGTGACGGTCGCGGGATTCATCGGCTTGGAGAAGTCGATGGTCACCGTTGTGGCAACGGCGATCGCTACCGCTGAATCGGTCGGTATCGTGCTGACGATGGTGGGGGGCTGATTGACGAGATCGGGCGCGATATCGCCGACGGTCGTATCTAGCGCCAAATCGAACGCGATATCGGGCAACGCGTCATTCCTCGCGTCCGTCGTGGCGTCCCGCGCGACGTCGCGCGCGTCGGTTTGCGCGACGTCGGATGCGCCGCTCTCGGTGGCCGTCGAACCATCGGCGCGCGCGTCGGTGCGCGCGGCATCGTTCCCCGGCAAGCTCGAATCGACACCGGCGTCATCGCTCGTTTCCACGAAGGTGCGCGTTACGCCGCCGCATCCCATGGCGGAGATGAGGAGCACGAAAGAGGTGACGCCAAAGGCGCGCTTCAGCCAGCCAGCCCTGCAACCGTTCATCGGCACTCTCCTTGTAAGCTTCTGGGCGCTCATTCACGCGCGCACCCACCCGACCTCACGCGTGCAAATGACGGCGTTTGGCGAAGCGACGATCTTACCATGGATCGCTTCTTTTCTGCTCTTCTCCGCGCCGGCGCCGCCCGCGCTTCTATCGCGCTCGGCAAGTGCCCCACCGCAACGCGTTTACAGGCGCGTCAGCTCGTGGCCACCGGCCTTTACCAGGGCTTCGGCTTTCGCTGGGCCCTGTCCCCCCGGCGCGTAGAGTTCCGGCGGATCGTGGCTTTTTTCCCACGTCTCGAGGACGGGCGTGATGAACTTCCACGCTTCTTCGACCTCGTCGCGTCGCGCGAAGAGCGTCGCATCTCCCCTCATGCAATCGAGGAGCAGTCGCTCATAGGCCTCGGAGAGGGGCTTTCCGAAGGCGTTGGCATAGCTCATCGTCATGTTGACGTTGCCGAGCGACAGATGATCGCCGGGCACTTTGGCGACGAACCGGAGCGAGATGCCTTCATCGGGTTGAATTCGAATCCGCAGCACGTTGGGCGCGACCTCTTGGGATTGGTCGGCGCGCGAAAAGAGGTAGAGCGGCACCGACTGGAAATGCACGGCAATCTCCGTCAAGTGCGAGGCCAGGTTCTTCCCGGCGCGAAGATAAAAGGGGACGCCGTGCCAGCGCCAGTTGTCGATGTGCACCTTCATCGCGACGTAGGTCGGCGTGCGCGAATCGGGGGCGACGCCCTTTTCGCGCCGGTAACCGTCGTATTGCCCGAACGCGACTTCACGGCGCACCCGAGCGTCCGTCAGACGCCGCAGCGAATGCAGCACCTGCACTTTCTCGTTGCGCACATCGTCGGCGCGCAAAGAGACCGGAGCTTCCATGGCCGACAGCGCGAGTACTTGCAAAAGATGGTTCTGGACGATGTCGCGCAGGACGCCGGTCTCGTCGTAAAAAGCGCCGCGCTGTTCGATTCCGAGCGTCTCCGCGGCGGTGATCTCCACGTAGTCGACGTACTTGCGGTTCCAGATCGGCTCGAAGATCGAATTGGCATAGCGGAAGACGAGAATGTTCTGCACCGTCTCTTTGCCGAGATAGTGATCGATGCGAAAGGCCTGGCTCTCGTCGAGCGACTCGGCGATGAGCTGGTTCAAGGCTCGCGCCGAAGCGAGATCGTGCCCGAAAGGTTTTTCGATGACGACCCGTGAAAAGGGCTCGTCGGGTGAGGTGCGCGGGCGGTAGATGAGCCCGGCGCGGCGCAAGTTCTCGATGACGCCGGGAAAGGCGTCGGGCGGCGTCGCCAGATAAAAAATGCGGTTTTGCCGCGTCCCTCGGTCGCGATCGATGACCGCCAGCTGTTCTTTTAGGCGCGTGTAGCTAGCGGGGTCGTCGGCTGACCCTCGCGAGAATTCGATGGCAGCGGCAAACTTCTCCCACGTGTCGCCGTCGGGAGCACGCCGTCCTCCGAGCTCCATGACGGATCGGCGCAGCTGCTCGCGGAGCTCGGCGGTGCTGAGATCGCTGCGGCTCACGCCGACCACGGCGAAGGCGTTGTGGAGCGCGCCGTCCGCCATCAGGTTGTAGAGCGCGGGGAGAAGCTTGCGCTTGGAGAGGTCCCCCGTGATCCCGAAGATGACGACGACGCACGGTTCGGGTTTGGCCTCTTGAAAGACCGGCGTTCCCGGAATTTCCTCGACGGCAATGCCTTCGGGCGGGACGGTGTGCACCATCGGCTAGGCCTCGATGCGATGATGCTGGATGAGTTTCGCCGATGCATCGCGATCGGCGAACCAGATGACCTCTCCGGTGAGGGGGTGAATGAGCTGGGCCGGGCAGCGTCGGGTGTCGCGGGGGCCTTGCAGCACGTCGGCCACCACGTCGGCTTTGCTGCCGCCGGTCACCATGAAGATGATGAAGTGCGCCGAGTTGATGAGGGGGGGCGTCATGGTGATCCGTTTCACGCCCAGCGAGGGGACGTCGACGGGAATGACCCAGCGCTCCGTTTCCTCGAGCGCCTCGGTTCCGGGAAAGATCGACGCCGTGTGTCCGTCGGGCCCCATCCCCAGCAGAAAGAGGTTGAAATGCGGCGGACGCCGCCCGACGCCCGCCACTTGTCCGAGCACGCGTTCGATTTCCTCTTCGTAGGAGCGGGCCGCTGCTTCGAGATCGGAGCCTTCGGCGCGAATGCGATGGATGTGCGCGGCGGGGATCTTCAACTTGTCGAGCATGGCTTCGCGCGCCATGCGAAAGTTGGACGTCTTATCGTCAGGCGCCACCACGCGCTCGTCGCCCCAGAAGAACTCGACCTTGTTCCAGTCGAGGCTCGAGCTAAAGGGGGGCGCCGCGAGAAGCTCGTACAACGGTCGCGGCGTGGTGCCGCCCGAGAGCACGAGCGAAAACCGCCCCGTCGTCTCGATGGCCAGCTCGCCGATGCGGCACACTTGCTCCGCGGCGGCGAGGTACAGCGCCTTCGTGTCGGACATCTGCCTTATCACTTGCGGTCTCCGGGTTCGACGTGCCCGCCGAACTTTTTGCGCATGGCCGAGAGGATCTTCTCGGCGAAGGTGTGCTCTTGTCGCGAGCGAAAGCGCGCGTAGAGCGATGCGGAGAGAACCTCGGCCGGCACCGCTTCGTCGAGGGCGGCTTGCACCGTCCATCGCCCTTCTCCTGAGTCTTCGACGAACCCCGTGTAACTGGAGAGGGAAGGATCCTCGGCGAGCGCGCTCGCGGTGAGATCGAGTAACCACGATCCCACGACGCTGCCGCGCCGCCACAGCTCGGCGATCTCGGCGATGGGCAGCTCGTACCGCATGTCCTCGGGGAGCGACGGCGCGTGCGCATTGCGCAAGATGTCGAACCCTTCGGCATAGGCCTGCATCAAGCCGTATTCGATTCCGTTGTGCACCATCTTCACGAAATGCCCGGCGCCGTTCGGTCCGCAATAGAGGTACCCCTCTTCGGCCGTGCCTTGCATGGGGCCTCGGCCCGGTGTGGACGGGATGTCACCGCGCCCGGGAGCGAGCGTTTTCCAAATGGGAAGAAGATGTTCGAACGCCTGTCGCTCGCCTCCGACCATGAGACAATAGCCGCGCTCGAGGCCCCACACGCCGCCGCTCGTTCCCGCGTCGAGGTAGCGAACGCCCTTCGCGCGGAGCATGTGGGCCCGGCGGACGTCGTCCTTGTAGTACGAGTTTCCGCCGTCGATGATGATGTCGCCGCCCGAGAAGCGTTGGGCCAAGGCGGTCACCGTTTCTTCGGTGGGCGTCCCGGCCGGTACCATGACCCACGCCGCCCGCGGAGCGGAGAGCTTGCTGCAAAACTCGTCGAGGGAAGCGGCCCCCGTGGCGCCCTCTTTCGCCAACGCAGCAACGTTCGCCGCATCGCGATCATAGACGACGCACGAATGCCCCCCTCGTTGCAGTCGCCTGACCATGTTGGCGCCCATACGACCAAGTCCGATCATTCCGAGCTGCACCCGAGGCCTCCCTTCTCACTTGAGCTGCGCTTGAGTGGGGCTCGGGGCGATGCCCGAGCCCCACTCTGGTCAAGATGTTTGTGTCGTCGGTTTGGACAATGCGAAGAGGATCGCGCCGCAAGTGACGGCGATGTCGGCGACGTTGAAGGCCGGCCAGTCGAAGGCGCCGCGATGCACATGCAGGAAATCGGTGACGGTACCGTTGTGCGCGCGGTCGATCAGGTTGCCGAGCGCGCCGCCGAGGATAAGACCAATAGCGATGATGGCCGAGCGGCGCATCGGACGCGTGGCCACGACGTAGAGACCGACGCCAATGGCCATCAGGGCGGCGGTCCCGAGAATGACCGCGCGGAGGGTGGGCGGCCAGCTTCGCATGAGGCTGAAGGCCATCCCGGGGTTCTCCCAGTGCACGAGGTCGAGCGCGCCGGGAATGACGGGGCGGGGGCCAGCGGCGGTGGAAAGGATTGCCCAGTGCTTGCTGGAAAGGTCGCAACCGCTCGTGAAAAGGGCGATGAATACGGCGGTAAGGAGCGGTCGATGCATCGTCGCCAGCATAGTACTAGATCTTCGCGTCGTGGCCTTTTGGGACGGGGCGAGCGCGAGTCAGAGATAGCCCTGGCGCGATCATTCTGCTAGGGTCACACCTCGATGACGACCAAGCTCGAGAAGGAACTGAAGCGCGAAATCGACGTCGACGGCAAGCACTACACTGTCACGATTTCGCCCGAGGGTTTGAAGATTGCGGAGAAGGGGCACCGCAAGGGACACGAGCTCACGTGGAAACAGGTCCTGACCAGCGACCAAGAGCTGGGCCAGAACCTGAGCAAGTCGCTCGAGCGCCCACCGGGCGAAGGTTCGAGCAGCAACTCCACCCACTGACGTAGCCTCGCGGGTCTCTGCGGCCCGGCGCTAAACGCGAGCGGGTTCCTTGACGGCGTTGGCGTCGTCCGCGTCGGCGTACGCCGCGCGTCGGCCCGGGGCGCGCAGCACGAGCTGCAGGATGCCCGGCAGCAGGAACATGGTGAGCAGCGTGGAGAAGGCGATCCCGCTGATGACGACCGTCGCCAGCGGCCGCTGAACTTCGGCGCCCGCCCCGGTGGCAATCGCCATGGGAAGGAAGCCGAACGCCGCCACGGCACCGGTCGTCAAGACGGCGCGCATCGTGTGCGTTGCGCCTTCGACGACCGCTTCGCCGAGCGGCCATCCCCCTCCGATCCGTTCTTTGACTTCGTTGCACAGCACGACGCCGTTCAGGACCGACACGCCGGCGAGAGCGATGAACCCCACCGCCGCAGGAATCGAGAACGCGAGCCCGCGCAAAGAAAGCCCGAGAATGCCGCCGACGAGCGCGAAGGGCACGACGGCAAAGACGGCGAAGGTCGCCCGCACATCGCCGAACATCCAGAGCAGCATGCCGAAGATGATGAGGAGCGCCATCGGAACGACCAACGTGAGCCGCTTCTTGGCACGTTCGAAGTTCTCGAACTGTCCACCCCAGCTGATCTCGTAGCTGTTGGGGAGCTTCACCTGCTCGTGCACCCTTTGCCGCGCCTCGTTCACCCAGGAGACGAGGTCGCGGCCCCGTAGATTGACCTCGACGCGCACCGTGCGGGTGAGGTTTTCTCGCCTGACTTGGGCGGGCCCCTCCGTTTCCTCGATGCTGGCCACCTCCGAGAGGGGGACGTTCGTTCCGCCCGATGCTTCTACGAACAGCTCGCCGAGTGCTTTGGGGCTGGGCGAGCTCGGCGGCATGACCAGGCGAAGCTCGAACTTACGCTGCCCCTCGTAGATGTACCCGACCGGGACGCCGATGCGGGCCGCGCGCACCACTTCGAGCGCGTCCTCCGCTTTGATTCCGTAGCGCGCGAGACGCTGCCGATCGGGGCGGATGGTGAGCTCGGGCGCTCCGAGGAGCCGCTCCACGCGAACGTCGGCGGCCCCGGGCACGGTGCGTACGACGCGCCCCACCTCTTCGCTCAGTCGTTTCAGCTGGTCGAGGCTTTCCCCGAAGATGGCGATCTGCACGTCGGCGCGTGACCCGCTGATGAGCTCATTGGTCTTGTCTTCGATCGGCTGCGACACGGAGACGAACGTGCCGGGAACCTCCCGCTCGATGGAATTTTTGACGACCTCGGAGAGGGAGTCGAGGTCGTGCGCGCTGGTCCACTCTTTCTGGGGGCGGAGGTGAACGAAGATGTCGGTATTGTCGTTGCCGACGGGATCGATGGCCACCTCGGCCCGGCCCGTCATTCCGAGCGACGTGACGACCTCGGGAAAGCGCTTGAGAACGCGCTCGGCAGCGAGATCGAAGTCTCGCGCTTGAGCGAGACCGATGGAGGGCGCGCGCCGGATCGTCACGACGATGTCGCCCTCGTCGATGCGCGGCACGAAATCGGCCCCCCCCGCGGAAATCACGACGAAGCTCCCGGCCAAGGCCGCAACTGCCGCCCCGAGGAGCGGCCAGCGGTGCCGAATGGCCCACGGGAGCGTCCGTGCGTAGAGACGCCCGAGGGCGCGGACCCATTTGGGACCGTGCCCCGTTGCGGGAGGCACGAAGGCCGCGAGCAGCGCGGGGAAGAAGACGATCGAATAGAGAAGCGCGCCGAAGAGCGCACAGGCCATGGTGATCGCCATGGGGCGGAACATCTTGCCCTCGATCCCCTCCAAGGTGAGGAGCGGGAGATAAACGAGCATGATGATGGCCACCGAGAATGCGACGGGGCGCACCACCGTCGATGCTACTTCCGCATACGCGCCATCGCGCGCGCCCTTCACCAGCTTTTTCCCGGCCAAGGCAGCGATCACCGCTTCCAAGACGACGATGGGACCGTCGACGAGAAAGCCGAAATCGATGGCCCCGAGGCTCATCAAATCGCCGGTGATGCCGAAGAGGTGCATACCGCCGAGCGCGACGACCATGGACGCGGGTATGCCGAGGACCACCACCAGCGCGCCGCGCAGGCTGCCGAGGAAAAGCGCCAGCACCACCGTGACGACGAGCGCCCCCTCGACGAGGTTTTTCATGACGGTCTGCAAGGTGCGGCCAAGAAAATCCGACCGGTCGTAGATAGGTTCGATGAAGACGCCCGGCGGGAGTAGCTCCTGGATCTCGGTGATCTTGCGCTGGACGCGGTGGATGACGTCACGACTGTTGGCGCCGACGAGCATCATGGTGATGCCGGTCACCGCTTCTCCCTCGCCGTCTCGGGTGATGACTCCGAACCGCATCGCGGCGCCGATGCGCACGTTGCCGACGTTCTTCACCAGCACGGCCGTGCCGTCGTCGTTGGTGCGGAGCACGACGTTGGCAATTTCTTCTTCGCTGCGGAGAAGCCCCACGCCGCGCAGCGTGAGAGACTCGCCCTTGCGCTCGATGTAGCCGCCACCCACGTTCACGTTGGCGTGCGAGAGCGCATCGACGAGGTGCCCGAGGTTCATCTTGTGCGAGTGCAGGCGCGCGGGGTCGACGACGAGCTGGTACTCCTTGAGATCGCCGCCCATCGTGTTCACTTCGACGATGCCGGGCACCTGACGGAGCTTGGGGGCCACTTCCCAGTCGAGCAGCGTGCGTAGCTGCGTCGGGGAGTGGCTGTCCGAGCGAACGACGAACTGGTAAATCTCGCCGAGCCCACCCGACACCGGCGAGAGCTGCGGTTTGCCCGCTACGACGGGGAGATCCGCTTCCGCCGAGCGCACGCGCTCGAGCACCATCTGGCGCGCGAGCCAGATGTCGACGCCGTCTTTGAAAATGGCCGTCACGGCGGAGAGGCCGGAGCGCGAGACCGAGCGCAGCTCGACCAGATTGGGCATTCCGTTGAGGCCCATTTCGACGGGGAATGTGACCGTTCGTTCCACCTCGACGGGCGAGAGTCCCGGGGCGTCGGTGAGCACCGACACTTGAATCGTGGAAACGTCGGGCACCGCGTCGATGGGGAGCTCGCGCGCGGCGAAAAAGCCGGCCACGAGCAGCGCCAACAAAAGCACGATGACGAGATTTTTTCCGCGGATCGACAGCTCGACCAGGCGCTGTAGCATCAGCGAAAGATCTCGGATTTCAGGGCGAAAACGCCGGACGTCACGACCCGATCCGTTTCCTCGAGGCCCGACAAGATTTCGACCCGGTCACCGTCCTGGCCCCCCAGCTGCACGGCGCGGGGCTCGACCGAGAGCGCGTCGTGCGCGACGAAGACCGTGGGTTTACCGTCGACGCTGGTCACGGCTCCGCGCGGCACGACGATCGACGACGCGATCGGCGCCGACGTGTGAATCTTGGCGAGCACCGATTGACCCGGCCGCAGCGGGATCTCGGGGTGCTCGACCTCGACGCGTACGGGCGCGGTGCGCGTTTCGAGATCGATGACGTCTCCGACGTAGGAGACGCTGCCCGTGACTTTGTGATCGCCGTCGCCTTGCGGATAGATGTCGACGGGGTCGCCCTGATGCATCGCCGTGAGTTGTCGTTCGAATACCGCCAGCTGCACCCACAGCGAGCTGAGATCGGCGACGCGGAATGCGGTATGCGTCGCCTCCACCGATTGCCCGCGTGAGACGTGGCGTTCGATCACTTTGCCGGAAATCGGTGTGGAAAGACGGAGAATGCCGGGCGTTCCGCCGGCGACGCCGCCGAGCGCTCGCACGCGCTGCTCGGCTGCGACGAAGTCGGCTCTCGCCGAGACCGCGTTGGCGGCGGCGAGCTCGGCTTCGCGGTTGGAAGAGATGCGCGCCTCCGCCAGCTCCTTCTCGCGTTTTTCGTTGGTCGTCGCGGCGGCGGCATGTGCTTTGGCGGAGACGAGAGCGGCCTGCGCTTGCCCGAGCTCGGCGCTTTCGATCTCTGCGAGCACGTCGCCCACTTTGACCGGGTCACCTTCCAGCTTGAAGATCTGACGCACGCGGCCGGAGATGCGGGCGCCCACGGCCGCCACTTTCTCGGGATCGAAAGTCACCGTGCCGGTGACGCTCACCACGGGGGCGAGATTGCTGCGCTCGACGGGCATCATCTCGATCTGCGCGCGCTTGGCATACTCGGCGGAATAACGAATCCATTTCCCGTCGAGATAGGGCACGTCGCGGCCCGCTAGCTTGGTCTCGGCGCTCACCCCCTTCTTGGAGCGCGTCCAATAGAGGATGCTCGCCACGACGAGCACGAGCCCGAAGAGGGCGATACCGCTGCGGCGCAACCAGCGCCCGCTCACGACGTCACCTCTTCACCCACGGCGCGTTCCAGCTCGATGCGCGCGATCCAGGCCGCTTCGAGTACGTCGATGCGGTTGGCGCGCAGCCTCAAGGCGTCGCGCGCCGCGGTGAGAAGTCGAAAGAGATCGAACCGTCCGGCTTGCCATCCGGCTTCCGCGAAAGACAACGTGCGGGCCGCCGCCGGCATGGCGCTCTGGGTGATGCGCTCGAGCTCGAGGCGCCGTGCTTCGTAAGCGTTCCAAGCCGCGACCACCTGGCGGGAGAGCCGGCGCGCTTCGAGCTCGAGGCGCGTGCGCACCCCTTCGCGCGCGCGCGCCGTGACCGCACGGGGACCTTGGTTACGCTGAGCGACCGGCAGCTCGACGGAAACGCCAAGCAAGCCATAAATGGGCGAGAGCGGAGCGGCATCGACGCCCGCATAAACACCGACACGCGGGAATATTTCCCGTTCCAATCGTTCTTCGGTGGAGTCGAGTTGCTGCACGCGAGCGTGGAGCGCCGCGAGCACGGGATGGTGCTGCAAGGCGCGATCGACGTAGATCTTGGCGTCGGAGAGCGGCGGGGGTTCTTCGATGGGTGAGGTGAGGTCCACCGCGACGGTCGCGCCGAGGTCGAGGACGTCGCGCAAATCCATCAGGTGAGCGTCGCGCTGGCGGATGAACGATGCCTCCGAAGCCTGGAGGAGCGCCACATCGAGCTCGGCCGACGCTGCTTCGAGGTCGGACGCCGCTCCCGCTTGCACGCGGCGTTGCGCCGCCGCCAGCACGCGACGTGAAATCTCGAGCGCCGACCGCGCTTCGGCGATGCGAAGCTCGGCGATCTGCGTCTGCACGTAAGCCGTGAACGCGCGCAGGCGTGCCTGCACGCGATCGAATACGAAATCGGCGCGCGCAACGTCTGCCTCCCGTTCTGCTTCCCTCACGCGAGCGGAAGGTGCGCCGCCGGCGTCGAACAGCATGTCGAGCATCGCGCCGTAACCCGTTTCGCTGTACCCACCGCCGTTGTGCAGGGGGGGCCGCGCGTCGACGGAGAGGCGCGGATTCACCGGCATGATCACGCCGGCTCCGATGCGTCGCGCTTCGGCCTGACGAATGTTGTTGTGTGCCGTCACGACCTCGGGCGCCTGTTCCATCGCCCGTGAAACCGCGTCGCGCAGCGAGAGCGCGACCCGTTCTGTCCCCGGGCCGATCGGCTGGGACGTTCGATGTACATTGCCGCCTCGTGGCGCGGCGCCGTTCGCCGCGGGAGGCTCCTGGGCCTCCGCGTCGCTTGCCGTGCACCAAAGTCCCGCGACCGCCGCGGCGAATCCCACCGCAAAAATAGAAACGCGAATGCTCACAAAAGACCTCCACCCGATGACCATCGACATCTAAGGGGCTCCTTTCTACCGAAAGGGCCGGCAGCCAAAACTACGGCTTAGACGCGAGGAGGTTCGTCGTCGCCACGGGGGTGACCGCTCGACGGCTGAAGACCCCAGAGGTTCGGCTCGACGTAGCGCGTCCGAAGCCGCGGCATCCAAAGCCCGGAAAACGCGGGAGCGACGAAGCCCTGCGGAACGTCGTCGTCCGCCAGATCAGGCCCACTCCCCACCTCGAATTCATTGTCGTTCTCTACCTGATCGCCGCCGGTCGGGGCGAGCGCACGCCAAAAGGTGGAGAGCAACCCCGAGCGACCTCGAGCCGCGGCTCGCACCTTACCCGAGCAGGAGGAAGTGGCCGAAGGGCCTACATCAGCGGCCGTGCGACGAGCCAGCTCCGAGCCACCGTTCTTCTGGCGCGAGTCGGTCGGTTCGCTCGCGGGCGTTCCCACGACGCCGCAACCGAGAGCGGACAGAAGTCCACTCATCAGCACGACCAACGTCATTAGGAGACGGACAAACCGCGCCACGGGCCTAAGGCGTGCAGCGAACCAAGCGGGTTGTCAAGCTTTCCCGCCATTTCTCGCGCGTCGCGGACATCGGGGCCGACGATTTGCCGCGGCCATCGACGCATCGCGTAGCGAGGGGGCATCGACGGGCTCGGGCGAATCGAATCATGCGCCGCCCGATCTTCCGAGCAGAACGACATTGCGAACCGCGAACGGTGAGAAGGCTTCTCCCGCGTCCAAGACGGGGACCAATCGCACATCGCCGAAGGCGCGTCGGGCGGCGCGCTCGATCTGGCGCACCGGTCCGTCGCCGGCGAGCGCACCTACGACGTTGAATGCAAATGCACCGCCGGGACGCAACGTTCGCCGCAGATCCGCGAAAAAGCTCGCATCGGCGAAGCCGGGGGCGAGGTCGACGGCGCCATAGGCGTCGATGATCGCCACATCCCACGTTGGTGCGCGGGTACGCGCCAGCAATTGGCGAGCATCTTCGATGATGATTTTCAGATTGGGAATTTGGTCAAGGCCGTACCAGCGCCGTGCGAGCTCGACGACCGCTGCATGGCGCTCGACGATGTCGATCGCCGTTCCCGGATAGAGGTTCGCCAATTGGTGCGCGATGACGCCGCCTCCGCAGCCCACCACGAGCACGCTGCTCCGCTGTTTCGCCCGCGCGGCGGCAAGGTGAAAGAGGTCCACGTAAAACCATCCGGATCGCTTCGGGTCGTGGCGATCCGCACGCGACCATACGAATTCACCCTGCTCGCCGATGGCGACCATCTCGCGATAATCACCGCTATCGCGGATCTCGACGACGTCGCGGTCGAGCTCCACGCGCTCGAGCCGATGGGCACGGCCCGCCAAGGCGCGTAGACGATTCCATGGGTCGACCGGTGCCTCGCGCAAATCGCCCGGCGCCCAAGGTGCCCGAAAGGAGACGCGCGCCATCGTGAGATCGGGCAAGAGAGCGCGGACGTGATCGAGCTCGGCCAACGCGAACTTGCGCCCCGAGCGACCCAGCATGAGGCCTCCGAGCTCGCGGCCGCGAAGTGAAAGAAACGCGAGGAGTGTGTGACGCCCGCGAGAGGGGACGACGAAGTCACGATGGTAATGGAGCTTGCGAACCGCCGTCTCTCCGAAGACCGTCGTGTCCACCGCAACACCACCGTTGGCGAGGGCAGCCTGTTTGAGGGGCGAAATCTCGGAGACGTAGTCTGCTCTCGTCATCGCCGTATCGAGCTTCGCCGCATCGACGGCGATGGTCGTCGGCGCGTCTCCCTTGAAAGCAAAAAACGCGGCATCGCATCCGATCACCGCTTGGATCTCTTCGAGCACGCGTCGTTCGAACGTGGCCGCGTCCGACGCCTCACGTGCCCACGAGAGTGGATCGAGCATGACGAGGAAGACAACCCCTACGCGACGGGGTTCCCGTGGGGGGCCCGACGCGCGGCAGCGGCGTGCCTGATCATCGGCGGGCCGCGCGAACGCGGTCCGTTTTGGGGGACTGTCGCCAGCTCAACTCGGCGGCGAACCGGCGTTGTGGGCGGGCTCGGTGCCCGGCGGTGAGGTAACCGCCGAAAAAACATCAGAGTGCGAAGGAGGGGACTTGAACCCCTATGGGAGTAACCCCGCTAGCACCTCAAGCTAGTGCGTCTGCCAATTCCGCCACCCTCGCGTGGGAAGCGGGACGCACCTTATGCAACGCGTGCCCGAAGTCAAGCAAGTCCGCTAGGTCAGCTGCCGCGAAGGGTGCGCAGCACAGCCAGGATCTCGCCGACCTCGAAGGGCTTGCGGACCCAAGCGGCCATGAGATCGTGGGCCGCGGCCGGGACTTCGGCGGCGGAGCCGGAAATCAGCACCACCTTGGCCAATGGCGAATAGGCGTGCACTTTGGCCAATGCGCCGCCGATGTCGGTCGCGATGGGCGAGAGGTCGAGCAGGGCGGCATCGAACTTCTGTCGCTCGATCGCGCTCTGGAGCTCGCCCGGGGTGCGGGTGGCGTGCACGCTGGCGCCGCGCAGGGAGAGCGCCGTGGAGAGAAGGCCGATCACGGCTTCGTCGTCTTCGAGCAGCAGGATGCGCACGCCTTCCAGCGACATCCCTGGCATGGACGAGATACGTGCCATGGGGGTTCGGAGCGCGACGAGCGGCCAGCTCGCTTCGAACCTCGCGCCCTGCGCGCTTTGGCCGAGCGATAGCCTTGCGCCGTTGCTCGTCGCTAGCGCAAACGCGTGGCGCAGCCCGACCCCTGCTCCGCCGACGCGCGTGCTGTGTCCACCCTCGAAGATGGTGGCCCGTCGCGAAGGGGGGACCCCCGGACCGGAATCGATCACGGCGAGGTGCGCTTCGTCGCTGTGGGCCCGCGCCTCGACGGTGACCGCCGAGCCCTCGGGGGACATGGCGATCGCGTTGAGGAGCAAATTCGTCATCACCTGGAACAAACCGGGCGCGCCCTTGACCAGCTTGGCGCGGCTGCTCGGGTCGCTGCTCACCGAAAGCGCAACGCGACGCCGCAGCGCCTCGCGCTCGACGGCAGTGACCACCTCGCGAACGAGCGTCTCGAGGTCAGCCTCGTCCGCGAGTACGTCGCTGTCGTCGCCGATGGCCCGGCGCGCCAGCCTCCGCCCGAGCTTGGCGTGCGACATGGCGATATCGACGGCGCGTCGAGCGACCTCGCTCGCCCCGATTTCCTCCTGAGCGCACTCCAGCCAGCCGAGAACCACAGTGAGGGCGTTCGAAACCTCGTGCAGGGCGCCGGCGAGATCGCGCTCGGGGAGCTCGCACTCCGGGGCGTCGCTCAACGGCTCGTTTTCACCGGGTCCGGACTGACGCGACACCCCGGCAGGGTAGCACTTCGCCTGCGCGCCCGAGAGGCAAAACCCCTCGCTCAGGGCAGGGAACCGAAACCGGGAGGCAGCGCCAGCTGATAACGCCCCATGTCATCGGTGCGGGCGGTACCCACCTGCGTGACGTTCTCTCCGTCGGGCGTACGGGCATAAGCGTTCACCGTCGCGTTGCGAAGCGGCTGGGCGGGCTTGTCCGGCATGGTCACGCTGATCGTGCCGCCGAAGGGCACCGGGTAGAAGAGGTGCGGGGACATGGTCTGGAGCTGCCCTGGTATCTCCGCCGAGTGGACGGGAATGGAGGGCAGGATCCACCAGGCAAATTTCGAAGCTGAAGCCGGTCTCAGCGCGAAATCGTAGTACCCGGGGTCGAGCAAGAGCGCGAATTTGCCGTCGTCACCGACCGGCACGCTGGCGCGCGCTGGTGAGATCGGGGGCTCAATCAGGTTCGTAAGAACGCTCGACGAGCTGGCGATCAAGGGGATGGCTTCGAGCGTTGCTCCCTGCGCAGGGATGCGGCCCGCCCCCGCGGTAGCTACGCCATCGACGCGGCGCGTGGGGGCGACGATGAGGTCAACGGTCTGCATCGCGTCCGTCCCGATGATCTGCTGACGCACGGTGAGCGCCCAGGGACGCGCGGCGTTCGCGCCGCTGCCGTCGCCCATTGCCCCCTCGGGAGCGACGACGATGCGGTAAACGCCAGGGAAAAGCTTGATTGTGTAGCGTCCCGCCGCGTCGGTCGTGACGGCCGGGTTGTAGGAGGTTGGCAGCCCCAGCATCAACCTGAAGGAAGAGTTGAAGAACTTCACCGTCGCCTTGATGCCGACGTTCGAGTCACCCACCTGGCCGGCGACGGTGACGAGCTGCGCTGAGGTGGGGAGGTCGGACAAGTCGATGTTGGCTTCTCCGTTGCCCGCGCCCGAGAGATCCCAGTAGACGATGGGCGCCGTGGCATCTGCCGGTTTGGGCGGCCGAAGTCGAATCAGCGGTTCCGTAGTGCCGGGGAGCAATCCCGGTCCGGTGGCCCGTGGCGTCAGGTAGTCAGACGGCTGGTACATCACCTCGAAGTTCGTGAACGGCGACGTGCGCCCCGTGGCGCCGAGCCGCGCGGAGGTAGAAATGACCTTCTCGTCTTGGGGATCGATGATGTCGAGCTGCCAATCGGCGAGTGATTCCTCCCCACGTGTCACGCTGCCTTTGAATTTCTGCGGCGTGGGAAGCTCGAGTGTGACTGGCGGCGCCCAGCCGGCCTGGCCGTCGCGCGAAACCTCGACACCGCGCCAGATCTTGGAAGGGATCTGGCAATTGCCCGAGACGATGGGTTGCGCGTAGATGTCGTAATAACCGGGCAAGAGCGAGACGCTCTTACCGAAGCCAGTGGCCGAGGTGCTGGGCTCGGTGGTGATCGTGACCGTGGAGCCGCTGGAGAGATCGGCCACGGGTACGCCGGCGACCGCACCCACGCGCTCGAACCTAATGCGTGCCGCGATGCTTTGTTTGCCTGTCTTCAAGTAGGGACAGTCATCGCGCAGGTCCTCGCCGTTGACCAAGACTTGAGAGGCGAACATGACAGGACCGGACAACGTGATGGCGCGCGAAGGGGCACCACGCCGCAGGTTGTCCTGCATCGAAAAGAGCGAAACACCGGCCATGGGCGAGCTCGCTTCGGGGACGACCTCGAGCAAGACCTCGTCGATATTGCCGCTGCGCGAATAACACGCGCCGTCCGTGCAGACGCCGTTCGACCCGCATTCGCTCGTCGCGCTGCAGGTGTTGGCGACCGCCGGTTTCTCGGGCAGCACATCGACGCTGCACGAAGTAATGCCACTTACGAGGGCGCCGATGGCGACCAACCTCGTCGCCGCAGGTGCTCGGCGGCGCAGGGGCCCGGCGGAACGTAAGAGGGAGCTCAAGAGCCACCTGGGTCGGCTCGCGTGTCGGCGCCGGCATCTGTTGGCGTGGGGTCAGGATCGCATGCGTAATAAATCCCGTCCCTGACATCGACTTGGTAAAACCAGGTCTCGAAGTCGACGTCGCCCGGCTTGACGGGCTGCAGCGAAGCACCCTTGAACGCGTGGGAGACGACGAGCGCCACCTTGTGGCAATCGGCCGTGATGGGCCCAAGCTCATTGAGGTCGATGGGGGACGTGAAACCCCGCTTCGCAGATCGGAGGGTCTCGGGCTTGATGTTCTCGATTCGGTTGAGGACGGGATAGGCTGGGCCGTTGAGGCCTCTGAAATCGAACACGACCAGCGCGGTAAGCTCCTGCCCCAAGTCCTCCGATACGATGTCGAACGCGATTGGCTTTTTGCGCTGGTACGTGGTTGTACCGGGCTCGAACTTAATCTCCTCCACCGACCCCGGTGGCGGCAACAAGTTCGTCAGGAACGGGCCCACCTGCTGCGGTGCCGCGAAGTCCGGACTATCCGTAATAAGACACCCTGCGTTGCCCAAAGTCATAACCCCTGCACCTATGAGCGAGGTCCGTGCCAGGCGGGACAAACGCGTGAATTTCCGCTCACCTGGGGTCTGTGCCCATGACACCGCTGTCGTGGTGCGGCGAATGGGGGCTAGGTTCTGCGGTCGGACGGAGTAGGACGTCATGGCGCCATGTCGTACCCGTAAGGAGGGGAGAAGCGCTGCTGCGGTGCAGCGCTTCGGTGCAGCGATAAGTTGAAGGGTACCGCGCCAACAGTCTTCTCGCCACGGAGGAGCGGCGTCAAGCTGCCGAATGCGGCAGGGGCGTGGTCGCGTTGTCAGTGCATCAATAAGACGAACGGCAATGCAGCGAGGGTCGTCTCGCCGCGCAGCAGTGGTGCCAGACTCCCGAAAAAAGCCTCGGCCCCAGGCAGGTCGGGCAGGGCTGTGGCAGCGCGGATCGCCGTACGAGCGAGGCCGCTCGCGTGGGCATCGTCGGCGCCCTCGTCGTCATCGGAGAACCACTCGAACAACCCGCCCGACTCGCCGGTGAGGCGAACGGGTGCGTTTTCGTCGAGCTTGGCGAGTTCTTTGGCGGCGCGGATGGCGCGCTCGAGGCCGCCCCACTCGTCGACGAGCTTGGCTTCTTGTGCTGCGGGGCCGGCGAAAATACGGCCCTCGGCCGAACCAGAAATGACCTCCGCGCCCACACCGCGGCCCTCGGCGACCCGGCGCACGAAGAGCTCGTAGATGGCGGTCATCTCGATGCGCACGCGCTCGCGCGTGACGGGATCCCAAGGCAAGAGGGGAGACTGGTACGACGCGCGCTTGGCGGCGGACGACCCGGGTGCGCCGATCGGCTCGACGTGCACGCCCACCGAATCGAGCGCGCGTGCGAAAGCGAGCTTTCCTCCGACGACCCCTATCGATCCGACGATGCTGGTCGGCTCGGCGAAAATGCGATTGGCCGTCGAGGCGAGGTAATAACCGCCGCTCGCCGCCATGTCGCCGATCGACACGACCAGGGGTTTTTTGGCGCGAAGCTGCATGAGCGAGCGCCACAGCAGATCCGAGGCCAGCGCCGAGCCGCCAGGTGAGTCGATGCGCAGGACCACCGCTTTGACGCTCCCGTCCTCGGTGAGCGAGCGCACGGTGCGACCGAGCCCGCGCTCGGTGATGCCGCTGCTCTGACCAAACGGACCACCGCCGGATTCCATGCTGATCGCGCCGGCGGCGCGGACGACGGCGATGTGCGGCGGTCCGCCGTGACTACCGCTCCCGCCCGCGAGCGCGCGTACGAGCTCGGTGAAATCGGGGCGCTCGGTCGCGTGCGCCGATACGCCGAAGCGGACGTCGAAACCTTGGCCTCCCGTCCGTTTTTTGGCCTCGTCGCGCGCCTCGTCGAGGTACCCGACTGCGTCGATCAATCCGCGGCGCTTGGCTTCTTCGGGCGAGAAAGGGCCGTCTTCCGCCGAGGCGCGCAGCGCATCGCCGCGAGCACCGCCCACGCCCGAGAGCCACTGCTCGCGGATGGCGCCGAGCACCCCTTCCAGCGACGCCCGAGCTTCGGGACTGGGACCGTCGCGGGTAAACGGTTCTTCTGCTCCCTTGAACTTGCCGATCTGCAAAAAGTCGACGTCGATGCCGAGCTTCTCGGTGAGGAGGCGATGCGCGTACAAAAGCTCGGCGGCGATTCCCACCGTTTCGACGCCGCCTGCCGGGCTGACCCAGATCTGGTCGCAGCCCCGGGCTGCTATCCACATGCTGGCGTTCGCGTAGCCGTCGGCATGGCACACGACGCCCTTTTTGGCGTCGCGCAGCTTGCCGAAGAGCTCGGCGAGCTCCTGCGCGCGCGCCCAGCCGAAGCGGGCCGAGCCGAAGCGCACCAAAATGCCGCGGCTACCGGGCTCGGTGCCGATCTTCTGGAGCAACGTGACCAGGCGAAAATAGTTTTGCTGCGAGCGAGCGTTCAGCAGATTGGTGCCCGTGATTTCGGGAGCGCCGCGCGTGAGGTCGATTTCTGCGATCTCGCCGACCCCTTTGCCGAACGCGGACGACTTGGCTTCGCTCACTCCGAGGTCAGCGCCGGCCGACGACCAGGTCCGCGGCCGCGCGTGGCAGGCGACGGCTGCCACTGCGGCCGCACCACAGAGGGTGCGGAGGATCGTTCTCACCTTTTGAATCCCGGTAGGTCTGACGTGTCGATTTCAGTGGGCGCGTTCGTGGGAGCGGGCGAGGGCGATGGCGCGCGCTCGGGCGCAGCCGGTTTCGGCGCCTTGCCGCCGCCGCCGCCACCGGCGGCCTCGACTTGCGCGATGTGATCGCGCGCGCGCTGGGTGAGCGGGCCCTCCGGCGCCGAATCGAGCAGCTGTCGGTACAGCTTGGCCGCGCCCTGCCGGTCGCCGGATTCCCAGCGCAAATCGGCGAGTGCGGTCAGCGCGGGTAAATAGTGCGGATTCTGTGCGAGCACGCGCTCATAGTACGACCGCGCGAGGCTCCCATTGCCGCGCGCTCGCGCGACGTCGCCGAGCCCTGCGAGTGCTTCGGTGTCGCCAGGGCTCTTGGCCAATGCAGCGCGGAACAGCGTTTCTGCCCTAGCGTAATCTCCGCCCGACGAAGCTTGCGACGCGCGCTGGATGAGCGTGCGGTAGTCGCCGGCGGGCGGCGCATCGCCTTCCGACCGCGCGGGTTCGGCGGCCCGCGGTTCCGCCGGGACGACGGCGGGGGCGGCGCGTTTGCCGGCGTCGGGTTCGGCCGCGGCGCCCGCGGGACCTCGCCCCATGAGGGCGCGGAGCTCCGGCAAAAGCGGGTAGGGGTGCGTTGCGGCGCTCATTTTTTCGAGCTCGGCCTTGGCGCCAATCGCGTCGCCCGAGCGAACGAGCGCATAGACGAGCGCCGCCCGTGCTCGCCCGAGGTTCGATTCGCCGGCAGCCGCCTTCAGTCGATCGAGAACGGCAGGCCAGCTCGGCGATGGTTCCGCCAAATCGAGGGCGGCGAGAACATAGGCGGTCTCGGGTTGTGCTGCGATGGCGGCGACTTTGACCACGAGCGCCCGCGCACCGAGCAGGTTGCCGCCGAGGCGCAGGGCGTCGATCTTGACGCGCGCAACTTTGGGATCGTCGGGCATCACCTCGGCCGCGCGATCGGAGGCGCGCAAGGCTCTATCCGAGGATTGCTGCGCTTGACGCTTTGCTGCGGCGAGCACATCCGCGTGATCGGCGGACAGAAGCCGGAGCTTGAGCCAATCGGTGTCCGCGCGCGCGGCATCGAGTCGGGCCAGGTTGATGAGCACGCGCGCATCGCGTTCGGCGAGCGCGCTCGCTTTGTCGAAAGACTCTTTGGCGGTCTCGAGGTCACCCTCGGCGAGAGAGCGTTCGCCGTCTTCGAGCAGCTTGTCGACGCGCCCTTCGTTGACCTGGGAGCCGGAGGCTGGGCGCATCGCGCCGGCCAAATATTTTCGCCCCACCGTCGCTCCCGCAACGCCCAGCATTCCGAGCATCACGAGAACGACCACCCACCGCAGGGCCCGCGATCGCATCGAGGGCACCGAGAAGCGCGGCTCGTCCTGCCAGTCGGGCGACGAGTCGTCGGCGGAGGGCGGCGATTCGTCCATGACATGGCTTTCCGACCTCGCAAACTGGCCGGCGCGCAGCGACCCCGACGAGCTCGAGGCGTACGGTGAAGTCCCCGTCGACGGATTGGTCTTTGGTACGTACGCAGTGGCTGTGTTCACGTCGACCTCGCCATACATGCCGTTGCCCGATCCAGCCGGCGGCGAAGAAAAGCCGCCCTCGGGCGAAAGAGCGGTGCGCAGACCGGCCGGAGGCGGCATCGCGGGACCATGAGGCGGCGGTCGCCCGGTGCGGCCCGTTTGCGCGGGTAGATGCTCGGGCGCTGACGACGGCGCCGCGGCGTATTCGCGCTGGGCGGGCGTCAGCGATGCGCCAGGCGCCGTCCCGAAAAGCGGCTCGAGCTCGGCAATGGCGCTGAGCGGTCGCGGGCCCGCCGCACCTCGCGACAGCGTGTCGTCGCGGTGAACTTGTCCGTGCGTGATGGCGCGCTGCAAGTCGCGTACGTCGGTGAAAACGAGCTCTCGGCCATCGCGGCACTGGACGATCCAGCGCTCGGGAATCGGCGATGAGCCCGCTCGGTACACCTTGAATTGATCACCGCAGTTCGTGCATCGGACCGTCGTGCCTCGATCGGACACGAGCGCATCATCGAAGTCGTACTCGGTTTTGCAGCGGTTGCAGGTAATGTCCATCGTTCGCGAAAAGGGGGGATCGCGCCTTTCGAGGCTAGCATGGGGTCCCCTCCTTCTCCCACGTTTGCGCTGATCCTTACGTCGGTGTGGGCAGGGGGTGCGGTCGGTAGGAGCCCGGGGTATCTTCCGCTCCGAGGGGTTTTCCTACTTTTTCGTCGAGGTTGCTCCATGAAAAGATCCTTGAGCGCGCTTGGGCTCTTTTGGGCCGCGGCATTTGCGTCCGGCTGTCCTGTTTATTCGGACAATGTTTGGCCGGTCGAATGCATCTACGCGACCGACTGTCCCATCGGTTATCGCTGCGCTTCTGGCGGCGTTTGTGTGCTGTCGCCCCCTCACGGTGGACCCATCGGCGACGCGGCCACTGACGTGGGCGACGCGGGCCGCGACACGGGCGACGCGACGACGGATGCGGCGACCAGGGATGCCGTCGTCGAAGGCGGCTCGGGTGATGCGACGCGCGACGGATCCATCGATGCTCCTTCTTCGGGCGACGCCGGTCCGGTGGTCTTTTGCGGCAACCCCAACGACTGCACCGGCGCCGAGACGTGCGCGACCGACGGCGTTTGCCGCGCCGGCAACTGCCTCATGACCCCGTGCATCAATCAATACCAGTGCGGAATCACATCCGGGGGACCTGCCTGCGTGCGCGGAGACGCGAAGGGCTGCGGCGCCGATCGTCAGTGCTTTGCCAACGAACGCTGCGTTGACGGAACGTGCACGTCCCTCGCCGAGCTCTGCACCGATCGCACCCAGTGCGGCGCTGGAAAGGCATGCGCCGATGGACGCTGTGTGGCGACCTGTACCGCCGACGGCCAGTGCGCGCCCGGTTTTCTGTGCCGCACGGCGCTCGGCATTTGCGGCGCCAAGGCGAAGACATGCTTGCATACGGCCGATTGCGGCAGCCACGATCAAGTGTGCGTCGACGGTGCGTGCGTTCCCCGCTGCAGCGCCGTGGGTGCGTGCGGCGCGGGCGGCGCGGCGGGGGTGTGTATCGACAATGGCTGCGTGCCCATCGGCAAGGTTGCGGTTGAATGCGACGGGCAAGGGACACCGACCGGGTGCTCCGCCGGCAACATTTGTCTCCATCACCACTGCTACGCCGCGTGCGGGCAAGACGCAGGCACCTGCAGTGCACAGTCGAGTGCACCCATCTGCAAGACGGTCACGGCGGCGGGCGCGAGCTACGCCGTGTGCGGAACGACCGAGACCCTCGGGTCGGAGTGCGATCTCACCGCGGGCAAACCGTGCATCGATGCGAAAACCTGCGTCGACGGCTATTGTCGCTAGAGCAGAGCACCGGATGGCTGCGCCATCGGTGCTCTAGTCTCTCCCTGCGGGGGCTTCGCCCCCGCCCCGCCGAA
>Ga0193706_1000265_pt1 | contig 33530 bp, 26 predicted proteins | sample U3c1metaG_FD_160130 | JGI IMG/M metagenome (GOLD analysis project Ga0193706, IMG submission 160130) | Soil microbial communities from a riparian zone of the East river system, Colorado, United States - U3c1 | ecosystem: Environmental > Terrestrial > Soil > Riparian zone | place: USA: East River... | reverse complement strand
GAGCGATCGCCGGTCAGCGCATTGGCGATCACCCGCCGAAACCCTTCGCCGAGAACGTCGGCAACGCCCACGGCACGAAAACGTGAATCATAGAAATCGCGGCGGGATTCGCTGATGAAGCGGTCCTCCGACTCGGCCAGCAGCGTCGCGACATTGATCTTGTCGTAATAAGAGCCCGCGTTCTGTACGTAATCGATGCGAAACTCCCCCGCGTTGTCGGGCAGCCGATTCTCCAGTGGGTGACCGCCGAAACCGACGTCGCGCAGGTACCCTGTGCTCCCATTGGGGATGATGACGTTCTTGCGCGGAACGTTGATGGGACCGCTCGATCCAAAGTCGTCGGGGTCGGTGAGGGAATGGAGCACCGGATCGTGGAAGTCGAGCGCGCGCAGGGCATGCTCGCCAGGCTCGGGCCGGGCGAGCTCGCGTGTAAAATGGTCGAAGGCAATCGTGGCGGCGATCATGTTGTCGTGCACGACGTCCTTGACGATGATCGGCCACACCGAATCGAACGCGTATCCCTGGTTGGTCGACAGGTCGTCGTAGATGGACGCGAGAAAGCCCATTCCGCCAGCGATGGCCTGGAGCTTGGCGTTGTACCGATCGAACGAACGATCGACGGCTCCGCGCACCGAGAAGGTGGTGCGATCGCGCCGGAAGTTGTCGAAGATGTGCCTGTTTTCTTGGGTCGAAATGAGAAACTGCACCTGTTCGTAAGGATCCGCGCCGTTGTCGTGGCGGAACACGGATACGTTGCCGATGTCCGCCCAAGTGTCGGTACCGAACGCGTAGGGAACCCGCACGCGATTGGTGGCGCCGTCGACGCTCGGGCTTCCGCGATACGGAGTGTCGTTGTTCTCGGGAGCGGTGGGCATGCGCAGCTGCGTGTACGGCACGTAGTCGACCTGCTGCTGGCGGCATTTGGTGGGCTGCCCATCGACGGATACGACGTGTCCGTCCAGCACCGGGTGCCATTTGCCGCGCGTCGTCTCGGGCCAATCGGGGGGCGCGGTAGGCGTCACCGCGCGGCAGTTGCTGATCACCTTGTAGTTGTTTTGCAGCTGCGAGTAGTTGAATTCGTCGACGCCAGTCGCGCTGGTCGAGCGAAGCCCGTATCGGATCCCCAGCAGACCGCCAAAGTTGTCGGTGGCCGCGGTGATACCCGTGCCGATCGACGTCCGCGCTTTATAGTCGGGGTTCGTATAGACCGAGACGACGTCGCCGTAGAAAAACCGCGTCGAAGCGAAATCGGTCACCCCTAGGCCAATCATGTCCTGCGCCACGTCGCCGGCGTAGTCCATCACCGACGACTGCATCCACATGGTGATGAGCTGGGACTGCTCTTCGTCGGTCAGCGGATCCCAATAGCGCGGCCCTACACAGGTCGACCCGTCCGCGACGGCGCTCGTGCACGGCGCCTTCACGGCGCCATTTTTGGTGCGCAGTTGCCAGTATTGCGGTCGGTAGAAGAGCGGCGCCGAGCTACTGACGAAGTTGTGGCGCAGGCCGACGGAATGGCCCATCTCGTGCGCCATGACGGCATAGTGGTACTGCTGCTGCACGTAATGGAACATCCGTTCGTTACGCGCTTGTCGGTCCTTCACCGATTCGCCGCCCGTCGGGGGGAACTTCTGGCGCAGAATGTCGGCGAGGCCGCTGAGAGACGTCGGCTCGGGTGCCTCGTTGACGATGCATGCCCCGCGCGCGGCGAGCGCGTTGTCGCGCGCCTGACGAATGCGCGACCATAGGCGCGGTTGATTGATGGCGAGGGGCGACGCATTGCCGATATCTCTTCCGGCACCGCCGACCCCGCTCTTACCGGCGAGCTGCAGTACCGCAGGGTTCAGAAGCTCTGCTTCCACGGCGCTGCCGCGGCCTCGATTCAAAGTCGCTTTCAGCTTGGCCGTGCTCGGCGACGGCACGTCGCTGCGTGCCTGCACGTCGAGAGCGCGTGCTTTACCCGTCTTCTCGAATTTCGAGATCTCGGGCAGCCGGGGGCCGCCCGTCAAGGCGTCGAACGCGGCGGCGTCGAGCTTGGTACCTCCGGCGAGGCGCGCCACGACCTCGGCATTGGACAAGAGCGGCAGACCTGTACCCGAGCCGCGACGCACCGGCCCAGTCGCGAACGTAGGAACCGTTGGTGATCTGCTCGGTCGTGAGCTCACCGTTGACGTAGCGGACCAGATCGACGAGCTGCTGCGCGGCAAGATCGGTGACGTGCGTCCACACGTTCATCGAGCCAGCCACCTTTTCGCCGGTGAGCGGGTCGTTGCCGTCCACCATGATGCCCCACGGGCTCGGCGACTGCGGCGCTTGCACGTTCAGCACGATGTTGTAGCGAAGATCGCCGGGCCGTGCGGCGAGGCCCGCTTTGCCGCAGGCCGCGTGATCGCCGACGATGACCGGGTTGTGGCAAAGAACGACGATGGGATCCATGGCCGCGATCGCCCCGATGGCCCGCGCGCTCGCGTCGTCGGGCGCGCCGCGTTCCTCGGCGACGGCCGACGCCCCGGACCGCGCGAGCTCGACGCAGGACGGCGCGGCATAGCCGTTTTGGCGCCGGCAAACGTCGACATCGCGCGCGATGCGTGCAGCCTCGTCGATGTCCTCCTGCTGGCCCGTCCACATCGCGAACTGTGTACTGCACTCGTCGCCGCCCCCGAGACGGCGGCATTCGGTGAGCCGAGCCGTTTGAACGGCGGTCCGCAGTGCGAGGTCCCATTCCAGAACCGCCCAGTTGGTAGGCTCGAACAAAGTGGTGTCGCCGGCGATGTACCAAGCGATCGTCTTCGGTTTACGTTGCCGATAGGGCAGCGCGCATTTTTGCGTGAACACGTCGCAATGCGCGCCCACGCCGGCCCCTGCGCATTCGTCGGCCGTCCCATCGCCGTCATCGTCGCGATTCGGGTCGGCCGCCGGGTCCCCCGTCGGGTCCTCGGTGGTTGCCTTGGTGGCGCAGGCAATCGGACCCGTCATCTTGTCGGAATCGGCGTAGTAGTGACTGCGCTCCCAGATGTCGTATCGCGCCAGAAAGCGCATCCAGTCGCGGTCGAGGATGCCGTAGTTGCGCGCATAGCTGCGCCGGTAGTCGAAATTGAAGCCGCCCAGCACCTGAAATCGGACCCCGTCGTGGTCGGTCGGCTCGTAGTCGCTCGGCGCCACGCGGCGGTAGGACTCGCGAATCGTGATTTCGATGGGACCGCAGTTGCCCCACGGTTCGGTGCCGCCTTCGAAGTAGCTGGAGAGCATGCAAGCCGGGTATTGCTCGGCGCCGGCATCGAGCCCGGAGAGGTCGACGATCTGCGGCGTGGCGTACGCCTTGTTGGTGACGTCGAAATAGCCGGCCTGGTCGTCGAAATGAGGCGCGTCGGGGTGCTCGGGATCGAGCACGGTATAGGCAAATGCGTCGTATTTGACGCCACCGATGACGCCGAGAGAGGCCAAAGTGTCGAAGTCGTACGAATCGGTGACGAGGTTCTTCGACCAGTCGACGCGGAAGTGCTCGCGGTCGTACCACGGCCGATCGCTCTCATTTTCGACGACGACGTTGAGCTCTTCGCCGGTCTGCGGATTGTAGTCGCGCCGAATATCGAAATGGCTATCGATCTCGTAACTGGCGACGATCTGGCCGTCGTTGGTGACTTTGCGCTCGACGCCGTCGTAGGCGTTTCCCTTGCCGTCGGTCGCCTTGATGCGCTCGTAAGCGAGGCGCGCGTTGAGCGTCTTTTCCGTGATCTCCCAGCGGATGCGCGACACCGGCTGCGCGTAGGTGGCCGTAAAAAGCCCGCTCTGCCCGGCGCCGTACCCGACGTCGACCACCGTGCCGCGCTTGTAGAACTCGGGGTCGTCGTCGGCGCTCTGCAATTTCGCTCCCACGAAGAACGATTTTGCCAGCGCATCGGCTTGCACGCGGTTGATGGGGTCTCGCTCTTCGGCGCAGGCGCCGAGAGAGCCAAGCAGACCGACGAAGGCGGCCATGACAATGCCGCGAGGAGCGAGTTTTACCGCGGCTCTCGCTCGAAGCCGCAAGATGCAATCGTTTCGCATGACGCCTAGTCTTGCGTTTATAACTTGCCCGGCGCGGGGCGGCTAGAGAGCCGCACGCACCCCGACGTTACTCGGCGCCGGCGTCGACGGGCACGTCCCTCGGCCGCGGATCGCCCGATGCCAAGACGAGCAGCGCGTACTCCACGCAGCTATCGTTTTTCACCCGAATGAACTCCGCGTTCTTCAGCTGAATGATCGCCGAATTGCCCGTCGCCAGTGTGAGTGAGCTCTTGCCGTCGCTTTGAGCGTCCCAACCGATGCCATCGGTGCGAAACGACCAATAGAGCTGCACTTGAAGGGGCTCGAACCCAAGATGATGAACGATGTCATAACGCTTACCGCCCGGGAACGGCAGAAGGCCCTCATGCGCGGACGAAGACGCATAGATACCGTTGACCGCCGTTCCCGCCTCGTACCGGACGGGATCGTTGGCCTCATCGGAGGTGTCGCACGCGGACGAGCAGGCGAAACCTGCCGCACCGAAGGCGAGCACGACGAAGAACTGGGCGACTGTCTGCCACATGGAAGCGCGCGAGCAGTACCACGACCCGCTCGCACCATCTAGATGGCGGCGGGCGGAGCGTCCCGACCACGTCGGACCGCCACTTCGCGCAGATGCTGGCGCACTTCCCCAACCGATGACGCGATCGTGACAACGTCGTAGTTGACAACGCGACCCGCGCCTTTCATAATCTGGAAAACGAACGGTCGTTCTATTTTTTTCACCTACCCTGACACCGGGCCATGATGTCGCACCATGCGTAAAGGCGAACAAACCCGAGCTGCAATCGTGGAAGCGGCCCTCGAGCTGGCAGGGCGTGACGGATTGGAGGGGCTCACCATCGGCCTCGTTGCCGATCGAATGAGGATGTCGAAGAGCGGCGTCTTCGCGCACTTTGGCTCGCGCGAAGATCTGCAGATCGCCGTTCTCAAAGAATACGAAAAACGATTCGTGGAGGACGTCCTTCTCCCGAGCCTCAACGAGGGGCGCGGTTTGCCGCGACTCGAAGCGATGTACGGCCGGTGGATCGACCGCATCAGCGTCGAGATCTCGAGCGGCTGCATCTACGTGTCGGGCGCGGCCGAGTACGACGACCGCCCGGGACCCATTCGAGACGAGCTGGTGGGCATGATCCGCTCCTGGCAGGCGGAGTTGGTGCGCGCCATCAAGCAGGCCATCGAGGTCGGGCATTTGCGCGCCGACACCGACCCGGCGCAGCTCGTGTTCGTTCTGCAAGGCTTCGTTCTCTCGGTTCATTTCAATACTCGACTCATGCACAACAAGGACAGCGTCACCCGGGCCCGCGCCGGGTTTTCCCAACTGATCGGTGTTTACCGAGCGCCTGCGCAGAGCCCGATCCGGCTAGCGCCACGCAATCGGAATCTCTGAAGGAGAATCTCCCCCATGGGACAGTACATTGCCCCCCGACGCGACATGCAGTTCGTGCTCTACGAGCTGCTCGACGTGGAGCGCGAATTCAAGGCCATGCCTCCGTTTGCCGAAATCGGCACCGACGTCGTGGACCAGGTGCTCGAGCAAGCCGGCAAGTTCACCGCCGACGTGCTCTTTCCTTTGAACCAGAGCGGCGACCGCGAAGGCTGCCATTTCAAAGACGGCGAGGTGACCACCCCCAAGGGTTTCAAAGAGGCGTACGCGCGCTTCTGCGAGGCGGGATGGCCGGCGCTCTCCGCCGATCCGGACTTCGGCGGCCAGGGACTGCCCCATACGGTGCAGTACGTCGTACAGGAGATGCTGAACTCGGCCAACCAGGCCTTCACCATGTACCCGGGCCTCGCGCACGGCGCCTACGAGGCGATCCATGCTCACGGCACCGACGAGCAGAAGCAGACGTATCTGCCCAAGCTCGTTTCCGGGGAATGGTGCGGCACGATGTGCCTCACCGAGCCGCACGCCGGCACCGACCTCGGTCTCTTGCGCACCAAGGCCGAACCGGACGGCAAGGGCGCTTACAAGCTCACCGGCACCAAAATCTTCGTCTCCTCCGGCGAGCACGATCTCAGCACGAACATCGTGCATCTCGTTTTGGCAAAGCTGCCCGATGCGCCGCCCGGCACGCGCGGCATCTCCCTCTTCATCGTGCCGAAATTCATCCCTGACGCGAATGGCAATCCCGGCGAGCAGAACCGCATCCGCTGCGGATCCATCGAGCACAAGCTCGGCATTCGCGCCAACGCCACTTGCGTGATGAATCTCGAGGACGCGATGGGCTACATCGTGGGCGAGCCGCACAAGGGGCTGCAGGCCATGTTCGTGATGATGAACGGCGCACGCCTCGGTGTGGGCCTGCAGGGCCTCGGCCTCACCGAAGTCGCCTACCAAAATTCCGCCGCGTACGCGAAAGAACGCATTCAGTCGCGCTCGTTGTCGGGCCCCAAAGCACCCAACAAACCCGCCGATCCCATCATCGTGCACCCCGACGTGCGCCGCATGCTGTTCACGCAGCGGGCCTACGTCGAAGGGGGCCGCGCCTTCGCGTACTGGGTCGCGCTCGCACTCGACCGAAGCCAGCGTCACCCCGATGAAAAGGTGCGAAAAGAGAGCGACGACCTGGTGGCGCTTCTCACGCCGGTCGTGAAGGCGTTTCTCACCGACAATGGCTTTCTCTGCACCAACCTGGCCATGCAGGTCTTTGGTGGACACGGCTATATCCAGGAAGGCGGGATGGATCAGTACGTGCGCGACGCCCGCATCAACATGATTTACGAGGGCACCAACACCATTCAGGCCCTCGATCTACTCGGGCGCAAAGTGCTCGCCGACGGAGGTGCCAAGCTGCGTCTCTTCGGTTCGCTCATCAAGAATTTCGTGGAGGGCGAAGGCTCGGGAACGGACATGGCCGAGTTCACGAAGCCGCTGCTCGAGCTGAACAAGCGCATCGAAGAGGTAACGAAAGAGCTCGCCGTGCGCGCCAAGCAAGACCCCGAGGAGATGGGCGCCGCGGCCGTCGACTACCTGCGGCTGACGGGGCACCTGGTGTTCGCGTACTTCTGGGCGCGCATGGCGAAGATCGCACTCACCAAGCAAGGGCAAGAGCCGTTTTATACCGCCAAACTGGCCACGGCGCGTTTCTACTTCGCCCGCCTCGTCCACGAAACCGAGGCGCTCGTTCCGAGCGTCCGCTCCGGCGCGGGCAATTTGCTCTCGCTCGAAGCAGACCTTTTCTGACGTCGCACGTCTTCTGATCCGAACGACGGGAGCTAACCGTGAACAATGTGATCGTAAAGAAAGTCGCCGTGCTCGGCGCCGGGGTGATGGGCGCGCAGATCGCCGCCCACGTCATCAACGCCAAAGTGCCCGTGCTCTTGTTCGACCTCCCCTCCAAAGAGGGCCCCAAGAACAAGATCGTTCTGTCTGCCATCGAGAACCTGAAAAAGCTGAACCCGGCGCCGCTTGCCAACAAGGACGACGCCGCGTTCATCGAAGCGGCCAACTACGAAGAGGATCTCGGCCGTCTCAAGGAGTGCGATCTCGTCATCGAAGCCATCGCCGAGCGCATGGATTGGAAGCACGACCTTTACAAAAAGGTCGCGCCCCATCTGGCGCCGCACGCGATCTTCGCGTCCAACACGTCGGGGCTGTCGATCACGGCGCTTTCGGAAGGATTCGACGCGGCGCTGAAGGGTCGATTTGCCGGCGTCCACTTTTTCAATCCGCCGCGCTACATGCATTTGGTCGAGCTCATCCCAACCGTCGACACCAGTCCGGAGATTTTGGATCGGCTCGAGACTTTTCTGACGACGGTGCTTGGCAAAGGCGTCATTCGCGCCATGGACACGCCGAACTTCGTCGCCAATCGCCTCGGAGTGTACGGGATTTTGTCGACGATCCTCGAAGCGGAGAAGTTCCAGCTTCCCATCGACGTGGTCGACGATCTCACCGGGTCCAAGCTGGGGCGAGCCAAATCGGGCACCTTCCGCACCGCCGACGTCGTCGGTCTCGACACGCTCGGGCACGTCGTGAAGACGATGCAAGAGCAGCTCAAGGGAGACCCTTTCCACGGTCTTTACGCCACGCCCAAGCTGCTCGCCCAGCTCATCGATCAAGGCGCACTCGGGCAAAAGAGCGGCGCGGGCTTCTACAAGAAAGTCGGCAAGGACATTCACCGCATCGACACGAACGGCGTTTACGTTGCCTCCGGCGGCAAAGCCGATCCGTCGATCGTCAGCATTCTCAAGAAGAAGAGCCCGGTCGAAAAGCTGCAGCTTCTGCGCGAATCGACGCATCCCCAGGGCCAGTTCTTGTGGGCCATTTTCCGCGACGCTTTCCAATACGCCGCGCATCATCTCGCCGCGATCGCCAAGACGGCGCGCGACGTCGATCTCGCGCTGCGCTGGGGCTTCGGGTGGAACAGCGGGCCGTTCGAGGTTTGGCAAGCCGCCGGCTGGGAGAAGGTCGCCGGCTGGGTGAAAGAGGACATCGACTCCGGCAAAGCGCTGGCGAAAGTTCCGCTGCCGAAGTGGGTCTTCCAGGGCAAAGTGCCCCAAGCGGGCGGCGTGCATACCGCTGAAGGGTCGTACGCGCCGGCGACGGACGCCTTCGTGCCGCGCTCGGAACTGCCGATCTACAAGCGCCAGGTGTTCCGCGCGACGCTGGTCGGCGAGACGTCGGCAGCGACGGCCGGCACCACGTTCTTCGAAGACGAGTCGGCGCGCGTGTGGACGATGGACAAGGAGGTCTTGATCCTATCCATCAAGACCAAGATGCACGCCATCGGCCCGGGCGTTACCGGCGCCATCGACAAGGCGGTCGAAGAAGCAGAAAAGAATTACGCCGGGCTCGTGATCTGGAGTCCCGACGAGCCATTTTCCGTGGGTGCCGATCTGCAGGCCATGCTTCCTCTTTTCATGTCCGGAGGCGTCGCCGCGCTCGAGCCGGAAGAAAAGAGGCTGCAAGATGGCATGCTCCGCTTGCGGTACGCGGGCATCCCCACCATCGCCGCGCTTTCGGGGCTCGCCCTCGGCGGCGGTTGCGAGCTCGCCATCTCCTGCGCGCGCCGCGTCGCTCATCTCGAAAGCTACCTCGGGCTCGTCGAAGTGGGCGTCGGTCTCGTCCCCGGTGCGGGAGGTCTGCTCTACGGAGCGCGTCGCGCCGCCGAGGAGCGCGCCGTCTCGCCCGAGACACCGCTGCTCAATTTCCTGAAGAAGTATTTCATGAACGCAGCCATGGCGAATGTCTCGAAATCGGCCCTGGAAGCGAAACAGATCGGCTACCTCTTACCGAGCGACCCCGTAGTTTTCAATTCGCACGAGCTCCTCGGAGCCGCGATCCGCGAAGCGAAGACGATGTTCGAAGCGGGCTACCGTCCCCCGCTGAAGGTCAAGGGATTCCCGGTCGCCGGCCGCACGGGTACAGCGACCATCATGGCCCAGCTCGTCAATTTGAAGGAAGGTGGTTTCATCTCCGAGCACGACCTCTACCTCGGCAAGACCATTGCCGAGGTCATGTGCGGCGGGGACGTCGACCCGGGAAGCCTCGTCGACGAAGCTTGGATTTTGGGGCTCGAGCGCAAAGCATTCATGAGTCTCCTCATGCATCCGAAGACGCAAGAGCGAATCATGGGAATGATGAACGACGGCAAGCCGGTCAGGAACTAGCCATGAGCAAGCAAGTGCAAGACGCCTACATCGCTGCTGCTATTCGCACCCCCATTGGCAAAGCGCCGCGCGGGGTATTCAAAAACACCCGTCCCGACGATCTGCTCGTTCATGCCATTCGTTCAGCCTTGGCTCAGGTGCCGAAGCTCGATCCCAAGCTGATCGAAGACGTCATCGTGGGATGCGCCATCCCCGAGGCCGAGCAAGGGTGGAACGTCGCCCGCGTGAGTCTCTTGCTCGCCGGGCTGCCCAACACCGTCGGCGGCGTGACCGTGAACCGCTTTTGCGCTTCGGGGCTCACGGCCCTGGCAATGGCCGCCGATCGCATTCGCGTAGGCGAAGCGGACGTCATCATCGCCGGGGGAACCGAGTCGATGAGCATGGTGCCCATGATGGGTAACGTGCCGTCGATCAATCCGCGCATATTCGAAAAAGACGAGAATGTCGGCATCGCATTCGGCATGGGGATCACCGCCGAGAAAGTGGCCGAGAGGTGGAAGGTGAACCGCGCCGATCAAGACGCATTCGCTTTGGCGTCCCATCAAAAAGCCATCGCCGGCCAAAAGAACGGCTGGTTCAAAGCCGAAATCGCCCCTTTCGAAGTCGTCGATCGCCAGCCGGATCTCGCTGGGGGCGATGTCAAAACCAGCAAGCGCGCCGTAGCCCTCGACGAGGGCCCGCGCGCCGATACCAGTCTCGAAGCGCTCGCCAAGCTGAAACCGGTGTTCGCCACCAAAGGAAGCGTCACCGCCGGCAACAGCTCGCAAACTTCGGACGGAGCGGGGGCGCTCGTGGTGGTATCGGAAAAGATCTTGAAGCAGTTCGATCTCACGCCGCTGGCGCGCTTCGTCACCTTTGCCGTCAAAGGTGTTCCCCCCGAAATCATGGGCATCGGTCCGAAAGAAGCGATCCCCGTCGCGCTCGCGCGCGCGGGCCTCAAAAAAGAGGACCTCGGCTGGATCGAGCTGAACGAAGCCTTTGCCGCTCAGGCGCTCGCCGTGATCCGCGAGGTCGGGCTCGATCCAGAAACGGTGAATCCGCTGGGCGGCGCGATCGCGCTGGGGCATCCGCTCGGTGCGACTGGCGCGATCCGCGCGGCGACCGTGGTGCACGGCCTCCGCCGCCTCAACAAAAAATACGGCATGGTGACGATGTGTGTCGGTACCGGCATGGGTGCCGCCGGTATCATCGAGCGCGTGTAAGGTCTTCTGCAACGACGGCTTTCCAGCGCCAGTGGCGCGACCACCGAAAGCACCGTATCCCTAAAGTCCATCGAATCGGCGCGGGCTCCGCGCGCGCGATCCGCCGCTAGTCCTAAGCGTGGCGTGAGCGCAACACGATTTCGCACGATTCATGAAGATTCATTCACCGTATTTGAGCGACGCCAGCCACTAGAGCATCGACGAGCTTACCGCGTGAAACACGTTCCAATGATGATGTCCAAATCACTGTCATTATCCTCCCTTACGGCAAGAGAACGTCCGTGCGGAAGGATTGCGAACAGGGCGGGCGGCATCGAAGGGAGACCCTCATGATTCGACTGACCATCCGACGCTTTCTCAATCGTACGACCATCGGACTTGCGCTGCCGATGGTGTTCAGCGTCGTGGCGTGTGGTTCCACTGATGATACCGGCTCGCCGAGCAAAGGCTCGGGTGGTCAAACGACTACCGGAGCGAGCGGCGGCGCAGGAGGCAGCACGGGTACCGGCACGACGGGCAGCGGCGGCGCGACGACCGGCGGCACCACGACCGGCGGCACGACAACGGGCAGCGGCACCACGACGACCGGCGGCACCACGACCGGTGGCGGCACGACGGGCGGTACCACGACCGGCGGCACGACAACGGGCAGCGGCGGCGCGACGACCGGTGGCACGACAACGGGCAGCGGCGGCGCGACGACTGGCGGCACCACGACCGGCGGCGGCGGTACGACGGGTGGCGCTGGCGGCACGACGACCGGTGCGGGTGGCGCAGCAGGTGGATCGGGCGGCGCGACGGGTGGCAGCGGCGGCGCGACCGGTGGAACTGGCGGCGCTGGCGGGACGACCGGAGGAGCGGCAGGCACCGGCGGCGCCGGTGGCAGCGGCGGAGCGGGCACGCTCCCGCCTCCCGCAGCAGGCACTGGCATTCAGATCCAGACCAAGCCCTTCACAGTGATGCCCGGGCAAGAGCTCTTCAAGTGCTACCACACGCAGATCCCGATGGACACCGAGCTTGACGTCGCCGAGTTCGAATCGATCATGTCGGCCGGAAGCCATCACTTCATCCTCTACCGCGCCGACGGCGACACGGCGCCGCTCGACACGGTGACTGACGGAGGTTGCTCCGGCAATTTCAGCAACGCCTGGGTGTACAGCTCGGGCTCGCCCCACTACGGGTTCAAGAACCCGCCCGGCGTGGCCATGGTGCTCAACGCAAAGCAGCGCGTTGGGTTCGACATGCACTATCTCAACACCACGGCAGCGCCCATCAACGCGCTGGTCACCCTCAACATGATGTTCGCCACCGGGACGTTCCAGAAGGCAGCGCCGCTCATCAGCTTCAATACGGGTATCGCCATTCCGCCCAACGGTACCCAAACGGTCGGCGGCGATTGCACGCCCGGCGCCGGCGCGAACTTCTATCTCGCCAGCACGCACACCCACAAACGCGGCGTTCTCTCGACCATCAACCGCGTGCTCGCCGACGGCACCATGGGCGAAGAGCTCGTGCACACGACCGACTGGGAGAAGCCGGATTTCAAGCAGTGGCAAGCGACGCCATTTCTGACCTTCAAGCCCGGCGAGAAGTTTCACTACAGTTGCAGTTACCAGAACGACCGCAACAGCCTCGTCACCGTGGGCAACTCGGCGGAGCTCAACGAGATGTGCATGGCCGTTACGTACTTCTTCCCTGCGTCCGCCGCAGGAACCTGCAGGTAAACGCGAATCCTCGGCTGAAGCACGGCGGCATCGGAGCACGCGCTCCGATGCCGCTCGTCTTTTTGTGGCGCGACGCCGATCGCTAGTCGGTCTTCGCGAGGTTCACGTTGTAAACCTGCGTGCCGTTTTGCGTATAAAGAACGATGCTACCGTGCGCGTCTCCGGCTTCGAACTGACCGTCGAAATCGAGAGGATAGCGAGTGTCCGCTCCGCAACCGGACTGGTTGCACGTGCACACCATCCAAGCGCCGCACGCGTACGCCTTGCCACAGTCAACCATGTGCTCCTGGCCCGTCTTGGGACTGCGCGACCAGCAGAAGTTGGGAGCGCCGTCGACATTGTTCCAGTCTTGACTAAAAAAGCCGTCTAAACAGCTCCACTGGGTGATGACCTCGTAGCTCTTCTGCATTCCACACCAGACCCTCCAGGGCTCGAGCCCGAGCGCCTGGAAACGCACCCGCTTTCCGCTCACGACGCCGCTGAGAAGTGTATGCGCAAAGCGTTCGACCGGAAGCAGCGTAGGCATCTGTTGCGTCACATCTTGGCCCGGTGGATAGCCGATATCCGGATTGGTGGGCGGACCAAGCGGGGTGTTGTCGCCAAACGTCACCGTTCCGCAGAGTGAGCTCGCGTCGGCGCCGCTGATCGTGAGGTGCACGACGTCGCTGCCCGACGAAAACTTGTGGTTCTCGATGTAGCCGACCCACGTGCCGAGCAAGGGCGAACCGCTGCCCGTTGGGCAAGTCGGGTCTTTCCATGGCGGGATCGGGGGACCGGGGCCCGCGTCGGGCGGCGGCGGGAAGCTGCCCGCGGAGCCCCCCGTACCTGCGAAGCCCGTACCTGCGAAGCCACCTGTGCCAGCGGAGGCCCCTCTACCTGCAAAGCCACTGGAACCAGCGGCGCCTCCCGTGCCGCCCTTTCCGGCGACGCCTCCCGTACCGCCAACCGCGCCCGTACCTCCATCGCCCGCAACGCCTCCCCCGCCGCTGCGTGCGCCAGAACCGCCCGTACCCCCTGTCGCACCGGCGCCTCCCGTACCGCCCTTTCCTCCGATGCCACCCGTTCCTCCGGTCGCGCCGCCGGTTCCACCTCCGGCTCCGCCGACGCCCGTGGTGCCTGTGCCGCCCGTCGTGCCGGTGCCCCCCCCTGCGCCACCCGGATTGCCGCCGCCGTTTGCCCCGGACCCACCCCGGCCGTTGCCGCCCGTTACGCCCGATGCGCGGTCGGCGCTCGCGTCGCGACCGCCGTCGAACTCGTCGACATCGAGCTCCGTTCGCGAGCTACACGCGGTCAACAGAACGACACACGACGCAAGGCTTCGGAAACGCATTCGGCACTCCTTCGAATTATCGTCAGTCTCCGCTCAGTATCGATCAAAGCAGTGAACAGCACTGACGAGGCTGATTACGCAAAAGGTAGGCCGTTCGTAGGTGTTCGATACTGCTAGCAACTATGTGCCAAAACACAAAAAGCATGTGCCAAATGGCATGGCGCAGACAGTCGGCAATGCACGCCTTGCTATTAAGCGTGCGGCGGCGCTTCGAATGACGGAGGATTTGCCACACGCGCGACGGCGGAGGAGCGAACCGGTTCGCCCACCACCCGGCCAGGGTTCATCACCGGCCCCTACGGCGCAGCGCAGTCGGAACTTGAACGGTCAGTGGGGCGGTCGGCGGCTTCAGGCGCGGAGGCGCGGGTCCGAGGGGGCGATCGACGCCACGTCGTTCTCGCGGCCGTCGGCGGGCTCGGTATGGATCAGAACATCCGCCACTTCCGGAAAGGCCGCCCGCACCGCACCGGCGACGTCGTGGGTGACACGGTGCGCGCACTCCACCGTCATGGAAGGGTCGACATGGATGTGCAGATCGACGTGAACGTGATCGGCCGAGCCGCGCGACCGGATCTTGTGCGCCCCCCGCACCTCGGCAATGCTGAGGGCTACGTCGCGGACCGCCAGGGGGTCGAGGCGCGCGCGATCGGCGAGCACTCCGATGTTCTCGCGAAGCACGCTCCACGCCGTGCGAGCGATGAGCAGCGCTACGACGACCGCCGCCACGAGGTCGGCTGCGCGAAAGCCGAGCCAGGCAGCACCGAATGACGCCAGTACCGCCAGCGCGCCGAGCGTATCGCTCAGGGTGTGATCGGCATCGGCCTGCAGGACACCACTGTGCAACTCGGCACCTTTGCGCGATTCGTAGCGGCTGATCGCAAAGTTGGCGGCGATCGTCACCGCCAGCACCACCGCCGACAGCGCGCTCACATCGGGCAGCGCACGGCGCCCCGCGATGCCTTCCCAGAGCCCTCGTAGGATTCCAGCCATGCCGCTCAGGATGAGAAGACCGATGCAAAGCGCGGCGAGCGTCTCGAAACGGCGGTGACCATAGGGATGACCGGCGTCGGCGGGACGCGAGGCCACCGCGATTCCGACGATCCCCACCACGTTGGAGGAAGCGTCGAGAAGCGCATGGATGCCATCGGCCAAGAGCGAAAGGGCGCCCGTCGTGGCCGAGAGCGTCAGCTTGACCGCAGCCACGCTGAGGTTCAGCCCGAGCACGATGAAAAGAACGCGACGAACGCCTCGGTCGCGCTCACGCCGCGGCGGCGAAACGGAAGTATCGCTCACTCGGCGATCATGCTTCATTCACTGCAAAGCGGCTAGTTTCGAAGGGCCCAGCGCCGCGCCGTGACACGCCGAGGGGGTTGACGAAAGTAGCGAGGCAAGGCACGGTCAAACCTCGACGAGGCAAACTTCCACGCAAAACATGCGGGGAAAGCTGGGAGGCGGTGCCATGCAGATCTTGCGTAAAGGTTCGAGCGGACCCGAAGTGGCCGAACTGCAAACCGAGTTGAAAACGAGAGGCTTTAGCCCCGGGGCGATCGATGGCCGTTTCGGCCCCGGAACCGAGGCCGCCATCATCGCCTTTCAAAGCAGCGAGGGGTTGCTCGCCGACGGAGTCGCCGGCAGAAGGACGCTCGAGTCACTCGGCTTCGAAGAGCTCCCGGCGACGGACGATCTCAGCGCCATCAACATCGACGTCGCGTCGCGACTCTTCCCGACGACCGCACTCGACACGTTGAAGACCAATCTCCCCCTTCTCCTGTCGGCGCTCACCGAGGGCGGACTCGGCAGCACGGAAATGGCCCTCATGGCTCTCGCGACCGTACGTGTCGAAACGGGAAGCATGAAGCCCCTCAGCGAGTTCGTGTCGCGCTTCAACACCTCGCCGGGTGGGCACTCCTTCGACCTTTACGACAATCGCAAAGATCTCGGTAACGAGGGGCAGCCCGACGGCGAGCGCTACCGCGGTCGCGGCTTCGTACAGCTCACCGGTCGTTCCAACTATCGGCGCTACAGCGATGCCCTCGGGCTCGGCACGCAGCTCATCGACGAACCCGATCTCGCCAATGAGCCGAACATCGCGGCACGCCTGCTCGTTCATTTCTTGAAAGATCGCGAACGCGCCATCAAGGAAGCTCTCGTGATGCGCAACTTCGCGGGCGCGCGACGACTCGTCAACGGCGGCACCCACGGCCTTACCGAATTCTCCTCCGCTTACATGCTCGGGGAACGCCTGCTCGGCGTCGAGCTCGCGCCCGCCGACCGCAGCTGACGTCGACTAGCTTGCCCGGCGAGCGCTCACCGTAGATCTTGCACGAACGGCGCCCGTGCGACGCCGCTTCGTGACCCGTCAAACGCGCGGAAGCCGCAGTGCTTTGAGCGGCGTCGTCGGAACCGCTTGATGCGTGCCCGAGGCCGGGGGCGGCGGAGCGGTGGTGCGACGAAACTGCCTTCGTATCGTTTCGAGAGCGCCGAGCGCTTCATCCATGGTGGCGAAGTTCATCGTCACGTCGTTGGCCGGCTTGTCTTGCCGCGCCAGGCGCGCGGCCTGCCACTTCTGCGTCGCGTCGTCGCTCAGGTGTGCGCAGCAAATCACGCCGTGAGTCCGCGCATAGCCGACCGCGGCGGAGAACACGTGACCCACTTCGGGCAGCAACGGCGAGAGCCCGCGCATGTCGGCAAAGACGAGATGCTCGCCGCCGTCGTAGCTATCGGTCGCTTCCCGATACTCGGCGGCGAACGCACGCATGAGCCCCATGTCGAACCGCCCGGTCATGCGGATGTAGATCGTCCGCTCGTACGCCACATTGCGGATCGAGTACCCACCGTCCATACATCCGCTCTTACACGATTTAGAGAAAATGCCAATCGACATGCGGCCTACGGCGTTCGCTCGACCGGATCCGCGACACGAGGCGGCCATGAGATTTTCGGCTCACAAAAACGACAAGACGCCTAGCGAAAGTGAGGCGCGTGGCTGTTAAGCGGAGAGCCATCATCATGCCACCCGGGTAAGGATGCACCCTGATTGACGATCGCAGGCTCTCCGGTCCTGCGAAACCGCCAATGGTCGTCGCCCGTTAGCGCGCCAGAGTACCCGTCACGTCACGAGCACCGCAGCTCCGTCCACCAGGCCGCTTTCGAGCCGCTGCAGTGCGGCATTGGCCTGCTCCAGCGGGTGGGTCTCGAAGGTCGTGCGCACGGGGATCTGCGCGGCAAGTTGTAAGAATCGGCGGGCATCGTCGCGCGTGAAGTTGGCCACGCTGACCAGGCTTCGTTCCCACCACAGGTCGGCGTAAGGCATCTCCGGGAGGCGATCGAGATGAATGGCGTTGATAGCGACGGTTCCCCCGCGTCCAACGGCGCGGAGCGCCGAGGCGACGACGTCGCCGGAAGGCGCAAACGTGATCGCGCCATCGAGCGGCTCGGGGGGGCGCTCGTCGTAGCCCCCCACCCACTCGGCCCCGAGCTGGCGCGCGCGCTCGCGGTCGCGCTGGGAGCGGGTGGCAACGAATACGCGGCACCCGAAGTGGCGTGCAATCTGAATGGTGATGAGCGCCGAGGCGCCGAACCCATAGAGGCCGAGGGTTCCCCCCGGCTTGACGCAGGAGCGCCGGAACGACCGGTACCCAATGACGCCGCCGCACAGCAAGGGCGCGGCGGCGAGGTCATCGAATCCGGGCGGCAGGCGCAGCGCAAAATCGGCGCGCACCGCAATGTGCGTCGCGTACCCGCCATTCAGGTCCCAGCCGGTAAACCGGGCGTTCTCGCAGAGGTTCTCACGCCCTGATCGGCATAGGGCGCAAACGCCGCACGCGCCGCCAAGCCACGCTATCCCGACGCGATCCCCCGGTTTCCACGCGTCCGTCCCTTCTCCCACCTGCTCGCCCACCGACTCGACCGTTCCGACGATCTGGTGCCCGGGGACGATCGGGAGCACGTGCGCTTCGAGGTCGCCCTCGCAGAGCTGCAGGTCGGTCCGACACACGCCGCACGCTCGAACCCTCGCTACGAGCATTCCCCTGGTTGGCTCGGGTCGGGCGATTTCTCTGAGGACGAGCGGGCCCGCCGCGACGCGCTCGGGCCGTTCGAGCATCATGGCGCGCATGGTCGCCGTCACGGTTTCACCCCTTTACCCCGCTGCGAGCGGACCGCGGCGCCTCGCTCGCGCCGCTCGATAGAGCTGCTCGTATTCGAGGGCCGACCGATCCCACGTGAAGTCCTGACGCATGGCTTCATCGCGCATCTTCGCGACGTGCTGGGGGCGATCGTACCAGGTCGAGGACGCCCACCCGATGACGTTGAAAAGAGCGCTCGGCGTAAGATCGTGAAAAACGAAGCCAGTGCCCGCACCCGTTCGTTCGTCATAAGGAATGACCGTGTCGGCGAGACCACCGGTGGCGCGCACGAGGGGAAGGGTGCCGTACCGCAAGCTATAGAGCTGGTTCAAACCACAAGGCTCGAAACGCGACGGCATGAGGAAGAAGTCGGCGCCCGCTTCGATGCGGTGCGCCCTCTCGTTGTCGAAGCCGAAGAACGCCGCCATCCGATCGGGACGGCGCGCCGCCATGTGCGCGAAGTACGCCTCGACATCGCGGTCCCCGCTCCCGAGAAAGACGAGCTGCAGATCGAGATCGAACAAGCCGCCCAGGATCTGCGCCACGACATCGACCCCTTTTTGCCGCGTGAGCCGACCCACCAAGCCGAACACGGGCACGTCACTGCGCACTGGCAAGCCGCTCTCCGCCTGCAGGGCGCGCTTGCACTCGGCTTTGCCAGCGAGCGACCCCACGCCGAAGGGTGCGGCGATCAAGGGGTCGGTTTCGGGATTCCATTCCTCGGCGTCGATGCCATTGAGCACGCCGAATAGATCGCTGCTTCTTTCGGCGAGCACGCCGTCGAGCCCGAAGCCATGCGCGGCGGTCTGGATCTCGCGGGCATAGGTGGGGCTCACCGTGCTCAAGAGGGTGGCGCGGTAGCAAGCAGCCTTAGTGAGATTCATGCTGCCGAAATGCTCGAGCTCGCGCGGGTTGTAGTGCTCGCGTCCGAGCCCGGTGAGGGGGAGCGCGCCGCCGTCGAAGACGCCTTGGTAGGCGAGGTTGTGGATGGTGTAGAGGGTGGCCGCGGCGTGGAGCGGTTTCATCCACTCGACCGTATCGATGTAGAGAGGTACGAGCGCCGCCTGCCAGTCGTTGGCGTGCACGACGTCGGGGAAAAAGCCGATCGCTTTACATAGCTCGAGCGCACCTCGCGAAAGAAAGGTGAAACGTTCGAGGTTGTCGGAATAACCATCGCCCGGCGGGCCGTAGAGGTAAGGGCGATCGAAGTAGCCGTGATGCTCGAGGAAGTAGATGGTGACGTCGCTCTTCGGCAGCTTGCCCATGCGCACGGCACCGCGCGCCTGCCCCCGGCCGATGGGAACGGCGAGCACCCCGTCGAGGCGTTCGAGATCCGCCCAGGGAAACCCAGCGTACAGCGGGATGACGACGCGCACATCCATGCCTCGCCGCGCGAGCGCCTTGGGAAGCGCGCCTATCACGTCCCCCAATCCGCCAGTCTTCGCGAATGGAGTGCACTCCGACGCAACGAAGAGCACCTTGAGCGATGCTGGCATAGAACGGATCGCCGTTTTACGTGGCGTAGAGGCGATAGTCTACGTCGGGGAAGAGATTATCCTTCGCTTCGAGGTCCGCGAGCCATCGTTCGCTCACCTCGCCGCCCAGAAGGTCCTGGTAAAGCCGTGTGAATTGCAGGATATGGCCATTGGTGCGCCGCTCGGCGTAGGGCACGGTCGTACCGGTGCGCATGATGAAGGCCCAGTCGCTGCTCTGGGCGAGCATGAGCTCGCGCGCGGCTTGTTTCAACGCGCGCCCCGCGACGCCGTCGGCGCGCGGAAAGCGCTGCGCGAGCTCGGTCATGCGCTCGGCCGCGACGTGCAGGTGCCGATAGATCCACGCGTTGGTCTCGTTGAGCCAATACTCGTTGTAACCCGCGTGCCCCCACGAGCTGGCGCAGGGCTCGGCCAGCTGGTTGGTCGCGTGGCGCTCGAGGTACTCGCCCGGAGTAATGGTCGTGATCTCGTCTTGGTTGTAATGAGTTTGACGAAAAAGGTCGTCGAGGAACTGCAGGCCCTCGAACCACCAGTGCCCGTAGAGCTCGGCGTCGTATGGGCTCACGATGATGGGGGGTCGGTCCATCCCCGGGGCGATGCGTCGGGCTTGCTCTTGTCGCTTGGTGCGAAAGTGCATGGCGTGCTCACCGGCGCGCCGGCGCGCGATTTCGGCGTCGTAGACCCACTTGTCGTGCAGCTTGTCGTGGGTGATGGCGTGGTACTTGAAACCAGTTGCCATGCGATGTCCGGCCGGATGCACGTACGGCCCGATGTACTCGAGCGGTAGATCGAAGCCGATGTCGCGGTAGAAGTCGCGGTAGTGCGGATCGCCGGGGTACCCTTCTTTGGCGCTCCAAACCTGCTGCGACGACTCGGTGTCGCGCCCGAACGCCGCCACACCGCTCGGGCAATAGAGAGGCGCGTGGACGCCGTAGACGGGACGGCGATCGGCGAACAAGATGCCGTGGGTGTCGACGAAGAAGTAACGAACGCCGGCTTCGCGCAGGAGCGAATCGACACCGGGAATGTAGCCGCATTCGCCGAGCCACATGCCGAGCGTGCGGCGCCCGAAGTGCCGCTCGTACAGATCGGCCGCCGTTTGAACCTGGGCGCGCATCGCGGCCCAATTGCGATCCATGTTCGGGAAAAAAGCGTGGGTAGCGGTGGAAGTAATGACCTCCAGCATCCCCGCGTCTTGGAGACGCCGAAACGCGCGCACCAGGTTGCCGTCGTGGCAACGCCAGGTGTGACGGAGGGAATGGAATCGATCCATGTACATCTGCGCATTGCGCCGGTAGTAGGGCTCGTGACGCGTGCGCGACAGCTCTTTTTCGGCGAGCTCGATGAGCTGATCGAGCCTGGCCGCGTAACGCTCTTTCAGCAGATCGTCGGTCAGCATGCCGATGAGCGGCGCGGAAAGCGAAACGGTGCAGCGGGCGCGCGCACCGTCGGCGAGAAGCCCCTCGAAGAGCTGCACCAACGGAAGGTAGGTGCCGGTGATCGCCTCGTAGAGCCATTGCTCTTCCATGACGGTCGCGTCCTCGGGATGCCGGACGTACGGCAAGTGCGCGTGAAGGACGATGGCGAGGTACCCGGTCGTCACGTTCACCGTCCTCCGAGCTTGACCAGACCGTCGTCGATGGCGAACGCGAAACCGTCGTCGCTAGCGTCGCCCAACCTGCGCTCGCTGGCGCCGAGCCAAACTTTCTCGCTGCCGCCGAGCCACAGCCTTTCGCTCGCGCCGAGGAGCCGCCTTTCGCTACCGGCGAGGACCTCGCTCGCGCCGCGCCAACGCAGCTCACTCGCACCCGCGAAGTAAACCTCGGAAGCGCCGCCCAAGCGCATCTCGCTCGCGGCGAGCCAACGGCGCTCACTCGCGCCGAAAAGGGCCGAGCTTCCGACGGTGTTCGGTCCGCCATCGGCGCCGCGTTCGGCGTGATCGCGCAGGTTCGAGGGTGAGAGGACATGAAGAACGCGTTCCACGCCCATCTCGACAACCCACGATGCCGCGACCTCCCACCGGGCGAGCACGCGTTTTTCGGCGTGGCCACCGAGACCGCGCATCACGACCTGCCAGGGCCCGTAAACGACGCGTGTTTTGCCATTCGCCGTCGGGATGACCGTGACCGGACCGTGGTGAAACTCCTCTGTCACGTGCGGCGCTTCGACGGGCACGTCGAAGGGCCCCGCTTCCCAGCTCGAGCGCAAGACCGGCGTCGACCAATCGAGGACCGCTTGGCCCTCGCGCCACCGCGTTCGAAAAAGTTCTTGCCAAGTCGTCTGGAAGAGCTCTTCCCAACCGGTCTGCGACCAATCGTAGAGCTCGATGGGAGCTCCGGCGGACGCGACTGCACCGTTGGCCTCGAGCTGTCCGCCGCCAGGCTGCCCGGTGGGAGGCACGGCCCCGGAAGGTGCGGGGTTGCTCGATGAACCTCCGGGCGACGCCCCTTCGACCGGTCCCGTGGCAGTGCGCACGGTGAGCCATTCCACCGTTCCGTCGGAAGACGGTTCGAAACGGGGGAACTCGATACGGCCCGATCGCACGACTTTGACGAAGTAGCCTTCCAGCGATTTGAGGCCAATCTCGGCCACATGCGTCGACGCTGGTTTGCCGACATGGACGAACCATTGCCGGTCAGAACGATCGACTTTGATGTCGAAATACCCGTGGGCATTGGTGCCGTCGAAGATCCGATCGGTGACATCGTAGATGCGTAAACTCACCCAGGCGTCTTTGGCGCCCGTCCCGAGGGATTGTCGCGCCTTTTCGACGCCGGGATCGGTGAGCTCCCAGTAGAGATAAAGACGGTTCGGGTCGACGGGCATGGCCGTGAGACGGTCCTTGCCGTACCCCCACGGGATGTGTTCGTCGTGGGAGCCGCGTGGCTCCTCCTCGTCCTCGGAGGGCGGGGAAACACGCCCCTTTTCGATGCGAAGCACCGGGTTGTCGAGCACGAGACCTTCGTTCGGCATGACTGGAGCGCCCTACGTTCGCAGAACCTCCCCCCTCCGGCAAGCGCCCTTGCCGCGACTTTTTGCCGAGCCCAGCTCGGCGCCCATGTCCGACGCTTCAGGACGATGATTTGGGGCGTAACGATTCTCGGGGGGCCAGATCGTCGAAAAACGCGCAGAGCTCGGCGTGGCGCGCGCGCGCATCGTTGCGACCGAGCTCGATGAGACGGGCTGCAAACTCGCCGTCGAAGAGGATGTAAGAGAGCAGATCGGCCTCCCCCGCCCCTTCCCATTCGCTGATGCGCCGAATCACGCTGGCGATCATGCCCGACGCACGTCCGTTGAAATCGGGCGACCGCACGTACTCCGCGGCGAGAGCGCCGATGTCGGCCGAGGCTCGTATGTGCACCACACGCAGACGTTTGAGTCCGTGGACCCGCTTGTCCCCGAGCTCCTTGTTGAGCTCCGGCACGAAAGTCGGTCCAAAGCGACGCACGCCGGCTTCGAGGATGAGATTGATGCGGTGCAGGCGGTCGATATCGGCATCGATCCGATCGAGGAGAAGCGCATTCAGCGCCTTGCCGAACAGAAAGAGCGGTCCGGGGTAGTCGCGCTGACGCTCGCGGGCGAGGTCGAGCGCCGGCAGCTCGGCGGGGATGTAGCGTGGATTGACGACAATGAGCCCGTCAGCGCCGAGGCGGCGCGCAGGAGAAAGCGGGACATTTTGCCGCAGACCGCCGTCGCAATAAAAATCCCCGTCGATGCGCACTGCGGGGAAAAGGAGCGGAACGGCGGCAGACGCGAGCGCGTGCTCGGCGGAGATCTGCGTGGCCCGCACGCTGATGGTTGGATCGCGGCTCCACTTCGGCGGTGTATGCTCTTTGCGCTGCAAGAAGATCACCGTGCGACCGCTGGAGACGTCGGTCGTCGACACGGTGAGCGCCTTGACGCGCCCCGCCTCGATGTTTCGCCGGATGCCGCCGGGCGAGATGACCTGCCGCACGATGTCTTCGATCCCGCGTGGATCGATGAGCCCCCCTCGCCGTATTTCATCGGGACCCGGCGGCTTGCGCTTTCGCCCGACCATGCTGCCGAAAAGTCCGAGAATTTCGCTACGGCTCGGGCGCGCGACTTGATCGAGGCGCAGACCCTTCCACTGCTGATCGAGAATTTCGACCCGTTCCAGCGTGCTTTCGGCGTGCGCAGCGAGCGTGCAGGCGTTGATCGCGCCCACCGAGGTACCGCACAAAATGTCGAACGGGACCGGACGCCCGATGTCTTTCACGACCTCGGTGAGGATGTGCCTCACGACCCCCACCTCGTAAGCACCCCGCGCTGCTCCACCTGCCAGAATCAGCGCGATGAGCCCGGACCTCATCATGGGGATGTTACCTTGCCCATCGCGACATTGGCAGTTTTCGCCATCCTGATCAGGATCGCCCTTGTCCGCCCTGGTGGCCACGGTTCTTCCGGCCCATCCGCGATAAGATGCCGCGCCATGACCGACACCCTGAGAACTGGGCCCAAATTCGCGGATGAAGGGCGAGGCGACCCCATCGTTTTTTTGCACGCGTTTCCGCTCGATGCAACGATGTGGGACGCCGAGCGGGCGGAGCTCTCGCGCGATCGACGCGTCATCGTCCCCGACCTGCGCGGCTTCGGGGCGTCGGCAACTTTGTCGGCGCCCAGCGTGCTCGACGAGCATGCTGACGACATCGCGCGTCTCTTGACCGGCCTTGGGATCGAGCGTGCCACGGTGGCAGGGCTTTCGATGGGTGGTTACATCGCGCTCGCTCTGGCGCGCCGTCATCCGCAGCGCTTGGCACGCCTCATTCTCGCCGACACGAAGTCGGCTCCCGACAGCCCCGACGGGCGCCGCGCGCGCGACGAGAACATCGAGCTGGTCCGAAGCCAAGGCGTGCCGCCGCTCGTCGAACGTCTCTTGCCGAAGCTCTTGTCCGCCGGCGCGTCGCCGGAAGTCGTGGCGCGTGTTCGCGCGCTCGGCGGACGGCAAACCCGAGAAGCCATCGCCTCCGCGCTCGCTGCGATGCGCGACCGCGCCGATTCAACCCCGATGCTGGCCGCAATCGACGTGCCGACCTTGGTCATCGTCGGCGAAGCGGACAGCATTTCGCCGCCCGCTGAAGCTCGTGCGATGGCATCAGCTCTCCCGCGGGGAGAGCTGACCATCATCGCCGGCGCTGGTCACCTCACGAACTTGGAATCGCCGTCTGCCTTCATGACGGCGATTCGCAAGTTTCTCGACGGTTAATCGCGCATACCCCCGCCGCCACCACCACCACCACCACCACCAGCCCCCGTACGCGGCGGCGCCGGCGAGATGAGTCCTGCCTCCATGCGGGCGCGCTTGCGGCGACGTCGTGCGGCTTCAGCCGCCTTCTTGCGGCGCTTGACCGACGGCTTCATGTACTGCCTGCGTCGCTTGAGCTCCTTCATGATGCCTTCGGTGGCCATCTTGCGCTTGAGTTGCTTGATCGCTCGCTCGATGCCCCGGTCGGCAACCGCGACTTCCAGGGGTTTACATTGAATTGCGTCCGTCGGCATAATCGTCCTTCCGAAGTTTCGCCCCTCTCGTACAGGATCACGAGACCGAGTGCAAGCTCGCCGCTTTCGTCAGCCATCCCCGCGAGTTAGCACTGCGTTTGACGGCTCCTTCGTCGGCGATCGAGGCCGGTAGGCACCTACCACGCCTGCAATTTGCGCAGGAATGCCCGCGTGGTGTCGTGGGCCGGGTTCTCGAAAACGGCCGCGGTAGGACCGTGTTCGACCCGTCGACCCGCCGCAAAGACATGCACGGTATCGGCGATGGCTCGCACGAGGCCCAGCTGGTGCGTCACGACGATCATGGTCTGCCCTGCGCGAGCGAGCTCCGAGATGACCGACATGACCTCGGCGGCCATGACCGGGTCGAGCGCGCTCGTCGGCTCATCCAAGAGAAGTACCTCGGGGTGCATGGCGAGGGCGCGCGCGATGGCGACTCGCTGCTGCTGGCCGCCCGAGAGCTCGTGCGGGTAAGCGTCTTTCTTCTCGGCGAGCCCGACCCGATCGAGGAGGCGAACCGCTTCGGCTTCGGCCGCGGCGCGCGCGTGGCCGAGCACGCGAAGGGGCGCTTCGCTGACGTTGCCGATGACGTCGAGATGCGGAAACAGGTTGAACTGCTGGAAGACGAATCCCACTTTGCGACGAATGGCGCGCAGACGATCGGCGCGCTCGCGCGGCGATCCGTTCCACACGAGGACGTCACTGCCGACACGCACTTCGCCCCGTTCGAACGATTCGAGCCCGTTGATGCAGCGAAGAAAGGTCGATTTGCCGCCGCCGGAAGGGCCGATGACGGCGGCGACTGTGCCCTGTGCGACGGACAAGGTGAGCTCGGAGAGAACGTCGACGGCGCCGAAGCGTTTGCAGAGGTCGCGTACCTCGATCATGTGACCGGCCTGCCCGCGGCGAGCTCGAGCCGCCTCGATACGAGAGAAAGCGGATAGCTCATGGCGAGATAGAGGACGGCCGTCATCGCCATGAGCTCGGTGGTCGCTTGCGTGCTCTGCGAGAGCACGGAAAAGCGCTTGGTGAGCTCGACCAGCGTCACCACCGAGCAGACGCTCGTATCCTTGAAGAGAGCGATGAAATCGTTGACCACCGGCGGCACGACGATGCGCACGGCTTGCGGAACGATGATGCGTCGGAGCGCGAGCGGGCGGCTCATTCCGAGCGCGAGCGCCGCCTCCATTTGCCCCTTGGGAACGGCCGAGAGCCCGGCGCGGTAGATCTCGCTTTCGTAGGCCGAGTAGTTGATGGAGAGCCCCAAGATGGCCGTCCAGAAGGCGGGCACGTTGATGCCCACTTCGGGCAAGAAAAAGAAAATGAAATAGAGCTGCAACATGACCGGAGTTCCGCGCAAAAACTCCACGTACACGGTGAGCGGCGCTTTCAGCCATGCCGGGCCGTAGAGCCTTCCCATGGCGATGAACAAGCCGGCCATCACGGCGAGGGGAAACGAAAGACAAGAGAGCACGACGGTGAGACCCGCCGATTGGAGCAGGATGCCGCCATACGCGCGCACCACGTCGAGACCGTGCTTGCGCGCGGTGACTTCGACATGCCGATCGGACGTGCCGTCATCGCCCGCGGGTTGCGGTCTCGTGTCGGAGGTCGCGGGTCGGTCGTTCCACACCTCGGGGTAGTCGTAAAATCGACCGCTACGCGCGATGTCTTGAAGCTCGCGCTGCGCGTCGTTCCAGATGCCGTACGCGCGGTCGATCTTCTCGATTTCCCCGCCCAGGATCATGCCCAAAAGCGCGTCGTTGAGGCGGCGGACGAGCTCCTTTTCCCCTTGGCGGGCATAGATGACGTAATACCCGTGCCCCACCGGGGCGCCGATGGCGCGCAGCGCGGGAAAGCGCGAGCGGTAGAACGTCGCGGCCGGCGTGTCCTGCAGGGTGGCATCCAGCTTGCCCGTTTCGACCTCGCGCATGGCGTCGGTCGAACCATCGTAATTGACGATATCGACGTCAGAGCTCAGCGCTTCGAGGTATTTCTCCGCCGCCGACGCCGCGAGCACGCCAACGCGCCGCCGGCCGTGCGCGGAAGGGCGCCGCAGGTCGTCCCACGACGCGACCTCGCCCGTGTCACGTGCGAGGAGCTGCAGACCGAAGACGTAATACGGAATGGTGGCTTCCATCCGTTCGAGGCGCGCCGGCATCCACTCATAGCCGTTCAGCACGATGTCGCATTTCCGGGCCTGCAGAAGATCGAGCATCCTGTCCCATTGCCCCTGGAAAAATTGGGCGCGCAGCCCGAGCCGATGGGCAAGCTCGTCGGCGAGCTCGACTTCGAAACCGACCACGCGGCGCGGATCGTCGTCGGCTGGATAGACGTAGGGCCCCCCGCCCTCCTGATCGCCGCCCCACATCAGTGTCCCCGGCGTAAGAACCGGCAGGCGCCGTCCCTCGGCGTGAGCGGGATTGGCAAGCGAGAGCGCCACGACCAACGTGACGAGCACGAGCGCAGCGAGCCCCTTCCGAGCCATCGCCAAGCGAGCCTTTTCGCGCATGAGCAGCGCTGCGCATCGTAACAGAACCACCGCCGTCGAAGTTGCGGGGGGTCGCTCTTCCCCTTCAGGGCGGCGGCATGGACGTGTCGCGGCCGCCGCGCTGGATCACGCCGCGACGCGCGTTGAGACGCCATTCGCGGTCGACGGTGTCGAGGTGTTCGGCGAGCCCGGCGGGCAGCCCGACGACAGCATCGCTCTTCATGGTTCGGACGAGCAAGAGGGGCGCCGGGAAGTAGCCGGTTGAAGCGCCGAGCGAGGTATCGGGTGGCCACAGCGCGTCCCCGATGACGCGGCGGTAATTGGCGTCGCCTTTGAAGATGACCATGGTGGCGCGGTCGAGCTCGCAAGCGATGCGCGCTGGGCGCTCCCAGAGAAAATGGGGGCCGTTCCAGAAGAAGTCCGGCAAAACGCGCAATTGCCCGGCTTCGAACGCGCGCTCGAGGCGCGTCGCCAGCGCGCGGCAAGGGTCGCCGCGATCGCGCATGGCGAAGACGAGGTTCCACACGTCGGCGACGGTGGCGTCGCTCACGAAGACAGGGTGCATCTTGACGTGCAGGCTGACGCGCGCGCCGGCGACGGTCATGAGAACATCGGCCAGCGCGAGATCCATGGAGAGCTCGCTGCCTGTGTTGTCGGCGACGAGATGCACATCCCCGCCTTGCTGTAAGAGCTCGGCCACGGCGCGTCCGCGGTCGTCGCACAGCAGATCGTGACTTTGGCCCGCGCGACCGAACGCCGTTCCCACCGCGTAGCTCAGATCGACGCGGTTGCCCCACAGTGAAAGATCGAGAAGCGCGTGCACGAGCGCGGCGCCCTCGGCTGCATGGCCGACGACCGCTTCCACCCCTTGCCACAGCGCTTCACTCGCGAGCTCGCGACGCTTGATGGGCGCGAACGGATCGCGGCCGCGTTCCCAGTAGCGGACGGCCGCCATGAGCGATCGATACACGTAGTTTTCGGCCAAAAACCACTCCGTGCGAAGCCAGCTGCGCGCGCCGAGATCCGCCCATTCGTGCGCGTCGGGCGCGGGAAAGCCGAGCGGCGGCAGCGGCGCGTCGTCGCGGATGTCGTCGCGGAGCCGAGCGACGGCATCGCGCACGGCGCTCGGGTAATCGGCATTCTGGTCGCGCACGTCGTCGAGGATCTTGGGAACGCGCACCTTCATGCTGTAGTGCGCGAACGCGTTGCTCGGGTCGGTGCGTAACGGCGGGGGCCGCAAGGTTTCCATGCGCGGGACCTGCGTACCCTTGTAGCGGGGGCGGGGCGTGTGTCAAAAAGACGACCCATGCGCATTCTCCACACCATGATCCGCGTCGGCGATATGAAGAAATCGATCGACTTTTATACGAAGGCGCTCGGTATGACGCTCTTGCGCCAGCGAGATTATCCCGACGGCAAGTTTACCCTCGCCTTCCTCGGCTACGGCCCGGAAGATTCGCACCCTGCCATCGAGCTCACGTACAACTACGGCGTCTCGACGTACGAGCTCGGGACCGGGTTCGGCCATATCGCCGTGGGCGTGAGCGACATACGCGCCGCCTGCGACGCGATTCGGCAAGCTGGTGGAAAGGTCACGCGCGAACCGGGACCCATGAAACATGGGTCGACCGTCATCGCCTTCGCCGCCGATCCCGACGGCTACAAAGTCGAGCTCATCGAGCGAGGCTAATTCCCTTTGCCCCAGAGAGCCCCGCCAGGTTGCTTGCTCGCGGCGCGGGTTCCGCCTACACCGACGCCGTGCTCCAGAAAGCCCTCGCACGTCGCTCCGACGAGATTTACCTGGTCTTGCGCCTGCTCAGTGGGCTGATGTTCATGTTTCACGGCCTGCAAAAGGTGGTGGGCGTTCTCACCGAGCATCAGCCGCCCGTTGGCTCGCAGATCTGGATCGGCGGCGTCATCGAGCTCGTGACCGGTCTCGCCATCGCCGTCGGTTTTTTCACTTCGTGTGCGGCCTTCCTCGCCAGCGGAACGATGGCCGTCGCCTACATTCAGTTTCACTGGGCACTCGGCTTCGGCAAGGATTTCTTCCCCGTCGTCAACAAGGGGGAGCTCGCGCTCGTTTACGCGCTGCTCTTTCTCTATATCGCCAGCAAGGGCGGCGGACGGTTCAGCGTCGACGCCTTGCGCAGGAAGAACCAACCCGAGCGTTAGGACGCCTCGAGCAGGATCCCGAGCGTGCGGCGCAGGGGCTCGGCCGCACCCCAGAGAAGTTGATCGCCGACGGTGAAGAGCGACAGATACTCACCGCCGAGACGCATTTTGCGAACGCGACCGACGGGAATGGCAAGCGTCCCTGAAACGGCCGCGGGCGACAAGCGGCGCACGGTGTCCTCGGGGTTATTGGGAACGATCGACACCCAGTCGTGCGCCGTACCGATGGCGGCTTCGATCTCGGGAAGCGGGATGTCGCGCCGGAGCTTGATGGTGAGCGCTTGGCTGTGGCACCGCATCGCGCCAACGCGCACGCAAACGCTGTCCACGGGTATCTCGGGGTTGGCGCCCAAAATTTTGTTCGCCTCGACGTGACTCTTCCACTCTTCACGGGTTTGCCCGTCGGCGACGGCGGTGTCGATCCAGGGGATGAGGCTGCCCGCGAGCGGCGCGCGAAACTCGCTCTTCGGAAAATCGGGCGACCCCAGCGCGGCGGTGACGGAGCGATCGATCTCGAGAATGGATGAGGCGGGGTCGTCGAGGAGATTGCCCGCCGAGTTGCCCGCGACACGCATCTGCGCGACGAGCTCGCGCATGTGCTTGGCCCCGGCGCCGGAGGCGGATTGGTATGTCGCGCAGCTGACCCACTCCACCCACCCTTGTCGGAAGAGGCCGATGGTCGCCATCAGCATCAAGCTCACCGTGCAGTTGCCGCCGATGTAATCGCGGACGCCGGAGGCGATGCTTTTGGTGATGAGATCGCGGTTCACCGGGTCGAGCACGATGATGGCGTCCTTTTCCATACGAAGAGGTCTCGCCGCGTCGATCCAGTACCCCGTCCAACCCGCGCGACGGAGGCGGGGATGCATCTCTTTCGTGTAGTCGCCGCCCTGGCAACTGATGAGGACGTCCATCGCGCGGAGCGCGCTTTCGTCCTTCGCGTCCTCGACGAGCGGTGTGTTACGACCCACGCGCGGCGCGGGCACACCCTTTTGCGAGGTGGAAAAGAAATGCGCGTCGATGCGCGCGAAGTCCTGTTCGGCGAGCATGCGCTCGACCAGCACCGAACCGACCATGCCGCGAAACCCGATAATGCCTACTCTTTTCATCTTTTGGTCGGCGCGAATGTAGCACGCGCTGTTGGCAGACGCGCGCCCATCTGGGATAACAGCCGGGTCCACCTCCCCGAGCCATCATGACAAGCGAACGCCGAACGGCTTCTTCCTCTTCCGAGAACCCGACGCACGCAGGCGGCGATGCGCAAACCAGCTCCCATGCTGGCCCCACGCAAGGCGCGGGCTCGGCGGCGCACGGCGCGCGCGCGGGGGGGGGCGAGGGACTGCCGACCATCGACGTGAGCGAGCGCGGAGCGGAACGCGAGGGCCGCGCGCAAGTCATGGATCGCCGGCTTTTCATGCAGTTTTTAGCGTTCCACACTTCGGCCGCAACGCCGCGAATGGGCGTCGAGTCGCTCGCCAGCGCCTTCACCGAGCGCCGTGTCGCGGCCGTGGTCTACGACGACGTGAACGATCCGCGCGGCATCGGCGTCCTCACCTGGAGCGAGAATCCCGCCCATTTCGTCACGGCGGTGCGACCCCTCTTGGGCGAATCGTCGCGGGGGCTCACCCTCCGCCCGGAGCTCAGCATGCTCGGTCGTACCTACAGCACCGGCTACGAACAGGATCTCCCCTTCTGGCTCCTCGACCGGCCGCAGCAAACGGTGCTGAACCCCAACCACGATTGGGCCATTTGGTATCCCTTGCGCCGAAGCGGCGGCTTCGCCCGGCTCGAGCCGCGCGAGCAAGGAGGGATCTTGCGCGAGCACGCCACCATCGGGCGCGCCTACGGCGAACAGGACCTCGCGCACGACGTACGCCTCGCGTGTCACGGCCTCGACGCCCGCGACAATGAGTTCGTCATTGGTCTCGTCGGCAAGAACCTTCATCCGCTCTCGCACATCGTTCAGGCGATGCGCAAGACGCGCCAAACGTCGGAGTTCATCAGCCAGATGGGGCCGTTCTTCGTGGGTCACGTCGCCTGGCGAAGCTCTCCCACGCACCCCGGTCCTTGAGCAACGCTGGCGCGTTCGTCACACCCGCGCGCATTGTCGGGGACGGCGCTTATGTGACCATTGCAACTTGCCGCTCGCGCGGGAACTAAACCAGTCGTGGCTGCGGGCGCACGCTATCGGCATCGTAGCGACGTCGCGCCGACGCAACATCACTCGCATGCTCGAGGCTCCATCGCGATAGCGCGACCAAAGGATCGACGAGCGTGCTTCCGAGGGTGGTCAATCGGTACTCGACACGCAGCGGTACCTCGGCGAAAATTCGCCGATGAACCAGCCCGAAACGCTCGAGGCGACGCAGCTGTTTCGTCAGCTCTTTCTGCGTAATGGCGCCGATCACCCGCTGCAATTCGCGAAATCGGAGCACCGTGGCTCGGTTCAACTGGAACACGATGTGGACGGCCCACTTGTTCGCGACCAAATCGAGCGCGTCGCCTGCGGGGCACCCCGTCTCGGGCGGGACGCTATCCGCCCGAGCCTCGCTTTTCGCTTTTCGCTCATTCAGCGCCATTGTGGCCTCCTGGTATCCAGTGGGAGGTAGGCGGCGGAAGTGATCACGTCGAGGATCAAAAACTGGGCGTGCGATCAGATACGACCACGCGAGGATTTTCGCGCCTGGTTGCTGCGCTCCTTGCGCCAGCCTTATGAAACGAGCCCTGTCTGCTCGAGCAAGGGACGGGTGCTCGGCTCGCGCCCACGAAACTCGCGAAAAACATCCATCGGGTGACGACTGCCGCCGAGCGCCAGCACGGTGCGGCGAAATCGTCGACCTGTCGCTAGCATGGCGTCGGGATTTTCGAGTCCACTTTCGCGAAACGCCGCGAAGGCGTCGGCGCTGAGGACCTCGGCCCATTTGTAGCTGTAGTAGCCGGCTGCGTACCCACCAGCGAAGATGTGCGAGAAGCTGCAGAGAAAGCGGTCCTCGGCGAGCGGAGCGAGCACGGTGTTCTGCTCGGCCACGCTGCGCTGAATGTCGAGCACGGCACGCGTCAACCCCTCGCGATGCAGAGCGAGATCGAGCGTGGCGAAGTACACCTGGCGCAGCGTGGCCGAACCGGCGCGGTAGTTGCGCGCCGCAACGATTTTATCGAACAGCGCCTGCGGCAGCGGTTCCCCCGTCAGGTAATGGCGAGCGAGCGCCTTCACGGTGTCCTGCGTGTAGCACCAGTTCTCCATGAATTGGCTAGGGAGCTCGACAGCATCCCATTCGACGTTGTTGATACCGGCCGCGCCCGGGTAGTCGACCGTAGTGAGCATGTGCTGCAGGCCATGGCCGAACTCGTGGAACAGCGTTTCCACTTCGCGGAAGGTCATGAGCGACGGATTGTCGCCAACCGGCGTCGTCATGTTGCAAACGAGATAGGCGACCGGTAGCCTCACCGACCCGTCGCTGCGACGGCGCCGTGAGAGCGCGACGTCCATCCAGGCGCCACCGCGCTTGTTGGAGGGCCGGCTATAGGGGTCGAGGTAGAAGCTTGCGACATCGCGCCCGCTCGCGTCGACGATGCGAAAATACCGAACGCTCGGATCCCACACCGACACGGCGCGGTCGGCGGGTAGGACGTCCACTTCGAAGAGCCGCTTGGCCGTTGCGAACAAGCCTTCCAGCACCTTGGGAAGCGAGAAATAGGGGCGCAACTCTTCGTCGCTATAGGCGTAGCGCTCTTCGCGCAGACGCTCCGCCCAGAAAAGCACGTCCCACAGGGCAAGCTCGAGCCCTTGGTCGCCGGACTTGTCGCGCGCATA
>Ga0193706_1000264_pt1 | contig 33630 bp, 27 predicted proteins | sample U3c1metaG_FD_160130 | JGI IMG/M metagenome (GOLD analysis project Ga0193706, IMG submission 160130) | Soil microbial communities from a riparian zone of the East river system, Colorado, United States - U3c1 | ecosystem: Environmental > Terrestrial > Soil > Riparian zone | place: USA: East River... | reverse complement strand
TTATAGGTGTCGATATGGGTGTTTTTCGGCGCCGTTTTGAGGGCGACGTAGCCGAGCTCGTCGGCGTAGTGGGGGGCTCCAACCTGGACCCCGAGAGCCGCCGTCGCTTTGTGAATGTCGGAGTAGAAGAGCGTGTCGTTACACGCTTGAGGCAAGAGGGAGTCGTGGTGGAAACCCAGAGCACTGTGACCGAGGAAGTAGGGGCCACCACTGTCGCCGGAAATAGAGCAGGCACCTGTCATCTCGTTGAGGTTGTGGTACACCGTTCCCCCCGTGTCGGCCAACGACACATCGACTCCACTTATAGTGCCGCAGCTCGTTCCACTATTGATTCCGGTGTGACACGCATAGCTTCCTACGACGCTGGCCGCTTCTCCGGTAATCGGATATTCGGAATCCACCACTGGGCCTTTTTCAAGAGAGCCATTTTTGTTGATGGTGGCCATCCCCCACTCGACGATCTGGGAAGGCCACGATCCCGAAGCCCAAGAAGAGCCAGAGGCTTTGATTTTCGCCCAGTCTCCGGATCCGTCGTGCGCTTGCCATTGCTCCGGCGTCCCGATCACCTGCTGCTGCAAGGCAGAGTTCTGACTTGCCCACGACCCGGAGTAGAGAGGAGCCCCGCTGTAGGCCTGCTGGATGCAGTGCCCAGCAGTGAGGATATATCGGGTGCCGTTAGGGCTGACAGCCGGAAAGCCTGCGGTGCACTCCCCCCCCACCGGGGGGGCCAGCGGGTATATCTTTACTCCGCCGCGCAGGGGGGCGTCGCAGGTCTGACTAGCACACGCCTCCAGCTGACTGTCGAAGTGGTCCACCTTGCTCCGATGTACCTCGACTTCGACGGGGGAAGTTGCCGCAACCCATGCCACGTCGCTGCGGGTGTCGGTCGCCGTCTCCGAGGCCTGTTTTATTACAACCGCGTTGGTCCGTGGATCAAGGTAGGTCATGGTCGACCCTGTCTTCATCGACTGCGAGAGCTCCGCATTTGCTTCGTGCTGCGCCCCCTCAAGCTCATCCCAGGTGGACTCTGCCCGAGAGGTGTGGAACGCCGCCGCGCCGAGGCCGGCTCCGGCGAACTCCCGGGCCACCGCCGCCCCCTCGCCATCGGCAACTAATGGCACGACGTATTCGCCGGTCTCGTTGTCGAACCAAACGCCGGCGTATTCGTCGCCGAGACTAGCTTCGAGCTGACTGCCGATGTCGGAGGCAACACCCTTGAGCTGAACCTCAAGGCTTTCCCTGGCCTGTAACGCAGAGACCCCGAAGTCACGCTGGTATTCGTCGACTTCGACGGTGGATGGCCCAGCCGAGGCGGACCCAGGAAACAGGGCAAGCGCCAGGACGGCAAGGATCGAAGCCAGGCTCCAATTGCCGATATGTACTTTGCCACTGCGCAGTGCGCCTATCCCGATATTCACTTGTTCCCCTGATCCTTGATTAACGATTTGGACTTGCCTTGCATTAATACCCATAGCCCCAGTGGCCGATGCTGCTGTCAGCTGCCATCCGGGCCACGACGTCGGCCCGGCCGGGGCCCCAGGAAACGGCTCCCGGGCCACCCGCGAGCTGGCCCCCGCCAGCGAGCGCGCTCACGTTTTCGTAAGCGCTCCAGCTGCCGCCGGGCGAAATCCATTTCTGCCAGAGGTTGTTGTCGAGGCCTTTGACGTAGATGTTTAGACGTCCGGGTTCTTCCGACATGATGTCGGGGTCGCCGAGGATCTGGCCGCCGAGGTTTTCGTAGTGCCAGGTGGAGCCGTCGTAATACCAGTGGCCGAGGCTGTTGGTCCCCGCCATCCGGGCGACCACGTCGACCCGGTTGGGGCCCCAGGAGACGGCCCCTGGGCTGCCTGCCATCGGGCCGCCGCCGGCGATTGCGCTCACGTTTTGGTAGGCGCTCCAGCCGACCCCGGGCGTAAACCATTTCTGCCAGAGGTTGTTGTCGAGGCCGCGAACGAACACGTTCAGGTATCCGGGCGCGGCCGAGATGATGTCGGGATCGCCGAGGATCTGGCCGCCGAGGTTCTCGTAGTGCCAGTTCCCGTCCCACCAGTAGTGGCCGGGAGTGTCGCTCCCCGCCATCCGGGCGACGGCATCCATCCGGCCCGGGCCCCAGGAGACGGCCCCCGGGCTGCTTGCGATCGGGCCGCCGCCGGCCAGTGCGCTCACGTTCTGCAAGGCGGTCCAGCCACCGGGGGGCGCCCACCATTTCTGCCAGAGGTTGTTGTCGAGGCCGCGGGCGAACACGTTCAGGTATCCGGGTGCGGCAGAGGCGATGTCGGGGTCGCCGAGGAACTGGCCGCCGAGGTTCTCGTAGTGCCAGGACGGCGTCGGGGGGGGCGGCGGTTCATAGGCGGCGGTGCTGGTGTTGAGCGCCAGGGCCTGGATGTCATCGACGTTGGAGAGCTGCGGGTAGGCCGTGTCGCTGTCGGAGGACAGGACGTTGTAGCAGGGGCCGCCTTTGTAGATGTCGAGATGGGTGTTGGCCGACGAGGTTTTCAGAGCCAGGAAGCCGAGTTCGTCGACGCCGTCGCCGTTGGTGTCGATGGCCAGCGCCTGGACGTATTTGGGTTCGGCGATCGAGGGGTAGCCGGTGTCGCAGTTGGAGGACAGGACGTTGTAGGCGGGGCCGTTCTTGTAGACGTCGAGATGCGCCTGGCCCCAGGGAGTTTGGAGAGCCAGGAAGCCGAGCTCGTCGACGCCGTCGCCGTCGGTGTCGATGGCCAGCGCCTGGAGTTTTTCCAGGTCCGTGAAGGACGGGTAGGCGGTGTCGCTGTCGGAGAGCAGGACGTTGTAGGCGGGGGCGTTTTTGTAGACGTCGATGTGGGCTTTGCCGGTCGTCTGGTTGCGAGCGACGAAGCCGAGCTCATCGACGCCGTCGCCGTTGGTGTCGATGGCGACGACCTGGCTTTTCTGGGGGTCAAAGCCCGGGTAGGCGGTGTCGCTGTTGGAGATCAGCGTTTTGTAGCCGGGCGCTCCCGAGTAGACGTCGATGTGGGCGAGCCCATTTACCGAGTTGCGAGCGACGTAGGCGAGCTCGTCGACGCCGTCGCCATTGGTGTCGATGGCGATGGTCTGCACTTTCAGGGGTTCGGAGACCGGCGGGTAGGCCGTGTCGCTGCTTTCCAGCAGAGTTTTGTAGGTGGGGCCGGATTTATAGGTGTCGATATGGGTGTTTTTCGGCGCCGTTTTGAGGGCGACGTAGCCGAGCTCGTCGGCGTAGTGGGGGGCGGTGGGTGGCGTCGCGGGGACCCTTGGGGCGACGGTCACACCGAGATAGTCAGCATCTTCCGTGATCTCGGAGAAAAGATCCATGTTTCGGCATGGCTGTCCGAACGGTTTTTCGGCATCAGCAAACGAAGTCAAGCCCAAGGCAGTGTTACCTGAGAACACTGGACCGCCACTGTTACCAGGGCCGTTGCACACCGGGGACAGTTCCGATAGGTGATTAACCACAAAATAGCGTTTTTCGAACGTGCCGCTAAGGGATATTTCGCTGCGTTTCACAAAGCCGCAGCTCGTCCCAGTGTCGATACCCGTGAGACACGCGTACTGACCCACGTAGCTGTGAGCTTCAGAGGTAATCGGGTTTTCTGAGTTCGTAACGGTTAAAGTGCTTTCGTCCCATTCAAGAACGGAATTGGACCATGGTGACGTATTCCAGTTTGAGGATCCGCCCACCCTTATTTTGACCAAATCGTGACCGTTAGTGCCCCAGTATGCGCTCTCAGTGGTTCCCAAGAGACTTCCATTTCCGTTGTGGCCATAGGCGTCCCATTCAGCAACACTCGGATTCACTGCGCAATGGCCTGCCGCGAGCACATACCGATTTCCGGTGAAGACCCCGGTTGCTTTGAATCCAACGGTGCATGAGGGCACGGAGGCAGAGCCATGCCCACCGAGACCCACGCCAGAGCGCAACGGAGGGTCGCAGTTGTAGCTGAGGCCACCTCCGCAAGACGCAGGCATGGGGCTAAATCGATCAACCCCCATTTGGCGCACTTCGACGCTTGCGCCAACCCCCTGCGTCCCCTTGCGTATTGCTTTCTCTACAGCCGCGCCGGCGTTTGCGGCTCCATAGGCGACGACCGAGTTCGTGCTGGGATCTATCGAAGTCTGAGCAGCGCCTTCCTTCATGAGCTGGGCCAGCTTCCCGTTGAGCCGATCTTGGATGGCCTCCAGCTTCGCCCAGCTCGTCTGAGCAGAAACCATGCGGTAGTCGCCCTGCATGCCGACAGCGGCGAGCCCTTGGCGAGCTTCGCTCTTGTTGGCCGCGTCAAGGACGGGAACTACGAATTCGCCCTTGTCGTTGTCGAACCAGACGCCGGCGTAGTCGCCTTCGAGTTGATCTTCCAGCTGACCGACGACGTCCGCTTCGGTGCCCTCTTCCTGCACTTCGAGCATGTCCTTGGCTTCGCTCGCGGGCACGTCGAAGTCCTTGGCGTATTCGCGGACTTCGAGGGACCCCACGTCAGCCGAAGCAGGCGAGGCAGGAAGCACAGCAAGGAACACCGCCAGCAATACCGCCCAGCCGCAGCGATGGACGGCTGGCGTCGACCAGCCATGACGTGCGCGTGCCCAAGTGGCGGCCGACGCGGCTGGCCGCAGCGAACGCCGGCCGGTGAAGGACTGACTCATTCCCTATCTCCCCTTAGCGGTTATCGAAACCCGGCTGTAACTCTGTCTCAGTCCCTCTCATTCGTGCGCGGCCACTCAGGCCGATAGCGGTCGGCCGGATCGGCCACATTGGTGAATCGGGTCTACCTCCCCGGCGGAGGACGAAGAGCGCTGGGAGGCCTGACCGCCTCCAGCCGTAGTGCGACTCTCACCTCCTCCGCGCAAGTGCTGAGCGGCCGTCCCAAGAGCTCGTCGACCAGGCGAAGGCGGTTGGTGACGGTGTGTCTCTTCACCCCCAGCGCCGCCGCGGCTGAAGAGACGTTGCGTTCGGCCTCGAAGTACGCACGGGCGGTTTCGCGTAGAGCCTTGCCTCCGTCTCGGTCTGCGGACAGCGGCGCCAGGTAGAGCTGGCGGAGGGAGGTGGCGAGAAGATCGTCCGCCAGCGCAGCCGAGAGGAGGCCGACCTTGGCGTAATGAGCGGCCGTCTCGGGCTCCGAAAGCGCGACGGGATGAGCGGCCAGAGCTTGGCGGTGGGTCAGGCGCCAGCCGGCGAGGCCCGGCGAAGGCTCGCCAACGGAAAGGCTTACTCCGGCCACAAGACCTTGGGATGTCCGCTTCACGAGCTCGGCCCCTTCCGGCCGTTGTCTGCCGCCCATCCATGCCCACACGGTTTCGTCGTCCACCCGCACGGCGAGCAGGCGACGATCCAGCTTTTCGGCCAAGGAGCGAGTGACCTCCCTCGCCTCTCGTCCTCTGGCGACAAGCCCAACGTGCCAGCCGTGGAACTCATAGGCGAAGTCCGAGGTGTCGAATACCTCCCCCCGGACCATCTTCTTGACGCGGTCGAGGCGGCGGCGCTCGCTGGAGGCGAGGCTCCCCTGCGAGACTGCATACTCCTCGGAGACAGCGACGATGACCCGGTCGAGGAGAAGCGCCTGGTTCTCGCCGATGCGGCGCACCGCGCCGAGCTGCAGGGCTTGATGACGGTCGACCTCCTGCATGACAAAGTCCTCGAGCACGGCATGTCCGGCGAAGTAGCGGCGAATGACCGATTCCAAGCGCACCCCGGTGCGAGCTGCCTGCCTGACTTGGGCGAAGAGCTCCCCCGGGATGGGACGGGGCTCCGGAACACCGGACTCGACCCCCGCCAGGGCATAGCCGACGCCAGCGGAGACAGCGGCTCTCAAGCCGACGGCGTAGCCCGGGTCGGCCGCGGACGCCGGGTCTTCGATCGAGTTCACCCGCGCGAGAGCAGCCTGCTCCAGCTCCGGTAGACGCTCGGAGAGACGAAGCGAGAGATCGCTCCGAGCTGATGCTGAAATCTGTTCCCTGCCGTAAAATTTGCTCACTCTGCCCCCTACAACCACGCAGAAAGCCGGGGCGTCCTTTTCCCTGGCGGACAGAGCTAATCTACACTTATATACACAAGAGTTTCTCTTATTATACACAAGAGTTTCTCTTACTATTTAAGCTCCTTACTCGCGGAAAGGTACTTTGAGGCGCCGGTCCGGCCGAGGTTTAATTCCCAAGCCAGTTGTTCTCTGTAGCTCGATGTAAATCGTCCGTGTTGCGGACGAAGCGGCGCCCCCCTGCCCAGCATCCAGGAGACGTTGGCGACATTGGAGAGCAGCCGCCTTAGAGCGGGAGCGACGGGACTCGAACCCGCGACCTCCGGCGTGACAGGCCGGCGCTCTAACCAGCTGAGCTACGCCCCCGAGCGAACTCGGATCGGGCCTTTGGGAATGCGGCCCGGCCGCAAAGCTAGCGGATGCTAGGCATTCGCGAGGGCGGCGCGGGTGGCTCCGGGGGGCGGGGGCGCGGCGCCGGGGGCCTCGGTGGTGACGATCTCTTCGAGGAGGTCGCGGAGTTGGGTGATGCGCTCGGCGCCGTAGCGCTCGCCCAGGCGCTGCTCGAGCTTGGCGAAGAGGCTGCGGCCGACGGCCTGGGCCTCCTCTCCTTTGGGGGTTAGGCGGATCAGCTTGGCGCGGCGGTCGGCGGGGTCGGGGAAGCGCTCGACGTAGCCGCGGGCGACCAGGTCGTCGACGATCTCGCCGATCGACTGCTTGGTCATGGCGGCGAGGGCGGCCAGCTCCGTCAGGCGCATGCCGTCTTCGTGGACGAAGCGGAAGACGCAGCCGTGGGTGGGGCGGATATCGCCGTAGCCGGCCTCGATCAGCTGTTCGCGGAACCCCGCAAACAGAGCCTCCGAGGCCAGGTCGAGCAGGCCGGGGAGGGGAAGCTGGTCAATGGTCTGGTGAGGAGGAAGAGTCATTTGGTAAGGGAGCCTGATAAGGTCGGTTGATCAGGTGGCCTGACAAGGCTTCCTTACGAATTGTACCCCATGCACTGGAGCCTCAAATGAACCCCCAGATAAACCGCAAGTGGTGGACGCTCGGCGCGGTCTGCGTCGCCACTTTCATGCTCTTGCTCGATATCACGGTGGTCAACACCGCCCTGCCGGCGATCCAGAAGGACCTCGGCGGCAGCTTCACCGACCTGCAGTGGGTGATCGACGCCTACGCGCTCTCGCTGGCCGCGCTCGTCCTCACCGCCGGCTCGCTGGCCGACCGGCTGGGCCGGCGCCGCGTCTTCGCGATCGGCCTCGGCATCTTCTCGGTGGCCTCGCTGCTCTGCGCCCTTTCCCCCGACCCGACCTTCCTCAACCTCGCCCGCGGACTGCAGGGCATCGGCGGCGCGATCATGTTCGCCGTCTCCCTCGCCCTGGTCGCGCAGGAGTTCCCCAGCGGCCCCGAACGCGGCATGGCGATGGGCATCTACGGGGCGACGATCGGGATCGCCGTGGCGGTTGGGCCGCTGGTCGGCGGCCTGCTGACCGACGGCTTCGGCTGGCAGTCGGTCTTCCTGATCAACGTGCCGATCGGCCTGGCGGCGATCGCCGTCACCTACTGGAAGCTGGCCGAGTCCCGCGACCCCAACGCGACCCGGATCGACTGGGGCGGCCTGCTCACCTTCTCCAGCGCGCTCTTCGTCCTGGTGCTGGCGCTGGTGCGCGGCAACGACGAGGGCTGGGGCAGCGCCCCGATCGTCGGGCTGCTGGGCACCGCGGCGCTGCTGATGGTGGCCTTCGTGGCGATCGAGCAGCGGGTCAAGGAGCCGATGCTGCCGCTCTCATTGTTCCGGCGCCGCGCCTTCACCGGCGTGCAGCTGGCGGCCTTCGCGGTCTCCGGCTCGATGTTCGCGCTGTTCCTCTACCTGACCCTCTACCTGCAGAGCTTCCTCGGCTTCTCGCCGATCGAAGCCGGCCTGCGCTACCTGCCGATCACGGTCGCCTCCTTCATCGTCGCGCCGCTGTCGGGGATCGCGCTGGCGAAGGTGCAGGCCCGCTACCTGATGAGCGGCGGCCTGGCCCTGACCGGCGTTGGCCTGCTGCTGATGGGCGGGCTCAACATGCACTCGGAGTGGACCGCGCTGCTGGTCGGGTTCCTGGTCAGCGGCATCGGCGTCGGCCTGCTCAACCCGGTAATCGCCGACGTCGCCCTCAGCGTCGTGCCGAAGGAGCGCAGCGGCATGGCGGCGGGGATCAACGACACCTTCCGCCAGGTCGGGATCGCGGTCGGGATCGCCGCCTGGGGCGCGATCTTCCTCGGCACCGGCGCCGCGAAGGTGCAGGACGTCGCCGGCAGCTCCGTGAACGGGACCGAAGCACGCCACCTGGTCGAAGCGACCTCCTCGGGGGGGCTGCCGCAGGCCCTCTCGGCGGTGCCTCAGCAGACGCGCGAGCTGACCCGCACCGCCGCCGAACAGGGCTTCCTGCACGGCCTCAACTCGATCCTCCTGCTCGGCGCGATCCTCTCCTTCGCCGGGGCGGCGGCGGCGCTGTGGCTGGTGCGGGAGCGGGACATCGAACGCGAGACGCTGGTCGGGACCGAGTTCGAGCTCGAGCCCGCGCCCGCGGCGGCCAGAGCCTGAGCTCTCCGGTGATTTACGCTGCCCGGCGTGAGACTGGTCAGCTACGACGCCGGCGACGGATCGCGGGCCGGGGTGCTCGAGGACGACAGGGTCGTCGACGCCTGGGCCGCGCTCGGCGAGCCGCACCGGGGCAGCCTGCGAGAGCTGATCGCCGACGGGCGGGTCGATGATCTGCGGGCGACGTTCGGCAACACCGGGACGCCGGCGCACCCGCGCTCCGCGGTGACCCTGCTGGCGCCGATCCCGGACCCGGACAAGATCATCTGCATCGGCCTCAACTACGCCAAACACGCCGCCGAGGGCGGCATGGAGGCGCCGGCCAGCCCGACGATCTTCGCCAAGTACCGCAACGCGCTGGCCGCGCCCGGCGCCACCGTGCGGCTGCCGGCCAACAGCCGCAAGGTCGACTACGAGGCCGAGGTCGCCTTCGTCGTCGGCAAGCGCGCCAAGGAGGTCGATGAGGGCGACGCGCTCGACCACATCACCGGCTACACGCTGCTCAACGACCTCTCCGCCCGCGACCTGCAGTTCTCCACCCCGCAGTGGATGTCCGGCAAGGTCTTCGACGGCTCCGCCCCCTGCGGGCCGGCGCTGGTCACCCCCGAGGAGGCCGGGCCGCACGACGGGATCGAGATCCGCCTGACCCTGAACGGCGAGCAGATGCAGGCGGACTCGACCGCCAACCTGATCTTCAGCGTCCCCGCCCTGCTCTCCCACCTCTCCGGGCTGATGACCCTGGAGCCTGGCGACATCGTCTCCACCGGCACCCCGGACGGGGTCGGCAGCGTGCGCGAGCCGCGGGTCTGGCTCGCCGCTGGCGACGAGATCGTCATCGAGTCCCCCACCCTGGGCCAACTCGAGACGCGCATCGCCAACTGATCGCGCCGCGCGATGCATTGAGCCGGCTATAGGCGGCCAAATACATCGAACGGCGCGTCAGGGCCGCTGGATCGTCAGCTGGAAGGGCTTGCCGGCCTGGCCGAGCGCCTGCACGGCGACCCGCAGCCGTGGCTGACCGCAGACCGTGTAGTCGAGGCGGTGGCGGAAGGAGACGCCCTGGCGCGAGGAGCGCAGCGCCTCGCCGGAGCTGTTGCGGATGACCAGTTCGTAGCCGAGGCTGGCGTACCCCGCCGGGCCGATGCTGACCCTGCCGTCCAGCGGTGTGCGGAACTCCTGCACGACGGCGCCGTCGCGGGGCACGCGCCCGGAGACGGTGAAGCTGCGGCGGGCCAGCCAGGGCTGGAGCGTGTCCTTGCGCAGCGCCTCGAAGGAGGCGGCGGTGGGGCGCAGCGCCGGCGCCCAGGCCCAGTCCACGGCGGCCTCGGGGAAGCGGTTGAAGGCGAAGGTCTCGGCGAAGGCCTCACCCGGATCCTCGTAGTAGTGCGTCCCCTCGTCGCCGGGGAAGAGGGCGCCGTGCCGGTGGCCCTCGCAGACGTGCTCGACGCTCGACCAGCGCTCGGTCCCCCAGTCGATCGCGGCCGGAAAGGGGGCGGGCATGTCGCGGTGCTGGGCGACGTGGTGACCGTACTCGTGGGCGAGCACGAATTCGCGGCTGGCGCTGTCGGAGGCGACGTCGCCGTCGCCGCTGAGGACGATCTTGCTTTCACTGCCGAAGTAGCAGGACTGGGCCGCGAAACCGCAGTCGAAGCCGAGCTGGAACGGGGTGTCGAGCTGGACCGTCAGCAGGTCGACCTCGGGCCCGTGGATCAGCGTGCCGATAAAGCTGGCGATCGCCTGCGGGTCGGCGGCATCGCATTCCTGCTGGCACTCGGCGGTGACGTCGACGGCGATCGAGTCGTCGCTGCCGTCCCCCAGGGAGTAGCGCTGGCTCGACGCGGTCGCGGCGATGCGCGCGCCCGCCGTGCCGGGCCCGGCGCGGACGACGTCGCGCAGCGGCACCCCCGGGTGCGGCACCGCGAAGGCCGCCCGCTGCTCCGGCAAGGGTTGGGTCGCCGTCGCGGCGGGAGCCGCGAGGAGAAGGATCATGGCCATGCCCGCAAGCGCCCCCGCCGGGCGCAGGCTCAAGGAGCGGGACCTGGATCTATCTCGTAGGACTTGCTCGGCAGCGACGCGGACAGCGGCCGGCTCGGCGGCTGCGCGCGGCTGCTCGAGGCACCGACCCGGAGGCGAGCGCGGCTCCCAGACCAACGCATCCGGTACGGCGTGAAGTCGAGGAGGGACTGCCAGGTGCCGGTCCCGATCTGCCCGTCGGCGGGCAGGCCCTGGGCGACCTGGAAGGAGCGCACGGCCGCGGCGGTGAGCTTGCCGAAGACGCCCGTGACGGGAACGTCCTGGCCGGCGCCGACCAGCCGCTCCTGCGCCCAGACGACCAGGTCGCCCTTGCTGCCCCGCTTCAGCAGCGGGTGTTCGAGGTTCTGGCGGTAGCCGGTCAGCGCCCGCGAGGCGCTGCTGGCGCCCAGCGCCCCCCACTCCTTGCCGCTCGTCTCCTGCCAGCTCCACCAGCTCGGCGCGAGGTCGCCGTAGCTGGCGGCGAAGCGACGGAACAGCTTCAGGGCAGTCTTGCTGGGGCCTTCGTAGGTCTGGCCGATGGGATAGATCGGGTGTCCCCAGAGCCGGTTGTAGAGGTAGCTGTGCTCGTAGACGGCCCGCACCGAGGTCCCGATCGCCTTCCAGTACATCTGCGGCTGATCGTAAGTGGCGCCGCCGGGGCCGAAGAAGACGGAGTAGGGGAAGGACGGGTGGTAGTCGACGTAGGGGAAGGCGGCGAGGGAGAGCGGGAAGGTTTCGCCGATCCTGGCTCGCAGCGTGCGGATGTAGAGATCGGCGGCGGCGTACTTGCCCTCGTAGTCGCCCTCGGCGTCGATGACCAGGCAGTCGGCGCCCTTTTCGACCGCGGCGGCGCCGACCCGGGCCTCGGCCACGGGGCTGTCGCCGTAGACGAACTGCCAGGCGCAAACGTCGAGCCCGCCGCGGTGCAGCGCCTGCACCAGGGCGGTGCTGAACTGGCTCCAGATGCTTCCCCCGTCGCCCGCCTTTATATAGACGGTACCGATCCCGGCGCGCTTCGCCTGGGCGACGATCGCCGAGACGCTGCCCCCGTTCGAGCGTTCGACGTACCAGACCCACATGCCCTGGCGGTCGAACGGCGTGTTGCTGACGACGGGCGCCGCTTCCACCTCCCCGGCTCCGCCGGTTTCGGCGGTCGCGGAGGGCAATTGGCCGATCGTCGCGATCACAGTCAAGACCGCCAGGAGCGCCGCGAGCCGGTCTCGCCTCGAAGTGCTTCTGGACCTCACGTCTGCTTGAGACACCGTAGCGCCCGGGGTCACGCGCCGCGCGAATTCATCGCCCGCCGGAGTACCCGACGGGAACCGCCTGTCTGGACTGCGGCCGTAATATCGACAGCCTCCTTCGAGCGACACCTGGCCTCCGGCAATCGCACCCTCTCGCAAGATCCTCTGCATCGCCGCGCTCCTCGCGGCGGCGCTGCTCGCCCTGCCCGCGGCGGCCGGCGCCGCGACGCAGCGGCTGGTCCGGGCCGGGCTCGCGCAGGCCGGGCGCGAGCTGATCCTCACCGTGCGGACCGGCTCGCCGGTTGCGCTGGCCAAGCTCGAACCGCAACCCGACCCCAGGCGCGCCGCCTCCCGCTACCTCTGCCTGGCGCTGAGCCGGGCCGGCAGCGCGGGCGAGCGGCGGATCTGCCTCGGCGGGCCGAAGGCGCACCGCCGGGTCGGCGTGGAGGCGGTCGACGGCAGCGGCAAGGCAATCGAGGAAGGCGGGGTGCCGGCGACGGTGCGGCGACCGAACCCGCAGAAGCTCGTCGTCGCCCTGGTCCCGGAGGACGCCGGCCTGGCGCCGCGGCGCTACTCGTGGCGGGTTCTGGAGAGTCGCGGCTGCGCGGCGCGGCGGGGCTGCGCCGAGGCGCTGCCCGCCAAGGGCAGCCTCGCCTTCCGGCTGCGGCCGGTGCGCGCGGTCGGTTGCAGCGGCGGCAGCGCCGGGCTCGACAGCAACGGCCCCCGCGATCGCAGGGTCGTCGCCCTCACCTTCGACGACGGCCCCAGCGACTACACGCCGGGCTTCCTCGACGTGTTGCGCGAAAAGGGCGTCGACGGAACCTTCTTCGAGATCGGCCAGGAGATGCCGGGGCGCGAAGCGACGATGCGGCGGATCCTCGCCGAAGGCAGCGAGATCGGCGACCACACGATGAATCACGTCGAATATCCCGACTACGCGCAGATCGCCGGCGCCGCCTCGCGGATCACCGCCTACACCCACTTCGAGCCCTGCCTCTTCCGGCCACCCGGCGGCGCCGTCGACGCCGGCGTCCTCGCCAGCGCCGGCAGCCTCGGGCTGCGGACGATCACCTGGGACGTCGACCCGACGGACTGGGCCGCGCCGGGCAGCGCCGCCGTCTACAGCCGCATCGTCGAAGCCGCCCAGCCCGGCTCGATCATCCTCATGCACGACGGCGGCGGCGACCGCAGCGGCACCCTGGCGGCGCTGCCGCAGATCATCGACACCCTGCGCGCCCGCGGCTACGCCTTCGCGACGGTCAGCCAGCTGCTCGGCTATCGCCTGATCTACCGGCCTTACGGCTGAGGAGAGTGCGGTTGTCTTTTGTCACCCACAGGGTTACAAAAGACAAGGGGAACGCCGGTCAAGAGGCTCGATGCAACCGATCGGCGCCGCGCCTCGTAGTGGGAGGCGATGAGAATCGCGATCGTCGGAACCGGGGTCTCCGGGTTAGTGGCGGCCCACAAGCTGCACCGTGAGCACGAGATCGTCGTCTACGAGGCGGCCGCGCGGCTCGGCGGGCACTCGCACACGGTCGAGGTCGAGGACGAGCGCGGCGCCCACGCGATCGACACCGGCTTCATCGTCTTCAACGACCGCAACTACCCCAACTTCGAAGCGCTGCTGACCGAGCTGGGGGTCGCCAGCCAGCGCTCCCACATGGGCTTCTCGGTCTCCGACGGGCGCGGCCACTTCGAGTACTCCGGCACGCCGTGGGGGATCTTCGCCCGTCCCGCCCACCTGCTCAGCCCCTCCTTCCTGGGGATGCTGCGCGACTGGCGGCGCTTCAACCGCGAGGCGCGGCAGCTGATCGGGATGAACGGCACCGCCCCCTCACTCGGGCACTGGCTGGAGCAGCACGGCTTCTCCCGGCACTTCATCGAGCGCCTGATCGTGCCCCAGGCCTCCGCCGTCTGGTCGGCGGACCCGGAGCAGATGTGGAGCTTCCCGGCCAGCTTCATGGCCGAGTTCTTCGACAACCACGGCATGTACAGCCTCCGCAACCGGCCGCGCTGGCGGACGGTCAGCGGCGGCTCGCGCAGCTACGTCGAGGCGATCTCGGCGCCCTGGCGCGAGCGGGTGCGGCTGGCGGCGCCGGTGCGGCGGATCGAGCGGCTGGCGGGCGGGGTGCGGATCGAGGCCGACGGTTGCGAGACGGAGGAGTTCGACGAGGTCGTGATCGCCGCCCACTCCGACCAGGCGCTGGCGCTGCTCGCCGACCCCAGCGCCGCCGAGCGCGAGGTGCTCGGCGCGATCCCCTACCAGCGCAACGAGGCCGTCCTCCACACCGACACGACCCTGATGCCGCGCCGCCGTGCCGCCTGGTCGAGCTGGAACTTCCACCTCCCCGAGCAGCCGCGGGCGGGCAGCACCGTCACCTACTGGATGAACAACCTGCAGCGCCTGCGCGCCGCGCGCCAGTACCTGCTCACGCTCAACCGCGGCACGGAGATCGACCCGGCAAAGGTGCTGCGGCGCTTCCAGTACGACCACCCCGTCTACACCGCCGCCGGCGTCGCCGCGCAGGCCCGCCATGGCGAGATCAGCGGCGTGCGCCGCACCCACTACTGCGGCGCCTACTGGGGCTGGGGCTTCCACGAGGACGGCGTGGTCAGCGCCCTGCGGGCCTGCGCGGGAATCCAGCCCCGGTCGACCGCCGCCGAGGTCGTTTCCAGGATTGACCCCCCTCTGGGGTTGAAAAACCTGGAAACGATCCGTGAGGAGCTCGCGGCATGAGCGCGTCCGTCGTCGGCCCCGCCTCCGCCCTGTACGAGGGGACGGTGCGCCACCGGCGCTTCGAGCCGGTCGAGCACGAGTTCAGCTACCGGCTCTTCCTCATGTACCTCGACCTCGGCGAGCTGCCGGGCGTGCTCGATCCCTACCCGCTCTGGTCGGCGCGCCGCCGCGCTCCGGCGCGCTTCCGCCGCGCGGACTTCATGGGCGACCCGGCGCGGCCGCTGGATGAGTGCGCTCGCGACGCCGTCGAGACCGCGACCGGCGCGCGCCCGGCCGGGCCGGTGCGCCTGCTCGCCGGGCTGCGCTACCTCGGCCACTCCTTCAACCCGGTGAGCTTCTACTACTGCTTTGACAGCGCCGGCGAGCGGGTAGAAGCTGTGGTGGCCGATGTCGAGAACATCCCCTGGGGAGAGCACCATCCATACGTCCTGGCTCGTGGCGAGCGCGAGGGCCCGGTGCTGAGCGACGAGCTCGACAAGGCGCTGCACGTCTCGCCGCTGATGGGGATGGACCAGACCTATGCCTTCCGGGCCGTCGAGCCCGGCGAGCGACTCACCGTCCACATCGAGTCCCGCCCGGGCGCGGGTCGCGGTGGATCGGTGGATGCCGGCGCGAAGTCCATCGACGCGACGCTGGCGCTGCGGCGCCGCGAGCTGAGCCGGCCGCTGCTGTTGGGCACGCTGGCCCGCTACCCGGCGATGTCGCTGCAGGTGGTGGCGAAGATCTACGCCCAGTCGCTGCGGCTGAAGCTGAAGGGCGCGCGCTACTTCCCCCACCCGGATCGCAACAAGCCGAAGGGGTTCGTCTCGCCGTGAGGGACGCGCTGGCCCGCGCCGCTGTCTCGACGGTGATGAGCCGCGGTGTCCGCTGCGGCCGGATCGAGGTCGTCGAGGGCGGGCGGCGGCGGCGCTTCGGCCCCGCCGACGCCGACCTGCGCGCCACCGTGGCCATCAACGACCCGGCCGCCTGGCGGGGGCCGCTGCGCGGCAGCGTCGGGCTCGGCGAGGGCTACGTCGACGGCCTCTGGGAGACCGACGACCTGGTCGCGCTGATCCGCATCGCTGCCCGCGAGCTGCGCGATCTCGACGGCCTGCGCGGAGCCGTAGCCCGCCCGCGCGCCCTCCTGCACCGGGTGAGGCGACTGGTGCCGGAGAACACGCGGGCGGGCGCCCGCCGGAACATCTCCGCCCACTACGACCTCGGCAACGACCTCTTCGCTTCATTCCTGGACGAACGGATGATGTATTCGTGCGCCTACTTCCCCCGGCCGGGGGCGAGCCTGGAGGAGGCGCAGATCGCCAAGCTCGACCGCATCTGCGAGCAGCTGCGGCTCGACCGCGACAGCCACCTGCTGGAGATCGGCGCCGGCTGGGGCGGGCTCGCCGTCCACGCCGCCCGCAAGCACGGCTGCCGGGTGACGACGACGACGATCTCCCGCGCCCAGCACGAGCTGGCCAGCCGCCGGGTCCGCGAGGCCGGCCTGGAGGACCGGGTGACGGTGCTGCTGGAGGACTACCGCGACCTGCGCGGCCGCTACGACCGGCTGGTCTCGGTGGAGATGATCGAGGCGGTCGGCTGGCAGTACTTCGACGACTTCTTCCGCCGCTGCGACGAGCTGCTCACCCCCGACGGGCTGATGCTGCTGCAGGCGATCACGATCGACGACGAGATCTACGAGGCCGAGAAGGGCGCCCGCAGCTTCGCCAACACCCATGTCTTCCCCGGCGGCTGCCTGCCCTCCAAAGCGGCGATCGCCGACTGCGTCGCCCGCGTGACCAGCATGCGCGAGGTCTGGCTCGACGACATCACCGCCCACTACCCGCCGACCCTCGCCGCCTGGCGCGAGCGCTTCCTCGACGCCTGGGAGCGGCTGCGCCCGCGCGGCTACGACGAGCGCTTCCGGCGCCTCTGGGACTTCTACCTCTCCTCCTCGGAGGCGGGCTTCCGGGAGCGGCGGATCGGCGACGTGCAGGCGCTGTTCGCGAAGCCGGGCTGGTCGAAGCCGGGCCCGTCGTGAGCGCCGGCGGCGAGCCCCTGCTCCTGATCCACGGGCTCGGCGCCTCGGCGCGGGTCTGGGACCCGGTGCTGCCGCTGCTGGAAGGCGAGCGCGAGACGACCGTGCTCGACATGCCCGGCTTCGGCGCGGCGCCGGCGCTGCCGGACGGGGTCGAGCCGAGCCCGGCCAACCTGGCGGCGGCGCTGCACGAGGCCTGCGAGGCGCGCGGCGTCGAGCGTCCCCACGTCGCCGGCAACTCGCTGGGCGGCTGGGTCGGGCTGGAGATGGGCCGCGCCGGCTGGGCCGCCTCGGTGACGGCGATCTCCCCCGCCGGCCTCTGGAGAGCGCCGCTGGGGCCGCGCCAGACCGACGCCCGTGCCCTGGCCCGGCGCCTGCGCCCGCTGGTCGCCGCCGGCCTCTGGATCCCCACCGTGCGCCGCCGCGCGCTCGCCACCTCAGTCGCCTACCCCGAGCGGGTGCCGGCCGGCGCCGGCCGCGAGCTGACGCTCAGCTGGATCGACGCCGACGGCTACGACGGCGCCAACCTGGCGATGCGGACCCACCTCTTCGACCCGGACGGCTACCCGGAGAGCGTGCCGGTGACGATCGCCTGGGGCGAGCTCGACCGCCTCGTCGGCCCGCCGAAGCCCGAGCGCCGCCCGGCGGGCGCCCGCTTCCTCGTCCTCCCCGGCGTCGGCCACACGCCGATGTGGGACGACCCCGAGCTGATCGCGCGCACCGTGCTCGAGGGCAGCGCGCGGATATCCTCACCAGCATGATCATCGAGAGGACCGAGAACCCACAGTGGCTGTCCAACGCCTACCTGGTCGCCGACCCGGCGGCCGGCACCGGCGTGCTGATCGACGGCAATGACGAGCTGGGGCCGCTGCTCGACCAGGTCGAGCGCGACGGGATCGAGATCACCCACATCCTCGTCACCCACCCCCACGCCGACCACGTCGCCGGCCTCGCCGAGGCGCGCAAGCAGCTCGGCAACCCGCCGCTGGTCGCCCACGCGGCGACCGCCGCCGAGCTCGACGAAGAGGTCGAGGTGACCCTCGCCGACGGCGAGAAGCTGCAGGCCGGGAGCTTCGAGGTCGAGGCGATCTACACCCCCGGGCACGCCGTCGGCCACCTCGCCTTCCTCATCGACGGGACCGACGTCTTCACCGCCGACGTCCTCTTCGAGGGAACGGTCGGCGGCACGATGGCGCCGGGCGCCAGTGGCTTCGACGACCTCGAGGCCTCGGTGATGCGGTTGCTGGAGCTGCCGCCCGAGACCCGCGTCCACCCCGGCCACCGCGAGCCGACGACGGTCGGCACCGAGTGGGAGGAGAACCCCTTCGTGCGGATCTGGCGCGGCCTCGACGCGACCGGCGAGGAGGCCGTCACCGTCTGGGACCGTCCCGCGACGCTGAAGCTCTGGGCGCCCGACTACGACGGCGGCAACAAGGCCTGGATCGTCTTCGGCGACTCGGGCGAAGAAGCGATCGTCGGCGGCTCCCAGGTCGTGCGCAGCTGACGCGCGACACAGCGGCCGCCCGAATCCCGGGTGGCCCATCTGGGCGATCGCGGCCAGCACACAAGTTCGCTGGACATATGTCGATTTGTATTCAGCAGCGGTGATCCCCACACTTCCTCTGATGCTGGCCAGCGAAATCCAGGAATTCTTCTTTGATTGGTACCCCGTCTTCGGGGTCTTCTTCATGCTCTGCCTGCTGGTCGTCTTCCTCAAACTGATGCGGACGACGGTCGGGACCACGAAGCCGGAAACGGTCAAGGCGAGCAAGACCGAGCCGGTGCTCTGGGACGAAGTCCAGGGCGTCGACGCCGCCAAGGACGAGCTGATGGACGTGGCCGAGTGGCTGCGCGAACCGGACCGCTTCGCCGCGCTCGGCGCCAAGCCGCCCCGCGGCGTGCTGCTGTTCGGCCCTCCCGGCACCGGCAAGACGATGCTGGCGCGGGCGGTCGCCGCCCAGGCCGGCGTCGACTTCTACGCCTCCTCCGGCTCCAACTTCGTCGAGATGTTCGTCGGCCGTGGCGCCGCGCGGATCCGCCGCCTCTTCAAGGAAGCGCGCAAGTCCGGGCGCGCGGTGATCTTCATCGACGAGCTCGACGCCGTCGGCGGCGCCCGCAGTGGTGGTGGCGACGGCGGCTCCAGCGAGCGCGAGCAGGCGCTCAACCAGCTGCTGGTCGAGCTCGACGGCTTCGAGCGCGACCCCGGCACGGTGATCGTGATCGCCGCCTCCAACTACGTCGACAAGCTCGACAAGGCGCTGCTGCGGCCGGGCCGTTTCGACCGCCAGGTGCTGGTCGCGCCGCCCGACCGCAACGGCCGCGAGGCGATCCTGCGCAGCCACGCCAAGGGCAAGCCGCTCGCCCCCGACCTCGACCTCACCGACGTCGCCCGCAAGACGACCGGGATGACCGGCGCCCAGCTCGCCAACGCGCTCAACGAGGCGGCGATCATCGCCGGCCGCGCCGGCCGCGACGCGACCGGGCGCGAGGACCTCGACGAGGCGCTGCTGCGCCAGTCGGTCGGCTCCCAGCAGGCGCGCCGCCTGAGCGCCAAGGAGCGGCGCATCGTCGCCTACCACGAGGCCGGCCACGCGCTCTGCCGCAAGCTGCTCGGGCTCGACCCGCCGGAGATCCTCAGCATCGTCCCGCGCGGCCCGGCGCTCGGCTTCGTCGGCCACTCGCCGCAGGAGGACAGCTACCTGAAGTCCCGCGACGAGCTGCTCGACGAGGTGGTGACGCTGCTCGGTGGGCGCGCCGCCGAGGAGGAGGTCATGGGCGAGTCCTACTCGGGCGCCGTCGACGACCTTGCCCGGGTGCAGATGGTCTGCAAGCAGATGGTCGGCGAATTCGGGATGGGCGTGGCGCTGGACGCCAACGGGCCGCCCCCGATCGCGATGCCAACCAGCGACTACGCCGTCTCCGACGAGACCCGCCGCGACGTTGACGTCGCGGCGATGACGCTGGCCCGCGATGCCTACCGGCGGGCGCGGGTGCTGGTCGCCGCCAACCGCGACTGCCTCGAGGACCTCGCCGCCAGCGCGCTCGAGCGCGAGACGCTGACCCGCGAGGAACTCGACGAGATCTTCGCCGCCCACCAGCTGCGCCAGATGGCGGACGAGGCGCGCAGCTCCAGCGCCGCCCTGGTCGCCATGGCACGGGAGCGGCGCGAGTAGCATTCGCCCCACCGTGGCCGCTTCTCGAGGGGACTCCTCTTACTACTTTCCGCCCGGCCGCTCGATGGCCCGCCGGGTGCACGGCGAGCGCTCGGTCGGGCTCCTTTACGGCCAGCGGGCGCTGCTGATCGGGGCGCTGGAACCGCTCACCTACACCGGCACGATGATGAGCACCAACGCCGGCGACCGGCCGTTCACGCGCCTCGCCCGCACCGCCAAGATCCAGGAGACGGTCTTCCTCGGCACCCGCGCGGAAGCCGACAAGGCGCTCGGCGCGGTGCACCGCCTGCACGAACGGATCAAGGGCTCGCTGGCCGAGGCCGCCGGCGCCCATCCGGCCGGCGCCGCCTACTCGGCCTTCGACCCGGAGCTGATGCTGTGGACGCTGGCGGTGATCGCCGACTCCGGGCGGGCAATGTACGAGACGATGGTGCGGCCGCTCAGCGAAGCCGAGCGGGAGGCGCTCTGGCAGGACTACGTGCGCTTCGGCGAGCTCTTCGGCCTGCCCGCCGGCGAGGTCCCGCGCAGCTACCGCGAGTTCCGCGGCTGGTGGGAGGAGCGGCTGGCCTCGCCCGACCTGCAGGCGACCCCGCACGCACTGGAGATGGCGCCGCTGGTCGCCCTCGAACAGCCGGTTCCGGCAGCGGCGCGCGGCAACCTCGTCGCCCAGAACCTGGTCATCAAGGGGACGCTGCCGCCGCGGGTGCGGGAGATCTTCGGCATTCCCTGGACGCGCGCCCACGAGACCGCCTTCCGCTCGCTGACCGCCGCGCACCGCCGCGCCCGCCATGTCTTCCCGCGGCCGATGCGGCGCGGCCGCAACGACGTCTTCTTCGACGTGGTCACCCAGGCCGAGCGGCGGCGCGGCGGCACCGTCACCCCGGACCTGCGCACGGTCAGCTGAGCCCGCTGCTCGAGCTGCTCGCCCTGGCCGGCGCCGGAGCCGCGGCGGGGGCGTCGAACTCGCTCGCGGGGGCCGGCTCGCTGATCACCTTCCCGACCCTGATCGCGCTCGGCCTGCCGCCGCTCTCGGCCAACGTGACCAGCACCGTCGGCCTCGTTCCCGGTGCCGCCGGCGGCGCGCTCGGCTACGCCGACCTGCTCGGCGAACAGCGCGCGCGGGTCACCCGGCTGGCGCTGCCGACGCTGCTCGGCGCGGTGGCCGGCACGGCGCTGCTGCTGATCACCTCCAACAACACCTTCGAGGCGATCGTCCCCGGCCTCGTCGCCGGCTCCTGCCTGCTGCTGCTCTTCCAGCCGCGGCTGACCGCGCGGATGTCCCAGGCCGGCGACGAGCGCTCGCCGCTGCTCACCGCCGGCCTGCTCTTCTCCGGCGCCTACGCCGCCTACTTCGGCTCCGCCGTCGGGATCCTGCTGCTCGGCCTGCTCGGCCTCTTCGTCGCCGACTCGATGCAGCACCTCAACGGGCTGAAGATCCTCCTCGCCGGCATCGCCAACCTGCTGGCCGCGGTCGCCTACGCCTTCCTCGCCGCGGTCGACTGGCGCTTCGCCGTCTGCCTGATGGTCTCCTCGCTCGTCGGCGGCCGGATCGGCGCCCGCTACGCCCGCCGCGTCGACGGTGACACGCTGCGCGTCGTGATCGCGGTCACCGGCCTGGTCGTCGCCGCGGTGCTCGCCTGGCGGGCATTCGGTTGATCGATCGGCGACGCGGGTAGCCTGGCTTCACACCGGCGTTCCGCATCCGCACCCCTTTGCCCTGGTGCCGGTTACAACCCCGGGAGGCATGACATGACTTCACGCTCGCGCACCCCACTCCTGATCGCCCTGCTGACGCTGGTCCTGCTCGTGCCGGCAAGCGCGCTGGCGGCGACGGAACGGACGGTCTCGGTGACCGCCGACGCCACCCTGAAGGTGCCCAACGACACCGCCAGCCTCGGCTTCTCGGTCAGCCTCGTGCGCCGCACCCGGGGTGATGCCCTGCGCGCGGTCTCGAACGGCCTGCGCGGCGTCATCGCCGCCGTCCAGGGAGTTCCGGGCGTGGGCGACGGCGACATCTCCACCGGGCGGATCGCGGTCCAGAAAACCTTCCGCGGCGAGCGGGTCCTCTACCGGGCGGGAGAGGGCATCGGCGTCACCCTGCACCAACCCGACAAAGCTGGCGAAGCGGTCAGCGCCGCGATCGCCGCCGGCGCCAGCGGGGTCAGCGGTCCCAACTTCTTCGTCGGCGACAGCGAAGCCGCCTTCGCCGGTGCCCTCAGCGCCGCCTTCGACAAGGCCAAGCTGCGGGCGACCGCGCTCGCCACCCGTGCCGGGGGAACCCTCGGCCCGGCGCTCGCCATCGACGAAGGCGAAGGGCCACAGCTGACTCCGGAATTCGAGAGCGCAGCCAAGGCCGTCCCGGTCGCCGGCTGCGGAGCGCCGACCTCGGCGCCGGTGGCGACGACCAAGCGCGCTGCCCACAGGTGCGCCGCGGCGCCACCGCCGGTCAAGCCTGGCACCTCGACGGTGACCGCGACGGTCCACGTCGTCTTCGCCCTGCAGTAGCGCCAAGGCGGGCCGCCAGGAAAGAGGGGCTGGCTCGGGAAAGCGGCTTGGCCGCTATTCCGAGCCAGCCCCGGCAACTAGACCCGTGAGGTGCCTCTGCCTCGCAACCACGGCAGCAGCAGCAGCACCAGGCCGATAACGATGCAGATGATCCCCAGCGGGTAGTTGACCAGAACCGCCAGGATGATCCCGATGATGATGAGCAACAGTGCTAATGGCATGCAGCGGAGATACCCCTGGAAAGGATCGATAAACCCAACCAGTGCCAGGTTCGTCGATGGGCGGTACGGCAACGAAGGCAGACAAAAGCCCAGGGCCGCTTCGACGCGGCCCCGGGCTCGGCTCGGTTGACGATCCAACCGTCGGATGTCGCGCTTAGCTGATCGAGAGGCCTCCGCTGGCGGTGATCCTGGAGTCACCGCTGAACGTCCCGTTTGCGAACGCGCCTTCGTTGATGCACAGGAGTCCGGTCGCGGTATGCGCGAGGGTGGAGATGTTCGGTGAGACTTTCACCGCGCCTTCCACATTCGCCAGACCGACCGTGCCGAGAGACTGCGGACCGATCGTGATTTTGCATTCTCCGAGAAAGTTCGCCGCTCGGATCGTGATCGGGTTGCTGGCGCAGGTCCCGCCAGCGATCGACAGCGCACCGTGAGCTCTGAGCTGGTAGGCGCAGCCACCCATTTTCACCGTGGGAGTGATGCTGAAGCCGATAACTTTCATTTTGCATTCGCTGTAGCCGGGGACGATTGTCACCGACGGCGCGGCTTTGCCCGAGAGGGTGCCGCTGTAGGCGACTTTCTGACAGGTCATTTCAGGATTCTGTTCGGGCCCCCCGAAGACGAACCGCTGGGTTTGCAGAGCCTGCCCGCCCAGCGCTGGGTAACTGGTCGGGCTGCGGAACCTGAACCCGTCGTCAGCCGCCCAGGTCCCCGTGTAGGTGCCGTTTTCATGCGTGCCGGGGAAGTGGCAGAGGCTGCCTTTCTGGGTGTATTTGATTCCCGACAGTTCAGCATTGATCTGGAGTTTCAAATTGCCTTCTTGGGTGGATCCGCTGCTCTCGTATCCCACGGCTTTGATTCCGCTCTGCATCGGGATCTGAACTTCGCAATCCCCGCCTACCCCGCTGGTCCGCCAGGAAATCGGAGAGTTGCAGTTGTTGATGTCCACCGTACCGACATCGCTTTCGTCTTCGCCCATGTTGAAGACGTATTCGCACCCATTCATGTTCCAGGTGCTCCCGGAGATCGGGGTATACGGGGTCGCACAGCCACTCAATTCGGGATTGGTGACCATTACGGCGTTTCCGCCGCCGTAGCCGGAGAAGCTGGCGCCGGTGCCGCATCTTCCTCGCTCGGCAGCGCCTCGAACTCGGCCGATACCGAGCGATCGCTCCCCATCGTCACCTGGCAGGTGGAAGGGGTGGGCGTCGAGTCGCAGCCGTTCCAGCCGGCGATCCGGCTGCCGGCACCCGTCCCCGTCTTCGCCGCCGCGAGCAGCCTGGTGGGCGCGGCGGCAGCCGGCCCGAAGAGGAAGACGGTCGAGTCTTCGTAGTTGCCGCTGGTCACGTAGATGGTCCGGTTCGCGCCGATCGCGAGCCCCGACGGCCCGGCCATCCGCAGGGTGACCGTGGCGCGAGCGACGTTCGCGTCGCCGCCGCGGGGGCGGTAGACCGCGCGCAGCGAGGGATACTTGCTGCGCGCGGTGCCGCCGCGGAACCCGAGGTGGAAGCCCGGCTTGAACCGAGCGAAGCGCAGTTGAAGACCTGGAAGCGGCTGGGGACGGCGGTGCTGGCATCGTCGCTGGGGTCGGAGAAGCGAGCCCCGGAGCCGGTCAGGGCGGAGGATGCCTCCAAGAAATAGAACACGGGCACCCCCGAAATCGGGGGTGCCCGCTGTCCGACGCTTGGTTGAACTCTAAAAGGGTGCTATTCCACCGATAGGCCCTGGACGCCCATACCGGTGGTTCCGCGGAGAAGCCACTTACCTGAGTAATAAAGGGGAACGTTCACATATTTGCCACCACATTTATAATTGAACGCAACGTTAATCGCAGTCACTTCCACCTGCGATCCGACGTTTTCGAACCTTAGCGTTCCGGCGGGTCCAGTGCCTTTCTGAGCGGGGAGTCCGAACCCGCCTATACACCATCCGGCGATGTTCATCGTAATTTCCTTTTCGTAGGCTTTATTCGGTTCCCATGGCAACGTGTAGGTATCACAGTCGACGATTTCCATCGTGCCGTCAAACGTATTCGGTATCGGTGTACCAAATGGTTTGTTTATGCTTTGTGCTCCAGGGTTGAATTTCATATCGCAGCCATTCGTATTAAACCCAACATTGCCTACGTGATAAGGCTGCAATTCGCAGTTTCCGAATTTGACCGGGAAAGTGAGCGATGGAACGGCTTCCGTCAGCGTCCCCCCGGAGAGACCGGAGACGGGACTGCATTCGAACCTGCCGTCTGCCACTTTCAGTGAGTGAGGGCCGACTTGAGATCCCTGCACCCCCGCCGGATAGCCTATAGCGTGGAATTCCGACGCCGACGCTGACGATGCACCCAGCAGCGCCGTCAGAGATAGAGCCGCAAGGACCGCAAGATTCATGACCTTGATGCGTTTCATGCAATCTCCCTTCACGATGGTATCAACCACCATTGGGTTTACTGATCGCCACCAGTCTCCTACCTGAAAGCGGTTACCGCCCCCCTCAATGTGAGAAAGACCCGTCCTTTCGATGTGCCAGTTTGTGAGTCGCCGTGTCCTCACGAGCACTGTTAGCTCCGTCCAATTCGTTAATCCGCAGTGCCATCTCAAGGTCGACCGCGCAGCTGTTGATCGACCGGCCAATGCCTTTTTCAATCGCCCGAATTCGATTCGTGACGGTGCGCCGATTTACTCCCAGGGCAGCAGCCGCCGAGGAGACGTTGCGGTCAGTCGCAAAGTAAGCACGCAGTGTTTCCCGGGCGACATCGCCCCCGTCGCGATGGCGCTCCAGTGGATCGAGATACAGCTGGTGTAAAGATGCGACAAGCACATCGTCTCGAAGAATTGTCGCCAGGAGGGCGACATCCGCGTAGCGGGCGGCGCCAGTGCCCTGTGCCAGGGGCAGGACTGACTTTGCCTGTCGGTGGGTGAGGCGCCACCCGGAAAGGCCCTTGCCCGGCTCACCAATCGCAAGAGAGTGCGATGGGGACCGAACGGAGCAGAGGTCACGGGAGAGCTCCGCAGCGTCGATGGGATCGCGGGCACCGAGCCAAGCCCAGATTGTCTCGCGGTCGCGGCGAACAATCAGGTGTAGGCAGCCGCGTGCGGCGGTGATGTCGTGGATCGCCTCCACGGCTCCCGCACCCACTACGACCAAGCCGAGATGGACAGCTTCGAAATCATAGGCGAGGTCGACGGTGTCGATGAGCTCGCCCTGGAGAAGGCGCTCGACCTGCTTGGCGCGGTGCTGTCTGGAAGAACTAGCCCGGTTCGCCGCCTCTCGTCCGTGCTCCTCGCTGACGGCCTGGATGATTCGATCAAAGAACACCGTCTGCGCGGCAAGCAAACGCTTCAGGACGCCACAAGGAAGATCGGACTCCTCGGCCTCTTGGACCAAGAAGTCCGCGAAAAGGGCGTAGCCACCGAAGCAGCGGCGAAGGACAGTGTCAAGGCTGACGTTGTTTCGTGCGGCGGCGCCCGCCTGAGATATGAGCGGAGCCGGAACCGCCGGCATTCGCCTTTCGCTGCAGTCGATTGCCGTCAAGCAGTAGTCAATCGTCGCCAACACCGCCACACGCAGCCCGTACAGGTAGGTGGGATCGTGATGGGCAGCGTCGGAGATTGCGTAGACCCGGGTGAGAACCGCCTGCTCGATCTCGGGGCGGCGAGCTTCCAAGGCTTGGCGGATTTCGATGCGAGCATCGGGCACCGGCTTCGGAGATCCGTATTTCATCAATCGCGACCTTGCTGTCTCAATCTCGTACCCGGCAGCTGCGCACCAGCGTTGATCCGATCCTTCCCACTCCCGCGAAGCGGAAGCTCGTGCGCGCGAACGGGAAAACCGCGGCGGGGAAACCGGCGGGGGCGGGGCAGCCGGCGCTTATGTAGCTGTGGGAGGCGCGGCGGTAGACGTAGCGGCGCGAGAGCTTCATTTCGATCGCGGTGAGGTATCCCCAATTTCCCAGAGCCTCGGGAAGCGATGCGGTGAGCACGGTGCCATAGGGGCCGTGAGCCCGATGGCCAACAGCGAACGTGATCACGAACGAGGTCGCGAAAGGACGCGGGGAGTAGATCTGGCCGAACAGGGCAGGGCGGCCATGGCGGCGCCCGTTGAAGACGAGCAGGCGCCCCTGGACCGAGTAGGCGTCTTGCCCGAACAGCCCGATGTTGGCCGCGAAGCTGCCGCCACCGACGAGGGATGACCGGCAAACGGAGAGAGCGCGCGCGGTGGAGGCGGGTTGGATTCGGCTGAAGGGACAGACGGGCAGCCCGGCGTAGTCGATGTGGCCCTGGCGATTGAGTTCGATGCGAAGGGTCTGGAGCTGGGGGGGAACGCTTCCGTCGGTCGTGGCGATGTGCCCGGCAACGGAGACGGACACGGGGGCCGCGCCGGCGCGGGGCAGGGAGCCGGGGGCAAGCCTGCCGGTCACCGCGACCCGCAGATTGTCCTTCTGGGCCACCTCTGCGCGAGCGCAGGCAGCAGCGCAGGCGAGCGTCAGGCAGGCGAGGAGAACCGCTGTTCTCGCCGCGCGAGCGCTCACCGGCTGAACCGCGCGGAGGGTCGGCAGCGCTGGTGGCGATGGCATCTCTTCGGGCGGTGTCCATGGGCCCGCCGGCGCCTGTGCTGGGCCGCGGCCGTCGCCGCCGGGGCGGCGAGCGCTGGCGCCGCCCCGGCAACCGCCGGTGCCGTGGCGGTCGATAGCTCCGGCGGGGCAGCGTAAGGCGCGGCGGCCCCGGTGCCCAGCGGTACGGGAGCGGCAGGTGAAGGCGGGCCGGCGACCTCCGCAGCCGCGGCTGGGCAGGGACCGTCCGGCGCGCAGACGCCCGGGGATTTACTGGCGGAGCCGGCCGCGTAGATGTAGACGTAGGCCTTGGCCGTGTTGCCGCTGGTGACGTAGATCCGGCCCCGGGTGGAGCCGGTCGAGTTGTCGACGGCGAGGCCCGGTGGCCGCGCGTCGATGACATTGAATTTGAGCCTGCCGGCGTATAGGCCGGCAGGCTCAAAGGCGTAGATGGCCGCTTCGGGGCTTTCGTAGTAGGCCGGCTGGAGATCGTCGGAGACGAAGATCGTGCCGGCCTGGTCGACCGCCACGGCGGCGTCACGCAGGGAGACAAAGCCCCCCAAGGGCGTTTCATCGCCGTCGATCGTCGCGATCGGGTTGTCGAGGTCGACCGCCGGGTCATAGACCTTCATGGTGCGATCGGCGGCGTCGGGAACGTACACGTAGCCTTCGGTTTCGGGAAAGCCCGAGACAGCGACTCCGTAGCCTTCCCCGAGGCTGCCCTTGCCGATCCGGACCGGCTCCCCCCCGGCTTCCAACGGCGCCCCGGATGGTTCGTAGACGGCCACGTAGCTCCCGTCGTCGACGTAGACGTTGCCGCTGCCGGGAGCGACCGCGACGCCGGTGGAGTCCCCGGAGTCGATCACGATGCGCGAGCCATAGCTGGTTTTGGCGACCGGGGGAAAGACCGCGGGCAGGTACCTGACGACGTCTTGATGGAGGTTGTTGACGTAGAGCTCGCCGGCGCTGCCCAAGGCGAGGCCGCAGGGGCCGTCGAGGGGATCCTCGCCGCTGAGCCGAGTGGTGTATTCACGGCTGGTCGGATTGAAGACGTCGATGTTGTGCCGGTAGTAGTCGGAGACGTAGAAGTTGCCTTTGGAGTCGACGCCGACACCGCAAGGCCCTTCGAAGCCACCGGGCGGCGGATACGCGCGGCCAAGGCCTTCGACCCCGGGGTCCGCGTACAGGACGGCAAGTGGGTCGCCATCGGCCCGGGCGGGCCCCGCGGCCACGGGCAAGGCCGCCACCGCGCACAGCAGGGCAAGGCCGGTACGACGCCAGGTCGATCTCATCATCGTCTTTTCCCCCCTCGCCGCTTCGCCCTGTGCCGATGCTTCTTGCACTGACCGCGCAGCTTCGTCGCGAATACGGCGCCCAGATTGTTCTGCCCGAGCGCTTTCACGGTCGCGGTCGGAGGGGCGGCGCAGATGTTCGCGGAGTTGACCAGCAGGCCCCGCCTGCCGCCTCGCATCTGCAGCACGAAGCGGCTTACCTGCGCGTCCGGAAGGTCGCTGAAGAAGACGCGGATGCCGTTCTTGGCCGGGCCGATCAGGCCGACCAGGACGATCCGCACCGAACCGCTCCGCAGCGAAGCGACCAGGTCGGGCAGCCGGTGCGAGGAGGAGCGCAGGTAGACCCGGCCGCGCAGCGGCTGGTCGAAGAGCGGCGTGTACGCGACCGCGTGCCCGTAGACCGACCCGCGCGGGCAGCTTTCGGCATTGAACTGGGGCATGGTGCAGACGGCGCGGATGTGGTTCTGCGCCAGGAACTCCGAATGCGGCATCGTCACCGCGATCCGTTTCAGATTGGCGTCGCCAGGGCGGGCGGCGAAGAGCGCGCGCAGCGAGGGGTAGTCGCCGCGCCGCGAGCCGCCTCGCAACCGCAAGCCGAGCCGGGGACGAAAGCCGAGCGTGCGACAGCTGAGCAGCTGGAAGTAGTTGGAGACGGTGGCCAAGCTGTCATCCGAGGAGTCGCCGAAGCGCACTCCCGAGCCGCTCAGGGTGGAGGTCACCTGGGAGGGTTCGCAACTGGTCGGGTTCCGGGTGAATTCGGGGCGGTCGATGAACACCCGGATATCGCGTAGATGCAGGGGGATTCCCCTGAGTATGTGGGGGATCGGATCGGATCCTCGCGAGTCGATACGGAGCTGAGCGGTCGCCGGGTCGACTGCGAAGGCGGAGCGGATCACGACCGTGCCGAGATCGAAAGGACCGACGGTCGCCGCGTTTATGGTCACGATCGAGAGCGGCGAGCCATGGTAGGGACCAGCCAGGTAGATCCTCCCCGGAGAGTAGGCGAGAGCGAGCCCGATCCCGTAACCGGAGAGGGTCCGCCCGATCTGGCTGGCGGCGGGGCATGACGGCGCGGCCGTCTCCCCGCTGCCGCTCCTGCCGCGGGCGGCGGCGATGGCCGCGTCGGGACAGAAAGGGACCCCGGCCAGCCGCCCGGTGATGCCGCGGGGCAGAACCGCGGAGTAGGAAGTGATCTCCTGCTCGGCGTCGGTGCGCGTCAGGTGCAGGTAGAAGGGCGTGTAGGAGCCGACATTGGAGTTGACCGAGCCGGCGGCGATTCCGGGGGAGAAGGGTGGCGCGGCACCGTTGGGGCAGGGCCCGGCGCCGATCCCGGTTTCGATCTTGGAGACGGTCGTGGACGTGACCCCCAGAGGGCCACCCGCCCAGGGCGTCAACTCGATCCCGGTCGGCGCCGGGCCGCAGACGGCGGGCGTGGCCAACGGTGCCCGCTGGCCGGTTCGGAAGCTCGCTTCGAGCTTGGTGTAGGGAAGCTGGGGGAGGCCCTCGAAGCTGGCGGTGAGCCGCCCACTGGTTGGGTCGGGGGCCAGCTTGCCGGCGATCTTGACGAGGATCCCCCGTTCGGTCGACTTCGCGACCAGGTAGACGGCGAGCAGCGAATCAAAGGGGTTCTCCGCGCCCGGACCGGGGCTGGCCGGATTGTCGGGCTGGGCGAGATAGATCGAGCCCTCGAGCGGTTCCTCGAAGAGCGGCGTCTCGACCGTGAGTTTGCCGATCTTCGCCGCGTTGGGACAGCCAGAGGCCCGGAAGGCGGTGGTCTCGGCGGCATATTGAGCCGGCGTGCAAACCCCCAGACCGACGGCCAGGGAGGGATTGATGGTTACTCCGTCGGGCAGGGCGACGACCGCACGGCGGGTCTGGGAATGCACTCTGAGCGAAGGAGCGGTCAGCCCTTCGTCGGTATCGAACAGGTTGAAGACAAAGCCGCTGGAGGATGACGCCTTGCGATCGGTGAGCTGACCGAAGGGCTGTGCGTTGAAGAGCAAGCTCCCACACTCGCCGAGCTGAAGTGGCCGGCCGGCCGGTTCGGGCGTATAGGCCCGCGAGGCCACGCCGGGCTGCTGCCAGGAGCCGGCCGTCGCCGTGAAGGTCTGAGGGTGAACGCAATCGGTGGGCATCGTCAGATAGGCCAGCCGAGGCCTGTTCGGGGGCGAGCCAACCGAGCATTTGGCCCAGGGAAAGGCGGGTCTGGACTCGTTCAGGCAGCTGCCGCGTTCTTCGTTGTGGCCAGCGCCCCAGGGGGTGCCCCAGAGGGTCAGGTCGAGGGTGTCGATTTCGAGAAAGCGGGGGATGCTCGGGGCTTCGAGGGCAAGGGCGTACTGGCCTTCGGCCCCGGAACGGATCTGGACCGCCAGGGGAATCGGGGCGCCGAATGGAGCGAAGCCGAGCTCAGCCGGGACGCCGGGAGATGGAGCGAGGTTGAAGACCCCGAACCGCCGCGCCGCGGCGCCTTTGGTGTGGACGTCGACGGTGCCGACCTGGCTGCTGTCGGGACAGCTCTCGCCGGACTGGCTTTCTTCGAAGGGAGAGGGGCGCGGCGTGTGGAAGAGGGCCGCCGTGCAGGCGGTGACCACGGCGGAGTTCTGCAGCAGTCCGGGCGGCATTTCGAGCGCGACGCTGCGGATGCCGGCGAGGGCGACGTGGGCGGTGAGCGAGTAGGGATGTGAGCCCGCAACGCTCGCCGGCGCGCTCCCTTCGGCGCGGGCGGCCATTTCGAAGCCTTCGGGACCCGGCGGAAAGTCAAAGCCGCTGGCGGCGGTGACGACAGGGGAGAGAGCGCCGACCGCAAGCAGGCAGAGGGCGACGCTGAGCGCGGCGGCTCGACTCACCGTCTCCGCCGCGACTTCCCCTGGCCAGGGGCTCGGTGGCGCCGGTGGTGGTGGGCGCGCTTGCGGGCATGCCGGCGATGGCGGATCTTGAGATAGCTAACCGCGGGATTGCCGGGGCCGGGAATCAGGGTGGTGATGACCTGTTCCGCCGGTTCGGAGGGCAGCGGCTGGCAGGCGTCTCCTTCGCAGGCGATCGGGGGCGATGGCTGCGTGGTGAAGCCCAGCGGCGGACTGGAAGCGGCGGCGCCGGCGCTTTCTGCCCGCAGCCGGTACCGGTAGGCGGTCCCGGGCGCGAGCGAGACCAGCGGCTGGGAAACCAGCGCCGGGCTCGAACCGGAGACGGCTTTCCCCCCCGACGGCGCCGTTGCCGCCCCAGTGAACCCTTCGCGGCCAGCTGCGAGATTCGCCTCGTAGGCCGACTCGGCCAAGTAGTCGAAGTCATAGCTGGTGGCGGAACCATTCGGGACGACTTCGCCGCTGAGCCGGGCTGAAGTGGCGGCGACTTCAGAGGCCCAGACCTCGCCGACCAGCGGCGAAGTCTGGACCGCTCGGGCGGCGCCGGCGCCGAGCGCCAGGGCGGCGAAGCTCGCCAGGAGCAAGGCTCCGCCAGCGCCCAGCCACCGTGCTCGGCCGAGAAGCACCTCTCACCGCCCCCCTTCCCTACCTTGCTGCGTGCCGGTGGCCCCTGTGCTTCTTCCCGCCGCCGCGATTCCTCTTGGACTTCTTGTGGCACTGGGCCTTGAGGACGGGCCTGGTGTCGTGGGTCTTTCCGTTCTGGGCGTTGAACTTTGCCATCGCGCGGTTGGCATGGGCGCAGATGTTGCGGCTGTTGACCAGCAGGCCCTTCTTACCGCCCCGCATGGAGAGCACGAACTTGCTCACCGGAGCGTCCGGCACTGAGTCGAAGGTCGTGCGAATGCCGCCGTGCACCGAGTCGAGACGGCCGACCAAGACGACGTGGATCTGCCCGTTCAGGTCAGCCACCAGGTCGGGCAACGGGTTGCTGGAGGAACGCAGGTAGACCGGGCCTTCCAGCGGCTTGTCGAGCAAGGGCGTGATCGCCCTGGCGTGGCCGTAGATCGCGCCTCGCGGACAGGCCTGGGCCGCGAACTGCACCCTGGTGCAGATCGTGCGGATATGGGCCTGGTCGAGGAACTCCGAGTGCGGCAGTGCAACCGACGCCCTGGCGATGTTGGCGTAGGCGCCCTTGGGGTAGTTGAGTTCGGCGCGCAGGCGCGGGTGCGAGCTGCGGCGCGTACCGCCCTTCAGCCGCAGGCTGAGCCTGGGCGCGAACTTCAGCCTGCCGCACTCGCCGACCTGGAAGCGATTCGTCAACGGAGCCCCCTGCTCCAGGGTCGAGGTCTCCACGCCGCTGATCGCCAGCGGATCGCAGTTGGTCGGATTGAGGGTGAAGTCAGGTCGATCCAGCTTCACCGCGATCGTGCGGACGTCGAGCGGGATGCCCTGCAGGATGTGGGGGATCGGGTCCGAGTCGGCCGTGATTCGGGTGGTTTCGGGGTCGACCTTGAGGGCGGTTCGAACCACCACCGTGCCGAGGTCATAGGGGCCGGCCGTGGCCGGGGTGACGATCGCCAGGCTCAGCGGGGCGCCCTTATAAGGGCCGGCCAGGTAGGTGGTGCCGTTGGTGTAGTAGGGAGCGGGGCCGGCGCCGGCGCCGACCGTGACGGTGCCGACCTGGGAGGCGGCCGGGCAGGAGGGGCCGGCCTGCTCCTGCCTGCCGGTCTTGGCGGCCGCTTGGGCGAGGGTCGAGTCCTGGCAGTAGGGGATCCCCGCCAGCTTGCCGAGCAGGCCCGGTGGCGGGGTGATGCTCAGCGAGGAGAATTCCTGAGAGCCGTCGTCCCGGCGCAGGTGGATCACCAGCGGGCTGTAGGCCTGGGCGATCGGGGCGACCGTGCCGGCGTCGAAGCCCGGCGCGTTGGGCAGGGAGCCCTCGCTCGTCGGGCAGATGCCGCCGCTCGGGGCCCTGTCGATCGCGTAGGGGTCAGAAGACGTCGCCGGCGGACCGGAGGCCGGCGCCGACCATGGAGTCAGAGTCGAGGCCGTGGCGTAGGTGCCGCAGACGGCGGGGGTGCGAAGGGCCGCCGCCGCGCCACCGAAGAAGTCGAGCTTGAAGTCTTCGAAGGGGACCTGCGGCGTGTCCTCGAAGGTCGCCCTGAGTTGACCCGTGACCGGGTCCGGATCGACCTTCCCAGCCAGCTTCACCACGATTCCCGTGACCGGATCATTGACCGCGATGTAGATGGCCAAGAGCGAGTCGAAGGGGTTTTCATGCGGCATCGCCACGTAAACGCTGCCGGGGAGAGGGTGATCGATTAAGGGCGTGTCCACCTCTACAGTGCCGACCCGTGCTGCATCGGGGCACTGTGCCGCACCCGGACCTTCCAGGTCGACTTGCGATGCGGTACAGCCTTCGAGTCCGTTGGCGCCCGAGGGATTGATCGCCAGACCCTTCGGCAAAGTCACCTTGGTGCTCCGGA
>Ga0193706_1000263_pt1 | contig 33638 bp, 29 predicted proteins | sample U3c1metaG_FD_160130 | JGI IMG/M metagenome (GOLD analysis project Ga0193706, IMG submission 160130) | Soil microbial communities from a riparian zone of the East river system, Colorado, United States - U3c1 | ecosystem: Environmental > Terrestrial > Soil > Riparian zone | place: USA: East River... | reverse complement strand
AGCTGAAAGAAGCGTAAGGAAAGACCAGCCAGGTAAAAAGCAGTGATAAATGACGGGCAGCTTTTTTCATTGCATCGGTATTGATCCTGCTAAAAATAACTCAGCCGCTGCCTTTAAGAAAGAGAAAAGCCTCCTTATTTCCTGTGCTGTTCATCATGGAGATCAGTAACGCCGCCGCTTACTGCGAACTTCATGGTTTGTGATGCGCTGATATTTTCGATGAGCCTGACCCTGTTCCTGGGAATGACATATACGTTGCCTGCAACGGAATAGGCCATCGGAATGTACACGGTAACATAATCCTGCAGTCCAAAATCCTTCATTTCCCCGCGGGTAACAAAGCCAAAGCGCCACACATCATTGTCGTCTACATTGGCCAGTACGTGCTTGGTAAATTTTTTATTGTCGCCGGCAAATGCCTCAAAAAAATCCCGGGTAGGGGAATAGATATGTTTTATGCCGGGTATCTTTTCCAAAAGCTTGTCAAAAAAACTGATGATGCGACCGGTGATAAAGAACGAACTGAAATAACCGATCACGATGAGCAAAACGATGATCGCCACGAACCCGATACCGTAATTACGCACATGTACCAGTCCCTGGGCGTCCGTATAAGTAAAGATGGGTATCCAGCTGTCAATAGATGATACAGCCCAGTATATGAAATAAACAGTAATGGTTACCGGTCCAAGGATCAGCAGGCCCTGCAAAAAATATTGCAATATTTTTTGCAGGTAGAAAGTCTTTTTCATGAGTTGTTGTTTAGTCATCAAAGATATTGATTGGGCAGGCTTTTAAATAATCGCCATTTGGATTGGGGAAAGCTAAAAGCTTTAAGCTACAAGGGAGAAGCAGGTGAATTTAAGAATTACTCCCTTGAGGCTATTACCCTTGGAACTTTTTTCTTTTGCCTCTTGTAGCTCTTGTTAATACACGGCACTATTAAAAAATTGTTACGAATGGTAAAAAAACTTTATGGAAACTTTGGTTACGTTAAAAGTTTCCGTAGTTTTGCACCCGATATGACAGAAATAGAAACTAGTGAAAGGATCAGGCAGAAAGCACATGAGCTTTTTATGCAATATGGCTTACGTAGTGTGAGTATGGATGACATTGCCAATGGCCTGGGCATCAGTAAAAAGACAATTTACCAGTCTTATGCAGATAAGGACGCCCTCGTAGATGCGGTGGTGAAAGTGATCATCGGGCACAACCAGGAATATTGCGATATTGACCGGAGGACATCCGACAATGCCGTGCACGAGATATTTCTTGCCATGGAATTTATGATGGAGATCTTCAGGTCGATGAATGCTTCGCTGCTTTTCGATATGCAGAAATACCATCCCAACGCTTTCCTGCAATTCTCAAAACATAAGAATGATTACCTCTACGGGGTGATAAAGGACAACCTGATAAGAGGCGTAAAAGAAGAATTATACCGGCCGGAGATCAAGATCGAAATTCTCGCCCGTTTCCGCGTGGAAAGTGTGAGCCTGCCCTTTAACCCCGAATTCCATACAAAGCTAAAAGCGAGCCTTGCAGAGATCGAAGAAGAGATGACCTATAATTTTTTATTCGGGCTGGTCTCTCAAAAAGGATACAAACTCATTTTAAAATATCAACAGGAAAGAACTAAAAAAGAATTACAGTGATGAAAAAAATCTGGCTATACAGCGGTCTTTTAACAGCCACCCTGGTTTTAACTAAAACAGGTGTTGCGCAACAGGTAAATGCATTTTCCGTAAAGCAGGCAGTGGATTATGCATCAAAGAATTCGGTGCAGGTAAAAAATGCTTTACTGGATATATTGATACAGAAGCAGGTCAACAGGGACGTGACTTCTATTGCATTGCCACAGGTTAATGGAAGTGCAGGGCTGACACATAATTTTGATATCCCAATACAAACCCTGCCAAATTTTATTACCGAGGGAACATACAAGGTCCTGGTAAATGAAGGTGTAAGAGATGGTAGCGGAGCGCCTATACAGGAACTCTCTAATTATGGTACCATACCATTTCCATTAGGTAATCCATGGAATGCCAATGCAGGCGTTACCCTCAGCCAGATAGTATTTGACGGCCAGGTATTCATTGCGCTTAAAGCACGCAACGGCACCATAGAACTACAGGAGAAAATCGCTGCACTTACCGAGGAGAACATCAAAGCAAATGTTCATAAAGTGTATTATCAACTCGTAACAGGAAAGATCCAGATAGAATTACTGGATGCCAATATTACCCGCCTTGAAAAATTAAAGCATGACGTACAGATAATGTTTGATAATGGTTTTGTTGAAAGATTGGATATAGATAAGCTTACCGTGCAGATAGCGAACCTACAGACAGAAAAATTGAAGGCAAACAATACGATTAAGAATGGTTATTCCGGGTTAAAGGTATTGATGGGTATGCCGGTCAAAGATAGCCTTGTGCTGACCGACTCACTTAGCGATAGTGAGATCAGGGAAGGCGTATTGGAAGCAAGCCAGTTCAAATATAGCGACCGTAACGATTACCAGGTATCAGAGATAACCAATAAACTGAACACCTTAAACGTGAGAAGGTATAATTTAAGCAAACTTCCCAGTCTTATGCTGGTGAGTGGTTACAGCAAGCAGGCGCAGCGTAACGAGTTCGATATTTTTGGAAAAGGTGAATGGTTCACTGCATCTTATATAGGCCTGCAGTTCAAAGTTCCCATCTTCAACGGTTTTGCTATACAGGCCAGGACACAAAAAGCCAGGCTTGAATTAAGAAAATCACAAAATCAGACCGAAGCGTTGAAGATCAACATAGACAGTGAAGTAGAAAGTGCAAAAGATAATTTCACTGTTGCCATCGCATCAATGGATTACCAGAAAAAGAATATGGCGCTTGCTGAAAAAGTATATGATCAAACCAAGAAGAAATACGAGATAGGTACCGGCTCAGCCACGGAGATCAATACGGCGCAACTGGACCTGAAAACAGCACAGACAAATTATTTAAGCGCTTTGTATGATGCCATCATTGCAAAAGTTGATTTCTTAAAGGCAACAGGAAAATTATAAATTATTAAGACTAACATAAAAGAGATGAAAAAAATAACACAAATCGCGATCGCCGTTTTTACCATGTTTTTAATAGCATCCTGCGGTAACAGTAAAAAAGATGGTACCGCAGCTATTAACGATAAAAAAGCTGAGCTTGAAAAACTAAAATCAGCAAAGGCAAAGAACGAAACAGATATCGCAAAGCTACAGGCCGAGTTGGAAAAAACAGACAGTGCTACTGCCAATGCAGCAAAAATAAAACTGGTTGTAGTTAGCCCGGTAACTACGGCAGATTTTAAACACTATATTGACCTGCAGGGCAAGGTAGATGCTGAGAATATTTCTTACATCTCACCCCGCGGCATGGGTGGCCAGGTAAGGGCAATATATGTGCAACAGGGCCAAATGGTAAAAAAAGGCCAGTTGTTATTAAAACTTGACGATGCTATTATGCGCCAAAGTGTAGTAGCAGCCAGGCAACAGTTGGAAGGGATAAAAACCCAGCTGGGCTACGCCAAAAATATTTACCAGCGCCAGAAAAATCTTTGGGACCAGGGTATCGGTACTGAAGTGCAGTTGATCACCGCAAAAACCAATGTAACCAGCCTGGAAAATCAATTAGCTGCGGCCGGTGAGCAAATAAAAACACAACAGGAGCAATTGAATACGGCTAATGTGTATAGTGATGTGACCGGTATTGCAGACCTGGTGACTGTTAAGCAGGGAGAGGTTTTTCCGGGGATGGGCGTAATAAAGATCGTAAACACATCTTCATTAAAAGTTGTGGTGAATGTTCCTGAAAATTATTTAACCAGGATGCACAAAGGTTCGCAGGTACTGATAACGATCCCGGATGCAAATAAAACCGTTAACTCAACCATTTCGCTGATCAGTCAATCAATTGACCCGCTGCAAAGAGGTTTTATTGCTGAGGCAAAAATACCTTATGACCCCATATTAAAGCCAAGTCAGTCAGCCGTGGTAAAGATCCTTGACTATACTGCAGCCAATGCCATTGTAATTCCTGTAAACGTGGTACAGAGCGATGAAACGGGTAAATATGTTTATATATTAAGGATGAGCAGCAACGGCAAAGCCACTGCACACCGCGTAGTGGTAACCATTGGTGAAGTATATGGCGAAAAGGTTGAAATAAAAGCAGGCCTTAAAGCAGGGGATCAACTGGTTACAGAAGGATTCCAAAATTTATACGAAGGGCAAACCATTACGACAACCATGTAAAAAACCGGCCCCCTCTATCTCTCCGCCGCGGCGGGAGGAAATCGGGGAGATTGTTGCGAAGATTGAATTCGAAAATTTTTAGCTCTGTAGGAGCGTCAGATTGGTAGAAATAAAAATGAGTGTTGTGTTAAACGCCGTAGGGGTGATAGTTTACAATCTGGCATTAATAAAGCATAATAAAAGTTGAATAAAGAAACATAGTACAAGAGTGCGACGCCAATGAAGCTGAATATAGTTTCCCCGCTCGGCTAAAAAATAGAAAATTGCGAAAGTAATTAAAATATAAAACATAATCTCCTCCTTTTCCTCCTCCGCCGGTTGGCGGGGAGATAGAGGGGGCCAAATATTAGCTTATGAATTTCATAGAAGGGATAAAAGAAAAATTTAAACAGTTTGGTCCTACCAGCTGGGCTGTAAACAACCGTACTGCCGTTTACATCATTGCAGTGCTGATATCGGCTTTTGGGCTTATCAAATTCAATACCATGCCCAAGGAGCAGTTTCCTGATATCGTGGTACCTACCATTTCGATTGTTACAGTATATGCCGGTAATTCGCCCAAGGATATTGAGAATCTCGTAACCAGACCTATTGAAAAGCAATTGAAAGGAATAAGCGGCGCCAAGGTTAAGAAAATTACCAGTACCTCACAAGCCGATTACAGTTTGATCGTAACAGAGTTTGATACAGATGTAAAAACTGAATTAGCCAAACTAAAAGTGAAGGATGCTATCGATAAAGCAAAGACAGATCTCCCTAACGACCTTACTTCTGAACCCGCTGTGGCCGAGTTTGCATTCAGCGAAATGCCCATCATGTTTGTAAATGTGAGTGGCGATTATGATGGAATAAAGCTGAAGCAGTATGCTGATAAATTGCAGGATAAATTTGAAGAACTCACCGAGATAACCCGTGCTGAGATCGTGGGTGCACCCGAAAGAGAGATACAGGTAAATGTAGACCCTTATAAAATGAGCCAGGCCAGGGTAAGTTTTATGGATATTGAAAATGCCATAAGCCGGGAGAACAGGGATATAACAGGCGGTACACTTGAAGTGGGCAATATGCGGCGAACCATTAAGGTAAAAGGGCAATTCATCAGTGCACTTAACCTGAACAATATTGTGGTACGTAGCAGTGCGCAAGGTGCTACTGTTTATCTAAGAGATATTGCAGTGCTAAAAGATACCATTAAAGAAAAGGACAGTTATGCCAGGCTGGATGGTAAAAATGTGGTAACACTCAACATTGTGAAACGTGCCGGGGAGAATTTAATTAATGCTGCTGATAAAATTAAAAACATCGTGGCAGAGATGAAGGTAAAAGAAGAATTGCCGCGGGACCTAAAAGTTGTGATAACCGGGGATCTTAGTAAAGCCACCAAAACATCTTTTAATGAACTTGTAAATACCATCATCATTGGTTTCGTGTTGGTACTCATCATCCTCATGTTCTTCATGGGTGTTACCAATGCATTTTTTGTGGCATTGAGTGTACCGTTGAGCGTTTTTGTTGCGTTTATGTTTTTGCCGCTGGCAGATAGCATTATCGGCACCACCGTTACGCTGAATTTTATTGTACTCTTTGCATTGCTGCTTGGGCTGGGAATTATTGTGGATGATGCCATTGTCGTCATTGAGAATACGCACCGTATTTATAACAACGGCAAAGTACCTATAGTCCGAAGTGCCAAGGAAGCAGCCGGGGAGGTTTTTATCCCGGTGCTGGCAGGTACGGCAACAACGTTAGCCCCCTTCTTCCCGTTATTGTTATGGAAAGGATTGATTGGTAAGTTCATGATCTACCTGCCAACGGTGCTCATACTTACTTTGGCAGCGTCATTGATCGTGGCATTTATTTTTAACCCTGTTTTTGCGGTAAGTTTTATGAAGCCCGAGGGTAAGGAATATGAAAAGCCAAAACGTGCCATCTGGACCAATAAATGGTTTGTGATCTTTGCAATAGCAGGTGTTTTATTGCACCTGCCCGGCTACCATGGTACGGCCAATTTCTTTTTGATGATGGCTTTGTTAATGGTATTGAATGCTTACGTATTAAATGATGCCATACATGCTTTTCAAAGAAGGGTATTGCCTGCGCTGATGAACAGGTATGAGAAATTACTGAAATGGATATTGGTGGGCTGGAGGCCGGTATGGGCATTTGTGTCATTGTTCGGATTATTTATTTTATCAGTGATCTTATTAGGGATCAGTATCAGTGCCGGCAGAACCAAATCCACTTTCTTCCCCAGCGGCGATCCTAATTTTATTTATGTTTATTTAAAATTGCCGGTTGGTACCGATATCAAGTACACGGATAGTGTTACACATGTTCTGGAAGGGCGTGTGCAAAAGATCCTGGCAGATGAATTACCTGCAAAACCCGGCGGTATTGTGGAAAGTATCATTACCAATGTGGCTGTAAGCGCCAATAATCCAAGAGATAACAACAGGAGCGTACAGCCTAACCTTGGCCGTATACAGGTCTCGTTTGTTGAGTATGATAAAAGAGAAGGCAAAAAAACATTGCCATTTAAAGAAGAGATACGCAGGCAGATGACAGGCATACCGGGTGCCAGTATTGAAGTGGCACAGGAAGATGGTGGCCCTCCAACAGACCCGCCGGTGAATATTGAAATACAGGGCGATAATTTTGAAAGCATCGCAAAAGTTGCAAATGATCTGTCGCATTATATGGATACCAACCAGATCAATGGTATTGAGAACCTGCAGATGGATGTTGACCTCAACAGCCCTGAAATAAGTATAAATGTAGACAGGGAAAAAGCCATGATGGAGGGATTAAGCACCGGGCAGATCGGTATGGAAATACGTACGGCTTTATTTGGTAAAGAAGTAAGTAAATTAAAAGATGGAGAAGATGAATATAAGATACAGGTACGTACCACCGACCTGGTACGCCATAATATTACCGACCTGATGAACATGCGTATTACATTTATGGATATGAATACGATGAAGGTAAAAAGCATTCCCATAAGTGCAGTAGCCAGTATTGATTACACTACCGCAACCGGTGCTGTAAAACGTAAAAATGTAAAACGTACCATACAGTTGCAGAGCAATGTACTGGATCCAACCATGGTTGGCCAGGTAAATGCAGAACTGCAGTTGAAACTGGATGATTTTAGAACAAAGAATAAAATTCCATCGGACGTTACTTTAAAATTAAGCGGTCAGAGTGAGCAGGAAAAAGAAACGAGTACGTTTTTGGGCTATGCCCTGTTAGGAGCCCTGGCCATTATATTTATGATATTGGTATTACAGTTCAACAGCATCAGTAAACCATTCATCGTGATAACCGAGATCTTCTTCAGTGTCATCGGTGTTGTGCTGGGGTATGCTTTTACAGGTATGACGATCGCAACGATCATGTTGGGAGTAGGTGTTATTGCACTGGCGGGTATCGTAATTAAAAATGGTATCCTGCTGATAGAATTTACCGATGAATTGAGGGGCAGGGGCATGCGTACCAGGAATGCAGCTATTGAAGCCGGTAAGATCCGTATCATACCGGTATTGCTTACAGCGGTGGCAACCATACTTGGTTTATTACCACTGGCTGTTGGTTTTAATATCGATTTCGTTTCTTTCTTCCAGCACCTGAATCCGCATATTTTCTTTGGTGGCGATAGTGTGGTGTTCTGGGGACCTTTAAGCTGGACAATGATCTTCGGTTTGATATTTGCCTTTTTCCTCACTTTGATCATGGTACCGAGTATGTACCTCATTTCAGAAAGGCTGAGAAGGCCAATGGAGAAATTTTACGGCACTAAATTTATCGGCTTGCTTGGCTTTGCAGGGCCCTTCTTCTTCATATTTGTAGGTATTATGTATTTAGTAAGAAGAATTCAGGGTAAAAAGGTTTGGAACGGAAAATTGAAGCAACCACCTGAGAAGACGGTAGCATAACCTTATTCCGGATATGAAAGATCTGAAAATGCTGCTTATGCGAATGAGCAGCATTTTTTATTTGCAAAAATTACTGGCATGAAAATAGTATGCCATTTATTGTAACCCTATTTTATCATTTAAAATAATAATTATGGACAAGTTAGAATTTAAAGGAACCTGGAATGAAGTAAAGGGTAAAATAAAGCAGGCTCATGCAGACCTTACCGACGATGACCTTAAGTATGAAGAAGGAAAGGATGATGAGTTATTGGGAAGGTTACAGAAGAAAGTCGGAAAGGGCCGCGATGAGCTGGTAAAATGGATTAAATCCTTATAAAAACAAAAAGGTACTCAGCCATTGCTGAGTACCTTTTAATTGTTAAATATCCTGCAGGTTATTTAAAATGCGGGTCTTTCTTATTTCCATCCACATCCAGCTCAATAATTTCATAGCCCAGCTTTTGGAGGCCCGGTAAGATCTTCGCTTTGTCACCCACCAATAAAATATTCATCTTATCAGTAACCAGCCATTTTTTCGAAAGGGCGTTGAGTTCTTTTTTGGTCATTGATGCCAATATCTTGTTTTGCTGTTCTGCAAAATTTCCCGGCAGGTTATAGTCGAGGATCCTTCTTATGAAGCCTGCTTTTTGTGTACCGGTTTCATACAGTAATGCATCCCGCTGGCCTATGGCATTTTTGGTAAACACCAGCTCTTCATCTGTAATACCATGCTCGGCATAATGTTTAATATCCTTCATAGCCTCCACCAGTGCGCTGTCGGTCGCATCTGCCCTGATGCCGGAGCTGAAGGTATAGGTACCATTATATTCATTACTGCTGAAAGAAGACCGGGCACCGTAGGTCCAGCCCTTTTCTTCCCGCAGGTTCATATTCAAATGGCTGTTGAACGATCCGCCAAGTACATAATTCATTAACCCGGATTTGTAATATTCACCTGTGGCGTCATATTTCAATCCCGTTAAATAACCCACCCTGAATTCCGTTTGCGCACCTTTAGGTATATCCACCAGGTAAAGCCTGGTTTTTGTTACAGGTGATATGGGCCCGGGTTTTGGAAGGTTGATCTTTTTGTTGGGAAGCTTGTTCAAAAAATTAAGCTTTGGCTCTATCTCGCTTTGCGTAATATCTCCAACTACCACAACTTTAGTGTCCTGCGAGGTCATGTAATTATCATAATACTGTTGTATGTCTTTTAGCTTCAGGTTCCTGATCGTATGTTCCGTGCCACTTTCACTCATACCGAAAATATGGTAAGGGCCGTAATTCAGTTTATTGTACACCTGGGTTGCAATGGTAGCAGGTTGTGATTTAGCCTGTTTAAATCCTTCCAGTGACTGCTTTTGTATCCGGTCAAATGATTCTTCCGTAAAATTGGGTCTAAGCATTCTTTCTTCCAGTAATGCAAGCGTTTTGTCAACATTCTTTTTTAAGGTCTGTACCGTAAAATTCATACTGTTGAGATCACTGGAAACTGAAATACTGCTGCCCAATTTTTGCAATTCAACTGACATTTGTTCGGCAGTATAATTTTTTGTGTCTTCATTAAGCATACTTGCTACCATATCGGCCAGTCCGATCCTGGAGGTATCGTTTGCCTGCGCCAGGTGCCCGCCGGGTATACTGAAAGATAAGGTCACTGTGGGTATCTCTGTATTTTGAGTTCCGATCATTTTTATACCATTCGGTAATTCTTTTTTCCAGAATGGAGGAACTTTTACTACAGGGTTGGGGCCATTGCCGGGCACTTTGCTGCGCTCGAAAATATCTTTGCCTTTTACATAGTGCAGGCCTTCATAACCATAATTTGGTTTTTGATAACCGGTAGCATCAACCATATAATTATCCGGCGCGGCGATCATTTTATCTTTTTCCTGTCCCTTGGTCAATACGCTTACTGTTACACTGTGTTTTCCTTTTATATACTCATTGTACACACGCCAAACATCTTCTTTGGTCACGGACCGGTACATATTCAATAGCTTACCGATCATATTAGGGTTGCCGGTAATTGTTTGAAATGCTGCCAGCCTTGCACCTTTTCCCTGCACACTTTGCAGCTGGTTTACATATTGCGCTTCAATGCCTCCTTTGAATTTCATGATGTCTTTATCTGTTACCCCACGAGTTTCGAAACTGGTAATTGCTTCTTTAAGCAATGCATCCATATCGGCCAGCGATTTTCCCGGGTAAGGTGTTATGCGGAAAGTGAACTCTCCCGCGAGTTCTGACAGGGAGCTGAATGCGCTTGCGGATAAAGCTTTTTTGGGTTTTACCAGTTGCTGGTAGAGAATAGAATTTCTTCCCTGTCCAAGTACCTGAGCAAGGCATGCTAAGGCCGCCATGTCTTTATCATAGTCCGGTACAGTAGGATACACTTTAGTTAACTGCGGTATTCTTGCATAATTATCAGTGAAGGAAACATAACGGTCTGCATCAACGTGCACTTTTGGCAAAACTGTTTTTTCTACGGCAGGACCTTTTGGTATGGAACTAAAATATTTTTCAGCCATTTTCAAAACCTCGCTGGTCTTCACATCACCGGCTACTGTAAGCGTTGCATTATTTGGACCATACCATCTTAAAAAGAAATTCTTCAGGTCATTTAATTCCACCCTGTTCAGGTCTTCTACATAACCGATCGTAAGCCAGCTGTAAGGATGACCGTATGGATATAGATTTTTGGAAGCGAACTCGCCGGTTAATCCATAAGGACGATTGTCGTAATTCTGTCCACGCTCATTTTTAACGGTGCTGCGCTGGTTATCGAATTTTTCCTGCGTTACGGCATCCAGTAAATAACCCATCCTGTCCGCTTCCAGCCATATCATTTTTTCAAGCTGGTTGCTGGGAACAGTTTCGTAATAATTTGTACGGTCCTGGTTGGTGCTGCCATTAAGCGTACCTCCTGCATCTGTAACGATCTTAAAGTGGGCGCCTTTTCCAACATGGTCACTGCCTTCAAACATCATGTGTTCAAAAAAATGGGCAAAGCCGCTCTTGCCGATCTCTTCACGTGCGCTGCCCACATGGTAGGTCACATCCACGTACACAACAGGGTCACTATGGTCTTCATGCACAATTACGGTAAGACCGTTTGGCAATACAAACTTTTCATAAGGGATGATGATCTCTTCCCCCGGCTTTTTTGCTACCTTTTCAACGAGCCTTGCCTGGCTGAATATATTGTTGGCAGTAATGAGCAGCATGACAGCCGCTGCAAATATTTTTATACGCATGGTGAATGTTTTTTGAACTTCAAAAGTAAACAGATTGTGGCCAGGAAATCCTGCCTTTTATAAAATAATTATCTTTTAAACCCTGCATTGTTTGTTACTTTTGGTAAAAATCATAACTATCCGTACTGATCATGAAATTGATTTACAAAATTTACGGTGAGGAATTAAAACCCGTGGAAATTGAACCGGACCCTGAATTAAAAATCAATATATGAAAACTTTACTTTTAATAGCCGCCATTATAATTTCTTCTCTAAATGTACGAGCGCAGGAGTACTTTAATTTCGAGGGCATGGATAAGTTTGCTGCTGTGTGGGAGTTCGCCAACGGCCCGGATACCATAAGATTATACTGTAGTGTACGATATGTGGGAAGCGACTTAAAGATAAAGAGTGCCCTGCTATATTATACTTATAAACAAGGAAATACTATTATTTGGGATAATTTTTCTAACGCTAATAATGATGATCGTGCTGATTTTGGTGGCACCCGGCCGTATGGACCCAATAAAGACAGTTTAGTAATTATGGGAAGAGATCAGTTAAAGCGGAAAAGGGATGAGGGATATATAGTAATAAATGCAGCCGGTACCCAGTTAAAATTTGTACGGGATATAGGTATTACGGGAGGCGGGATAAGCCATTCTGCCGCGGGGCAAGGTCCATTACCCGGGTATACGCTGCCGAGCCCGATTATTTTTATCAAGGGAGTCCTTCCGTCTGAGGATAGAGGTGCTGGGAAACAAAAAAGAGGCGCAGGGAAAAATTAGTAATCTTATTTATGCTAGTCAAAGTACATTAACTAAGGGATGAAGCAGGGATAAGGCGCTAAAACTTCGTTCATCCTTCGTTCATCCTTCGATGCGTTTTATGCTGTGGGGACTTCTGGTGCAGATTTACAAGTGCCATTTTCTTGATGAAGGTATTCGCTTATAGCAGCATTATATACCCGTTTCCCGGGCGGCAGCTTAGCCTGGTAGCTGGCCTTAAGGTTCTTATCCATAAGAATGTCCTTTGCATATTTGATAGCCTCTTTGAAACGGCCTTCGTAAACAGCCTTTAGCTCAGTTGCCTTGTGTTTAGGCATGCTTGGAAACTTCGTAACTACCGTCTTATCGGCATATTGTTTTACAACGATCTGTTTCCCGATATGTCCCCTGATATCTTTCAAAAGCAGGGCTTCATTTTCTTTGGCCATAACCTTAAAGATTGCTTTGCAAAATAGATAGTTTTTATAAAAGAAAACAGCGAAAAAATATTTTCTCCGAGCAACGTTTTGCAGGAGAACCTCGTATAGCTTACTATATTTGTCAAAAAATATGACCATGCGCACTAACCATGAAATTGATTACAAAATTTACGGTGAAGAATTGCAATTCGTAGAAATTGAATTAGACCCGAATGAAACAGCCATTGCAGAAAGCGGGGCCTTTATGATGATGGATAATGGCATAGAAATGCAAACCATATTTGGCGATGGTAGTCAGCAACAGACTGGTGGCATCCTGGGTAAATTAATGAGTGCCGGCAAACGCCTTATTACCGGCGAAAGTTTGTTTATGACCGCTTTTACCAATACAGGACAAGGTAAAAAAAGAGTAAGCTTTGCATCACCTTACACCGGTAAGATCATTAAGTTCGATCTGAGCCTGTATGGCGGCAAGATCATTGCACAAAAAGATGCATTCCTGTGTTCAGCCAAAGGGGTAAGCATTGGTATTGAATTTCAACGCAGGCTTGGTACCGGAATTTTTGGCGGCGAAGGTTTTATTATGCAGAAACTGGAAGGAGACGGACTTGCATTTGCACATGCCGGCGGATTTGTTGTTGAGAAAGAATTAAAAGCAGGTGAAATTTTAAAGGTTGATACTGGTTGTGTGGTGGCTTATACAGCCAATATTGATTTTGATATCGAAATGGTTAAGGGTATTAAAAACTTCATGTTTGGCGGCGAAGGTTTATTTTTTGCAAAGCTTACCGGCCCGGGACATGTGTGGATACAAAGTTTGCCTATTAGCAGGCTGGCGGGACGTATCATGCAATACAGTACCTACAAGCGTAAAGAAGAAGGCGGGATTTTAGGCGGACTGGGAAATTTACTGGATGGAAGAGAATGATAAAAATTTACAAAGCTTTATAACAGATTTACAAAGAATTAGACCAGGGTCCGGAGAGATCCTGGCTTTTTTATTTAAAAATATTTGGTGGTCTCATTTCCTTTATCGTATATTTGCGATATAAGATTAAAAAATATGGCGATCCACAAAAAAGAACAGTTCACACAAAAAGAGCAGGACCTGGCAGAGTTTGCCAAGGCACTGGCGCACCCGGCCCGTATTGCAATATTAAAATTATTGGCCCAGAAGAATGAATGCATCTGCGGCGAGATCGTGGACGTATTGCCACTTTCTCAATCTACGGTATCACAACATTTAAAAGAATTAAAGAATGCAGGGTTGATAGATGGTAGTATCGACGGCCCCCGCAGTTGCTATTGTATAAACTGGAAGGCATTTGAAAAATTCAATGCCGAATTCAGTTTTCTTTTCAATAACCTGAAACTAAAAAATGAAAGAGCCTGTTGTTAAAGCCTCCTATCTCCTCCGAAAGCTGGCGGAGAGGAAAATGGAGAAGATTGAAGTAAAGATTTGCTTATAAATAAAAGAAGATCGCATAACAAAAAAGCTATCATTTAAAAACTGCCAACTTCTAGTTCCCTCTCCTCGGGAGAGGGGTTGGGGTGAGGCCTAAAACTAAAGCCATGAACAACGAATCTCAAATTAAAGAACTTGTAAAAGAAAAGTATGCTGCTATTGCAGAACAAAGTCAAACCCAGAATGCGACTTCCTGTTGCGGTGCTACATCTTCCTGTTGCGGAGATGAAGTGTATAATATCATGAGTGATGATTACACAAAACTGGAAGGATATAATCCCGATGCCGACCTTGGCCTGGGTTGCGGCTTACCAACAGCCTTCGCCAAAATAAGTGAGGGAGATACCGTTATCGACCTCGGCAGCGGGGCGGGCAATGATGCCTTTATTGCACGCGGCATTGTTGGCGACCAGGGTAAAGTATTGGGGATAGATTTTACTGAGGCCATGATCGCAAAAGCCAGGGCTAATGCAGAAAAACTGGGATTTAATAATGTAGCGTTCAGGCTGGGTGATATTGATGATATGCCCGTAACCTCCAATTATGCAGATGTTATTGTAAGCAATTGTGTATTGAACCTGGTGCCCAACAAACATAAAGTGATCAGTGAGATCTTCAGGGTATTGAAGCCCGGGGCACATTTTTCTATATCAGACATCGTTCTTGAAGGAGAACTTCCTGCCAAATGGAAAGAAGTAGCGGAATTGTATGTAGGTTGCGTAAGCGGTGCCATACAAAAGCAGGTTTATCTGCAGGTAATGGAAGAAGCAGGGTTTAAAAATATCACGCTGCAAAAAGAAAAAGAGATCATCATACCGGACAATATTCTAAATAATTATTTAACCGCGGAAGAGATCGGATCGTATAAGAACGGGGGAACAAAGATCATGAGTATAACCGTGTACGCCGAAAAACCGGCAAAGGATGAAAGGAATTGCTGTGAGCCCGGAAATGGCTGCTGCTGAGGGGCCTTGAACTTCGTTCGTTCTCTTATATGTAGAAGATTTGATCGGGAAAAACTGTAAAGTAAAATATGTATTTTAATTATTAAACTGCCAGCTTCAAGTTCCCTCTCCCCGTCCGACCGGGTCATCCGGGCGGACTTTGGAGAGGGGTTGGGGTGAGGCCAAAAACTAAAGCCATGAACACAAACCAGAAAGATCCGGGTTGTTGCACAACAAACAGCGGATGCTGCGGCATAACCGATATGGGTTGCTGCTAATCAGTTTAAGGGTGATGCTGAATGCATCACCCTTAATATTTTTAAATGAATCAAATTCAGAATTATGGCAAGGGAAATATTGCAATCCCCGGTTTTAAGAATTGCAGTCACCGAAAAGGAAAGGCAACAGGTGTTGAGCATGTTGACGGCACAGAAATTACCTGTTACTGACATTGGCGAAGACACATTACTGTACCAGTTACTGGATGGAGAAAAACTGATCGGAACAGCTGGTCTCGATATATTTGAAGACTGCGCCCTGCTTCGCAGCGTAAGCGTGATGGCAGGTGTGCAGGGAAAGGGTTATGGAAGATTGCTCAATGACCAGGCGGAAAAGTTTGCGAAAGAAAGCGGGATCAATTGTATCTACCTGGTCACCACAACGGCAAAGGATTTTTTTGAGCGACAGGGTTATTGTGTAATTAAAAGGGAAGATGCACCTGCTGCGATAAAAGATACAGAACAATTTTCGGGCCTTTGCCCTTCCTCAGCAATAGTAATGAAGAAACGTTTATAAAGATGAAACAGAAAATACTTTTTGTCTGTATTGAGAACAGTAACCGCTCTCAAATGAGCCAGGCCTTTGCAAAAATGCTTGGCGGTCAAGCTGTGGAAGCTTACAGTGCCGGCAGTAAACCCAGTGGCGTCATAAATCCAAAGGCCATTGCTGCCATGAAAGAACTGGGGTATGACCTGGGTAAGCATGATTCAAAATCCCTGGACGAAGTAAAACAGTACGCTCCATTTGATGTAGTGGTAACGATGGGATGTGGCGATGTCTGCCCCTGGATGCCGGCTAAAAAATTCATTGACTGGCAGATTCCTGATCCAAAAAATATGGAACCTGCAGCATTTAATAAAGTAAGGGATTTGATTAAGGACAAGGTAGAAGAATTAATAAACCGGTTAACCGGGACAGCGCCCCTGGATTTACAATGATTTTTATACCTGCATCCACACTCGAAAAACGTTGTGGCCATTTTTTGTGGCCGATTTATTTTGACCACAAAAAACGGCCACAAGACCGGCCAATATCGTAGGTAAGGGGAGATCTGCGACAAAAAAAATGACAAAACCTAAGTTTTGCCATTGATATATAATCTTTTAGATTTTAATCCCTGCCGGAGAGTAAAGATAATAACCTTAAAATTTCAAGGTACAGCCAAACGATCACAACCAGGAGTCCAAAAGCGCTGTACCATTCCATGTATTTGGGAGCACCTAATTCAACGCCATTCTCTATCATGTCGAAATTCAGGATCAGGTTCAATGCAGCCAATGCTACGACGAAAATGGAAAAGCCAATTCCCAGGGCGCTGCTTTCATGTAAAAAAGGAATAGATATGCCGAACATACCTAATACTAAAGTTATCATGTAAAAAATAGCGATACCAGCCGTAGCCGTTATTACTATCGCCTTGAACTTAGCCGTGGCTTTTATCACCTTGAACGTGTACAATAGATACATAGCGATACAGGTACCGAAAGTTAATCCTACCGCATTCATGATAATATTGGGGGCATATGCTGCAAATGCAAAATCATAATAAGCAGATATGGCTCCTACAAAAAGACCTTCCAGCAATGCATACGCGGGGGCCAGGTAAGGACTCCATTCTTTTTTAAACATGATGACAATGGCTATCACCAATCCTCCTATCGCTCCTGTCCAGATCAAAGGCTGCACATTGCCACCTTCTGCAAATTCTTTCCAGGAGTAAAAGGCAGTGCCCATTACCATTAAGAACAGGAAGCCGAATTTTTGTAATGTACCTTTTACCGTCATCGCGTTCTCATGACTCACTACTTCGTCGAGTACCGTATCCCTGAATTTTTTCTCCGAAAGTACCGGGTTACTTGTTTTAAAAATTGCCATAATAATTAGATTTAGAAGCTAAAAATAAAGATTTATACCATAATAAACTGTTATTACCGCGTTTTGGTAATGTATCAGTTTGAAATTAATCTACGGTTTCGACAGGAATAGCTACAAGACTCAAGCTGCAAGGGATAAGCATGCTAACTATGAGTTGCCTCTTGTGGCTTCTCCCCTTGCAGCTCAACCTGGCAACTTTCAAATTGAGACACTACTCGCGTTTTTAGTATCTTTTCCTCATTTCTGAAGTTCCTTATCTTTGCCGCATGGAACAACTGCTGCAAAAGATAGACGGGTATAAAAAAGAGATCGCTTCTTATGATGAAGGTGATGCAGAGGCATTTCGCATCAAATACCTTGGTACTAAGGGTCTTGTAAAATCCATAATGGGCGAAATGAAGGGTGTTGCAGCAGAAAATAAAAAAGCAGGACAGTTATTAAATGAATTTAAGCTTTTTACTGAATCCCGATACGAGGAATTAAAAGCATCAACGGGTTCTGAAAATGGTCAGCAGTCTGCAAAAAATGAAATTGACCTGACACTTCCGGGAGACCCGCTTCCCCTGGGCAGCCGTCATCCTATCAGCATTGTGAAGAACAGGATCATCTCTATTTTTCAACGGCTCGGTTTTGCTGTTGCAGAAGGTCCGGAAATAGAGGATGACTTTCATAATTTTACCGCACTCAACTTACCCGAAAATCATCCTGCCCGTGATATGCAGGATACATTTTATATCTCCCAAAACCCCGATTGGCTTTTGCGTACGCATACCTCAAGTGTGCAGGTACGTGAAATGGAAAAAGGAAAATTACCCATCCGTATCATTTGCCCGGGCCGTGTGTACCGCAATGAGACCATCAGTGCAAGGGCGCATTGTTTTTTTCACCAGGTAGAGGGTTTATACATTGCCGAAAATGTTTCTTTCGCTGACCTGAAACAAACGCTTTACTTTTTTGTGCAGGAAATGTTTGGCGCAACTGTGAAAGTGCGTTTCCGCCCAAGTTATTTTCCGTTTACAGAGCCCAGTGCAGAAATGGACATCAGCTGCCTGATATGCGGAGGCGAAGGTTGCAGTGTTTGCAAGAAAACAGGTTGGGTGGAGATATTGGGTTGTGGCATGGTACATCCGAATGTGCTGGATAACTGTGGCATCGACAGTAGCAAATATACCGGCTTTGCTTTTGGAATGGGGATAGAAAGGATCACAATGCTAAAATACCAGATAAAAGACCTGCGTTTATTCAGCGAAAATGACCTTCGCTTTCTGAAGCAGTTTACCAGTGCGGTATAACGTTGGGGAAAATTAACCTCATAACCGGAAATACTGCAACCAATCTAAAATTCTCCACAAATAGAGGTTATTTATTAAATATTGTTTTTTACGCCAATAGTGCCTTAACCAGTCCTTTCCATCTTTTTATACGGAATACCCCCCTTTGGCACCATAATTGAAAATTAGCGTGCAGGAAGTTTATTCACTTAATATAATGATATGAGATATTTGGGAAATTTTTTAACTGGCCTGATCATAGTGTTATGGTTAGGAACCTGTGCTATTTCATGTTCCGTATCAAAAGAAGGCAGGAGCATGAAAAAAACCATTAATGGTAATTGGGTATTGCAGACGATAACTACAGAAGGAATAACCGGGGTAGTGAAAACCAAAATTTTTAATGAAGATGAATTCAGTTGCTTCATAGGAAGTGAATGGAACTTTATTTCCAATAACAGCATGGGCAGCTATAATATCGTTGATCCCACAAAAGAATGTTCTCCTAGAAAAAGATTCATCCGCTGGTCGATCTATGAACCGGAGAACGCGGCAAAGGAATTCCAGTTCAAAAGACTTGATGACAAAAAAGACCCCATGGATGATGGGGCAGGCTATAGGTTAACCGTTGTTCAACTTGATGCCAGCCAAATGAAACTAAAGTCCAATATAACATTTGCAGGTAATCCTGCTGCAATGATCTACAACTTTGTAAGAAAATAAATTTTAAAATAAAATAACCTTTATGAAAAACGTGTCAGGGAAAATGCTTTTAGTGACAACGGCGATCATGTTAATGATCACCGGTTGCAGTACGGTGAAAAAAACAAATAAAACGCAACGTGGTGCTGCTGTAGGGGCAGCGGGTGGGGCCGTGATCGGTGGTATAATTGGTAATAACGTTGGCAACAAAAATAACACGGTGTTAGGGGCAGTAATTGGTGGTGTGATCGGTGGTGTTGCAGGCGGTATCATTGGTAATAAAATGGATCGCCAGGCAGAAAAGATAAAAAATGAGTTACCGGGTGCAGAAGTACAAAGGGTTGGAGAAGGAATCATTGTAACCTTCAATGAAAAAAATCCAGATGGCTCAAAAATGGGTGTTTATTTTGATTTTGACCAGGCAGCGATAACTTCAAATTCGAAGTTAGCTTTAGACAGGCTGGTGAAAATATTCAATGATTACCCCGAAACAAATATTTTGGTTGAAGGGCATACTGATGACAAAGGAACCGATACCTACAATCTCGCACTCTCCAGGAGAAGGGCTGAAGCCGTGGGTAATTATTTGAGCAGCCGCGGTATTTCCGGTTCAAGGCTTACCATAAACTGGTATGGAGAAGTGCAGCCAAAGGTTGAAAATACAACCGATGTAAGCAGGGCGGAGAACAGGCGTGTAGAGTTTGCGATAACGGCAAATGAAAAAATGAAAGCAGAAGCGAAAAGAGAGGCAGGGCAGGGCAAATAACGGATCTCATATTTACTTATATGCATTATTGTACTGTATGGTACGATAATGCATTTTTTTTTAACGCAGGCAGGTACACGTAGAAATAATATCTTTACTTTCAAACCAAAGTATGACCTATTCATGATCGAACGTATTTGTGTTATAGGTGCCGGCACCATGGGCAGTGGTATTGCACAAACGGCTGCGCAAAGCGGGTTTTATACCTTGCTATTTGATATCAACGCAGGTGTACTGGAAAAAGCAAAAACCACTATTCAAAAAAGCCTGCAGTATTTAAATGAGAAAGGAAAGATCTCTGCAGAAGAAAAAGAAGCCATTTATGGACGGATACAGTTCATTACAGATACGAACGATTGCCTCGCTGACGTTGTTATAGAAGCCATAGTAGAAAAAGTGGAGGCAAAAGTTGCCATCTTTAACCAGCTTGCCGAGATCAACCACGCCGAAGTGATCTTTGCCACCAACACATCGTCTTTATCTGTTTCTGCCATACAATCCGGGGTCATGAATCCGCAAAGGGTAGCGGGGATGCACTTTTTTAATCCTGCCCCGGTAATGAAACTGGTGGAAGTTATAAAAGGCGAACAAACGACAGACGAAGTGGTGAAGACCATTTACGATCTCTGTATAAAAATGAATAAAACACCCGTGATGTGTAAAGACGCACCGGGGTTCATCGTTAACCGTGTTGCAAGGCATTATTACCTGGAGGCTATGAAACTGGTAGAACTCGGCATTGCTTCTTTTGAGAACGTAGACGAGATCATGGAAGCATCGGGATTTAAAATGGGACCCTTCAGGTTGATGGACCTCATTGGTATGGATGTGAACCTTGCCGTGTCCCGCTCTTTATACGAGGCATGCAATGAGGCCGAACGTTTTAAACCTTCTCCCATACAAATAGCTAAGGTGGAGAAAGGAGAATTGGGAAAAAAAACAGGCAAAGGGTTTTACCGGTATTAAAAAACTTGTTTTAAGATAGCTGAACTTTTCAGCTTATAGCATCATTCAATATTTATCATCATGATCTTAGTTACCGGAGGTGCAGGGTTGGTCGGCAAAGAATTGATAACGCAATTACTTGCACAGGGAAACACGGTTACCGCGCTGTATAATAAAACCCCGTTGCCGGATTTTAATTCGCCACTTCTCAAACAAATTCAATGTAACATCTTAGACGTATCGGGCCTGGAAGAAGCGATGGATGGCATAGCGCAGGTTTATCATTGCGCTGCGATCGTTACATTCAGTAAAAAAAGAAAAAGAGAACTGTTTAAAATAAATATTGAAGGAACTGCCAATATTGTAAATGCGGCACTGGATGCCGGGGTAAAAAAAATGGTTTATGTAAGTTCTGTTGCAGCCCTGGGCAGGATACGGGAAGGCGAATTGATAAATGAAAGCATGAACTGGACAGAAGAGACCAGTAACAGCAATTACGGCCAGAGTAAATATTTAGCGGAACTGGAAGTATGGCGTGGCATAGGCGAGGGGCTTGATGCGGTAATTGTAAATCCTGTTATCATACTTGGCCCCGGTGACTGGAGCAGCGGGTCAACGCAGATATTTAAGAACGTGTTTGAAGAATTTCCCTGGTACAGCGAAGGGGTTACCGGTTTTGTAGACGTGCGTGATGTTGCTGAAGTGATGATAAGGTTAATGAACAGCAATATCAATGCAGAACGTTTTATCTTAAGTGCCGGTAACAGGACCTACCGGGAAATATGTACTTTAATGGCCAATGCATTCGGAAAGAAACCACCCCACAAAAAAGTAACACCAGGCCTGGCTAAAATTGTGTGGCGGCTGGAAGCCATAAAAAGTTTTTTCACGGGTAAAGAGCCCCTGGTTACAAAAGAAACGGCCAGAACCGCATTGACAATGGCCAATTTCGATAACAGTAAATTAAAAAAGTACCTGCCGGACTTCAGTTACAGGCAAATAGATGATAGTATTATAAATTCCTGTACTGTATTACAACAAAAGCTTAACAGTCCTTAATGTAAATTTGCCCAATCCGGTAAATCGCCTTTAAAAAATATCAGATGAAAAAAACGTTCTCCCTCTTATTGTTGGTTATTGCTTCGCTGTCTGTTTTTTCCCAGTCAAATTATGTTATCAACGGCAAGATCATTGATGCTGTTTCAAAGCTTCCTTTGTATGGTGCCTCTGTTTTTGCCGAGAATACAACCCTTGGTACGGCCAGCAACAACGATGGGGTCTTTACATTACACCTGCCGAACGGCGGTTATAACCTGGTGGTGACCTTTACCGGCTACCAGACCGAAACAAAAAGAATAACTACGGCCGATGCCGGTGGCTCTATTCTGATAGAAGTAAAGCAGAAAGAAAAATCACTGGATGACGTAGTGGTAAAAGCCACCTATGAAGTACCCAATGGCTGGGAGAAATACGGTGATTTTTTCCTCGACAATTTTATTGGTAAAACAGCCAATGCGAAGGAGTCCGTCATTAAGAATAAAGAAGTACTAAAATTCTATTACTATAAAAGAAAGAACCGGTTAAAGGTACTCGCCAATGAACCCCTTGAGATAGAAAATAATGCTTTGGGCTATACCGTAAAATATACACTTGATTCTTTTACCCATGAATATAATACACAGGTGAGCCTGTACAGCGGTTATCCTTTGTTCCAGGAGTTAATACCCGCAAATCCTGAACAGGAGAACAGGTGGAAAGCTAACCGGTTGATCGCATACAAGGGTTCCATCCTGCACTTTATGCGCAGCATGTACCGTAAAAAATTAAATGAAGAAGGATTTGAGATCCAGTTCCTGGTCAGGAATAATGATAAAGAAACTGCCTTTACCCTAAAGAATTTTTACACGGCGATGAATTATAATATGGATTACAGTACCAATATCGTCGATATACTGCCCAACCAAAAGGAGGTGGCCATTTTGTTTAAAGATGAAGCGCCTTCAAAATTATTCTTAGACGCCAACCAGGATGCTTCATCAAAGTTCCAGCTTTCGGTAGTATCCTTTTTACCCAATGAGTCTATCGATATAGAACAGAACGGTTATTATTATGAGCAGAACGATATAACAATAACGGGCTACTGGGCCTGGGAAAAAGTAGCAGACATGCTGCCCTATAATTTTAAGGATGGAAATGAACCCATGGAAACAATAGCGGTGACTGAAAAAAAACCTGACCCGGTAACAGAGCAGCCTGTATACAGCAACAGCGATCCTTTAACCAGCGTTACGTGGAAAATGGATGAAAGCAGGATCATAGATGGGACTAATATGTTTTATTACAAGAGAGAAGGAAAAGAGAATTCAATAGATCTTGACAGGGATTTTTATAAATTCAATACAGACAATACCGGCACTTATTTCTCCAATGACCAGGAATATAAATTAACGTGGACCTATATTGATGCTGAAAAGACAAAGATGAAAATTGTTGTTCTATATCCTACGCCGCTGGTGGTAAACCTGGAAAATATTGTTCTTACGCCCTCATCTTTTAAATATACACGTGTACAAAAAGTCAACGGGGTAAATTTTATGGCAATAGAAACAAGAACAGTAAAGTAATACCTGGCAAGGATAAGTTATGGGCGGACTATTTCCCCATTACTTTTTCCCAAAGCTGGGGTATCCTTTTTACCCAAACCAGTTCCTTCATTTTTTCTTTGGCGTCTTCAATGGGGCTGCCAAAATAAACTTTCCCGCCCTCGGTGTCTTTGCCCACGCCACTTTGAGCATACACTACCGCATTAGCGCCAATAGTAAGTGTTTTGCTTACGCCAACCTGTCCCCATAGCGTTACACCATCTTCAAGCGTAACCACACCCGCAATGCCAACCTGTGCGGCAATCAGGCAATTCTTCCCGGTTACGGTGTCGTGCCCGATATGTATCATGTTATCGAACTTGGTTCCCCTGCCAATTATGGTATCATGGCTTACGCCCCTGTCAATGGTACAACCTGCGCCTATTTCTACATTGTCTTCAATAATTACCCTGCCGCAACTCGGCATTTTTTTATACCATAGCTCACGGTCTTTTTTTGTGTTATAATAAAAAGCGTCGCTGCCGATGACCGTTCCTGCCTGGATGATGACATTATCACCGATGATGCAGTGATCCATAATGGTAACATTGGGATGAATGACCGAATTTTTTCCAATGCTTACATGGTTGCCGATAAATGTTCCGGGATAGATAAAACTTCCTTCACCTACCACAGCAGAATCGCTTATCATTTTTGATGAAGGTTCAAAGGGCCTGAAATGATTTACGATCTTACAATAGGCTTCAAAAGGATTGTCAACGACCAGTAAAGCTTTTCCTTCGGGGATACTTGTTTCCTTATTGATGATGATAAAACCTGCAGCACTGTTGATGCATTTATCATAGTATTTCGGATGATCTACAAACACAAGATCACCCTGCTCAACTTTGTGTAGTTCATTTATACCGGTTGCATTGCCGTGGCTGTTACCTATCAATTTTGCATTGATGAATTCAGAGATCCACTGCAAAGAAACGGGGGAAGGGAATTGCATAAGTTTAAATTTGAGCAAAGGTACATTGCTTTGCATTTAGTTGATTTTAACCCAAAAACTAAAAAATGAGCCATAATTCCGTGTTTGGGAGAAATATTTTTGAAAATATTTTTTGCGCAAAAACCAACGAAAAAACTTTTCGAAAAGATGACCGGTCAAAAAAAAATAAACCTGGTTCTCCGAAAATATTTTTTGCAGATCAAAATATCGATCCCTTGTAATACCAGTAAAATCAGCAGTTACAGGAGATATCGATTTTGTCATTGCACCCCGATGATGAATCGAAGGCTGATATTTTTCTGTTCCCTTATTGATACTGGCCATGAAATCATCGGCCCTTATCCACAGCGTAAAAAAAAATGTTAATAAAATTCTTGACAAATATTTTTCTGTTAGGAAAAATTATTTTTAATATTGTGTAGGGAATTTGGTTCCCGGTACTTACTAACCCGTCTATATAGCAAAGCTCGACTATTAAAAGTCGGGCTTTATTATTTTATATATCTCTTAGTTTTAAATTTCATAATTGGTAAAAATGAAAATTTACGAAGCAGTAAAAAATGATCTTGTCATCAGTACAGATAAAACAAAACTGGATATTCCGTTCATCCATGATTACCTCAGCAATGAAACCTACTGGGCGAAGAATATTCCCATTGACGTGGTAAAGAAAAGTATTGGAGGTTCATGTTGTTTTGGTTTGTATGATAAGAATAAACAGGTTGGTTTTGCGAGGGTAATTACAGACCATGCAACTTTTGGGTACCTCGCTGATGTTTTTATTATTGAAGCGTACCGGGGGAAAGGATTAAGCAAATGGCTGATGACAGAAATAATGAACCATCCTGACCTGCAGGGATTCCGCAGGTGGATGCTTGCAACCAGGGATGCACATGGCCTGTATAAACAGTTCGGATTTGAACCATTGGATATGCCCGAACGTATAATGGGATTCAGGCCTTTTACCGAATATCCGTCCATCAACTCATAACTTTATCCTGTAACTTGCAACTTAAATAATAATGACACATGCTTAAATCAATGACAGGATTTGGAAGAGCGGAACAAACAGTAAATGAAAAGACATTTTTGGTGGAGATAAAAGCGCTTAATGGAAAACAATTTGAACTACAGCTTAAACTTCCTCCTTTATTAAGACCTTATGAATTCGAGATAAGGAATACTTTACAGGAACATTTGATAAGAGGTACGGTGGATTGCACGGTTAACATCAAGCAGAACGGAACTTCAAAACCCGTTAATATAAATACCGACCTGATCAAGGCTTATTATAACCAGATAGAAAAACTTGCGGGTGAATTGAATATTGATACCAACTCGGTGTTAAGTGCCTTGCTTAGGTTGCCGGAAGTGGTTACACCCACCAATGATATTTTAAGTGAACCCGATTTTGCAGAATTCAGCAAGGTTCTGCTTGCTGCATTGAATGACCTTAACCAGCACAGGGCCGAAGAAGGTGCATCATTGGAAAAAGACCTTATAAAAAGGATCAACAATATCAATGAACAGGAAGAGGAGATATTAAAACTTGAACCCAACCGGCAGAAGCGCATCAAAGACGAGATAAACCAGCTGCTGGAAAAGCATGTGGGCAAGGAAAATATTGACAATAACCGCATGGAACAGGAACTCATCTATTATATGGAAAAAATAGATATCCATGAGGAACAGATCAGGCTCCGCCAGCATTGCGAATATTTTAAATCCATTTTAGGAGAGGGCGAAGAAGGAAAAGGAAAGAAATTATCCTTTATTTTACAGGAAATAGGAAGGGAGATCAATACCACCGGCAGCAAAGCATATGATGCAGACATTCAGAAATGCGTGGTAAAAATGAAAGATGAACTTGAAAAAGCAAAAGAACAGGTATTGAATGCACTTTAATAACCGGCAAAACATGGTGCCCGTCATTATTTTTACATTATGAAATTCGAAACGCGGTTAAAAATAATTTGCTTTTCCCTCGTAGCCAGTAGCCTGCAGCTTTTTTCCTGCACCCAAACAGATGTCTTTGAAAAGAACACGGTAATTCCAAAATATGAGTGGCAAAGCAGCTTTAAAGCTACCGGCAGCTTTTTAATAAAAGATACTGTCTCTGCTTATAATATATACCTGGTATTACGCCACACCGACGCTTATAAGTATAATAATGTATGGTTGAATATTGGATTGCAGCCCCCGGGCGACAGTCTTCATATACAGAAAGTGGATCTTCAGCTCGGCGATGACGTGAATGGCTGGGAGGGTAGCGGGATGAACGATATCTGGGAAGTAAGGAAATTGCTGAATGGGCAGCCCAGGCGTTTTAAGCAGGGGGGTAATTATAATTTCAGCATTTCTCATATAATGAGGGACAATCCTTTATTAAATGTTATGAGCGTGGGGTTAAGAATAGAAAAACAGGCCCCCTGAAAAAAACCTTAACAAAGCCTTTATCAGAAACCGGTAAACTTCCCGTTTTACAAAACAATTCTTTAATTTGCATACTATGAGAATGAGATCCCTGGTCATTTTATTTATCACTGCGATGGCGCTTAATGCAAGTGCCCAGCGCAATGAACGCTACGAATATGTGCAAAAAGGTGAGTTTGGTATTACCGTTGGTGCCGCTCATTATTTCGGCGACCTTAATACAAGGGCTGCGATCAATCGCCCCAAGCCTGCGATTGGTGCTTTTTTCCGCAAACAGTTTGGTAATTATGTAGGCATGCGTATCAGTGCGCATTATGCACAGCTGGGATATAGTGATACTTACAGCAAGAGTGATTATCAAAAACTCAGGAACCTGAGCTTCAATTCCAATATATGGGAAGTGGCTGTGCAGGGCGATTTTAATTTCTTTAAATTCATTCCCAATGATCCTGATTATATGTTCACGCCTTATGTAACCCTGGGTGTTGGCGTATTTACTTATGATCCGTATGCCTTTTTAAACGGGAAAAAAGAATTTTTGCGTCCACTGGGTACTGAAGGCCAGGTAAATGCATACAATGGAAGGAAACAATACAGCACACTTGGCATCGCTATACCATTAGGCGTTGGTATCAAGTATAATATAAGTGAACGCATGAACCTGTCTTTCGAGGTTACCCACCGTTTTACCAATACGGATTATCTTGATGATGTAAGTACAACTTATGCCGGCAGCAATCAACCCGGTTTTAGGGATGGCTCTGGAAACCTGACAACAGCAGGCTTATTACAGGACCGCTCGTATGAAATAGATCCGGATAATGTTCTGGGTGTTCAGGGCAGGCAACGTGGCTGGAGTAAGCAAAGAGATCAATATATCATCGCAGAAATAGGCCTTTCATTGAATATCAGCAGTTACCGCTGCCCGGCAGCAAACTAATATTGTAAAATAATCCCGATATTTTTTGTTTTAAGATAAAATCTTCTATATTTACACTACCCAACTATGGAAGATATATCCTTATCTTTCCTTCCCCCTCCAAAGAATAACAAAGCGTAGATCCAAACCCCTGTGTAATTACCGGTTTAATAACCTGTTACCTGCCAAAGATTAACGAAAACATAAATCCTTTAGTTTCTGTGATGAAACCATAGTTTTTAATCATTCAAGCATTAAACTATGGCGTTCATTCGCAACTGCTTTGTTGTGGCGGTATGTATCTTCTGTGCATTGTTTACCACTGCACAAACCATTCATTACCCGCTGCGGTCTTCTCAACTGTTGAAGTCAACAGCTGAGGACGTAGCTATGCTTTTGAAAAAAGCAATTCCGTCGGGCCAGTTTAGCACACAATTATATACAGCATTGCCTTCATCGGGCATCATACTTGTTTACGATTCAACCATCACAGATAACCAGTTATGTAAGGTAGAAAGTAATGGCACCAACCTTATAAAATTTACCGCTTCACAGGATAATGGATTACACTTTGGGCTTTACCAGTATTTACAGCAATTAGGCTTCAGGTTCTACCAGCCCGGTTCCATCTGGGAAGTTATTCCATCGCTTCCATCTGCCTATAAAAATATCGATACCATTTATACAAGTGCATTCAAGTATAAAAGCTGGCTGATAAGTGGCGGGCATAACCGCTGGATAATGGATAATAACAGCAATTATGGATGGGATACTTATTTCGGTGAAAATGGCCATAACTGGGCATTGTACCAACGCCGTAACGCCATGGCGGGGGCGCATGGATTTTCGGGGCACCGGGGTGATATCATGACAGGAAGTTATCTTACTACTTTACAGGCCAATCCCTGTTATGTTGCAGCTTACAATAATTCGAGGGTAGCTAACCCGCAATCTGTACCCGATGTAAATAATAATGCCGCGATGAATTTGTGGTCTTCCACAATTGAACAAAAATATACACAATACAGGAATGCAATTTTCGGCAACGTAAATCTATATGTGAACCAGTCCCGCAATTACAATTACAGTTTCCAGAATATAGGTATAGAAGTTCCTGATGGATCCAAATGGGGAAATTCGAAAGATAACCTGGGCTGTGGTAATATGGGTTATGCCAAAGAGAGCGACCAGCAATTTACCCTGGCAAATTTTACAGCACAAAAGATAAATGCAAAATACCCGCAGGCACGGTTCCAGTTATATGCTTATTCCACACATGCAGACATACCTTCTGCGGGACTTGAGATAAATAAGAACATTGATGTTCAATTGGTGCCTGCAGTATACCAGAATATAACCAGCACAAACGGCTTACGCAACCGCTGGTATAACAGGACCAATAATATTTCTGAATACAATTACTTCAATCTTTCCGGCTGGAGTGGTGAAACACCTGCTTTTTACCTGGAAGATTTTAAAGCTACTTTGCAAATAGCAAAAGATAAAAAAAGCCAGGGATTGATGTGGGAATCTTCCCCGGCAAAATTCGGAAGCCTGCCTTTTTTGCTGGCAGCAAACAGCAATTTAAAAGATAATATCTCTGTAGATAATTCGCTACAGGAATTTTGCGATAATATGTTTGAAGCTGCAGGCAAAACCATTTATGCCCTGCTGCAATTATGGACAGACAATAAAAGCCTGGCAGGAGGCACCTCCAACAGGTATAAGGTTCCTTTGTACCTCAAAATGCTTACCGATGCTGATCAACAGATCCACAATGCAGCGCCAGTTGTAAAGGAAAGAATGCGGGAATTGAAAGCCTATGTGCATTACATGATCATGTATTACGACTGGGCAAGTGACCAGCGGCCCGCAGCCGAAAAAGCTGAAAAAGCTGCAGCATTGTGCATCTACCTGGCCAAAACAAACAAGATGCAATTGGTGAACAGTTATTTCTTAATTGCAACCATAGTAAGTAAATACCCTGCAACAAGTGCCTTTTTCCAGCAATACAATCATGTGAACGGCTCCGCATACCAGAATGGTAACCTGCCTTTGTTAACTGCTGCGGAGATAGATAATAATTTTCAAAATGATAAAGCCATCTACGGTAATATCATAAAAGAAAAGGAATACAAATTCGAATCCGGCTCATTTATAAAAGACCAGTTCAATGCTGCCGGCATTAACCCGGTTAAAAAAATAAATGTAAAACTGAATTATACAAATGGGCTTGACTATTACAACCGCAGCGAATTTTTTATTAAAGCACCTGCTGCGGGTAACTTCACAATAAAATACAGTCCTCAGTTTGATATGCCCGATAAAGGATATATCAACTTCCTTGTTGAATCAACAGACAAAGCATTACTGGTTGTGGAAGATTTTACCATTGACAGGAATGCAAAGGACGGCACACTGGTCATCAGTTTGCCTTCGGCAGGAACTTATAAGTTGTCGGTCATTTCAAAATACAAATCCGGAGTCGACCTCGATATCACGACCAACAAAAATTATTTTTATAAGAACGGTGCCTTCCTGGGTACGGCAACAGAAATTTACCTGGCCGGCCAGCCTGGTTACTTTTATGTTCCCAAAGGAATTGATAAAATATATTTCAGTATAAATAACAGCAATGCAGGAGGTAATGGTTTTGCTTCAGCAGAAAAAATTAATAATGCATTTGCAATCAAAGATAGTGATGGTAATACCTTACCGGCAGATTTTGTAATCCCTAATGACTCTGCCCTCTTTTACATGAATATACCGAAGGAAAGTATTGGTAAATTTTGTAAAGTATCTAAACTCGCAGGATACGGCCTGGTGTTTTCTAACATCGGGAATATCCTGTGGTTTGCTGAGCCAAAACCCAAGCCTTGCGCTAATGCAGATTTTACAGTTTCCATTATTAAGAAGAATGGAAGTTGCATTACGAGGTTAACGGCTGTTAGCAAAAATGCTAATTTAAAATGGGAGATTACTGACCTTGGTCGTACCACTAAGTTTGAAAATCAAACTGTGGTGGATCTGCCCGATTACAGTTCTCCTAATGCCATGGTAACATTGACCGATGGCGAAGATTGCAGCCTTACCAAACGCATTGGTGATGATGCCGGTTACCTGAAGAGCAAACAATCCTGCGCCAGCGGGGCTGCCTTACCTGCTCCCGGTTCGGAGATCCCTGTTCTATATCCCAACCCGTCAAGAGGGGTATTCACATGTTTACAGAACGGGTCAGTAAGAGCAATGGATGAAATTACAGTTATTGATCCGCAGGGAGGCAAGGTAGCTAATTACAGGGCTGCAAAGCAGGTCGATCTGACCGCAGCGCCGGCGGGTATATACATCTACAAAATGGTAATTAACGGTGCCGTATTTACAGGGAAACTGGTAAAGCTATAAGATTTCCGTCAAAACGCTTATTACAACTAAATTTTACTACTTTTGCCCCCCAAAGTCACGCTCATAGCGTGACTACTCATTTTTAGTATTTTATGGCCCTGAAGGAAAAAATAGATATGCTGCGGTTGCCAAGTCACATTGCCATTATCATGGATGGTAATGGAAGATGGGCAAAAGAAAAAGGCGAAGACCGCCTCTTTGGTCATTTGCATGGCGTGGAAAGCGTTCGGAATATTGTAGAGGGCGCTGCTGAATTGGGTATCAAATACCTTACGTTATATGCATTCAGTACCGAGAACTGGGACCGGCCCCAATATGAAGTTTCCGGTTTGATGGAATTGTTGGTTGATACTATCCATAAAGAAGTGCCCACCCTGAATAAAAATAATATCAGGCTTCACGTTATCGGCGACATCAAAATGCTCCCCGACGCTGCAAAAAATGAATTAAAGGAAGCATTGGCTGAAACCAGTGTAAACACCGGACTCAATCTTATAATGGCACTTAGTTATAGCAGTCGCTGGGAAATTGTGAACGCGGTGAAGCAAATTGCAAAAGCGGTTAAAGATGGAGAATTGTCTGCAGAAGATATAACACAGGATGTTGTACAGAAATATTTGACCACCAGCGATTACCCCGATCCCGAATTGATGATAAGAACAAGCGGGGAGTACAGGGTAAGCAATTTCTTATTGTACCAGCTGGCTTATGCAGAATTATATTTCACCAATACACTCTGGCCCGATTTCAGGAAAGAGAACCTATATGAAGCGATCCTGGATTACCAGGGCCGGGAACGAAGATTTGGAAAAACCGGTGAGCAGATCAAGAACGAAGAAACGACCAGCTAGCTGTACCCCAAGGTACTTTAATAAATATTTCCCCTGACATTTCTTCATTTTCAGAAATGATTTAGGATGAGGTTAACAAATAATTTTAATTATTGGGCTTAATTTGCCGCACGTAAAAACAAATTGATGCAGAGGATTTACAAAGGATTTTTTATTGCAACCATACTATTCAGCAGCCAGTTTGTTTCGGCCCAAAATGATACTGTTCCCGTATCTGTTAACCCGGTTTTGCAGGATATTTTCACCTCAAAATTCCCAAAGGAATATACTATTGCAGGAATAACTGTTACTGGCACCAAAGCTTTCGATGCCAACCTTATCATTTCTATATCGGGCCTTGCCGTTGGTGATAAAGTTCAAATACCCGGAACGGATGTTTTTGGTAAAGTGATCGCCAGGTTGTGGAACCAGAAACTTATCTCCGACGTAGAGATATATTTCACCAAACTGGAAGGCAGCAACCTCTATGTACAAATAGATATCACCGAAAGGGCCCGCCTCGCCGATTTTAAATTCGTAGGCATAAAAAAAGGCGAACGCGATGACCTGGAACCTAAAGTAGCGCTGGTAAAGGACAGGGTGGTAACAGAGAATATGAAATTAAGCGCTATTGAGGCCATCCGTAAATACTATTATGATAAAGGATTCCGTAACGTAGATATAAAATTGACGGAAGAGAATATTGCTACTTTGAATAACGCGGTGACCTTAACATTCCACATAACAAAAGGAAATAAAGTAAGGGTCAATTCCATAAATTTCAGCGGTAATGAAAGTATTGCCGGCACCAAACTGAAAAAACAAATGAAGGGAACCAAGGAAATGAACCGCATTACTTTATTCCCCATCGAAATAAAAAACCCCTTTGGCGATACCACAACGAAACCTTTATTTAAGGATTATATTAAGGACGTAGGATTTTTATCTGTAACAAAAACACGCGATTATGTTGATCCTTATTTCAGGATAAGGGGATTTGGCGGCGCTAAATTCAGCGAGAAAAAATATATAGAAGATAAAGAGAATGTTTTGGATTATTATAATTCAAAAGGTTTTAGAGACGTGGTGATCCTTGGGGATACTGCGATCTATGATCAGCGTAATAACCTTAACCTCTTTCTTAAAGTAAACGAGGGAAGAAAATATTATTTTGGGGATATTGTATGGAGGGGTAATACCAAATACGGCGATTCTATACTGAATGTTTTTTTAGGTATTAAAAAAGGTGATGTCTATAACCTGGAGATACTCAATAAACGGCTTGGAAAGGAACTTTCTGCTGAAGGTGCAGATATCGGCAGCCTTTATATGGATGACGGTTACCTCTTCTTCAGGGTTGATCCCGTAGAAACAGCCGTGTACAACGATACCATTGACTTTGAAATAAGAATGACCGAAGGTCCACAGGCTACTTATGGTAATATCACGATCTCCGGAAATAAGAAGACCAAGGATTATGTTATACGCCGTGAGCTAAGAACTGTTCCCGGTGAAAAATTCAGCCGTTCTGATATCATACGTACCCAACGTGAACTTGGACAGCTTGGG